>Ga0315279_10000468_pt1 | contig 80462 bp, 69 predicted proteins | sample YL17G06_20_MG_FD_203694 | JGI IMG/M metagenome (GOLD analysis project Ga0315279, IMG submission 203694) | Sediment microbial communities from Yellowstone Lake, YNP, Wyoming, USA - YL17G06_20 | ecosystem: Environmental > Aquatic > Freshwater > Lake > Sediment | place: USA: Wyoming | collected...
CCGATGTGAGAGAAAGAATGTTCATAATGGTCTCCATGAAATAGGTTTATCATTATCCTTTTCATCGGCAGACCATTTTTATTTTTACAGTTTTTCATGATTAACCCAAAAAAGTGCGAAAGTTCACCGGTAGTCAGGCGAGAGATTATTTCGCAACTATCCGAAAGACAATTACGGATATTAACAGGAGTTTTGAGAAACTCCCTTTCACGGAATGGGTGCCTCTACCAGATGCTGAGGAGTATGCCGTAAAATACAATGATTTGATAGGACACGAGATAAATGGACACTCAGAGAAGTTCGTGGGAGAATTAGGGAAAGGATATTCCGTTTCGAAGCTGCTGGGCAGCATTGAAAGTCGAAAAGAGACACAGTTACATATTGACACGATTATAGCCAAAGGGAATGCTCGTGTTGAAGTCGGCAGGAGAATGGAAGGCAATATTGTGGCAGATGAGGTTCATATTGAGATTAAGGTTGAGCAAGCGGTTCAACATCTGGATGAGCTAAAAAAGATAGTTGAAAAACAGCCGGAGGAAAAGGTGAGCGCGGTGGTTAAGAGAAAAGGTCTTGAAATTATCCACGATGCGTTGAAGGACGTTGCCAAGAGGCAGCTTACTGAGGCGGCGAAGAAAATATGGGAGTTGGGCAAGGAGGTGGGGCCTGTTATCATTAATACGGCGGCATATAGTTTCTTTAAGAATATAGTAGTGATGTAGTGGGAACTGGGTGGGCTGAAGGGTTTAAACAAAGCGGAAAGCTTCACGTGAAACGAGTTGCAGGGCTAAATATACAACTACGGGGTTTTTAGGAAGCCCTTGCGGGTCAGACGCTGCTCGGCGAAAAAGAGAGTTGAAGAATCAGGTATTTTATTGAGGCCTAAGACCTCACGCAGGTCAGGGGAATCTTCGAGAAGGCCGATAATACCACGGAAATCAGTCTTAAGAGACCGGCATAAGGTCAGGATTGCAAACAACTGATGCTGCGTAAAATCCCTGCTGGCAAGCGGATGAGCATACAACGGGATAGAATCCTTTGCTATGCGAAGGGCCTGGCGGGCCAGAGCCACAGGGGATTTGGTTGTTTTTACTTGTGCAGGCATACACTATAAATCGGCTAAGACGGGGCGAAAAATCCAATGTTCTTTCGGACGGGAACCTCACGTGGAACGTGGGGCTAAATAAAATTAGATTGCCACGTCGTCCGCCTGTGGCGGACTCCTCGCAATGACGTTTTTATCAGTTTCTGTTTTGAGGGGGAAGGGGGAGGTTTAGTTCGGCGAGGACCTTTTTCATATCTTCCCAGACATACCGGCGGTTTTCATCGGAGTAGTTGCGCAATAGGTAAGCGGGGTGGAAGGTCGCCATAAGCTTCGTAGGCGGTCGGCCAATGCCGGCATAATATTCGTGGAACTGACCACGCAACTGGCCTATGGGTTTGGTGGAGTTTAACAGCATTTTGGCTGCATGAGCACCGAGTGCTACGATAATCTCAGGATTGATAGCCTCAATTTGCCTTTGAAGATAGGGCAGACAGCTTATCATTTCATCCGGGCGAGGGTCGCGATTTTCAGGTGGGCGGCACTTGAGGATGTTGCCTATAAAGACATCGCTGCGTTTTAAGCCGCAGGCAGTGATTATCCTATTCAGCAATTGGCCGGCCCTTCCGACAAAGGGACGGCCCTGGGCATCTTCATCGGCTCCCGGCGCTTCGCCAACGAACATTATGCGGGCATTCGGACTGCCTTCGCCGGGGACGGCGTTGGTTCGCAGCGACCCAAGGTCGCATTTGCGGCATTGGCGAACTTCATCAGCGAGCTTCTCAAGCTCCTCTGCGGACATAGTGACATCAGGAGGAGCCATTTGCTGTCGCGGTTTGGGGGCCTTATCCTCGCCCTTGACAGTGAAGCCGGCGAAGAACTGTTCCATTTCGAGGTGCTGGCGAACGACTTTATTGATGTCAATATCCTTTTCCATCGGCGTAAATTGTAATTATATTTCCGATGTAAGGCAATAAAAAGGGCGCTTCCTACGAAAAGGAAGCGCCCTTTTTGAGTCTGAGGATAGTCGCCTTTAGACAAGGCCCTGGGCGAGCATTGCGTTGGCTACTTTTATAAACCCGGCGATGTTTGCGCCTGCCACGAAGTTGCCCGTGCAGCCATATTCTTCGGCTGCCTGGCTGGCACTTTTGTAGATTGTTGTCATAATGATTTTCAATTCGGCATCCGCTTTTTCGAATGTCCAGGGGATGCGCTGACTATTTTGTGCCATTTCGAGGCCCGAGACAGCGACGCCGCCGGCGTTTGAAGCCTTGCCGGGCAGAAACAAAACCTTATTGGCGTGGAACACATCGACAGCTTCCGGAGTGCAGGGCATATTGGCACCTTCGGCGACGGCGATACAGCCGTTTTTAACGAGAGCTTTTGCGGCGACCTCATCAAGCTCATTCTGTGTCGCACATGGCAGAGCGATGTCACACTTGACATTCCAAACGCCGCTGCAACCCTCGGTGTATCTGGCCTTTTTATGGATTGCAACATACTCTTTTATGCGTTTTCGCTCCACTTCCTTGATTTGCTTGACGGTATCGAGCTTAACGCCATCCGGGTCGTAAATGAAACCGTTGGAGTCACACATCGTAACGACCTTGCCACCGAGCTGCTGGACTTTTTCGGTGGCATAAATGGCGACGTTACCCGCCCCCGATATGGCGACGGTCATACTACCAAAGCTCTTACCTTTGGCTTTTAACGCCTCCTGCACTATGTATGTAAGGCCATAGCCGGTAGCTTCCGTTCGCACCAGAGAGCCGCCCCATTCAAGACCTTTACCTGTTAAGACGCCGGTGAACTCATTGCGGATTCGCTTATACTGGCCGAACATAAAACCAATTTCGCGTCCGCCGACGCCGATGTCACCGGCAGGGACATCGGTATCGGGACCGATGTGGCGGAAAAGCTCGGTGGTAAAACTCTGGCAAAAGCGCATTACTTCGCCATCGCTTTTTCCTTTTGGGTCGAAATCAGAACCACCTTTGCCGCCGCCCATCATCAGGCCGGTCAGAGAGTTCTTCAGGATCTGCTCGAAACCGAGGAACTTGATAATGCCCAGATACACGGTCGGGTGGAAACGGATGCCGCCCTTGTAAGGGCCGAGGGCACTGTTGAACTGGATGCGAAAACCGCGGTTCACGCAGAAGCTGCCTTTATCGTCCTGCCAGGGAACACGGAAGATTATCTGCCTTTCCGGCTCGACCAATCGGTCAAGAATCCTTGCTTGGACGTATTGGGGGTTTCTGTCGAGGACCGGCCCTAAAGAATCCAGCACTTCTTTTACCGCCTGGTGAAATTCTGGCTCGCTGGGATTGCGTTTGAGGACCTGGTCATAAACGGCCTGGATAACAGTATTTGCTGCCACTTGATTAACCTCCATTAGAACTTGTAATTTTTCTTTCTATCTGCATTATAATAAGTTAAGCTAATAGCAGAATCAGGTAATTTTCTTGCAAGACAAGAATCGCTAAGATAACATATTTGGGTGTCGCAGCACAACGGGCTAAATAATAATATTATCTATCAGGGTGGCTTATAATGCATATAGAAACTCTAAAGATATTGTGCGATTTAGCAAATCTGCGAAGCTTTTCAAAGACGGCGGAAAAACACCTTCTAAGCCAATCAGCAATCTCGCAGCAGCTTGCACAATTAGAACTTGCGCACAACTGCCAACTGCTGGATAGAAAAAAGAGACCGCTTGAACTAACCATGTCGGGACAGTTGTTTTACCAGGCGGCCAAGGATATGCTCGACAGATACGAGCAGCTAAAGACTGAGCTAAATGCCCTGAGGTCCTCTACCAGCAGCAGAATAAATGTAGCTGCGATTTTCAGTATCGGGATGCACACTCTGCCGGACTACGTTAAGAAATTTCTGGTCAGCTATCCAAATGTCAATGTGCACATTGAATACCTGAGCAACGATAAGATTTATGAATCGGTTTTAGCCGGCGAAATCGATATTGGTCTTGTGGCGGTCCCGAAACGAGACAAGAGACTGGACGTATATGACTTTGAGAACGAGCCGTTGGTCCTGGCCTGCAGCCCGAAACATCCTTTATCACGCGAACCACAAATGGATATCCACAGACTACAATTCGAAAGATTCATTGCCTTCGAGAAAAATGTCCCTACGCGAGCGTGGATAGACAATATCTTAGAGCGTTACAACATTGTTGTCAGACCAGTGATGGAATTCGACAACATCGAGACCATCAAACGAGCGGTGGAAATAAATTCGGGTATAAGCATATTGCCTCAGACGGCAATACTTCAAGAGGCCCACAGCGGGACAATAAAGGCGATACCGTTTTTGAATGAAAATTTCGTCAGACCAACCGGAATAATCGTTCGCAAGGAGAAAATTTTAAGCCAGGCGGGTCGATACCTTATCGAGCTATTGCGGAAGCAGGGCAAATAACACAAGAATGATGAATGATAAATGATGAACAACGAATATCGAAGCTGGTTCTGTAGGTCGGAGGTGAGTCGATACACAGAGTATTATTATGGCGATTGAAGCGGTGATATTTGATTTAGACGGCACAATAACCCAGCCATATTTTGACTTTGATGCTATTCGGGAGGAAATAGGGTTAGCCAGAGATTCCGGGCCGATTCTGGAGTCGATGGAGAAGATGACAGCCGAACAGCGAAATCGTGCGGAACAAATTCTGTACTTGCATGAACAAAAGGCGGTGATGGAATCCAAGCTCAATCGGGGTGCAAAACGGACACTTTCAGCACTTCGGGCGGCGGGAATTCGAATAGGGGTATTGACGCGTAACAGGCGAAGCAATGCCTTCGCTATCGCCGACAAGCACGGGTTGAAATTCGATGCCGTTATCGGCAGAGAAGATGGGCCGGTCAAACCCGATGCGTTCGGCGTGCTGCGACTGTGCGAACAGTTCGGCGTAAAACCGCAAGACACTTTAGTGGTAGGCGATTATCTGTTCGATTTACTGTGCGCAAAAGCGGCGGGAGCAGTCGCTGTGCTGCTGGCCAATCACGAGCGGGCAGATGAATTTGCCAAGAATGCGGATTTTTGCGTTGAAAACTTAAGCGGGATACTCCAAATTATGAAAAAGAAAAAGTAAGAAGTTTCCACAAGATGAAGTTTGATATTTTTTAAGATTGGAGATTGCTTCGTCCCGACAAGTCGGGACTCGCAATGAAGTTCAGGGATTCTAAGGAATAGAACAGACCAATGAATAAAAAGATAATCACGAAAATAACTGTCGCATTATTATGGATGGTAACTTCCTGCTGGGCTTACGAATGCAGCAAAAGCTCTGAACACACAACATACCCGGGGACAGAGGAGCCGCAAAAGGTCGAACCTAACTCGGTCGATACGGTCTTGAAACAATTGAACGAGAAGGCCTCGGAGCTTAAATCATACGAAGGACGGATTGAATACAAATACATCCAGCCGTTACTGGAATCGGAGGCGCTCAGGAAAGGAATTCTGTATTATGCGAAGTTTGAGCCTGCCTCTGCGTCTCTCGACGCAAGTCGAGGCAGCAGGGGGAAATCGGTACTACGGATAAATTTTGAGACGCTTAAACAAGAGGATGAAGAAGAACAAAAATACATCGAGCACTACATTTTCGACGGCACCTGGCTGACCCAGATAAATTATCAAATCAAAACGGTTACACGCTATGAGCTGGCTGAGCCAAACGAGCCAATGGATGCCTTTGACGTGGCCAGTAGAAACCTGCCGATAATCGGGTTTACAAAGATAGAAGATTTGAAAAAACAGTTTGAGATTAAATTGGTTGAGCAAGAAAAGGGCAAGCCGGAAGATTCCAATTTCATCGGGCTTCACCTGAAGGTCAAGCCGGATTCGATTTATAAAGACAACTATATTTATCTCGATTTCTGGATTGATAAGAAATCGGGATTGCCGGCGAAGGTAGTAGCACTGTCGATTGAAAAAGATATTTACGAGATAAAACTACTTAAAGCAAAGGTCAATAAAGGTGTAGATAAAAAAGTCTTTGAGCTTAAGATTCCGAAGGGATTCGGCGAGCCGGAAATAGTCCCCTTAAAGAAAAAGACAAACCCCCCGAAATAACCCCGCAATAAATTGCGGGGCTAAATATATCATAATTGGCAGGTAAAAAGGAGCAGACTCGATGGGTCCAGTGAGTATCGGCGACAAAGATTTTCAGCAGCTTATTGCAAGACGTGCGCAGAGATTGCTGGCCCTTGCGAGCTACCTATCAAGGCGCAAATCAAGCAAAGAGGTGCTGACAAGGCCTTTCCTGGGGGAATTGCTGTCGCAATCGATACAGGTTGAGGAACTGCTCGATGCCTACGGTGCGCGGACCAGCTGCCGGTGGTGCTCTTTCCGGTCGCTGATGGCGGCGATTAAGCTTTTTTCCGACGCAAGCTACGAGCTACTTCACATTCAACACGTGCTGCCTGCATACCAGCTTTTGCCGATTGAAGGGGACTTCGTTAAGGCCACGGAAGAGGCACTTGGGTTTACCGGCGACGTCCTTCTTCGGGCGGCGCGACAAATGCTTGTCAGTGCCGGCCAACTGGGTCTTCCAGTCCCGTCAGGAAATATGAAAGACAGGCATTATGCTGAGCACCTCCCGCCCGGTCGATTACCGCATGAGTGCGGCGCACGCAGGACCGAGACGGTCTCTGAAACGGTAACTTTACTTTCAACTGCCTTCTTAAATCTGGCGGCGGAAAGCGGAGGTGTCTGCTCTGCCAGCAGAGCTAAACCTGAAGAATACGCTGCTTATGCCTCGGATCAGGTCAGTGAGGAAAAGCTGCGGAGTCTGGAGTTTCGATTCCATAATCTTCAATCGTTATACGATACATACGTGTCAGGCACCGAAGTTGAAAAATTAGATACAGACCTCGCTGTCCTGAGGGGACACATAAGCGTCGTGTTCCACCTGTTGACAACGGCAACGCTGTTCTCTCACTACTATGAGCGGCATGTGAGCAAACAGCCATGCGATTCGGCTGGGTGGCAGGAGTCTTTAGCTAGCGCCGAGACGCTGCTGGGGGTATTGATGAATTACTCCATTGTGCACATAAATCTGTACATCAGGTCCGCAGAGCGTCTTTGCCGGGATATGCTAAAGCGTTATGCAGAGGTAGGACAATTGGAGGTGCCGGCACCGCGGTATCGCGGTTTCCACGTTCGGCCATGCACGCTGATTGCCAAGGTGGTGCTGCATTATGGAAGTGACATCCAGATGCGATTAGACGATGAGGTCTATGACGCAAGTGCGCCGCTGCAGCTATTTAGGGCAAACGAGAAGATAAACGCACAAAAACGACGGTGGCTGGCTGCGGAAATCGTCCGTCTTAAGCTTGTCGATGAAGAAACAAGAAAAGGCAACCTAAGTGACATTGTCCGCGATGTTGTGATGGCGCTGGCTGAGCAAAGCAAACTAATTCTCTACGAACAACTTCTGCAATTACCGGAAGAGCCGGCGCGAAAAGAAGGGACGATGCTGGAAAAAATTACCGATGAGATAGGACGACTTCTAGCGCTGGGGCAAATCGACGTTGATACCGATTTAATGGTAACGTTTGTCGGCGATAAGCGAGTATTAGCTGACATTAAGCTGTTGGCTGAATCCGGATACGGCGAGGACAAACTCGGTAACAATGTTCTACTGCCGGAAAAGCTCGCTTATCTACGGCGGTGAGAGACACAGGGCGGATTGTGTGAGTCGTAAAACAGAAATAAAATATGAAAAATCAAGAGCCAAACACAAAAAAATATGTGGAAAGGGCTAAAAATGGCAAAGGGAATAGTTATTTATTATTCGAGAAGCGGTAATACAAAGCAAATGGCAGAGATAATAGCAGAGGCGATGAATAAGGCGGATTTGCCGACCGAATGCAAGTCTGTTGATAAGGTAAAACCGGAGCAATTGCTGGAATACGATGCCATAGTTATCGGCTCGCCGACCTATTACGGCCAGATGGCTGGTCCCATAAAAAAGCTGTTTGATGACATAGTAAGCTGGCATGGGCAATTGGATGGCAAGGTTGGGGCGGCATTTAGCAGCGCGGCGAACATCGGCGGAGGCAATGAAACCACCATTATGGGGATAATAGGAGCGATGCTTATCAGCGGTATGGTCATCGAGGGCGACCCGCAAGGAGACCACTACGGGCCGGTTTCCATCGGCAAGCCCGATAAAAGGGTCCAGGAACAGTGCCGGCGGCGAGGCCAGAGGATTGCAGAGCTGACAAAAAAGATTAGGGCTTAACACAGGGAAAAGGGTGAAAAATAAAAATATGGATTTTTTTGCAAAAAAAGCAATTTTCTTTGACAAAAGGAGTTTGCAGCGTTAAATTTCTGGCAATTTAACCTGCATTTATGGAGGAATATTAAATGCAAGAGTATGAAGATCTTAAAGTGTTGGTCGCTGAAATAGAAGCTGATATCAGCAAGGCCGAAGGTGGAAACAAGGCAGCAGGGACGCGAGTTCGCAAGCAGATGCAGAAAATCAAAACGGCTGCTCAAAACCTCCGCAACCGCATTCTTGAAATCAGATCAGTGGATTAGTGGTCTGTCGCCGGTAATTTGAGGGATTGTCCCGCCGAAGGCGGGCGGAATCCGGACCTCTCGATACTATGGATTTCTGCTCCTTTGGCTGCACCCAGGGTAAGTCCGCCAAATCCGGCAGCAACCTGGCAAAGATGTCCTGCCGGGCTGGAGCGGACAAGTTTCGCAGAAATGGCGCTCACCAGCTGAGGTGCGACAGAACGCTAATTTATCCGCCAGACGTTCGGCGGATTTATCACAAATTCTGGAACTGCTCTCCGCACGAGGACGCCGATACCCCCTTTTGCGAGGTGAATAATGCCGCCACCGCTATTGTTTGATTTATCACAAATAGACCTGACGGCCAAGCCGGTCTTTGACAAAGAAGCAATTTGCAAAGTGAACCCGCAGCGTTTTGAGATGCAGCATCTTGATGGGGTGCTCTGGTACGACAAGGAAAGAGCTTTGATTCTCGGTTTCAAGGATGTAACGGCGAATGAATTCTGGGTTCGCGGGCACATTCCTGGTCGGCCAGTGATGCCCGCTGTAATAATGATAGAAGCAGCGGCTCAACTCACAAGCTTTTTTGTTAAACAGGTCTATAAAGAGGGGGGCTTCATCGGCTTTGCCGGTATAGAGTCAGCAAAGTTCCGTTCAACCATCGAGTCCGGACAAAGACTATACTTACTTGGCCATATTACAAAATACAGGCACGCTACACGCTCCAGCCGGGTCGAAACCGCTGTGCAGGGAGTCGTTGAGGGTAATATTGTATTTGAGGCGGTCATAGCGGGCATGCGACTTTAGAGAACCGGGTCCGCCCTACGTATGGCGGATTAAACGGCTCACCCCTCCATAATTTGCAAATAGCCCCAAGGGGACCCGCCTCCGGCGGGCAAGTCGAAAATCGGCAATCCGCAATCGGAAATCTACAATTTTACCGCCACCTCTATTTTGGGCGACTTTGAGTTGCCCAAAATCCCCGCAATTACCGTTTTTCAATTCCCGAAATCAAACCACTGAGCATTTTGGCGATTGTTTGAAGTTCTTCTCGTAGTCCGGCAAAAGTTTGTTCAGAAATAAATCCTCTTCGACGTGCAAGTTCCAAAAGAGGAATACATTCCTGGACACTGCCCCGTGCAATGGTAAAGAAATTCCTGCGGTCGGCCTTTGTAAATCTGCCGTTACCCTCTGCAATGTTTGTTGCTATAGACAATGCAGACCGATTAAGCTGGTCGGTCAGGAAGTAATATCCACGGGGAAAATGCTCGGTCAGAACCATAATTTTATCTGCAAAATCAACTGCCTTCTGATAGACATCAAGCTTTTCAAACATAAAAGGCATTTGACAAATCCCTTTCTGAACAGTAGAGCAGGTGAACAGTTGACCGCATTTGAGCATTTGTTTTACATCTACTGTTCTACTGCTCCAATGCTCAAATGCTCCATTTTTTGCCCTCGGCAAAAAATAGCCCCAAGGGGATTCGAACCCCTGTTGCCGGGTTGAAAACCCGATGTCCTGGACCTACCTAGACGATGGGGCCAACAAAAAATTAAAAATCAAAGTGCAAGATGCAAAATTAAGGAAGTCATCCCGACGAGTCGGGATTCCGCAATTTTGATTTTTTATTTTTAATTTTTGATATCCGTTTCTTACTATTCCATGCTGATTGCCTCCACGGGACAAGCATCGACGCAAACGCCGCAATCAATGCAGGTGTCAGGATTGACGACGGCTTTGTCATTAGCCATACTTATGGCCTCACTGGGGCACTCTTCTACACAGGTTTCGCAACCGGTGCATTTTCCCTCGTCAACTTTAGCTGGCATTATGCAACCCTTTCAATAAAAACCAGGATTCACCCCGTGAGATAGACGGAAACGGCTTTATCTCACGGGGTAAACCAACAAAAGACGGAATGTTACAAAAACACGATGACATTACAACTGATTTTTTAGGAAATTCTGCACAAACCTCCAACAAAAGACAATCCAACAAATCACTCTTCCGCAACACTGTCAAAAACCGGCATTATAGGCCCCCATCCGCCTCCGGCGGACCGTAACAAATGGACGTCCAAACGAAAGGTTCCACTCCGTAATTTCACGTAAACAAATTTTATTTGAGCGGTTTAGCAGGAGACTTTTTCACTGCAGGCGGCTGTAGCGGGGTCTCTTCCGGCTGCGCCGGCTGCCCCCGGGTGGTCCCTCCCAGGGCAATCGCCATATTGCGAACGAGGGCATTAGAGTCATATTTTGCCGCCCAATCCAGAACCTGAGCGAATTTGCTTTGAGAGCTTTTGGCCAGCAGATAAATAGCCAGTGCGCGGACAGGCCAGTTTGGAGAATTTAAGTTTTCTGAAACCGCACTTACCAGGTCGTGGTCCAGCAATAAGCAAAGCATATCAGCCATAGTATGGACTTTAACCACCCATTCGCCATCGGCAGGACTACGCAACAGCCCTGATTCGTGTATAAGTGCAGATTTCAACATGGGCGGCATCCAGTCAGCATACAAAAGTTTGTAAGGGGGCCTGCGACCGGACATAATTTGCTGCTCCAACAACAGGCCGACGAACAACTGCGCAGTTTTGATTTTTTGGCCGGCCTGGCCGGTTGAGATAGAATTAAATCGTGTTCGCAGATATTTACCGGTAAGCTCGATGCCTGGACGATTCACAGATAGCTTAACCGGCATTATATTAACAAGCCTGTTACTAATCTTACCCCCATCAGTAACTACAGGGTCAAGATAGAGGGTGAACGCTATATCCAAAGACGCTTGCGGATGGGCAAGCAGCAACTGGCTAAGCCGGCCTGTAACAAGCTGCACAGGGACAAGGACGCTGCCGCCAGGCTCAACAAACAAAGCTGTCCGAATCTTGGTAGATACCAGATTCGGTATGCTTTTATTGAGGTCGCCGGTAACATCGGCGTCAACCCTGATATTGCCCCTGAACAAACCATTATCACTAATTACAAGAGGCTCGGAAGAGTTGTTTACTATCGCGACAGTTGCATCGAAACTGTTGCCGTAAGAAAACTTATTGCCGCGAGCATTAAACTGAATTGAAATCACCTTATCCGGAGGAACATACGCCGGAACGATTGTTTGGCCAAAGCCCTTTTCCAACGCAGCCAGGATGACGGTAGGATCGACCGGCGGAACATACGCTGCGTCCTGCTGGGCCAGAATCTCTTTGGCCTGTTCCGCCGCCAATGACCCCGGGTCTTTGGCGATTAAGGATTTTAAGGTCTCAATTGCCAGTTTACTCTGTCCTTCCTTCAATTGAATCTTGACGAGGGCCAGATCTGCAATCTGGTTACGCTCATAAGCGTTGATAAGGGGCTTGGCCCACTCGGTCTGGTCATTGAGCACAAGTGAATAAGCCAGGATAGCGGCAGTTACAGCGGAATTAGGCTCGGTTGAATAAGCTTTATTAGCCCAGTCGAGGGCTTTTGCCGGGTCCGGCAGGGCAAAACAATAAAACCAGGCAAACTCCTTGGCACCAACTTTCCGAGAATCTCTCAGCCCCGTGTTCTGCTGGGGCGCTTTGATGCGCTGGGGTCCCTTCATAAGCAACTGCTGTGCTTTGTCTTCAGCGGCCTCGAATATGCGGTCCGCCTGTGCAGTATCACCGATTTTGGTCGCTGCTTTGCCGGCAACGGCCTCCAGAAGCAGGTCAAACCGGCCAGTCTGCCGGACGACCTCGGCAATTTGCAGACATTTCTGCTGGCTGAGCGGTGTATTATAGCAGCTCATGGCCCAGGGCAGATAAATGTCCGAGGGCAGAGGGTCAGAAGGATAAAGATAAACGAACAAATTCGCGCAGTACCCATAAGCACCCGCAGCCACATCATAAAGCTCCAGTCGCTCGGCGTACTGGGCAAAAGCGATGGCGGCCTGGATGTCCGACGGATTTTCCCGCAGCATAAGTCTAAGATGTCTAAGATACAGTGGCGGCGTGAGCTTGTCGGGCACAAGCTCAACGAGCTTTGCAAACGCCACTTTATTGTATTCATTATTAGCGTAAGCCTGGATGAGGTAAAACTGGGCGCTCTCCAAATCGGGCTTTTCGGCCAACAGCAGGCCAAGCTGAGTGGACAAGTCAGAGCCTATAATAACATTCTTGTTGCCGAACTTTCTTAGCAGTGATTCAAGAAGGCCCTCTCGCTGCTCGCGAGAGTTTAACCTGTCAAGCAAATAGCGGACTGCCTCACTTACTACCTCGCGGTCAGCGGATGGGCCCACATAGGCGGCAAGCAGGTTAGAGACCGTCTGGGAACAATCTCCCTGCCCATACCGACAGACAAGCTTAATCAGCAGCGGGACAGTGTAGTTAGCGCCGCTATCAAGATTGAGGGCAGCAGATAGAAATACAATCGCCTGCTCGGCCTCTCGTGCGGTGACATTTTCAGAGTTAGCGTCGTTATTAGCCAGGTCATAAGCTATTTGATAGAACCTTTGAGCAATGGCGGGTGAAAATAGCTGGGCAGGCTGCTGTGCGGAAATCTCGGGGGCGGTCAAATCGGCTGAGCCTGTGGCGCCGGGACTAACCGGCTGCATAGATTCACCGGAACCGGTCGGTTCCTCCGGCAGCACAGTGTTATCCGCAGCGAACCCGCCGTAGGCGGGCTTGATCTGGTGCAGGGCTTCGCCCTGCCCGCTATATGCGGAAAACAAAAGAACCGAGAATGCTAAAAGAGAGCTACTGGCATGCATAGGTTTCTCCCGTAAAAGTGCGAAAAAGTTTGCATCGAAACCACTTCCAACAAGAAATTAAAAATCAAAGTGGAAAATGCAAAATTAAGGAATTCATTGCCGCTCTGCGGCAATTCCACAATTTTGATTTTTTATTTTTAATTTTTGATAATCGCTTTTTAACACTTAAGCCAGTGTATGTCAAACACCTTTTGGACAAAAATTGGCCTACTCATTACTACTGCAAACTCACTTCATGTGATGTGCTATCTGCCTTGTTCCGATAAGCAGAGAAAGCATCTCGATGCGGAGGAATTTTGCCGCCAGCAGATACACTGCCGCCCCTCCAGGAACGGCCAAGAGCAATTTGAATATATTGGGCAGTCCTCTTGAGAAAACCAGGGCAATTAGAACTGCCCCAGACATACACAGTGTGGCTGCAACCGTCTGCCATAATGCCGATGCAAAACCGTCCAGTATCGCTGCACCCAGCCGGCGGCGAAGAACTACCATAAGGATAGCTACCTGTAAATACGAGCACAGTGCGGTTGAAGCAGCCAGCCCCCCTGTTCCAAGAAACCACATAAGAGTCAGGTTCAGGACAATATTGGTAACAACAGCTATCGCCGCACTTATTGCAGGGGCTTTAGAATCCTGCAGGGAATAAAACGCATACACGACCACGCTCTGAGCCGAATAGCCGCACAATCCTAACGCATAGAACGCAAGCGTCCATGCCGTCCTGATGGTGTCCGTATCCGTAAATCGCCCCCGCTCGAAAAGAGCGGCAACCAACGGCCTTGCCACCAGCAGCAATCCGACGGTGGCAGGCAGCGCGATGAAAACCGTGCATCGCAAGCCGCGAGAAATAGTGGTGCAAAACGCCTTAAAGTCTTTTGCCGCTGCCTCAGCGCTCATTACGGGAAAAATGGCGGTGGCCAACGAGATGCCGAACACTCCCAAAGGAAACTGATACAGCCGCTGTGAATAAAAAAGCTGCGAGACCGCCCCTTCCCAAAGTGGGTATCTAATCTGGCTGCCAAACAAGGAGAAAAACCTGCCCTTTTCCGGCGAACCCGAAAGCCACAGGGCGATAAGGTCGTTGGCGAATGTATTAATCTGGGTTGCCGTCAAGCCGATGACCATCGGCGCCATAAGGAGAATAACCTTCTTAAACGCCTCGCTCCTGACGTGCCAGGCTGGTCGAATATAAACCCCTCTTGCCCAAAGGGGCGGCAATTGGATAAACACCTGAACCAGGCCTGCCAAAATCACGGCAACGGCGAGAACATAGACCTGGGAGGCAGGCTCCATTGCGAAAACCCAACCACTCAAGCAAAGTGCACCAATAAGAAAGATGTTGAGCACAGTCGGGGCGGCAGCAGGAGCAGCGAAGTGCCGATGGGCATTTAGTATTCCTCCCAAAATCGCCACTACACAAATCAAAACCATTTCCGGCATCATTATGGCGCTTAGCTGGAGCTTAGTTTGCGTGGCCTCATAGACGGCGAAGAACTTGTAATACACCAGGATAATGCCTTCACCCAGCAGAACGATGGCTGCAAGCAACACGAATACCACCGTAACGACTGTGGAGGCCAATTTTTTTGCCTCTTCCGGGTCTTTGTGCAATAGCTCAGTGTAAATCGGTATAACGGAGGAAGAGGCAGCCCCTTCTCCAAAAAGCCGCCTGGCGAGGTTTGGGATTTTGAAGCCGATTGTCCAGCCGTCCATCAAGCCGCTGGCGCCGAGAAAGTATGCAAACGCCATATCGCGGAGCATTCCCACGAGCCGGCTCAACGCCGTCAGCGAAGCAATTTGTCTAAAGCCCTTTATCATTTCCGGTATCCGGCCAGTGAAACCGACGCTCTACGCCTTCGGCGCAACGGTGAAAGGTCTGCATCGCCCGATATTATTTAATATTCCCACAGAAGCGGTACTTACCAGCAGACTTGAGCCGCCGTAGCTTACAAATGGCAAAGTCAAGCCCGTAATCGGCATCAGGCCAGTAGTCATACTGACATTTACGATAACTTCAACAGTAAACGTTGCGACAATACCAACGGCAATTAGTCTGCCGTAGGGGTCGGTGTTGTGGACGGCGATTTCCAGGCCGCAGGCACCGACAATTACATAAAGTCCAAGCACGGCCAGGCAGCCCCAGAAGCCCCATTGATGGGCAATGATAGCAAATATGAAGTCGTTGTGCCTTTCAGGCAGAAAATTGTACTTAACAAAGGGTCCGTGGCGAAAACCATAGCCGGTGGTTCCGCCTGAGGCAACCGCGAACTTTGAGCGAATCAAATTATAACCCCAGTCGTTTTTCCACTGTTTGTCGCTGAAGTTATCGCCCACGAGAATCCTGCCGAGGACAGGATACTGCTGGGCCTTTTCGCGAATCCAACTGCTTTGTAACAGGACGCAGCTTATTCTGGTTCGCTGATAGGGCCTCATCTTGAGCCAGAGAACCGGACTTACCAGAAGTGCGATAAGAATGATAATAAGCAAATGCTTGACCTTCGCCCCTGCCACAAACAGCGTTGTAAACAGGATTGGCATCATCAGCAGAACGGTGCGTAAATCCGGCTCGGCAAAGATTAGAACCATTGGCAGAAGCGTTAGAGCAAAAGGCCCTATCAGCGCCTTGAAGCTGCGGTAATTGCTGCGGTATCGCAGGTACCAGGCCAGGGCCAGAACATAGGCCAGCTTGCAAAGTTCGGAAGGTTGTATTTGCCAACCTCCGGCTTTGAATCTAATCCATCTGTGGGCACCCTTAATTTCCGGGACAAACGGAATGGCCACAACATACCTGCTGAACAGCAAAACAACCAGAAGCATAAGCACAAACGCATATATCCAGTAGCTTAGCGGCCCAAACCGCCGGTAATTGACCAGGTTAACCACTATGAAGCCAATCATAGCAAGACCAGCAAAGACAAGCTGTTTTTTCCAGTAATTGGTCAAATCCAACTTGCCGGTCTGGCTGGCCATGCCTGGCTCTGCGGGGTTGCCAACCGAATAGATAGTGGCTATCCCGATGGCGACCAGGACCAAGGCAGCAGCCAGCAGGCATAATCTTACGAATATAAGTCGGCCTTTCAGAAAATTAAACATAAGGACAAAACGGGATTAATACACAGGATAAGAAAACAGGACAGTCGGCAAATCCATACTATTAGAAGCTGGGTAAAACTGCCCATACGGAACCAGAAAATCACAAAAAGCTGCTTTTTTACAGCAAATCGGGCGTCCAAAACATAGGTTAGCCCCAAAACGGCCTAAACAGACAAATCCACCTGCGATTAACAGGCCCAAAATAGCAGTCGAAACGGACATCAGACGGTCTCGACATACCCTAAAGTTATACCGTTGCAGCGCAATTTTTTTAAGTTTTTTGTTGTTTTTTTGCATTTTCGCTTGATTTTTGGGGAAAAACCCGGTATTTTAGGTGTAATCTTCACCAGTAGTAACCTGTGCTTTGGGTTGTTTTGCGTGTGGTTTCGCCAGCAGGCGAGAAAGGAGGAGTCGTGGGAAGAGAATTCAACTTAAAAATTTTTTCGATTTTTTCTAATTTTTTCCATTTTTTTCTTGCAATACGCAGAGGTTGTGTGGTAATATACAGTTAATCTTCACCAATTAAAACCTGTGTAGTATGTTGTGCAGTGTTGTAGGATGTGTTTTTCGCCAGACGGCGAGAAAGGAGGAGTTGAAGGATCGTAATGTACCTGTTCGGCTGTTCCTGCCAGCCGGGGCGCTATGTTCAAGAATCCAAAGTAGTGTTTGAATATCCGGAATTGAACGGTGTGCTTAAAGGGCAGAATGTTTTGTTGAGCAGGAAGGAAGAAACCAAGATAGCAGAGTGTGTTGCTCTGCGAAGAAGAAAAGAAAGGAGTTGAGTTATGAAAAAGATTGGCCTAGTAGCGGTAGTGCTAATGCTCGCGGCTCCGGTGTGGGCGAGTGTGAATATTACGTGCACTCAAGTTCCCAACACCGCAATGGTCACTGTCAGTTACGCGGTGGTGGGTGAGCCGAATAAGGTAAGTGGGTTTGGTTTGGACATTACGGTTGACGGTGGAGCCAAGATTATTGACGTTAATGGCTACGCAGTTTACCCCACTAATTATGTGGGAAAATACTGGGTTTATCCTGGCGGCATTGTAATTAGCGGCGGCCAGATCACCGACCCCAACAAACCGGTTGCCCTCTCTACTGACCCAGGCGCACTGGGTGGAATAGGCACAAGTGGTATCACTATCGAGATGGGCGCGCTGTATTACCCAACGGGAGATAATTCTCCCAACGCTCCGCCAGGGATTAAAACTGGAGGCTTGTGGAATTGCTCCGGCGATTTGCTGAGGTTCAAAGTGGATAAGAACTGTGGTGTTACGATTACAGAGAACACGGTCCGCGGCGGCGTTGTGCTGACGAACCCAAGCCTGAATCCGGTTGTTAATTCACCCGGCGTCGGCGCTACACCCAAATTCCAGGTAGTGATTGGACCAGGTGAGTGCTTACCGAACACTGTTCCGTATTACAGTCAGTGGGTTCTTATGGGTAAGCCAAACTGCTGGTGCTATGCGAGGCAGTGCTACGGTGACGCCGACGGCAAGAAAGAGGGAGGTACAAAGACGGGCTACTTCTACGTCCACTTTACCGACCTGAACGTGCTTCTTGCCGGGTGGAATGTCAAAGAGCCGGCTACACCGCCTACCCCTTCGGGTCCGGGCATTGTCACGGTAACCGCACCTAATGGGATACCCGCCGTCTGTGCTGACTTTAAGCATGACCAAGAGGGTGGAACCAAGACAGGATATTTCAGGGTGCACTTCAGCGACCTGAATACCTTGATTGCGAACTGGAATATCAAAGAGCCAGCTACGCCACCCACCCCTTCGGGTCCGGGTATTCCTGGCGATTGTGGTGGAAGTCTTGTGCCGCCGTAATTTAGGGCCAGATGTGAAGTCTGAATTCGAATTTAGATGTAAGCTTTTAGCTTTTTAGAGTTTCGTATTTTGAACTTTATGGAATGTTTATTTTAAGGAAGGAGATTGATGATGAAAAAGTTACTTACTTTGATGTTGGTTTTGGTAATGGCTGCGGGAGCAAACGCGGCGCTACAATTGTCTATTGGTGGAAATCCGGCTCCTGATGAATATACGATGAATGTGTGCGAGACCATCGTGATTGACATCACCTCCACTACTGCCGACAACTATGGCTCCTGGCTTGTGCTCGAGAATGTGGCCAGCAATAAAGGCGAATGGGTACCCCCAGGGAGAATAATGCCGGCAGCCGGTAAAGATGCTTCAATGACCGACTACGGGCCGATGGGTTATCCTGGCTGGTGGCTTTGTGAGGCGAAAAGCTTCGATCCGGCCGCCCCAGTTATAGCCGGGAAACACTTCGAGATGGACTTTCATTGCATGGCCGAAGGCGATGTGATCCTCACCCTGCGGGCGTATGACGAGACCGAAGTTGACAGGGTGGTTATTCACCAGATTCCTGAGCCGGTGTCAATGGTATTGCTTGGACTTGGCGGATTGTTGCTGCGTCGTCGCAAATAAGCAGACACCAAAGCCAATAAACTTTTTTGTTGGTAAAGAGGCAGGTTTTTGACCTGCCTCTTTTTTTTGTTGCAGAGCGGGATGAGAGTTTGTTAGAATCCTGGTTATACCAATCATAATAAATTTTTGCGCTCGGCATGATTTGCCGTTGGCGTAATGTCCAGACGGGAATCTGGATTCCCGCCTTCGCGGGAATGACATATTGACCATTCCCAAACATACATATTGATGATGTAAAGCGCCATTAATTTTTATGAATGGTATTATACCAATTGTAGAATAAGTTGTTCGATACGTAGGTGGCCCGCCTTTGGCGGGGAAAACAAGACTGGATTCCTGCTTCCGGGTCTGTTGCCAAACTACGCTGGGCGGCGTTGAGATTGCCACGGCCCCCCGCTGCTTCGCTTTTGCGAAGCAAAACAGCGTGGGCCCTCGCAATGACGAAGAAATCAGGTTTGTGTCATTGCGAGGAGTCCCCGTTCTTGCTTTCGCAAGAAAGCACGAGGGCGACGAAGCAATCTCTACTTTGGCAACAAGCCCTCTTGTGGGAATGACAATCATAAATTGAAATAGTAGCATGGAAGGGTTTGAAGTATGAAACGGATGTTTGTTGTATTGTTCTGGAGTTTAACCATTTTTTTGCTCGGCGGCTGCCAGAAGGGCGCTACAAAGACAGGCAGCGTTGAAGTACTCATCGACGGTAATGGGCAGTTTCCGGAATTTCTTGCGGGGACGTGGAGAGCAGACAACGAGGGCTGGGAATTTGTCTTTGAGCCGGATGGTTCAATTTCGTCGGCGGTAATAAGCTTAGGCAGGATAAGGATAAAGCCCGGAGAGGTAACGGAGGTGCCAATGATAAAGGGTGGAAAAGGTATTTTCAAGCCGGGTGAATGGACCGTCCATTACAACCCAAGCAGCCGTGAGCTGACGGTGAAGATTTCTTTGAAGGATTTCCGCATACAAGTGGAAGACAATGTCTTAGAAGGTAAAGTCACAGACGTTTTCGTGGGGCAAATCTCGAAAGGCGGGAATATATGGCAAGCGGACTGGACAAGTTTTCCCGACTATATTGCAAACACGCCCGAGAATCCTAATTTCAAGCTGGTTGCGGACCCAAATTACGGGGTTGAGACCCCTCTAACTTTCGAAAAGGTCACAAAGAGCAATTAGAAAATTGCTATTTCTTCTGCAGTTTTTGGGACTGGAGATAATCGAGATAGATTTGCAACTGGGCAGCGGCTTCTTTCTGGCCAACGCTCTGCATATACAGGACTCCCTTCTGCGCAGCGGCGATTGCCTGGTCATAGAGGCCCTGAAATTCGAGGGCTTTTGCAAGATTGTAATAATTGATAAAAGAGTGGGGTTCAAGGTTTAAGGCCTGCTGGAATGCCTGGGCTGCGGCCTTGAAATCACCAAGGGAAGCAAGGGTATCGCCCAGGCGTGTATAGAGTTCTGGTGAGTTGGGGAACTTTTTGAGCTCTTTACGAAAACCTTCGACTGCTTTCAGAAAATGGTCGGTGGCTTCCTTGTTTCGATTAAGTTTTTGCAGAGCGACACCGAGGTTGAAGTGAATGCTTGCGACATTAACTTTTTCCGAAGAAAGAATACCGGGTTCAATGGCTTTTTGGAAGGCCTCGACACTTTTGCTGTAATCACCTTGTTGAGCATAAATGAGGCCTATTTCATTATATGCCACCACAATCAACTGTGGAGAGGCCTGGGCAGCTCTCCTGTAATTATTTATGCTTTCATTAAAGCGGGATTGCTTAGCTAGCTCTGCTGCCCTGTCGAAATACTTCGACCCCAGAAATTCACCTGCGCTTTGAAGGACAACAGGAGCAAGCATATTCTCAACGGGGACATAATCATCAGTCAGGACGACCTGTCCGGCCTTTTGCTTTACAGTCTGTATGTCTGATGGAGTTAAGTACCGGACTTCGAGGTCGTTTCGATATGCCCGGATGAGAGCCGGCAGGTCAAGCTGCCGTTTGGAGGCGACGACGGAAAAAGTATCTCTTATAGATGTAGGCGCTCCTGCCTGGGACAAGACGTAAACAAAGGGAAACGTTTTTTCGAGAGTATTGACGTAGGCCCCTAAAAACAGTCCGCTGTCGTAAACATCAATCATGTTTATTATATACACGCCATCATCGGAGAGGATTTTGAAGATTTTGTCGTGGAATTCTTTGGTTACAAGCTGGTAGGGCACCGAATAATCGTTGAAGGCGTCTTCGTAGATAAAGTCATACTTAATTTTCGGGCCTTCCTTGCGCTGGTCCTCAAGCAACTGGTCCACATAATTGCGTGCGTCCATATGGACGGTATTAATGGCAGTATCTCTGCGTAACCCGAAGGCCTGCATGGCTGCTTCAGTAACTGCGGGGTCAATTTCTGCTACATCGATGCGGCTGCCCGGCCAATTATGTTCTACATACCGGGGAAAAACATAGCCGCCGCCCCCTATGTTAAAAACACAGAGTGTTTTCTTACCCTGGCTGAGTCCGCGGGTAACAGCGGCGAACATGGTGGTATAGAAATACTGCAGGTCATTTATATCGCCTATAATAATGTCGCTGTCCCTGAATTTATCCTGCATAAAAAGCCGCCTGTCGGGATTCTCAGATATCTGCCGGACAGCGATGTAGCAGTACTGGCTTTCGTCCTGGTAAATTACCTTTGGGTCGGGCTTTTCGCGGAGTGCAAGAGCCGCGCCAGCGGTCCGGCACCATTGCATCGGCGCCACAGCCATAAACAGGGCGGATATGAACACTACCATCCATACGCGCAGTGGCCAGGAGCGGACCCAGTAAAGGATGGCCAAGAGCAGCAAAGCGCCGCCGACTGTCCAGATAATAGCGACGGTTCCCATAGCAGCTATCAGATAGAACCCTGCGACGAAAGTGCCTGCAATACTGCCCGCAGCACCCCAGGCATATATGTCTCCGACTGTTCTGCCTGTGGGTAAGCCGCGCTCGAGAGCCATTTTTGCGACTACGGGACTGATTGTCCCCAGCAGTGTGGACGGAAGCAGAAAAACCAATGATACGTGGGTGAACACTCGCAAAGGCCAGCTCAAGCGCCAAAGCCATATCCACTCGCCGACGAGGTTGTTTAGAATGATGACAACAACACATGCGGCGGAGGAAACCGCAAAAAGAGCTGCCAGTGCCTTTCTGGCTTGGAATCTATCTGCGATACGTCCTCCGAGATAGTTGCCGATGGCTATGCCGGCCAGGACAACACCTATTACCGATGTCCACGTATAAAGGGACGAGCCGAGGTAACGGGCAATCAGACGGCCTGCGACAAGCTCAAGCACCATAATGCAGGCGCTTGAGAAGAACACCGTGGCACTGGGAATGAGAATCGAAAAAAAACTTTTGGACTTGTTCATATTCGTTCTTCCTTAAATTATATCGTATCAAAAGAAAGTATAATTGAACGAGATGCTATTAACAAGCGGATTCTCAGAAGTCAGAATTTAGAAGACAGAAGTTAGAAAACAGAACTGTGACTTCGTGCAGATGATGTTTAGTATTCATAATAGCGGATTCCGCTTTTATCCACGCCCTGCCAGTCCAGACGAATGGTTTTTGTTGCGGGCTGATAAACCCAGCCGAACTGGGCAGTTGGGTTTTGCGGGAATATTTCACTATTTCCAATCACCCTTATATCCTCTCGTTTGTTGAAGGGGTTCTGGGGCATTTCTGAGATGTAACGGCCTTCAGTTACAAGCTGCTGACAGAAATCCAAATTGCTTGGAGGCACCTGCGGATTATTACCATTATAGCCCGGCGGAACGCCGCTATGCCGGGCGGTATATAGTTCAATGGCGCTACGCAATATACGCAGACTATCCTTTGCAACGGCCTCTTTGGCCTGGGTCGCGTGCTCCTGAAATTGCGGCACAACAATGGCTGCCAGAATCCCCAGAACGGCCACCACTATCATAAGCTCAACAAGTGAAAATCCTCTCTTCATTTTGTCTAAAGCCGAATCTTCGTTTTTTGTGCTGCTACCAAACCCTTTATTGCCAAGAAGCGCACTACTCCCGCATCGCTCAGTTTTTTTATCGACAGATACGGTCTGCTGCTTGAGATGACAAAAATCTTATAGGACGGTGTTGAACAAAAGAAACACCGGCAACGAAACAGGCGGGCCACCAATAACAGTTTGTAAAAGTTTTTTTGTTAAAGATTCTTATTTGCTTGCCGGCAGGACCGCACACAATCCCTGCAACAGAATAGGATGAACCACTTTACTCTTCTTTGTCTATTATCTCAGCGGTTTTGTCGCCAATGTATGTGGCGTCTTCCTTCAATCCCCGGGCGGTTTGACAGCCAAACAGCGAAAATACCACAATAATTAGAACTACTATCAAAATCACTTTTCTAACCATTGTCGGGCCTCCCAAAAAAGTAGTTAGTTTAAGGGCGTCAATACTCTGGAATAATGGTATTTGATTTTAGAAAGAGGTAATACAGCCGGCCTTCCTGATAGGTTTGACCTGCCAATTTGCCTGCCGTATCACCTACGCCCATGTAAACATCACAGCGGCCTGGGGCGCGTATCGCTCCGCCCGTGTCCTGGTCGAGAGCAAAGCCGCTATAGGATTGCTTGACAACCGCGCCGCCTACATTCCGAGGCAGTGTGGTGAAAATAAAAGCCAGACACCCTCGCGGAAAAATCGACTTGTCGGTTGCAATGGTCCTCATCGGCGTTACCGGCTCATTAAGGCTGCCGTGAGGCGGACCCTCTTCTTTTCGAAAAAAGACGAAGCGCGGGTTACGCCTGACATAAGTCTCGACCTGGTCCTTGTATTGTTTGAAGTAGTCAATCATCGCAGACAAACTCATCTGGTCCGGGGGTATCCTGCCATCTTTGAGCAACTCCTCAGAGACGCTGCGATACTCTTGTCCGTTGTTGGCGGCATAGCCCATAGTGGCGAGCCGGCCATCGGGCAGTTTTATTTTAGCCGAGCCTTGCACTTGCGCTATATACGCTTCGAACGGGTCGCCCAGCCATACCATCTCCTTGCCTTTAAGCATACCGGAGTCCTCAATCACAGCCCGAGGCGGATACGGAGTAATCTGCCCATCAGGACCGCGCCGTCCGAGTATCTCGCCATTCGGCCCTTTTACCAAATCATCGGGCTGCTGGTATAAGGGGTATAAGAAGCGGTCGCTACGATTTAGCGAGCCATCGAAAATCGGCGTATAGTAACCTGTGAACAGCACTGTTCCGCGGTCGTCACACCCCACCGACATATAAACGTCAAACTTATCCGCAATGGCCTGGCTCAACTGTTTACCGACCAGGCCCGAATCCAAAAGCCCTGCGAAGGCATTGAGACTATTAACTGCGTGGCTGTGGGTAATTTCGCCGCAGGGAAAGAACTGACGGCTTGAGGGCTTGTGCAGATAATTGAGACTATTGTTTACGGCAGCTCGCAGGTCGCGTATGTCGAGGCAGGCCATCGTAAAATCGGGCAGGTCGTAAGGATTTGTTATTTTCCGCAGGGCGTGCCGGCCGGGAGGCAAGGGTCTATCGTAAGGGGCCTTAAGTTCCTTGACCTGCGGCCTGCAGCCGACGATAACTGTTGCAGCCAGTAATAATGCTGAAAGGCAGATTTTGTTTTTCATTTTGAACTCCGTTTCCTGTGCAACTATCCTGTTAACGAACCCTAAAATTGTTTCCAGCATATTATTCGTATTGCAGCTAATTTTGTAAATAATATTTCGGAAAGAGTGCTCCAAAACGATAAATTTTATGAGGACCGGCCAATCTCCATACTTTTGGGCGTGCAGCTATTTTCGCCGTTTGCAGATGCTGGAATCACCTACGAACACGCGGCTGAAACAGCTTTGGGCGAAAAGCTATGCCAATACAAAATTGAGGGCGAGAAATAGGTTTGACAATACGCTGGAATCTACTGTAGAATAAATCAGTAGAAAAGTATTTTGCGGGCGTAATTCAGCGGTAGAATGTCAGCTTCCCAAGCTGGACGTCGCCGGTTCGAATCCGGTCGCCCGCTTTTGAGCTAACATCATCGCTAACAAAGGTTTATGAGTTCAGGTTGGTTTTACTATCTCCTCACTATTTGGAATTTATGGCAGTTTGAAATTGTTTTGCGGCAGCAACCTTCTCGTATAGTTCCCCTGGAACCTGCAAATAGTGCCGTGCTGAGAGTTGTTTGAAAAGCAGAATAGAGAATACAGGGACTCAGTTCTCCCGCCTGAGGTGAAGGCCAGAGTCGGGATTGAGGCCGGCGTCGAGCTGGGCTGGCATAAATGGCTGGGCGAAAAGGGCGTCTTTATCGGGATGTCAACGTTCGGCACCTCCGCGCCGGCGAAGGTTTGCTTTGAGAAATTCGGCATTACGGTAGAAAGGATTGTGGAGGCGGCGAAAAAGACGTTGAATGGTTAGACAGTAAGCTACCTTGTTGCTTTGAGCCAATATTTGGCAAACTTAAGGCGTAGTGCCTTCAAGCCAATGTTCGGCGAGAAGAGACATGTCTGCAGCATCAACTTGGCCCGACCTGTCGACGTCACCTGCTTCACACCAATTGTTGGCTTCTTCACAGCTCAGATAAAGCCAGTGTTCGGCCAATGTGGCGTAATCATGGAAATCAACCGATCCGTCGTAGTTCACGTCAGTCCGATTCACCCCATAGATCAGTTTTATGTCAGACTCTGATATACATCCATCCCCATCAATATCAGCAAGAGGGTAATAAGCGATTTCGTCCGAGCAGGTACCCAAGGCATCGCCAACAATCTGCAGGTCCACAGCGTCACAGTCTCTATCCCAATCCATGTCACATAAACGAATCGGAGCACGACCCATCATGATCTCACTCGGAGATAATCCCAGTTGCTTTAGACCAGACAGGAGGTTGTCAAACATTACCTCTGTTTCAGGACCCAAAGGGGGGTCCCAAACCCTTACCCACATCCTCGGGCCGATAAAGTCCTTACAACTTGGCTCACAGAAATCGAACCAACCGCCCAACGGAGGACCACACATATAAATGTGCTTACTGTGAACCCAAGAGAGTTTATATGAACACACATCGTAGTTGAATCCCATTATATCGAGCAAGCCGTCAGGCGGTGAACCAGTTTCGGGGTCTGGATCATCCGCCCCGAAATCAATACTTGTCCAATGAACCGACAGAAAGCAGTCCGGGTTATTACGGTCGCTACCAGAGTAATAGTACCAAGCATCGTTGCAGCCATGGTTAAATAGACATTGACCAACCCGGAATCCATCCTCGAGCCTATCGCCGGCGCCCGGGCGATAGTAACGCAATTCGTAGTGCGCCGCATTAGGGCTCGGTACGGCCCACCACACCTCAAGCCGCTCCCTTGACTTCGCCCCTATCTGAGTTAATCTTCGCGGGAGCTCCGGGGACGACGGGCGACTTGTAAATCGAATAGGTTCCTTCTTAGGATCGCGGCTATCGCAACAACGAACCTGCACAGCCTTCGCCCAATCTATTTCTGCAGTGACATTATTATTTCCTATTACAGACCAAGCATTGAACCAAAATGAAGTACCTCCTTGGGAGTAAAGGATATCAGCTCCGGGTACGGAAAAAGAGTACATAACTTGACCATTAACCCACACAAGAATTGAGCCCTCTTGTGTGTATTCTAATCCAAAGATATATGGTACCCCCCATTGAGCTGGCTGCAAGTCAGCCCATTCAAATACTCCATATTGATCTCTCCATTGGCAAAACACTACACTTTTATTCTCAATTCGTAAGCGTTCAGGCAGATTTGGCTCAATTCTATTGTCATCAAATAATATACCAGCCGAAATTTCACTACCATCAGGAAGTGACGTTCCTACTGAAATATCAACTTGGTCTCCTGGACTTATATTTTGATGGCCTATAGCAGAAAACCACATTCCAATTAAGTTTTTATTCAAAGCAGTTATTCTTGTATCTGTATATAGAATTATTTTACCATAATTTTCATCAGCTGGCCCAGATACTCCCCACAAATTTGTATCAATTACACCATCATCAAATGTATCATAGAAATAATCTATGGTTTTAATTTCAGCTGAAACAGAGCCAGTATCAATATACATTGATATAAGTATCACTGCCCCTAAAGCCAAAAAACTTAATCTCGTTCTCATCACTATTCCCTCTCTATTTCCGTCAGTTTAAGGCATTTGAGAAAAGATAGAGTAAAATAAAGCACGTTCTGCTAATAGATAATACACCTTCGTTAAAGCGGCCTCCTCCTAAATACACTGCCCAACCACTGTTATAGCTAAACTTTTGCAAAATTGACATCGCAAACCAAGTTTTTAGATTTGCTTTGTTCATAGCTTTTATGTCCTCGCAAATATCTCTAATTACAAAAATTGTACCAGATCAGCCGATAAAAAGCAAGTAAATTATGAGACGTTTCGATTGATTATTTTTTTTGATTATTGATTATTTGGGAGATTGCCGCGCTCGGCTACGCCTCGCTCGCAATGACCCGCCTACGGCGGGTAAACGGTGGGACGGTTAGACGGTTTATGGTTGAACGGTTGGACAGGAAGGGAATGTCGAATATCGAATCCTTCGGCGCTGCTCAGGACAAGTTTAGAATTGAGAATGGGGAATTAAGAATCATGAGAGATTCTTCACTTCGTTCAGAATGACACGAAGGCGGTAAAAAAGATTCTCGATTGGGGGGCTTTAATAAGATATAATGACAGTTTAGTATAACACCATAAATGGACCTTGGGCGTGACAAAACGGTTTCGGCGATAATCTCCCGGCTTGAGACGCCCCCCCTGCTTTCTTGCGAAAGCAAGAAGGGGGGGGCGGTTAAAGTCGAGGGGACGTGGGGGTCGTTTGCGCCCTTGCTGGCGTGCTACATATCGCAGAAAACCGGTCGGCCAATTCTTTATATCTCGCCGCATATCGACGATGCCGACAAGGCGGTTGACGATTTACACACCTTTGGTGGCGAAAAGGTGGATTCGGCACGCTCACCACAGGTTGAACTGCTGCCTGCATGGGAGGGCGAAGAAGATATTGCAGATGCTACCGATGAGATTAGAGCCGAACGGCTAAAACTCGTGGCTCGTATCTCGTCGGTGGCACGGCCATCCCTTCGACTGCGCTCAGGACAGGCTTGGCCGTGTCTTCACGGGCTGGAAGCCCGTGCCACAAAATTTATTATCCCCGCATCGATTCAAGCGTTATGTCAGCCGATACCAAAGCCGGAAGTTATAGAGGCAAGCTCTCTGCAATTGCAAAACGAGGGGAAACTATCGCCTGAAGAGGCGGTTGCGTGGTTAGTTGATAATGGGTTTGAGCGGGTGGAGAGGGTCGATTTGCCGGGCCAGTTTGCCCGCCGGGGAGGAATTGTTGATATTTATGCGCCGTTAGCCATCCTCTCGACTGCGCTCGGGGCAGGCGGGAAATTAGTTTCGGATAAGCAGGGGGGGATTCAATCGCAGCCGGTCAGAATCGAGTTTTTTGGGGATAGCATTGAGAGCATCCGAACAATCAATTTAGATACGCAGCGCTCGACCCAGCAGATACAAAGTATCGGGATAGTTTCGGCGGTGCGCGGAACTGCCGCAGGGCAGACGGAGCTTTTTGTGAATATCCTGCCTGCGGAGACGATAATTATTTTTGAAGAGCCGGCAGCAATCGAGGAAGTGGCTAATGTGTATTTGAGCAGGGCCGAAGATTCGAGTCGGCTTTTCAAGTGGTCTGATATTTATAAGGCGGCAGGTAGTTTTGTGCAGCTTCATATCTGCAGGTTTGCCGCCGGTGAGCCGGGCGATTTTCTTAAGGTGGATGTCAAGAGCGTTCAGCAGTTTCAGCATAAGGCGACGTCACTATGGGCAGGGAGCAAAAAGGCGCTGGAAGAGCTGGTGGAAGAAGCGAAGGGGGGAAAAGAGGTGGTGCTTTACTGCGAGAGCCAGGCGGAATTGGCGCGGGTTGGCGAGATTGTAAAGCAGATTAACGGCAAGATTCCGGCTAATTTCGAGCTGCTATCAGGATTTATCAACCAGGGCTTTGTCATAGATTCGCTGAACACGATTGTAATAAGTCATCACGAGCTGTTTGGCCAGTTCGCGGTGCGGAGGAGACTAAGGCCGGTGTGGGCGACCTCGCCGGTGGACACTCTTTCCGATTTGCAGGAGGGCGACTATGTTGTTCACGCCTCTTATGGGATAGGCAGGTTTCTTGGGGTGGAGACGATACAGGAGAAAGGGGGGACGAGCGAGTATCTTACGATTGAATATGCCGACAGCGTGAAGATTCAGGTTTCCGTCCGCAATATAGCGCTGGTGCAAAAGTATGTAGGGACGAGTCCTAAACGGCCGAAGCTAAGTAAGGTCGGCTCAAAGAGGTGGCAGAAACAGAAGGAAAAGGTTGCGGCCTCCGTTCGGGACCTTGCCGTCGAATTGCTTGAGGTTCAGGCCAAACGTCTGGCAGCAGGCGGGATTGCGTTTGAGGAGGATTCGAACTGGCAGATGGAATTTGAAGAATCATTTCCTTACCAGGAGACGCCGGACCAGAGCACAGCGGCAGAGGAAATCAAGGCGGATATGCGACGGCCTGTGGCGATGGACAGACTATTGTGCGGAGACGTGGGCTATGGCAAGACGGAGCTTGCGATGCGGGCGGCGTTCAAGGCGGTTGAAAGCGGAAAGCAGGTGGCCATCCTGGCGCCGACTACGGTGCTGTGTGTGCAGCACGGCAGGACGTTCACCGAACGGTTTGCGGATTTTCCTATTTGTGTTGAGGTTCTGAATCGGTTCAAAACGCCGGGGCAGGCGAGTGACATACTCGAGCGAGCCGAACAGGGCAGAGTTGACATACTCATCGGCACGCACCGGCTTTTAAGCGGTGATGTGGGCTTTAAGGACCTCGGGCTTTTGATAATTGATGAGGAGCAGCGCTTCGGGGTTGAGCACAAAGAGCGGCTGAAGAAACTGCGGATAAATGTTGACATCCTCACGATGACGGCTACGCCGATTCCGCGGACGCTGCATATGTCACTGCTGGGGCTGCGCGACATAAGCGCACTGGCGACACCGCCATTAGACAGGCGGAGTATAGTAACAACAGTAACCGCCTACAACGAAGAGCTTATTAGAAGAGCGATTATTCGCGAAATGAATCGTCAGGGACAGGTGTTTTTTTTGCACAACAGGGTCAAGACCATTGAGAAAAAGGCCTGGGAAATTCAAAAGTTAGTCAGTGACGCAAGGGTTGCTATCGCACACGGTCAGATGCATAAGAGTGAGCTTGAGAAGACGATGATAGATTTCGTATTGGGCAAGATAGATGTGCTGGTGTGCACGACGATTGTGGAATCGGGACTGGATATTCCGAATGCCAATACGATTTTTATAAACGATGCGGACAGGTTCGGCCTGGCAGAGCTGCACCAGCTTCGCGGCAGGGTGGGTAGATACAAACATCGCGCGTTCGCTTATATGCTGCTGCCGATGTCGAGGCCGATTACGCCTTTAGCTGCGAAGCGATTAAAGGCCATCGAGGAGTATTCGCATCTTGGGGCGGGCTTTAAGATTGCTTTGCGGGACTTGGAGATTCGCGGGGCGGGCAATATCTTGGGGCCACAGCAATCCGGCCACATCCAAATGGTGGGCTACCAGATGTATTGTGAGCTGTTGGCGGAGGCGGTGAGGAGATTGAAAAATGAGCCGACAGAAGCGATACCAACGGCGGTTGTCGATTTGGGTTTCGCAACGTATATACCGAAAAATTCCATACCGATTGACAGGCATCGGATGGATGTTTATCGCAAGATTGCTGTGGCGAAGTGCAGCGAAGACCTCCAGCAGATAGGGAACGAACTGGCGGATGTGTATGGGCCGGTGCCGGAAGAGGTGAAGCTGCTACTGGATTTGGCGGAGATTAGAATCAAGGCAAGTAATCGCGATATAAAAAGTATTGTTGCTTCGGGACAAGATTTGGTATTTTCGTTCGGCAAAGAATTAGATGCGAAAAGCGAAAGTTTGTTTTCAAAGGTGCGGGGAAAGATTAGAATTCCAGAACCGAAGACGGTGTATTTGCGATTGCCTGCGAATTATTTTGAGCCGAAAACGCTGATAGGTATCCTGCGGAAGATGTTTAACCCGTTAGATAACTCTTGACGGTTCTGGAAAATCCGGATGACGGAGTATCTAACGGGTTTAACCGCTGAGGTCGCAGAAAAAACAGAGAAATATCAAAAATCAAGAATAAAAAATCAAAATGACAAATCAAAATTCAAAAACGAATGAGACAGAAAGGATTGAACAAAGCCAAAAACCAATAACTTCAAAACTTGCATTGTTGTCACTGGTGCTGCCTGTTCTGGGCTTTTGCGTGTCCCTGCAATTTATGACACTCGGGTGGGTCCGATTCTTTCGTGGCATTCTTTTTATGTGGGGGTTGTCTGCAATTGTCGGCTTTGTTTTAGGCGTGGTTGCGCTGGTGAAAATAGGCAATAGTAATGGCAGGATAGCTGGACGGGTGTCAGCTGCGTTAGGAATAGGTGCGGCTGCGATTTCGCTCTACTTTGTGTGCCTCCTTATGATGACACCGGTTAAGCGGCGGCCCCCCGCGGTAGTTTGTGCTTCTCATTTGCACCGTTTGGGCATCGCAATGCGGATGTACGCCAATGATTTTGATGGAAGATATCCCGCAGCGAGCAAGTGGTGTGACCTGCTTATTAAAGACTATGATGGCGGATATTACGTAAAAGTGGATGATTTTGTTTGCAGAAGTGCATTAAGAGGAGATGATAAGGGGCGGAGTCATTATGCGATGAATCCGAATTGTGAGCCGAATTCGCCGGAAGATATCATATTATTGTTTGAGACCAAAGGTGGCTGGAATAAGTTCGGCGGGCCGGAGATACTAACATTTGAAAATCACAAAGGGAAAGGATGTAATATACTATTCAATAGTGGGCACGTAGAGTTTGTAAAGCCAGAGCAGATTAGTAAGTTGAAGTGGAAGGCGGAGGAAGATAAAAAATAGTTTTGAGTGTGCTTTGTAGAAAAGAGTTCAGAATGTCATTTCGAGCGAGCCGGCAGGGCGAAGCCCTGCACCGGATCAAGCCCGCCTTCGGCGGGGCGAGTCGAGAAATCCCTCGACCCGGCTCGGGACAGGTCTGTTTTTGAATAGATTTCTCCGCTTCGTCCCCACGTCTTCCTGTCGGAAGACAGGAGTGGGGACTTCGGTCGAAATGACGGTAGGTCTTTTCTACGGAGCATTTTGAGTTCTTAGTTTTGAGTTAGTGGATAGGAGAATAATTATGTGCTGCAGGACAATTAAACTTTTGATGTTGATTTTCGTTGGATTGACTTGGGGTAACTGTTTGGGGCAATCGGCGGCAGAACCGAAGACGCTGGAAATCGGGGCAAGCGCGCCTGATTTTAATCTTCCCGGCGTGGATGGGCGAGAATACAGGTTGGCGGATTTTGCGAAGGCAGATATCCTCGTTATCGTTTTCACGTGCAATCATTGTCCCACCGCGCAGGCATACGAAGAGCGGATAAAGAAGATAGCAGCCGATTACAGAGAAAAGAGTGTTGCTCTGGTTGCGATTTCGCCGAACGACCCTTGTGCGGTGCGTTTAGATGAGCTGGGCTATTCGGATATGAGCGATTCGTTTGAGGAAATGAAAATCCGCGCAAAAGACAAGGGACTTAAGTTTCCTTATCTTTATGATGGGGACAAACAAGAAGTTTCCCGCGTTTATGGGCCGGTTGCGACGCCGCACCTTTTTATCTTCGATAAGGAGCGCAAGCTGCGGTATGTCGGCAGGGTTGATGATTCAGAAAAGCCGGAGAGGGTCAAATCATACGATGCACGAAACGCGATAGACGCATTGTTAGCGGGCAAAGCGGTTCCTGTTGAAAAGACCCGGCCATTCGGTTGTTCGATTAAGTGGTCGAGCAAGCGAGAGTCGGTGAAAAATGCGTTCGAGGCCTGGGCGAAGGAAAATGTCAGTCTGGAAATGATAAATGCAAACGGCATAAAAGAGCTTGTCAAAAATGATTCGGGAAAACTGCGGCTGGTCAATGTCTGGTCAACCTGGTGCGGCTGCTGCGGGGCAGAGTTTGAGAAACTTATCGCCATTAACCGGATGTACCGAGGCCGGGATTTTGAACTGGTTACCATTAGTGCCGATTCGCCTGATAGGAAGGATAAAGTCCTTTCGTTTTTGAAAAAACAGCAGGCCTCCTGCAAGAATTATCTGTTTGATTCGGAAGATAAATACCAGCTTATGGAGGCGGTGGACAAGGATTTGCTCGGTGGTATTCCATATACACTTCTGGTCCAGCCGGGCGGAAAAATTATCTACCGTCACGTGGGATTGATAGAGCCGCTTGAGTTAAAGAAAGCTGTTGTTGAAGATTTAGGGCGCCATTACAAATAAATGATGAGAACAATGTAATAATTGGTAGCTGAAGAAAAAAATCGCACAACAAGGAGAAAAATTTATGCAGGGAAAAACAGGCAGAGTCCCGATTTTGTTTTTGGGTGTGTTGCTGTCGGTGGATTGTTTTGGGCAGGCTCAGAGCAAAGAAGGTAAGCCCGCCACACGAATGGCGGACAAGTCGCCGCTGGATGAGCTGCCGCCATATATTAAGCGGGTAACGCACTTCGGGGAGAGGGCGGACTGGTCACACGATGGCAAACGGATACTATTTCTCGAAAAGACATTTGGTGACGCTTATGAAGTGGAGCTTGCGACCGGTATTATCCGGCCAGTGACGCACCATTACTTCCACGAGGGATATACGCGGGCGCTGTATCTAAGTAATGGTGACATCCTGCTTTCTGGAGCACGGAGGTTTGACTCCAATGACCCGTGGCCAAGTCGAAGTGAAAAGAATGCTGAACTGTGGGTTTTGAAGAAAGACCTTTCGAGTGCGCCGGTGCCATTGGGTGAGAAGTGCTCTGAAGGGCCGGCGGTTTCGCGCAGAAGTATGCGGATTGCGTGGACGCAGGGCGGGGCATTCTATATGGCCGATATTGTTTATAAGGAGGGCAGGCCGGAACTGGCGAACAAAAAGAAGATTTTAGATAAGAAGGATTTACCGTTTAAGTGCGATATTGAGACGCAGAATTTTCGGCCTCCGGATGAGAAGGAGCTTGTTTTTAGCGCCTACGGCTATCAGGGGACGGAGGTTATGGGCTTGAATTTAGAGACGGGGAAGGTTACAAACTATTCGCTGGCGCCGAACCAATATGATGAGCCGGAGGGCATTTTCCCTGATGGCAAATACACGTTAGTTGAGTGCGATAAGCACGAGCCGAAGGGCAGTCAACATATAGACATTTATAAGCTGGCCTTAGATGGCTCGGGTAAGACAGAGCGGCTGACAAGATTTGGCGACTATGCAGGTTATAAGGCATCCAATCCTGTAGTGAGCGACGATGGGAGGTTTATTGCGTTTCAGTTTGCTAAGAAAGGTGATGCGGCAGGCGTGGGAAGAGGCATTTTAGTTTTTGATTTGCAGATGTACGAGAAAATTAAGCAACCTGCGGGCAAGACGGACGGTGAGAGATAGTGTGTGGTGCGTAGTGTGGAGTTAGAAATAAGAATTGCAATTTAGGGGGATTGACTTTAGAGTAAAAAGAACCCCGCAATAAATTGCGGGGCTAAATAGTTATTTTATGGTATCCCGGAGAAAGCTATGGCAGAGGTCAGGCCAACACGTGAGGAAGCGTTAACGCTTTTGAAAGAATATAACAAGAATGAGGGATTGATTAAGCATGCGCTGGCTGTTGAGGCGGTGATGCGTTATTGCGCCCGCAAACGCGGAGAGGACCAGGAAAAATGGGGCGTTATCGGTTTAGTGCACGACTTAGACTATGAGCAGTTCCCGCAGCAGCACTGCCGAAAGACCGAGGAGATTCTTGGCTCTCGCAATTGGCCGGCTGAGTATATCAGAGCGGTGCTGTCGCATGGGTGGGGTATGCGCACGGATGTCGAGCCTAATACCGATTTAGAAAAGGTCCTTTATGCTATTGATGAACTGACGGGGCTTGTGGTGGCCACGGCATTGGTGCGGCCGAGCAAAAGCGTGATGGATATGAGTGCAAAATCGGTTAAAAAGAAGTGGAAGGAAAAATCCTTCGCTGCGGGCGTGAGCCGGGATGTAATCGAAAAAGGCGCCGCAATGTTGGGTGTGGAGCTGGGCGAGCTTATCGAGGACGTGATTATGGGAATGCGTGAGGTGGCTGACCAAATCGGCTTAAAAGGTAATCCGGGAGTATCGGGGTAGTATGGTTTTGACTGGTTTTTGGCGGCGAGGAGATCGATTTTGATGAGCAAGGAAAAAAGTTACAGGCGGCTGTTGGCCGGTTCATTTTTGGTTTTGTGGATTGTAGGCGGTTGTGGGGATGCCGGCAAGGGAGGGTTGACGGAAAGCGAATTGGCGCGGATTGCCGTTGCACAGAAAATAGAGCTTGTGAAAGCATCCGGCGGGCTTGCGCTAATGGTGGGCGGCGAGCCGATAACCAGCGATGAGATAATCAAATCGCCCACAGAATTAGATGGGGCGTATGTGTCACCGCTGGAACATTTTAAGGCGAGCGCGCAAACAAACTCCCTTGAGCAGTTTAAGAAGCAGGCCAGGGGCAGCCTTGAATCAGCCGTTATGAGCAAAATATCAGAAACTCTGCTTTATCAGCACGCCAAAAAGCAGGCAGGGACGGGTATTGACGAATCTTTAAACAAGGCGGCAGAAACAGAGCTGAGAAAATTTGTTCTCAGTTTCGGGGGCGATGAGGCCAAGGCCGATGAGGCGCTTAAGCAGAGGGGAATAGACCGCAAGAGCTTTAAGGAACGTCAAAAGAGGTCGATGCTTATTCAATCTTACGTGGCGTCAAAAATGCCGAGGTATCGGCCTGCAACTTATCGAGAGCTGGTGGACTGTTACAATCGGATGAAGGACAAATTTTTCTCCAAGCCCGCGATAATAAAGTTTCGCCTGATTGATATTGAAGCTGCTAAATTAGACATAACGGACCCAAATCAGGACCGGCTGGAGGGGGCACGAAAACTGGCTGGTGAACTGGTGGGGCGGATAAAGGCGGGAGAGGATTTCGGGACGCTGGCAGGAGCATATTCGCACGGGCTCCAGCGAGAGTTTGGGCCTATACAGCCGGAGTCGCTGGCCAATCCTTATGATGTTCTTGCGACTGAGGCGGAAAAGATTGGGCCGGGTCAGATTGCGGGGCCGATTGAGACGGCAGGGCATATTTTCATAATGAAGCTGGAAGAGAAACAAATAGCAGGTTATGAGCCGTTTGAGAAGGTGCAAAAACAAGTAGAGAATAAGATTCTTTCCGAGCAGCGCAGCGAGGTTGTGAACAGACTTGAAGCCAGGCTGCGGGAACAGGCGGGACTCGGCAAAACGGACGAATTTGTAGATTTTTGTCTGGAAAAAATTTACCAGATGAGCAAGCAATAGGTGAAAACCGGTAGTATATAAGTGGTAATTAAGTATCGCGGGTTTATCATACGAAGCAGTGCAATAAATTCTAAATTTGGAAAGGTAGTAGAGCAATTTTAAGACAGATATGTATTATAAACGATTTAGGAGATGAGCCCGCCAAAGGCGGGCCAGTTGGACATGGGAGATATTAAATTGTATTACTTCCGGAACGTTTTGAAATTCAAATGAGGTAAATTATGAAAAACGCGAAGATATTAATTGTCGATGATGACCCTGACCTGACTCAGGCACTAAAGACGACCCTGGAGAGCAAGCAATATGCCGTGGACACAGCGGCTGACCGGTTGGAAGGAATGAAGAAGATTAAGAACAATAAACCGGATTTGGTCATATTGGACGTTGTGATGTCCACATGGCAGGACGGCTTCGAAATGTCTCGAGAGCTCAAGGCAAACCCACAGTTCAAAGATATGCCCATTCTCATGCTAACAGCGGTCAAGAGCAAAACCGGCATAGATTTCAAATCGTCAGCAGGTGACCCCGATTGGCTGCCGGTAGATGTGTTCCTGGATAAACCTGTCGAACCCGAAGTATTATTGGCTGAGGTAGAAGAACTGCTGGCGAAAAGAGCTTGATATGGAATCAGCGCCTCAGAATATACGACTTGTCAAGCGAGCTTATTGGCTGATTAAGCTACGCTGGATAGCCATAATAGGCGTGGGTGCAGCTACATTTTTTGCCCATAATATCATGGGGGTGTCGGTTGAGGATGTTCCCCTTTATTGTGTGGCAGCAGCGCTTGTTTTAGAAAATATTATTTCATTGTTGTTGCTTAAACGTATCATCAGGGCAAGTTTTAATAATGCACCTATCAAGAAAATAATCAATTTTCAAATAACAGCCGACCTTGTGGCTTTGACTATTTTGTTGCATTATTCTGGCGGCATTGAGAATCCCATTATTATTTATTTTGTGTTCCACATGATTATAGCCAGTATTTTGCTTTCAGTCCGAGAAAGCTATCTGCAGGCTACTTTAGCGGTGTTTTTGATAAGTCTTCTGGCTGTGCTCGAATACAAAGGAATCATGCATCATCACTGTCTGGAAGGTTTTGTCACCTGTAATATGCCTCAGGGTATTTTTTATGTTCTGGGTCACGTTTTTATCCTTGCTACTACATTGTATCTGGTGGTCTATATGACCAGCTCCATCTCCATACAATTAAGAAACCAGGAAGAAGCTTACAGACAGGCAAATATCCAGCTTCAACAGAAGGACCGCATAAAGGATGAATATGTTCTACAATTGACTCACGACATCAAAGGGCATCTGGCAGCTATACAAAGCTGCCTCAGCGTTCTTGCTAACGGAATAGCTGGCCCGCTTAGCGAACAACAAGCCGACTTTGTTAGCCGCACACATGACCGCACCAAAAAACTTACTAAATTTGTAAAGGCCTTATTACGGCTGACAGAAATGCGGCTAAGCGATAAATTTGAAATGGATTTCTTTTCACTAAGGGAGACGGTATCCGGCGCTATCGATGCAGTCAAAGTAAAAGCTGAAGACAAAACTATGACTCTAATTGCTAACGTCGAACCTGCGGCAGATACAGCCTTTGGCAATCAGTTTTCTATCGAAGAAACGATAACCAATCTGCTACTAAACTCAATCAAATACACACCCGCAAAAGGAACTGTTCAGGTCAATGTCAAAGACAATGACGAAACGATTCTCGTTGAGATTGCCGACACTGGGATTGGCATACCGGAAGACGAATTTGATAAGGTTTTCGACGAGTTTTTTAGAGCCAGCAATGCCAGAAAGGTCGAAAGAGACGGCACCGGCCTGGGACTTTCAATAGCAAAGCAAACCGTTGAAAGGCATGGAGGCAAAATATGGGTAGATAGTCAGGAAGGCATCGGAACAAAAATTAGTTTCACGCTACCCAAACGCCATTTGGGAGGAATCGAGCAAAAATCAGGGTCAGCTCATCAAGAATCTAATAGGGAGCTTAAGTTAAACGGCAATTGCGAGAACTAAATATTAATCGTGGTGAAAAAATATAACCATGGTTGCTATGAAGAATAGGTTGTGCAACATGGTTCATATGTTAAGTATGTTACCGATTACCCTCCAATTATTTACTAATCAGGATTGACAGGTGGAGATTCTGGTACACGGTATAGACCTTGTAGATTGTCCGCGGATAGAAGAAATGATAAAGCGGCACGGTGACCGCTTTCTTGACAGGGTTTTTACCGCCGGCGAGCAGGCCTACGCCGAGGCGAACAAGAATAAAATCGAGAAGCTGGCCGGGCGTTTTGCTGCAAAAGAGGCCGTTCTTAAACTAATGGGGACGGGGTGGCGAGGCAAAATTGCCTGGACGGATATAGAGATAATAAACGATAGCAGCGGCCAGCCAAGGGTGACCCTTGACGGAGAAGTTAAAGAGCTTGCCGGCAAACTGGGGATTAAGCAGATAAGCGTCAGTATTACGCATACCGCGAATTTTGCGATAGCATCAGCGGTCGCGATTAGCCACCGAGACACAAAGACACCAAAGAAAAGGTAAAATAATATAAGAATCCTCGGGTCTTGGTGTCTTCGCGGCAAAAAATAGCATAATGAAATTAAACCTGTTCGATTGCATTGTTATAGGCGGGGGACACGCCGGCGCCGAGGCGGCCTTTGCTGCAAGTAAAATCGGCGCGAAAACCTGCCTTATAACTATAAGCCGTGACACGATAGCCAAGATGAGCTGCAACCCGGCTATCGGCGGTCTTGCGAAGGGACAGATTGCCCGCGAGGTAGATGCGCTTGGGGGTCTGATGGGACTGGCGACGGATGCGACTGGAATACAATTTCGGATGCTTAACCGCTCCAAGGGACCCGCTGTGCAGGCGCCGCGGGCGCAGACGGACAAGTATAAATATAAGGACTATATCCGTATGCGACTGGAAGAAACTACGAACTTGACCATCATTGAGGCAATGGTGTCGCAGATTATTACCGAGAAAGGAAAAGCGCGAGGAGTGCGCTGCAGCAACGGGGTGACATATAATGCTCCGGCAGTAGTCCTGACCACAGGGACATTTCTGCGGGGCTTAATGCACATAGGCCCGGAGCAGTTTGCAGGGGGGCGGCTCGGTGAGCCGGCGGCAGACAAGCTATCGGAGAGTCTGGAACAGATAGGGCTGGAACTTAAACGGCTTAAGACCGGCACGCCGCCGAGATTGGATGCGGCAACGGTGGACTTGGACAAACTTGAGATTCAATATGGGGACGAAAAGCCGGCGCCTTTTTCATTTATGACTGAGAGGATAGAGCGACCTCAGATTCCCTGCTGGATAACCTACACGAACGAAAAGATACACCAGCTTATCCGGGACAATCTGCACCGTGCGCCGCTTTATACCGGGCAAATCACTTCCGTCGGTCCGCGGTATTGCCCGAGTATTGAGACAAAAGTTGTTCGCTTCGCGGACAAGAACCGGCATCAGGTGTTTTTGGAGCCGGAGGATGAAAAACAGACAACTATCTACTGCAACGGTATAAGCACTTCTCTGCCGAAGGATGTCCAGGACCATATACTGAAGCTGTTGCCGGGGACCGAGAATGCACGGATTATTCATTATGGCTACGCGATTGAATACGATTATTGTCCGCCGATTCAGTTGAACAGCAGCTTAGAGACCAAGAAAATATCAGGACTGTTTCTGGCGGGGCAGATAAACGGCACCAGCGGCTATGAAGAGGCGGCGGGGCAGGGAATTATGGCGGGGATAAATGCAGCAAGGAAGCTGGAAGGCAAAGAGCCGATTGTTCTCGGCAGGGACCAGGCGTATATCGGGGTGATGATAGATGATTTGCTGACGAGGGGAATTGATGAGCCATATCGGATGTTCACATCGCGGGCTGAGTATCGGCTGACACTGAGAGCGGATAATGCGGACCGCAGATTGACTCCGATTGGCAAATCGGCCGGACTTGTGGACCAGCATCGCTGGGCAAGATTCCAGAAGAAGCTTGGGGACATCGATAAACTTAAAAGTTTCTTAAAGAGCAACCGTTCAGAGGGAGTGAGCTTATGGGAGAAACTCCGGCAGCCAAATAGTCCTCTTGCCGAAACACTGACGGATAATCCTGATGTTAAAAATATGAATATTACTGATGAGGTGCTGCAGGCGGTAATCATTGATGCCAAATATGAGGGCTACTTAACAAAACAGGAGCGTCTGGTGGCTGGTTTTAGGACTTTGGAGGTCAAAAAGATTCCGCCGGATATGGACTATAACAGTGTTGCGCATCTGCGGGCGGAGGCGAGGGAGAAGTTATCTATTTTCAGGCCGGGCACGCTTGCGCAGGCCGCGAGAATAAGCGGCATAACGCCGGCCGACATCACGGTGTTGCAAATTCATTTGAAGAAAAGTCATTCTGAACAAAGCGCATCGAAGTGAAGAATCTAATAAACACTTGAAACCCAGATGCTTCACTTCGATCAGCATGACAAATGATAAGGTTTTGCTCTGTCGAAAAGGCCCACCGTCATTTCGACCGTAGTGAGCGAAGCGAACGGAGTGGAGAAATCTGGGTTAGCCGTGCTGTTGCATGCAGATTTCTCGACTCGCCTGTGGCTCGCTCAAAATGACATAGTTGTGAAGGTTTCTACATGGCATTTTGAGTAATGTCATTCCCACGAAGGCGGAAATCCAGTCCTCTACGCAAGACGTGATACGCAACACGAAAGACAAGCGTGTAGCGTACAGGAGGGAACGGCGAATTACAACCGATGGTTTGAATATGACTTTAAAGGACGCCATCTCTTCTAAGTCGACGTTTCATCTCTTCAAGGCTAATTGGTCGTTCAGCCCGGCGTTCTGCGACCACCGCAAGGTCGTGCAGGTCTTCCATCAACTCTTGATATCGCTTCAGTGAAAGAATAACACCTGTCTTCCTGCCGTTTGTGTCAACCACAAATTGCTCTTGAGTAGCCATTGTCTTCATACTCCTTCTGAACGGTTACAATTCTGCCGGTATTATATCACAACCATATCTGCGCAACAATCCAAGAGGCCATATCGGGTATTTTTTATTAATCAACGAACGGTAGCCAAGAGAAAATACGACTCATTACGCCAGGGAAAAATGCAAAGATAAAATATGCAACAGGAGCAACGATACAAGGGAAACCCAGCGCCATATGCAGTACATTATCGCGAACCATCCGAGGGTCGCTTAATTCTTCTATTCGGGATTGTTCAACAGCAGATTTAACTGGGGAGATTGCAACCCAGAAACCAGCAATCCACAGAATCCAAGGACATGTATTCGGCTGAGAAATAGCATGTCTAACATAACCAATGGTTAGAGCAACGAACAGGAGTGCAACAGAGCATTGACCGATGGCACTAAGCAATAACCCTGCCCATCTGCAAGTTTGATATGCCTTTGTGTACGGAGGCATATCACACCTTGTAAGTAAAGCTCCCGGCGCACCGGCGAAGCCCATTAAAATCGAACCAACAAAACCAGTGACCATGGATGCAATAAAGAATATTGCAAGGAAAAGAAGTGTTCCAGCCTGGGAGCTGCCACCAAGAATATGGAAGAACACAGTTAATATTGCCAGAACCAGAAAGAGAAGCATTCGAATCATTATGCGCCTCTGGGTTTTAAGATAACCACACTTCACAGGTTTAACTATGTATCATCTGGTTTCCGCATAAAACCCCTTGGTCTATCTACCGCCAGCATAATATTACCCCTTGGCAGGTCAAATGGATTTTTTGAGAAATTCGCCACGAAGACACAAAGACACGAAGGACAGGGTATTATGGTATCAGGGAATTAGTTAATTAGAGAATTAGTGGATTAGTTGATTTGGGCCGTGAGTTTGGACTTGCGGCCTTTTTTGTTTGAATCTTATGGCAAATTTGGTAAAATATTTTTAGCTAAACAAAATGGCTTGTAAATACCACGACGCAATGTGTCTATAAATCCTTTGCTACATAGAAGCGAAAGGAGCAAAATGAAAAAGTTCTTCACTCTCGAATACTGGCGGGATGACGGCTGGTTTGTCGGCAGGTTAAAGGAAATTCCAGGCGTTTTTAGCCAGGGCAAAACCCTCGATGAATTAAAGGAAAATATAATCGATGCCTACCGTATGATGCTTGCGGAATACATCGCCGAAGATAAAAAAGCCGGCACCAAATCTGTTGAACTGGGGGTCGAAGTTTGAAGCGAAGTGCCTTTATAAAAGAGCTTGTTAAAAGCGGTTGTTACCTTAAAAGGCACGGCAGCAGGCACGATATCTATGCAAATCCAAGAAATGGCAAACTGGCTCCTGTTCCAAGACATACTGAGATAAAAGATTCGTTGGTTCGTCTGATTAAAAAGCAGCTTGCGATATGATTGATTATAATATGAGTCGCAGAAAATCAGAGAGTCTAAAAACAGAAAACGATGACCGAGTTGCTTGAGAATATCTACAATAGCCAGGTCGGACGGGATGAGCGGAAGTTTAAGCTCTGGCGGTCGGCGGGGCTGCTGCTTACATACAAGTGCAACGCCAGTTGTGAATTTTGCTATTACAACTGCTCGCCTGAAAAAAACGGTCTTATGCCCGTTGATATCGCCATAAGTGCGTGGCAATCTCTGAGAGTGCTGGCTGGTGATAGTACCAGAATGCACATCACAGGCGGTGAACCCTTTCTATATTGGGAGCACCTCCAGCAAATTCTTGAACAGGCGAGAAGATTAAACCTTGGCAAGGTCGATTTGATAGAGACAAACGGCTTCTGGGCGACCAGCGAAGAAGTTACAAGGCAGCGGCTGAAAACTCTCGACAAGCTCGGGATGCAGCGACTGAAAATAAGCACCGACCCATTTCATCAGGAGTATGTTGATATAGAGCCGGTTCGCCGATTAGCCCGGATAGCAATGGAGGTTTTGGGCGAGTGGCGTGTGCTCGTCCGCTGGCGAGAGTATCTGAAGAGCCCTGTCGGAATGAAAAATCTTTCTGTTGCCGAACGCAGGGAACAGTATATTCGGGCCATTAACGACTATCTCTGTCGTTTTACCGGCCGGGCCGGCGGAAAGCTGGCTGAATTGGTTGCCTCAAAACCTATAGAAACTCTGGCTTCGGTGAATTGCAAGTCGGAATTTCTCGGTGCGAAAGGTGTTCACATCGACCCCTATGGCGACGTCTTTAGCGGCACGTGCAGCGGAATCATAATCGGCAATATAAACCAAAGTCCTCTTGAGGATATCTGGAAGCAGTTCCACCCCGCGAAGAGTGAATTCATCAACACGTTGTTTAAGGTCGGTCCCTTTGGACTGCTCGAAAAAGCTGCGAAACTGGGCTATCAAAAGGCAAAGGTTTACGCAAGCAAACCCACCACACTCTGGGCGGGTAAATGCCATCTTTGCACCAGCATACGCCAATTTTTGTTTGATAACGGTCTTGAGAAATCGGTAATCGGTCCTGCGGAATGTTACTGTAGAACTGTTGAGAAAATATAATTTTTGTTGGGCGGGTCAATGTGTTGGGGCAGGTTTGGGCATTGCGGTAGCCTCCATTTCAAACAACAGCTCAGGGCGACATACGTCGCAGATTGTTGTCACTAATGGCCAGGGAAGGTCGGCCTTTAAGGTGTTGAATATTTCCTCGACCTCGGTTGTTTTGCAGTAGGCGACTGCCTGCACAACATCCTCATCCCGGCAGTGCGTATCTGTGAGAACGGCGCGGACATTTTCTATGGTTGTATTTATCTGGCCCGAAGGGTCTGCAATATGGGTGGTAGCGCCGCCGGCATCGATAGAGGCGGTTCCGGAAACAAATACTGTTTCGCCGGCGGGTGTGATTGCGCGTGAGGCCCGCGAGAAGGCCGAGCCATATTCCAGTGCACACTGCTGCTTTCCCACTGCCGGAAGGAACTGTGGAGAGCCCTGCGGCTGGAGCACTGCTATCAGGTCCATCGCGCACTTGCTGCCATCGGCGGAGCTTAAGCCGATGCCGGTGCTGGCGGGCATCATTTGTCGGCTTCCCTTGCCGATGAGTCCTCTCTCGGTGAAAAATTTATTTCTGACTTGATTGAAATCATCGTACCAGGAAAGGATGTCACTCAGCCACACCCATGTGCGTGCGACTGAAAGGAAATCGGCCCCGAATTGTTTGAGTGCTGACTGGGCTTTTTCCAGACAGGCTCGGGCCTGCTCGGTAGCCGAGGTGAATTGAGGGGCAGATATGCCGGAAAGTGTAACGAGATTGCGGCCGGGAAGGCGAAGGATTCGTCCGCGGAGGGTTCCATTCAGATTAATCACTTGTGGCTTAATGTCACTACTGATGGCGTGGACCTGCACGCCGGCAAAAGGTCCAGACGAGCCTTGCTTACCTATCAACAAGCTCGGGACGACTCCATCATCGAAATCTGCGTATGCTTTTGAGCGTGTACGTGAGATAATTTCCGCCACTTTTTTAGTGGCGAAGATTCGTTCCTGGAGGATATGTGCTTTCTTTGAGATGAGTATGTGCCGGATACCAGTGAAAAGCTCATTAGCCTGGTCCTGCAGGGATGCGCCTTCTCCGGGCGTGGCTGAAATATAGATTTCAGCAGCCACGGTGGATTCGACAGTACGCGTGTCCAGCTTTACAGCCATTGTTCTTTTTATTACCGTCTTTTCAGCCGGTATCTTTACCAGCTTTTGGAAGTAATTTTTACTTTTCTCCGATGGTTCGTCTCAAACGTTTTATCCAGCCCAGGTGGAATAAACCATATCTTATAATATCGTTGATAGAAGGGTCAAGCTTAACTGTAAATCAGGGTTTTTCTTAAAAGGCCTTTGTAGCATCGATTGATGTTAGTTGTTATTGCCCCTGCTCAGGTTTTATCACAGAATTGGTTAAGGGCTTATTTCGCTTGTAGAGTTCGATTCGCTGCCCGATTCTCTGCGCAAGCTCTTTGTTGCCGGAGGCACGAGCGAGAGCGAGGGCTTTCTCTGCAAACGAAACAGCTTCGTGGAATCGACGCATTTTGGCATAGCCCGCTGCTAAATTAACAAGTGCGTCTGTGTTGTTAGGGTCAAGACGCACCACCTCTAACCAATGCTTAATGGCTTCATCGAGCTTTCCCTGACGCAGCATTGCTTGGCCGAGGTTATAGTGCGATTCTGAGTTGTTAGGGTTAAGGCGTACCGCCTCTAACCAATGCCTGACAGCTTCATCGAGCTTTTCCTGGTGAGCCAATGCCTCGCCGAGGTTGTAGTGTGCGTCGGCATCATCTGGTTTAAGCTGCACAACCACCGACAAATGCCTGATTGCTTCATCGAGTTTTCCCTGGCGAAACATCGCTTGGCCAAGGTTGTAGCGCGCGTTGGTATTGTTAGGGTCAAGACGTACCGCCTCGGACAAATAGGCCGTAGCCTTCTTGAGCATCCCTCTGGCGAGCAGGAGGGAACCCAGGTTGCTGTTTGCTCCGACATGGTCTGGTTTAAGCCGCACAACTTTCAACCAGTGCGCGATTGCCTCATCAGGCTTTCCCCGGCGTAACATCGCTTGGCCAAGGTTGTAGTGTGCGTTGATGTTGTTAGGGTCAAGGCGTATCGCCTCTAACCAATGCCTGACAGCTTCATCGACCTTTCCCTGCTGAAGCATCGCCAAGCCGAGAATGCCGAGCACTTCCGCGTTCTTCGGGTTTAGTTTCAGCGCCTTCCTGCATTGCCGCTCTGCACCGTCAAAATCATTGGCTTTGAGGAATTCCGTTGCGGCCCTCATATAAGAGATATCATTAACGAATTGTTCACCGATTCTCTTAATCGCGGAGGGCCTGATGTTGACGAATTCCGGTATGTTGGCAGCCCAGCCGGGGGCGGTAAAGTGAGACAGCAGGACAGGGGGTGTGCTATTTCCTTGTTCGTCTATGTGTGTGAGGAAAAGCTGTGTGTAGGCCGAGTTGGCTTTCGAGGAGAATACCAGCCATTTGCCGTTTGGCGACCAACTGTGCCAGGAGTTCATACGGTCTGTGTTGCATTGTAGTTTTCTGGCCCGGCCTCCTTCAGTGGGTATGATGTAAAGCTCGCTGTCGGGCTGGAGCAGCATATAACTTTTTGCTTTGCAGAACACAATCCATTTGCCATCGGGTGAGTATCTGGCAAAGAAATTGCTCATACCGTTGTTGGAGGCTCCCTCGAGCGGCTCGGGTGTGCCGCCTTTTCCGTCATTAAATGGAATCCTGTATAAGTCAAACAGGAAGGGCTTACCGTCTTCGACGAATTCCTTGCATTCCTCGCGTGTCAGAAGGATTTTACCCTGGCCGCGGGTGTTCTTGAGCTTGTACGTTTTACTCCTGGCAAAAACTATGCACTTACCATCGGGGCTCCAGGCGGGATTACTCTGGACGAATTCCGGGTCATCTGCTCCCGGCAGCGCCTGGAAGGCATTTGTTTGGGTGTCGTATATACACAAGATTCCCTTGATGGGGAAGAATAATTGCGAGAATTCCAGACGCGGCATTGGAACGAATACGGACCTATCCTTTACGGTGCTGGCCACGAACCTGCCATCCGGAGAGACCTGGGAAAGCAGGCCGAAAGTTTGCTCACCATCCTCTTTTCTGTAATCGTTCCAGGTTATGATGTCGCTGGTAGCCAGGACCATTTTTTCTGCGACTCGTGTAATGACATACGAGCCTTTACTATTGGCATAATCGATGTCCATTGCGAGGATTTGGCCATTGGCGGAGAATGAGTGACAGTTTCCACAGACCGGCAGATTTTTCAGAATAATCGGCGGCTGCTTTGGCGAAGAAATTGCCCCGAAACGCCACCGGATGTGAGAAGGGTCTTTGACGGCATCAACAAAGGGCAGGTTCACTTCCCGATAAAACAGAGGTGCGCCCACAGGGTCTTTCGATGTTTTGATTGAGATTTGTCCTCCGGAAAGGATTTTTCGCGGGTCGGAGCGATTGAGGCCCAAAATGGTAACCTGTGCCTGTTTTTCCAGGGAGCGTTTTTTTATATCTTCCCAAAGTTTTGTTTGAGGTGTCCATTGGGAGGTATGGGTGAGAAAATTCAGGCGTCCCTGGTCGTCCTGGAATTTCATCGTGATAAGCCAGGTGTCAGACTGGGGATTGCTATCCTTCCAGTGAAGCGTAGGAGGGACAATTTCCGGCGGGAAAAGCGTCCCATCAAGCGGGTAGCCAATCGTCAATCCGCTGTATTGGGCTTTATCATTGTAGGCCGCCAATATATCATCTATCCGGGGCTGGAGCTTGTGGTAAATAACCAGTATGACCACCGCGGCAATAACGGCCACCGTGCCGATGCTCAGGACCAGATGTGTAATTGACTTGCGCATAGTGCTTATCAGGCATTTAGAGGTATTTTATTTTTTTCTCCAGTGGTTCGTCTCGAACGGTTTATCCAACCCAGGTGGAATAAACCATATCTTATAATATCGCTGATAGAAGGGCCGAGCTTAACTGCAAATCAGGGTTTTTCTTAAAAGGACTTGGTTGCGTCAGATATTAAACGTTGTTTTTTTAGTCAGATTTTATTACGAAATTATCCGGGTACCTGTTCTGCTTGTAGAGTTCGATTCGCTGCTGGATTTCCTGCGCGAGCTGGTTATCGCCGGCGGCACGAGCGAGGGTGAGGGCCTTCTGTGCAGACGAAATGGCTTGGCGGAACCGGCCTGACTTGGCATAGTTTATTGCCAGCAGGTCGTGCAATGTTGGTGACGTGTCAATGTCAGGTTTACGAGAAATAGCATCGGAATAGTGTTTAACTGCCTGGTCAACTTTACCCTGCGCAGCCAACGACAAAGCAAGGTCATAGTTAAGATTAGGGTTATTCGGGTCAAGGCGTAATGCCTGGGATAAATGAGCCGATGCCTCACCGAAGTTTCCTTTGTGAAAGAGTGCCCTCCCGAGAGCGTGGTGCATGTTTACGGCGCTATATTGCAGACTGATGCCGTCCGGCATACCCCGCAGAGCCGCCGAGAGATGGCTGATGGCCTGGTCGAATTTTCTCTGGTGTAATAGTGCCATACCCAGGTCATGGTGTATGCGGGGGTTGTTCGGGTCAAGCTGCAGGGCCTTGTAATAATGCTTCATACCCTCCTCATACATATCCTTGACGTTGTACAGAATAAAACCGAGCTTGAGGTGTGCTTCTACATTGTTTGGGTTTAGCCCCAGTGCTTTTTTATATTCCGGCATTGCGTTATCTGCATCGCCGGCTTTGAAGAACTCGTTTCCTGCTCTTACGAAAGAATAGTCGTTGAGGAATTGCTCGCTGATTTTCTTAATTGCGAGTGGTTTAGTATTAATAAACTCCGGTATGTTGGCGGCTCGGTCAGGGGCGGTAAGGTGAGACAATAGGACAGGGGGAGTGCTATTTCCTTGTTCGTCTATGTGGGTGAGGAAAAGCTGCGTGTAGGCCGAGTTGGCTTTCGAGGAGAATACCAGCCATTTGCCGTTTGGCGACCAACTGTGCCAGGAGTTCATACGGTTTGTGTTGCATTGTAGTTTTCTGGCCCGGCCTCCTTCAGCGGGTATGATGTAAAGCTCGCTGTCGGGCTGGAGCAGCATATAACTTTTTGCTTTGCAGAACACAATCCATTTGCCATCGGGTGAGTATCTGGCAAAGAAATTGCTCATACCGTTGTTGGAGGCTCCCTCGAGCGGCTCGGGTGTGCCGCCTTTTCCGTCATTAAATGGAATCCTGTATAAGTCAAACAGGAAGGGCTTACCGTCTTCGACGAATTCCTTGCATTCCTCGCGTGTCAGAAGGATTTTACCCTGGCCGCGGGTGTTCTTGAGCTTGTACGTTTTACTCCTGGCAAAAACTATGCACTTACCATCGGGGCTCCAGGCGGGATTACTCTGGACGAATTCCGGGTCATCTGCTCCCGGCAGCGCCTGGAAGGCATTTGTTTGGGTGTCGTATATACACAAGATTCCCTTGATGGGGAAGAATAATTGCGAGAATTCCAGACGCGGCATTGGAACGAATACGGACCTATCCTTTACGGTGCTGGCCACGAACCTGCCATCCGGAGAGACCTGGGAAAGCAGGCCGAAAGTTTGCTCACCATCCTCTTTTCTGTAATCGTTCCAGGTTATGATGTCGCTGGTAGCCAGGACCATTTTTTCTGCGACTCGTGTAATGACATACGAGCCTTTACTATTGGCATAATCGATGTCCATTGCGAGGATTTGGCCATTGGCGGAGAATGAGTGACAGTTTCCACAGACCGGCAGATTTTTCAGAATAATCGGCGGCTGCTTTGGCGAAGAAATTGCCCCGAAACGCCACCGGATGTGAGAAGGGTCTTTGACGGCATCAACAAAGGGCAGGTTCACTTCCCGATAAAACAGAGGTGCGCCCACAGGGTCTTTCGATGTTTTGATTGAGATTTGTCCTCCGGAAAGGATTTTTCGCGGGTCGGAGCGATTGAGGCCCAAAATGGTAACCTGTGCCTGTTTTTCCAGGGAGCGTTTTTTTATATCTTCCCAAAGTTTTGTTTGAGGTGTCCATTGGGAGGTATGGGTGAGAAAATTCAGGCGTCCCTGGTCGTCCTGGAATTTCATCGTGATAAGCCAGGTGTCAGACTGGGGATTGCTATCCTTCCAGTGAAGCGTAGGAGGGACAATTTCCGGTGGGAAAAGCGTCCCATCAAGCGGGTAGCCAATCGTCAATCCGCTGTATGGGGCTTTATCGTTGTAGGCCGCCAATATATCATCTATCCGGGGCTGGAGCTTGTGGTAAATAACCAGTATGACCACGGAAGCAATGGCAACCACAGCGATAATGGTCAGGACAAGATGTGAAACTATCTTGCGCATAGTTCCTCTTAGGCCGAACATTAAACGGACAACATATATTAAACATCGTCAATAGAGAAATCAATCTTGACTGGCAATACGGGGTTTTCTATAAAACCGGACGAAATTGGACCTAAAGTGCAGCGGCTAATATTGGCCAGCGTATCAAGAGAGAGCGGCTATGTGGATTGCGTCTGAAAGCTTGAGTGTGCCTTCGTATAAACTCCTTCCGATTATCACCGCCGCCGCCCCCAACTTAGCAAGCTCTTTAATATCATTTAGTTTGCTTACGCCGCCGGAGGCAATGACAGGCACCTGGACTGCCTCGATGAGCGATTTTGTTCTTTCAAGGTTTGGTCCTGTCATCATGCCATCTTTGGTGATGTCGGTGTATATTATTGCAGCGATTGGAAGTTTTGCTGCTTTGATTGCAAACCCCAGCAGTTGCTGAGGACTATCCTGGGTCCAGCCGTGAGTAGCGACATTTGAGCCGCGGGCGTCAAGGCCGAGTGCGATTTTGCCGCTGAACTTTTTGGTCATTCGGCTGAACCACTCAAAGTTGCTTACGGCTTTTGTGCCGATTATTACCCTTTCGATGCCGATGTCTAACAGTTGTTTTATGGAGGGTTCGTCGCGCAATCCGCCGCCGACCTCGATTTTTACCCGCCGCACGTCTGGCGGGTAAAGCTTTCCAAGGGCTGCGATGGCTGATATTGCGTCAGTATTAACCGGCCTGCCGACCTTGGCCCCATCTAAATCCACAATGTGTAGCCACTCGGCTCCGGCACAGATAAACTCCTGGGCCTGCTTTACCGGGTCAATCTGGTAGGTTATCTGGCGGTTGTATTTGCCCTGGATAAGCCGGACACATTTGCCGTCCCGCAGGTCTATTGCCGGTATGATATACATCCTTGAACCTCTGAGTCCTTCAAATCAATATAGTACCTTTATCAAAAAATGGATTTGTTTTGACGAAATCCAAAATTACATTATATTTGCGCATGATTTGGAAATAAAGATTTTTAAGATTGAGAGTGCTTTGTAGAAAACGGCTCAAAATGTCATTTCGAGCGAGCCGAAGGCGAGTCGAGAAATCCTGCGACATAGCTCGGGACGGGTTCTGTTTTTTAATAGATTTCTCCACTTCGCCCCCGTGCTTTCTGCGAAAGCAGAAACGGGGGCTTCGGTCGAAATGACCTATACTCCTTTCCACAGAGCAGATTGAGAGAGCAAACTATGATAAAAGTGAAACCTTTTAGAAATGCAGGACCTGCGGAATTTGGTCCAATAGGTAAGTCAATATGGATTATAGTTTTGGGGGTTCTGACGTTGTTTTTGGTGATGCTTACATCGTGTGTTTCAAGCAGCAATTCATATTCAGCCGGGAGGGGGAAAGAATCTATTATTTTCGATACGGATATATGTGATGATATTGATGATACGTGGGCGTTGGCTTTACTTGTTCAGTCGCCGGAATTCGACATCAAGCTGATTACCACCGCAGTGGGCAACACTGAATCAAAGGCCAGGACAGTGGCTAAGTTTCTACAAACCGTGGGAAGAACGGATATCCCTGTTGGTATAGGGATACAGCATCATAATGGCAGCCATAGGCAGGATGGGTGGGCAAAAGACTACGACCTGTCGTCATATCCAGGCAAGATTTATAAGGATGGTGTGCAGGCCTTGATTGATACCATAATGAATTCTCGCCAGCCGATAAAGGTGATTGCCACAGGCCCTCTGCCCAATATCGCTGCTGCGCTCGAACGCGAGCCTCGGATAGCCCAAAAGGCGGAATTTGTCGGGATGCACGGCAGTATCCGCCGGGGATATGGCGGCAGGACGGAACCTGACGCCGAATATAACGTCAAGGCCTTTGTGAAAGAGGCACAAAAGGTCTTTACGACCCCCTGGAATATGACAATCACTCCTTTAGACACGTGCGGTATAGTCCAGCTCAAGGACCAGAAATATCAGAAAGTTTTGAAGAGAGACAGCACTTTGACGCGAGCGTTAATGGAAAACTACCGCGTATGGTATAAACAAGGGGTATTGAACGAGCACAAAGACTTGAGTGAAACGGAAGTGGATAAAAGAGTGGATGAGAAAATCAATAACAGCAGCACAACCCTCTTCGATACGGTGGCGATTTATTTAGCTATGTCGAGGGAATTAGTTGGGATGGAAAAGCTGGGAATCAAGGTTACTGACGATGGATTTACAAGGATTGATGATAAGGCCAGAATGATTAACTGCGCTACTGAGTGGAAGGATTTAGGTGCCTTTGAAGATTTCCTGGTTGACAGGTTAACGAAATAAAGAACCTATGTGCAGCCGAATCGGAGATTGAAAACGCATAGAGCGAGGACTTAAAAATGGGACAGGGCAAAGCAAAGATTGTCGTGGTTGGCAGCAGCAATATGGACTTAGTGGTGAAATCGAAAAGAATCCCTGCGGTAGGTGAGACGATTTTAGGGGGAGATTTCATAATGGTTCCCGGAGGCAAAGGTGCGAACCAGGCGGTGGCGGCTGCCAAGCTGGGGGCGGAGGTGTATTTTGTGGCCAAATTGGGTGATGATATATTTGGAAAACAATCTCTCAGCAATTTTAAGAAAGAAGGAGTTAATACAAAATATGTCAATCAAACCAGAGAGGCGCCGTCCGGCGTGGCTTTAATTATGGTTGACGAGGCGGGCAATAATGTCATTGTGGTAGCTCCTGGAGCGAATCAGAAATTGTCCGCTGAAGACGTTAAGAAAGCACAGTCGTGTATCGCCTCATCGGGTGCGTTGGTTTTACAGCTTGAAGTGCCATTGACAACGGTTGAGTTTGCCGCCCAGTTGGCATACAGTTGCGGGGTCCCTGTTATTCTGGACCCGGCGCCGGCGCAAAAGCTAAGGCCGGAACTTCTGAAGATAGTGGACGTGCTGAAACCGAATGAGACGGAGGCCCAGATTCTCACCGGTATAAAGGTGACGGACGAAAATTCCGCCCGAAAGGCGGCTGAAAATTTACTACAGTGCGGTGTTAAGGCGGTTGTTTTGACTATGGGGGCAAAGGGTTTCTTGCTTGCTACCGGCGAGAGCATGGAGTCTGTTCCTGGCATAAAGGTCCACGCCGTTGACGCAACGGCTGCGGGGGACGCTTTTACAGGAAGTCTGGCAGTTAAAATGGCTGAGGGAAAGACGCTTCGGGAAGCAGCTCTATTTGCCAATTGTGTGGCTGCCATTTCTGTAACCAAAATGGGAGCGCAGCCTTCGATGCCCACCCTGCAGGAGGTGGAGAATTTTATGAACAGGCAAACTACAGGTAAACTCACATAACATAAACTTATGAAAAAAGGAGGTTTCGAAAATGGTCCTGATTCAATCTTACCCGTTGGCGGTGGTAATGTGCTTTGTCACTATGCTCTGCTGGGGTTCGTGGGCTAATACACAAAAGTTGGCCAGTAAAGAATGGAGGTTCCAACTGTTTTACTGGGATTATTCTATTGGTGTGCTTTTGCTTACATTGATTTTGGCTTTAACGATGGGCAATATGGGATCGGGAGGGCGGGGCTTCTTTGCGGACATAAGTCAGGCCGGCGCCAAATATATGGGATATGCGTTTCTCGGCGGAGTGATATTCAACATAGCAAACATACTTCTTGTCGCGGCCATCGACATTGCGGGTCTGGCGGTGGCGTTTCCGATAGGGATAGGTCTGGCGCTGGTTATAGGCGTTATCACGACTTATCGCGTGGACCCGTCGGGTAACGCTGCAGTTTTGTTTTTGGGCGTAGCCGCCGTGGCTGTGGCTATTATACTTGATGCCCTTGCCTACAAGAAACTGCCTTCACAGGGACAGAAGACAACGTTAAAGGGCATCGTGCTATCTGTGCTATGTGGTGTGCTGATGGGTTTTTTCAACCCCTGGGTTGTCGCTTCGATGCCGGAGAAGCTGGCCAATCTGAATCTGGCAAGCGAAGCGGGGAAATTGATGCCTTATACGGCGCTGGTATTTTTTGCCCTCGGCCTTTTTGTCTCCAACTTTGTGTTCAACACAATTGTGATGGCCAAGCCTTTCGTCGGCGAGCCGGTGCCTTTCGGCGACTATTTTAAGAAGGGTAATCCGCGGCTGCATTTAGTGGGGATACTTGGAGGGATGATATGGGGCGTTGGAATGTCGTTTAACATCCTTGGTGGAGGTTCTGCCGGATATGCAATTTCGTATGGCCTGGGGCAGGGTGCAACAATGATAGCTGCCTTCTGGGGAGTATTCATCTGGAGAGAGTTCACGTCGGCACCAGCAGGCACAAATAAACTGCTGGCCCTTATGTTCGTATTCTATCTACTCGGCCTGGGTCTTATCATAACAGCAAGAATTGTCTAATACCATTCATAAAAAATTTTTGCGCTCGGCTTAATTTGCCGTTGGCGTAATGTCCAGACGGGAATCTGGATTCCCGCTTTCGCGGGAATGACATATTGACCATTCCCAAACATACATATTGATGATGTAAAGCGCCATTAATTTTTATGAATGGTATTACTCTTGTAATGATGGATATAATTTCTTTAATTTTATCCGTGCAACATCAGTTGTGAAACGCCAGTCCACAGTTGACGCGATTGCGTCACGCCCAGGATCCATTTAGGGTGTTATACTAAACTACTGCTCTTTCACACGTTCTTTGTGGGTTCGTCATTCCGAGCGCAGCGCAGCGGAGTCGAGGAATCTGCTTTAATAGACCCATCGACTTCGCTCGCAGTGACACCTTTGCTTACAATAGCAGCCCATCAGTTGAACTATGACAAAGCACTAACAACATACCCTACAAAAACCTTCCAAGCGAGAACCTTTTCACCGATTTCACGTCATTCTGAACGAAGTGAAGAATCTCTCCTGATTCTTAATTCCCCATTCTCAATTCTAAATTCGATATTCGATACTTGTCCTGAGCAACGCCGAAGGATTCGCCCTTCGTCCTTCGCACTTCTAACTTCGCATTTCTAACTTCACCGCTTCCACAACTTTATCTGCCGTAATGCCGAGCTTCTCGAAACAAATCTTACCCGGCGCGGAAGCGCCGAATGTTGACATCCCGACCAAGCTCCATAGGGAGATGCTGTAAGTGTGAGGTCAAAAATTTCACTTGCTAATGCAAAAGTGCCAAGACCGATTCCTTAACGCGCTCGGCTATGGCTATGCAATTTTTACATATCTTCTCATCCGGCTCAAAATCCGGCAGAACACTTCCAAGTGGATATTTTGACGGCAAATATATTGAGTCCAATAGTTCGCTTTCTTCTTCTGACAACTTAACATCCACCCTATTTTTGGCAAGCATCCCCGCCAATTCGCTTATGCTGTGGGTCTTTTTGAACTTAATAAAAACTCCACCAGCACTGATTTTAACGCCTTTTCGACCGCCTGCTGAGCGTTTTGCAGACATGGATTAAAAAGCCCGCTATTTAGGAGCACATGAGCAGACTCAAGATTTTCGCTGGCATACTCAAGCCACTTACTCGTCTCATCTTTCATATATAATCTCTCCCTGCATAATTTCATCCATAAAGACTTCGCTTCTGGCATCTGCTCTTAACGGTATGATATCCAGCGGTATAATATGAGCAATCGCCCGCGTCTTCTTGCGATATTTCATAGCCAGCGGCAAGTATTTCTCGCTGCTGTCCTGAAATACTGCGACATCAAGGTCGTGCGGGTCAGATGACTTCAAAAATGACCCAAAGATAACAACTTTGCGCACTTCCTTTTCCCCCTCAAGACAACTAATCAATTGCCGCTTCAGTAAATCTTTTTGCTCTTGTGTAAACATTTCTATCTCACGGGCTGAACATCAAAAAGAATCGTTCCAATCTTTCCCTGACAATCAGCATTATCATTTTCCCGGCCTATAGTGTCAAGAATACCCCGCCGTTATTCCCATTGACTTCTTCGCCGCTTCCACAACTTTATCCGCCGTTATCCCGAACTTCTCAAAGCAAACCTTGCCGGGCGCAGAAGCACCGAACGTTGACATCCCGATAAAGATACCCTTTTCCCCCAGCCATTTATGCCAGCCCAATTCAACGCCGGCTTCAATCCCAACCCTGGCCTTCACATCAGGCGGGATTACTGATTCCCTGTATTCTTTGCTCTGTTTTTCAAATAGCTTCCAGCAGGGCATACTCACTACCTGCGATTTTATCCCTTCCCCCGCCAGTTTCCCCGCCGCTTGCAGGCCAATATGGACTTCCGAGCCGCTCGCTAAAAGCAGCACATCGGACTTATCAATACCAACAAGAACGTAAGCTCCCTTACTCAAGTTTGTCGCCGAATTATATCGGTTTTGGTCTAAAACAGGCAATCCCTGCCTTGTAAAAAGTAATGCCACCGGCCCATCCCTGTTCTCCAGCGCAAACTTCCACGCCTGCGCCGTTTCATTGGCATCCGCAGGTCTGATGACTAACAGATTCGGTATCGCCCGAAGTGCCGCTAATTGCTCGACCGGCTGATGGGTCGGCCCATCCTCGCCTATCCCGATACTGTCGTGAGTGAACACAAATATGGTTGGATACCTCGAAATAGCCGCCACCCGAATCGCCCCACGCATATAATCGGAGAAGACCATAAACGTCGCACCATAAGCCCGCAGCAGCAAGCTTACGGAAATGCCGTTCATTATCGCCCCCATTGCGTGCTCTCTAATCCCATAGCGGATATATCTGCCGTCCCGCGCATTTTTCTGAAAATCCTTCACCCCGGCAAACCGCGTATTGTTGGATGGCGTCAAGTCCGCCGAGCCGCCTAAAACCAAAGGCAGCTTCGGCATCAGCGCATCGAGCGTCCTTCCCGAAGCCACACGCGTCGCAACCGAGCTGCCCGCCTCAAATTTCGGCAAAACTTCATCGAGCTTGACCGGCAGCTTCCCCGCCGCAGCTTCGCGGAACTGCCCGGCAAGCTCCGGATACGCCTTTGTGTAATTTTCAAACAACCTGTTCCACGCTTTCTCCGCCCTCGCCCCTTTCTCCACCGCCTTCCGCATACAAGATGAAACCTGGTCCGGAACATAAAAACTCTTCGCCGGGTCCCAGCCGTATCTTTCTTTAATCAATTTGACTTCGCCCTCGCCCAAAGGCGCACCGTGTGACTCCGATTTATCCTGCATATTCGGACTGCCGTAAGCAATATGCGTGCGAAGCTTTATCAGCGTAGGCCTGTTCTTTTCTCTTTTGCCATTTTTCAGCGCCTTCTCAAAAGCAACCATATCATTGCCGTCGCCCTCCACTACCCGCACATTCCAGTTGTATGCCTTAAAACGTCTGGCCCTATCCTCCGTGAACGCAAGCTCAGTGCTGCCGTCAATGGTGATGCGATTGTCATCATAAATAACAATCAGATTATTAAGCCCTAAATGTCCCGCTAACGAGCACGCCTCTGATGCAACTCCTTCTTCCAGGTCGCCATCGCTGGCAATAACATATATTTTGTAATCGATGATGGGAAAACCGTCCCGATTAAAATAGTTCGCCAGGTACTTCTGCGCTATCGCCATTCCGACCGCATTGGAAACCCCCTGCCCTAAAGGCCCCGTTGTAACTTCGACCCCGCAATCCGGATGATATTCCGGATGGCCCGGCGTCTTGCTGCCCCACTGCCGAAAGTTCTTCAGTTCATCTAAACTCATATCGTAGCCCGTCAAATGCAGCAGCGAATATAGAAGCACGCACCCGTGCCCAGCCGAAAGAACAAACCGGTCCCGGTTGTGCCATCTCGGATTGGCAGGGTTATGCTTCAGATGCCTGTTCCACAGCACGTATGCCGCCGGCGCCATCCCCATCGGCATACCCGGATGGCCCGATTTGGCCTTCTCCACCGCCTCAATAGACAAAAATCTAATCGTCTGGACACAAAGCTCATCAAGCTCCGACAGGCCTGGATTTTTCACAGATACACTCATCACAAATTCCCCGTAATACCAATTTTACTTATTAATTGCCGATGTTCCCTTTGTCATTCCCGCGAAAGCGGGAATCCAGTTTCTTTTATCCGGTATTATGTGCAACTCTTTCGGCAATTTATAACTTAGATTGGTATAATCAAAAGGTTATAATGCACTTTTACCGCCAAAACAAAGGAAATAGATTAACAATTACCCACCTCTTCCGCAAGTCTTTTTATAACTTGCTCTGCCCCCCAAATCGTAAATCGAAACTTGTCCGCCGCTTGACCGCCATCCTTGCCCGCCACTACGTATGTCGGGTGAATGTGGCAGGTCCGTATGGCGGAATCGTAAATCGCCTCTGTCATTGCGAGGCGGCACGCTTTCTGCCGCCGTGGCAATCTCTGACCTTACATCAGATTCAGGCCACGCTGTCTGATATCCAGGAACAACTGAAAAAGATGTCCCAAGCCAAATAAGAAACTATCTTGCTCTGTTGAAAAGTCCATACGTCATTTCGACCGAAGCCCCCGTTTCTGCTTTCGCAGAAAGCACGGGGGCGAAGTGGAGAAATCTACTGAATAAACAGAACACGTCCCGCTTGCCCTGCGACTTGTCCGGCGTAGCTTTAGCGAAGTCGGAAGCCCTGTCGTTCAGGGCGAAGTGGGGAGCTATGTCGAGGGATTTCTCAACTCACCTGACTTCGGCGAGCTCAGTCGAGTCGCGGCCCGCTCTCCACAGGACACCTATCGGCGGAAATGACAACCTGCAATGTTTTCAATCGAGCAAAACTATCTCGCAAAACATCATTCTGAGCGCAGCCAAAGGAATGTGAATCCATTCATAAAAATTAATGGCGATTTACATCATCAATATGTATGTTTGGGAATGGTCAATATGTCATTCCCGCGAAGCCTGTCCTGAGCGCAGCCGAAGGAGCGGGAATCCAGATTCCCGTCTGGACATTAAGCCAACGGCAAATTATGCCGAGCGCAAAAATTTATTATGATTGGTATTATTTATTCTGCTACTGGTCCGCCAGACGTAAGACGGTCTGGTTCGCTCATCGGTGTTTAGCAGTTGCCGGCACGGCGACGCAAAACGAGAATGTCATTCTGAACGAAAATAGTCTTTAGCCCTGAGCGCAGTCGAAGGGGAAGAATCTCAAAATCGTTTAGCCCCCACCCGGAGTTTACCCGCCGTCTATATGGCGGGGTCGGGGTCTATCTGAATTTTCCTCCTTCGCAAAAATTCTAATTGATTTGCCCGCCCCAGCCGATTAATATAAAGCTGGTAAGACGATTTGACTTGCCGGCCAATTTTGCAGGCGAAAAATAATAAAGGAGAACCAAAAATGTGCAGGACTTGTGGCTGTAGCACAGGCAAGAAAACCAAAGCCAAGCCAAAAAAGAGCGCAAAGAAAGTCGGGAAAAAGAAATAATCACCGCTGCTCATCTGGTAATAAGAGGCGCTAACCCGTTCTTTCCTTACTAAGCTGGCTCCCGGCGCAAGAGGGAACGTACCACCCCAAACTTCCCCTCTCGATAGAAATCCCTAAGCTCTTGTGCACTTATCTATCAGGGAAACTTCGCCCACTTGAACTTTCCGCAAAAGTCATTCTGAACGAAAATAGTCTTTAGCCCTGAGCGACCTGTGGTGAGCGAAGTCGAAGGATTCTTGCTCAGATTTATCCACCGTGGCGGAATTCACCGGAACACTGCGGATCAGGCGTGGGGTTATCCGTCGCCTCCAGCACCAGGATACGCTTCTCGTTAATCCACTTCAAAAAGATGGGCTTTTTATTAGTGTCTGAGGAAATCAAGAACACCTTCTTTCTTGTTCGTGTGAGAGCGACAATAAACTTGCAGATGTCCTGATCAGATACTTTGCTCTTGTCCTCGTCTTTTACGAAATACCGATCATCAAAGTATGTGATAAACACATAATCGGCATCCAGCCCTTTTGAACCCTCAATGGTCGTTGTCGTAATAGGAATCTTCCTAACTTCCGGCTTACAGAAAGATGGTTTCCGAGCCACTGCCACTGGCTTATAAGACTTGATTTCGTCCTTCAGATAGTCCCTTGCCATCCCGTAGGCATCAATGCTGACTTTCTTCAAAAGTTTAGCAAGTTCTGTTTCATCTTCGGTTTTATCTTCCGTTTCACCTTCGGTTTTATCTTCAGTTTCATCTCCCGTCTTATTTTCGGTTTTATCTTCCGTTCCGTCTTCAGTTTCATCTTCCGCTTGCTTTCCGTCTCTCACCGCTCGGAGAATCTTGAGCATTTGGGTTACCTCACTCTTTCGGCCTACTTTTTTAATTAGCTCTGAAAAGCTTATTGATTCATCTTTATCTGTCTGTTTCAGAAGAGTTTCAAAGTCTGTATCGTTGAGGAGTTTCTTAGCAACTATGCGCCAACCTAAATTGCACTTTCCGTCTTCAAGCAGGAGTTTCAATCCATCCAACATGGTCGGTTCTTCCGTGTCCTTTTTCTCCACAAAGTGGACGCTTTCAAAACCCTTTTCCTTCAGGGCATTGACTATAATCCTACATTGTGTTTTTGTTGGAGAAATGATCAAGACTGTGAATTTGCCCCTCACTTCTTTGGCGATCTTTCCTATGTGATTCTGAATAAACCAAGGAATTTGCAATGCATACAACTGTCTATAAATAAGCTGGGGATTTTCGTCGCTATCCCTGTCTTTATTTTTATCATCAAGGTAATGAAAGGGTTTGATAATTCTGCTCCTGAGATAACCATCCTTTGTTGCGCCAGAAACGATGTCATTGGTCGCCTCAACGATCACCCGCGTGCATCTCGAACAATAGGGCAAACAAAACGCAGTATAACCAGAGTTCTTTTCGCTATGTCTTTGACGAATATGCTTAGGACTCGCACTCTTGAGCGACTCATACAAAGCTTGGTCGTCATCTCCCGCAAGGAGAACAGGACTCTTCTCGGCAAGGAGATCAATAAGCGACACTTCTAGTGTGTTGAAGTCCTGAAATTCATCCACTACCACCTGTTCGAAGACAGGTATCTTATTCTTGTCCTTCTCAAAATACTTAACCGCAGCGAATACGATGTCCGAAAACCCGTAGTGCCCATAGTAATCCTTGCGATTCTTATAGAACTCTATGTGTGTGTTCCCATCATCTCGGTTGTGGAATAAGTGGTCGAAATCAATCTCCTCGTCCAGTAAAATTCTCGCGTCCTCCTTAATGACTTGGGTAAGTTTGGGGAATATCTTGATATTCTTCTCTGTGACCTTTTTCTCTTTGGCCCTTTTCTCCTCGGCCTTTTTCAATATGCTGAGAGCAAAACCATGCAAAGTCTTCACGTCAGAAAGCCCACAGAGTTCGAGAGAAAGATCCTCAACAAGAGCGTTTACAAAGGTAAGCGTGAGGGTGTTATTCTTCCCTTCCAGAATCTTCTTGAATAGATATGTCTTACCCGTTCCGGGTCCAGCAACGACTATCTTCTTGTTTGAGGGCGAGTGTAGAACCGCATTTTCATGTTCTTGTCTTTTGCGTATGGCAGCCGCGTATTTGTCTTCTTCAACGGTCTTATCTGAAATCGATCCTTTGGCTTTGATGTTCATGTATTCTTTCTCTTGCGTCCAACAATGATTATACAGTTTTATACGCCTTTTACCCGCCTTTTATCCGCCGGAGGTAGATTTCGCTTTGCATTTTCAGCTTTCTTCTATCCGCACTACGCATCACGCAATACACACGACGCACGACGCATCTTTCTCACTTCTCAATCCGGTACAAATGCGTCTTCGACCGCAGTATCAGCGATTTCCCAACGATTGCCGGCGAAGCCATAAACCCGTCGCCGAGATGGTTGGTCGCAACAACCTTGAATGTCCGCCCGTGTTTAATAACGGTGGTCTTGCCCTCTTTGTTGAAAAAGTACACGTGCCCATCCGCGTAAACCGGCGAAGCCCCGTATTCGCCCTCCAACTGCTGCTGCCAGATAATCTTGCCCGTCTTCGCCTCTATGCAGCTTGCCGTCCCCTTGTCGTCAACTATATAAATCAAGTTATCAACAATAACCGGCGTTGATTCGGCAGGGACATTCTTTTCGATTTTCCAGACGACACCACTATTGGAGACATCCCCCTTCCCATCAGGACGAACAGCCCACAGTTTCGGATGGACCAGGCCGGTATTTACAAACACGAGCTCCTTATTCGCAATCGGCCGCGAGATTGTCGAATCGTCCCCATACCATACACGCCAGAACTCACCTCCTGTGCACGGGTCGTATGCATGGCAGGTCTGGGCGCCGTTGCTTATCATTTGTGGTCTGCCGTTGAGTTCGATTATAATCGGCGTGCTGTAGGCCTTGCGGACAATCGGCTCGACGGTATCGTAGAATTCCTTCGGACGGTCGGTCCTCCAGACCGTTTCGCCTGTCGTTTTCTTTAGCGCCACAATAAACTGAACATCCGTGCCCTCTATATGCAATATAAGAAGCTCGCCAAATAAAATGGGCGAAGACACCGGCCCCTGCATGTGTTTGCAGTTCATGTCACGCCGTTGCCACAGTATTTCGCCCGTCTTCGTATCTAAACACACCGTCCCGAATGTCCCGAAGTGAACATAGACCCGCCCCGCTTCAATCACCGGCGACGGCGTGGCGTAACTGTTACGCGGATTTATCTTCTGCGGCTCTTTCTCTTCAAAAACCTTGACATCATAAAGGATTCGCCCCGTCTCGGAGCTTACACAGACCGCATACATCTGGTGCCCGTCCTTGTCAGCCGTCGTCAGCCATATCTGGTCTTCCCAGACTACCGGCGATGACCAGCCGCGGTCATGGATTGGAGTCTTCCACTTGACGTTTTGAGTCTCGCTCCATTCTACCGGCAAACCTACCGAATCGGAGCACCCATTGCAGGCCGGCCCCCGAAAATCGGGCCAATTCTCACCGCCCAGCGCACTATATGAAACTAAACCAATAATTAAAAACGTCACGCAGCTACGCATCAATCATTCTCCTTTCACCTTGTCTAACCCCACGGTTGGCAAATCCGTGTCAGTCCGTAGTTCTTTTTGAATTTTGATTCGTAATTTTGCACTTTGAACTTTGATTTTTGATTTCCCATCTTCGCATCTATGCATTTACTCATCCACGGACGACAAGCCACGGGTCACAAGTCACTCACCCCACGCCAGCTGCTGCTGGGCCCAGATAGCAAGGGCCGAGCCAGTTAACAAAACCAGCCCGAAAAAGAGCTGAAAACCATTCAACGATTCTCCAAAAACGATGTATGAAATCGCAAGGACAATAAACGGCTGTGCCAGAACCACAAGCGCCGGAATAGTCGCCCCAATCCGCCTCATCGCCGCATAATACAACACGTGAGCCACCGCTATGCACAGCACTCCCGAAATCACAACAGCCGCCCACTGTCCCACCCCCAGTCTCACGAAGTCACCTACCCTACCGAACAGCATCGCAAATACACAAAGCCCGGCGACTGTATAGATGCTTATCACCGAAAAACCGCTGCGAGAGTCAGTATCTCGAAAAGCGATTCTCACAGAAACCGTATATACTGCCCACATAAACGCCTGCGCAAGTGTAATGACCACGCCCGTTAGCGTTCCGGCTGCAGCAAAATCTTTCTTAAAACACAGCACGCCGACCGCCCCGAGTATAGAAAGTGCCAGTCCCACCCAGAAACGTTTGCTTCTCGCCAACGCCCTCTCATCGGCAAAAAAAATAAGTGAAAACCCCGCCACCCAGATAATAGATGACTTCGCCAGCAAAACCATAAAGGCAGGGCCGATATAGTAAAATGCCGCAGCGTATAAACTCTGCATAATGACATTTGCTAAAGCCGGCACAATGGCTCGCCGCCACGTCCCTGTATCAAATTGCCTTTTCTTGATGGAGAAAAGGAGAAATGGCAGCCAGAACAAACAAGCCACCGAATACCGCAGCAGGTTTTGTGTCCACGAATCTAAATACCCCGTCAGATACGTTATAAAAATCGGCCCTAACGACCAGAAACATAGCGCCCCAACGCACGCAAACGTCGCCGTAACATCTAACCTTCGAATGTCCCCACCTTCACTCACTATCCATCTCCATTCTCCGTATTCCGCCTTCCGCCCGCCCTTCGTAGCGTTAGCGAAGAAGGGTCTTCTGCCTTCTGCCTTCTGCCTTCTGTCTTCGCTATGGTATCTACATGCGCATACCAAATCAATAGAGGTCATTGCCGCCCCCTTGACAAACCGGCTAATTCGCCAATCCACCCTGTGTCATTGCGAGGAGTCCCGATTTATCAGGACAACATGGCAATCTCCATCAATCGCAAATCTGCAATCTGCAATCCGCAATCCGAAATCTTCTTGCCTCCGCCACGCATTTCCTTTATCATTTCTTTTAGCGGGCCGGTGGTTGCCTGCCCTGAGCGAAGTCGAAGGGTTTAGCCGTCGCCGGCACGGCGACGCCCCTCAGAGCCCCAAGCGTCAGCGCGGGGTTGCTTGCCCGCCGCTTGCCCGCCGTCTGTCTGGCGGGCCTGCAACCAATCCTGAGCGAAGTCGAAGGAAGCAGGCCGTGGCAATCTCCATCAATCGCAAATCTGCAATCTGCAATCCGAAATCTTCTTGCCTCCGCTCCGGATTTCCTTTATCATTTCTTCTACCGGGCCGGTGGTTGTTTGCCCGCTAATCAGTGATGGTGGGTCGTTTGGGAGAGCCGACGTTGTTTGGCAAATCTAACTGTGGTCTATGGCTTGTATCTCGTAACCCGAGCGAAGAAAGGTATGACCAGATTCCCCAGCCGCTGGTGGGTTTGTTTGCAGAAACTAAGGACCAGCCGTGGTAAATGACCAGACAGCCCCTTCAACTATATCTGATTCATTAACCTCATCAATACGCCAGTAGAATGTAACGTCCAGAGAAAGTCTGTGGAGGTGAAATGTTGTATCGGTCTGGTTACCATAGAAAGTTAATGGAAAAGCACTGCCGAAATAGACATTGTGTGATGTTGCCCCAGAACCGGCTGCCCAGCTCAACACCGGATTTATGCTAATACCTTCTGCTCCATCCGGTGGATTTGGATTACTTGCCTGTTCAGGCAGTAATCTGGTCTGGAAGCTCCATATCTTCCCAACCGACGTGCCAACATCATTAACCTCATCAATACGCCAGTTGTATATTGTATATGGATACAGCATCCCTGGTGAAAATGTTGTATCAGTTTGATTACCAAGGAATGTTAGTGGAAGAGTTATGCCGAAATATACATCGTGCGACGTTGCCCCGGAACCGGCTGTCCAGCTCAACACCGGTGCTATGTTAACATCTTTTGCCCTATCTGCTGGGTTGGGATTACTTGCCTGTCCAGGCCGTCTCCCCGTCTGGAAGGTCCAAACGGCGCCTATTGATACATCTCGAGAATTAATCTCATCGATACGCCAATAGTAGTTGGTCTCTTGAGACAATGGGCCTATGTTGCAGGAGGGTTGCTCTTGGTTTCCACGGAATGCAGGCGGATAACTTGTTCCGAAGTAAACAGCGTGCGACGCCACATAAGACCCCCCTGACCATTTCAATGTGGGCAATAAAGCTACATTTTTCGCACCATCAGAAGGATTTGGATTCGTCGCCTTACCGGGAGGAAGCGGTTCAAGCCAGTTCTCCATAAGGACAACAAGGTCTAACACATCGACGAATCTCTCAGAGCGGATACTTATGTCACAGTCAGGATTCCACCGGCCGTCTCCAGACCTACTTAACCAAGCCGACGCAAATAAAGAGAAGTCCTTAAAATCAACGAAACCGTTGCAGTCTAAGTTGCCAATATCACCCTGGGCAAACTCATACGCACCCATATCCACAATAATGGTGCCGTTACAATCGCCATCTGCAAATCTGTGGTGGCTGTCGAGGTCCCATGGTATTGGCTCGGTTATGTTCGCATCATTGTCAATATCAGTTGCATCCAATGGAACTGATGTGTTATCACCTGTATCCACACAGGGTGATTTAAATGATAAACGGACATTATCAAAATTATCATTTTTGCCGACATCCCATCCATCGCCGCCATTGTTAAGAACACGCACGAAATTCGGATTATCATCGGTATTGTGATTTGGCAGGCCACCAAACGGAATATAAGTATCATTAGGGTTATCGTCTTGAATACAACTGAATTTTATACTTACATCCTCAATAAAACCTTCAACTATTTGAATTTGAGACCTCTCATTTATTCCGCTAACATCCTTATTGCCCCATAGGATACAGTTTGTTAGAGAAAACTGAGACCAGCCGTAGCCAACAACTCCGCCACCTTTGTCATTTGCCGTGTTTCCAGCCACTGTGCAATTTAACAGGGTTGTATAACAATTTTGAAAAAAGGGAATTTCATAAATGGCTCCTCCATCATGTCCCGCTGAATTCTTCCGGAAGGCACAGTTAGTCAGAATTGATTGGCATTCGCCTCTAAAATAAATCGCACCTCCATAATCAGTTGATTTGTTATCTATGAATTCTGAATTGATAATCTTCGGATTGCAATACTTCTCTTCAGGCCACGCTATAAAGTTATAACAGTATATTGCGCCTCCTCCCGCACCAGAGTTTTGAATAAATCTGCAATCTACGATAGTTGGGCTGCTGTTATAGAGTTCCAGCGCACCGCCGCCATAATGAGCTTTATTTTGACTGAATAGGCATGAAATTATTTTTGTCTGCTCCTCCTTACCGTAGCGGATGCTTACTCCGCCACCGTAGAGAGCATAATTGTTTCTTAACGTGCAATTAGTCATCAATAATCTGCCGCCGCCGTAATTGAACAGTCCGCCTCCCCCTGAAGTAAAAGGATTGGAGCCGTTGGCGTTTCCAGAGGTTATAGTAAATCCATCTATAAAAGCACTTCCTTCTGACCGGGAGATATATATTACATTATAACTATTCTCGGCATTATTAACAAAGTTAGGTTCATCATCTGCGTTAAGGTCGCCGCTTAGGATAGTGCCATACACATCAACATTCCTTGAATTTGGGTCAGGCTCACCAAAGCCGGCATAGCCGCCCTTAATAGCTACACCGTTAATCAGTTCGAACGCAGCATATCGGTCACCACTGCCATTTGGATCTGCTGAGTTGGCATCAGGTTTGTAAACACCCTGTGCTACCCGGATTTCGACCGGCTTAGGAGAAGAATTGGCATCAGCCAGGGCATCCTGAAGATATTTGTAGGCATTTGACCAGGATGAGCCATCATTATTACCGACAGCATCGCTATCGACGTAAATGACTTGACCAAACACGGTGGATGCTGCCACCAGAAAAAACAAACATTTTATTTGGAGGTTGTGTAGGAGTGTATTGTTGTCCATTTCTCTGCCCTTTCCAAAAAATTATGACATAATATTATTACGTCAGAGGTTATGTATTTACGCCCGAAGGCCAAGTATTTTGCGAGCTGGTTTTCCTTGTGAGAAGCTAAAGCAAAAGGCGCAATATATTAGCGATAAAACTGTCATACTGTGAGGGCAGTAGATATGAATATTAAGACATTAGGTTATGATGGCAAAATAAGATTATAATAATTTACTTATGCTGCCTTCACATCTTATCTTTATAAAAAGTATTTTAGCAGAAAAGCATCTGAATTTGCAAGAAAATTCCGCTCAAAGTTAGGGGTTTTTCCGAGTTCCCTTTGATAAATAGTTGGCGTTAGTTGTAACGTTATCTGTTATAAGCACTTATAAGATTTCAAAGTGTTCGGTTTGACTTTTCCTGTTGGCCCAAATGAAAAATTTTCCACGTATTTCAGGAGCTTCGCTGCGAAAGTGAAACCGACCACTCACCTATAAATCCGTTTTTCTCTGCCATTTCTTTATGCAGCACAAAACCTATTGTCTCGCAGCAACATAGATTCGGCCAGCCCCGGCAAGTTTATCCGCCACTCCGTCTGGCGGACTTGCCTGCCCCTGTAAGCAGTTAGCAGGGGTCCGCCGTAGGCAGATTTACCCACCCCTGGCAGTTTTGATTCTATGTTTTGTAAGATTCTGATGTTAAGTTTTGTAAGATGCTCATAGTCTTTTCGATTAATCAAAAAGACTAGGGAATAGTTGGGACAGCAACCGTTTTTAGGCCAACTGAATAATAACTTCACCGACGGCTGGCAGGTGAGTCTTTATCCGCCAGACGTACGGCGGATTTAGTTTTGGGGCAGACCAATCCGTGTAATCCTTCGGCTCCGTCAGCCGGCACGCTCGAAAGAGCGGGGCAATTCATTTGCCGGCGGACAAGGAGCAGACCTTCACAGATGCTTGCATAGAGAAAGGGCTGCGACGGGTACGCCTTCCCGGCTGACCTTTGCGCTATTTGCGGTTAATAAAATCCGTGCTTGTCCGCCGTAGGCGGATTAATCTGTGCAATCCATTCTCCGTAGCAGTGTTGTTGCTACTGCGAAGGATGAATCTGTGGTTACCTTTGTGCCTTCGAGTCTTTGTGGCCAATTTCGTCTTTTGCCTGTTACTCATTTACTCTGAAAGTCAAGAAGTGCAAAAAAATGGTTCAAAAAGTGTGCATTTTGGTACATTTTTGCTCAAAACACGTTCATTTTTGCAAAAAAAACGCAAAAAAGCGCAAAAAAACACTCATTTTTACCCTCATTTTTAGCCCAAAAACGAATAAGTCCTATAAAATCACACTTTTTACTACCGCCAACCACCCCATTTTTCAAAATTTCCGTCAAAAACCCCCCATTTCTTAACTTTTTTCTCTTTTTTTGTTCTCTTTTTCCTTTCAGATTTCGAATTTCGAGCTTCGGATTTCGATTTAATGCAGCATTTCGATAACTATCTTCGCGACTTCTTCGCCAGCCTCTTTCTCAGCTAACGGCCTAACCAGTCCAATCAGTTCGCCGCTGATTTGGGATAACCTGTCCTTATCTTCCAAAAGCCGCTCAATTGTATCCACAATCGGCTCAATCGAGGTAAAATACGGCATAAATTCCGGCACCAATTCCCGGCCAGCTAAAATATTCACGAGTGAGAGATTTCTTGTTTTAACTAAAAATCGCCCTGCTATGTGCCACAAAACCCTGCTGGATTGATACATTATCACCATCGGGCAGCCTGCCGCCGCCACCTCCAAAGTAACGCTGCCGCTTGCCACGAGGGCAAAATCGCAGGTTCCAACAGTCTCACTAACCGCGCCAATAGTATATTGACACTTAAAATCCGGGATTTCTGTTGCTCTTAAAATCTGTTGGCGTTCAGCATCCACAGCCACGGCGACAAAGGTCGCTGCGGGATATTTTTCTTTCAGGCGAAGTGCAATCTGCTGCATCGGCCGCCACAGCGACTCAATCTCAGCAGCGCGCGAGCCTGGCAGAAGAGCTAACCTCAAGTTTTTTGGCTCGAACTCCGCGAACGTTTTTCTCCGGCTCAAACTGATTTCCAATCCATCGAGAAGCGGATTGCCCACAAAAACCGCATCCACACCTCTTCGGGCAAACCAATCCTGCTCAAAAGGCAGAATGCAGCAAAGTTCATCGCAGTATTTTTGCAGCTTACGAATTCGCCAGCCGCCCCAGGCCCAAAGCTGGGGGGCGACATAGAAAAGGGTTTTAGAACCTATTTTTTTTGCGGCTTTTGCGACGTGGAAGTTATAGCCGGGGGAATCGCAGACGACAACCAAATCAATGTTACTATTTTTCAGATAACTAGTTACGCTCTTTATTAGCTTGTAATAATGTCCGACGTGGCGAATCGCCTTGTACATCATAACTGCCTTATTGACAGTGTCTTGCAGCAATTCGCAGCCAGCCTGGGCCATTTTGGGGCCGCCCACGCCGACAAATTCAATATTATCGTAACCCTCTTTGCGCAAAGCAGTTATCAAACCGGCACAGTGGGCATCGGCACTCGGCTCAGCAGCACTGAAGAAAACACGGTATCTTCTGCTCCTATCCAGCATAAGTGTATGTGTTATCAGGATTTCAGGAAAACAGCAACCAGATATTGTTAGAATTTTTGGAAAATCGGCCCCCTTTTCTTGTCTTCGACAAGAATACGCAGGGGCTGCGATGCGACACCTGGTGAGGTGGGAAAATACCCCTTTTAAGCTAAAAATGGGGGTAAAAATGAGCAAAAATTTGCATTTTTTTACGTTTTTTTAGCATTTTTTTACAGAAATTGAACGGAAATTGACGGAAATACACCTGTTTTGAACAGGTTTTTTGACTACTACTTTTGGGGTAGATGAGGGGTGAGGGAAGATGGAGGACGGTCCACGGTTGGGTCTGCCAGAGGACGGAGATGGCGTCGTAGATTTTGTTTTGGAAGATTTCGATGATTTTTTGTTTTCCGTTTGACAATTGGGCCAACACTATATAAGTATATGCGTATATACTTATGGACTGATGTTTGGCAGCAATGTTGTGTTGTGTGAAATGTTGTGTTGTGTTATGTGAAATGCCTGTGTTATATGAAATATGGAGGTGAGCTGTTATGATTAATGCGGAAAAGCTGGCAGGGATATTTAAATTGCTTTCGGTTGAGGCGAGAATACGCATTGTGCAGGCACTTAAGCGTCGAGCACTGTGTGTTACTGAGCTAACATCGCTACTGGGTATATCGCAGGAGGCAACTTCTCAGCATCTTCGAGTTCTGAAAGATGCACATATCGTAAAATTTCGGAAGAGAGGGTTTCATGTTTATTATTCGCTCGATAAACAAAATATGGCTTTCATGCACAAAGCAGTCAGTGCGTTATATTAAATGGGCAATGCATAAGAAGATTTTGGAAAGCCACATAAGTATATGCGTATATACTTATGGACTATATTAAGGACCATATTTTTTAGACGCGGATTGACACAGACACTGATTGACACGGACTTTTTTGGAACTGACTGACACTGACTGGTTTGACACGGATTAATCCGCCTGCGGCGGACAAGCACAGATTTACACGGTTCAACAGAGAGGTTTTCAGCCGGCTTGGTGTGCTTGGCAAGTTCTATTCTCAAAGCGAGCTTTTGCGCAGCCCTGCGCCTTCGTCCACAAGGTCAACTTCGTTGGCCTTATGAGTAAGCCGGCTGAAACAGAGCGGCGGGGTAAATCCGAAATTCTAAACTCGAAATCCTAAATGTTTCGACAAGCCCTTCGTCGGTGCTCCCCGCTTCGACCGAAACGACGAGGCTACGCAGGGCGAGCAGGACAGGTTTCTGTGAAAGGCCATTGCCTTGTCCGCCGAAGTCCCAAAGGACAGGACTTCCTTACGATAAGCCGAGCATACTTTACCCGACTCATAGTCTTTTTGATTAATCGAAAAGACTATGAGCATCTTACAAAACTTGGAATTAGTATCTCACAAAACTTAAAGTCAAAATCTTACAAAACTTGGAATTAGTATCTGCCAGGGGTGGATAAATCTGCCTACGGCGGACCCCTGCTAACTGCTTACAGGGGCAGGCAAGTCTGCCTTCTGCCCCAAAACTCAAAACTCCTCCGCCACAGAGTGCCCACCCAAACAATGGCGGGTAAACCCTCCATACGGAGTGGCGGGTAAACTCCGGCGGGTAAGCGGCGGATAAAGACTCGCCTGCCAGCCGCCGTTAGAACCTAAGCGGACATTCGTATCCCACAGCAAAAGCGCCTCCAAACGTTAGGCTTGACAGGTATGGAATTTCTCAATTTTTTTCCTTTTTCCTATAAGAAGAAAGGCAATATCGAAGGCCAATATAATACCGCAGTTTACGCTCAAAGATTCGCCACAGCTTTCGCCGTTGGTTTTCGTTTAAAGACGGGTCCTGCAAACAAAACAGAATCGTTGCGATTTGTTCTGCCAACGCTTTCAGGTTTGACTGTACCCGGTCAGACGGGCAATTTTTCGCACTAAGCAACCGACAGCCTTCGCTTGTGATTTGGTTACTACACATTTATTTATCTCCAAAAAATGTAATTGAAAGTTAATTGACGATTTTGAAAGCCAGTATAGGACAGGATTCCAGTGCGTATCAATTCGTAACTGTGCGTAACTGGTCAGTTACGGTTACGCATTTTCTAAGTGCTTTTAAGTGGTGTGATTATGCTTTCAATCTTTTCTTATTAGGTGGAGATGTTACGTTTCACGACCTCTCGGTTTGTAGTTTTTGAGATGCTTTTCAAACCAGTTTTTGGGGTAATAGTTTTCTTGTGTTTGAGGGTCTTTCTTGACCTTGAGCTTGTCACGCTCTTGCCAGACCTGCAAGGTGGTGCGTGGAACATTGCGATTGTTGACGATTTCTTTGCTGCCGATGTAGCCATTAGGCGGCTTCCATCCTTTTGTTTTTGGCTGTCTGTTCTTGCCGCCGTTGCCTGGCTGTTTGGCCTCGGTTTGTTTTTGAACATTACCCCCCCAACTCCGCATATTTTGAATATCGGTCCAGGGGTCAGCAGGTTCAACGAGTGGTGGCGGTGGGGGAAAGGCCGGATTCTTTTCATACAACTTAAATTGTTCGCTTCTCAGTTCATCACGCTTTTCCTGAATATCAGGGTCTTTCATAGTCAACATTATTTTCGCTGCCCTGGCCCACATCATCGCTGTCGGAAATCTGTCAAGGAAATCCCCAACCCTCTCATACCATTCTTGAAACGAAAGTTCTGGCGGTGGAGCCAATATCTCTTCTACAGAGGTGTATTGTTTAGGTGGTTCTGCAAGATATTTCTTTTGCCATTCCCGTATCTCTGCGTCTCGCCGTGCCATTATCTTGTGGTAGTCGGCGTATTCTTGGCTGCCAGGTTGCAAGGATTTGCCGAGAAACGGCGCTAACTTCGGATTGTATTTTTCCTCAATGCGGAAAAATTCCCGTTGCCCTTCAGTAAGGTCTTCAGGTCTTTGTTTGCCCATCTTTTCGCTCCCAAGAAAAAAGGCCAGGGCTATGAACGCACATCAAGAGCGCGGCCGTCCTTGCAGATAGGCCCACCCTGGCCGGATATTTGGGATTATCGAACAGACTTGACTTGATGTTTTTCATACTGCAATTATCGCCGAATCAGCGGAAATTGCAAGGATTTTTAGCCCTGATTTTACTTGCTTTGCAGCAAATCAGGATTAAAACAAATAGCCGAGCCAAACAAGGTTAGAAGCGCATCAACAGTCAATAGCCCGAAGCCTTCAGTCGTGCCTCGATGACCCGATTTGAGCAGGTGATAAGGCTCATAGGAGTCTTTTGCTTGCCGGAGATTCATTCAAAAATACGTAGTTACCACAATAGACAAATTGGGGTTAAATCTGTATAATGGTTCTGAAAATTCGTGAGATTCATATCTTACGAACAAAATAAAAACATTTTTTTAGGAGGCAGAAAAATGAAACGGCAATCAGTTCATCTTTTCGTAGCGGTCATACTGACACTGCTCGGCCCGCTGTCTCAAAATGGCCGGGGCGACTTCATTCTTTATGATAACGAGCAGCTCTCAGTCTACTCGTCCCATTCACGAGGTATCCTATACGATACAAGCCTTGCCTATATCTGGTCAAGCGGGTCTGTAAATACCCTCTACGCCTACGACTTCAGTGGTGTGTTCATCTGCGACGGGAGCGTGGGTTCCCTCTACGCCTACGACTCCAGCACCGTGGGCATCTCTGGCGGGTCCATTACTGAACTCTCCGCCAACAACTCCAGCACGGTGAACATCTACGGCGGGAGCGTGAGCAGCCTCTACGCCTACAACTCCAGCACCGCGAACATCTTCAGCGGGTCCGTGAGCAGCCTCTACGCCAGCGACTCCAGCACGGTGAACATCTCCTGCGGGAGCGTGAATTACCTCTACGCCCACGACTCCAGCACTGTGGAAATCTCCTGCGGGAGCGTGAATTTCCTCTTCTACGCCTACGACGCCAGCACCGCGAACATCTCCGGCGGGTCTGTGAGTAACCTCGCCGCCTACAACTCCAGCGATGTGAACATCTCTGGAGGGTCCATTACTAACCTCTCGGCCTACAACTCCAGCACCGTCACCTTCTACGGCCAGAACTTCCGTGTCGGCAGTGGGCTTGCCTTCGACGGCGAGCGGGTTCTGGGAACAGGCATCCTGGGTGGTGAGTGGATGGATGGGACGCGGTGGGCCGTGAATATCAAAACCAACTCACCCACAGCGACAATTCTGGCTATCCCTGAGTCAGAGCACAAACCTTTTTGCGTCAAACATCCTCGTATGGATTTTAACGGCGACTGCAAGGTTGACTTCTTCGACTTTGCTATAATGGCATCATCCTGGCTGGAGTGTAATCTTGTGCCACAAAGTGCCTGCTGGGAGTAGTCAGCACTGGTTGCGCTTTTGCTTCTCGGCTTTGGTGCGGTGATGTTGAGAAGGAGACGCTGGTCAATTGGTTAAACGGTTAATTGGTGAGTGGTTAATTGGCCCCGAATGTTTCTGTCGGGACTACTCACCGCTTATCACTCACTACTCACCATCCGCCTTTAGCGGGTCAAAGCTCGATTGCTTTTAGCCATTGCTCCAAATTCATAACCGCAACCCTGCCAAAATGTGGCACGGGCTTCCAGCCTGTGAAGACACGGCCATCTTGGCCGTGTTTTTGTGGCTCGGCCATCCTGGCCGTGCCACGGCGTTTTAGCGTCCATTCTCCGTAGGACTGCGAAGGATAAAGGTCGCAGGCCCTTCTTAATGTTCCATTCTCCGTAGTAACTACGAAGGATGAAAATGACGAAGGGCAGGATTAGTATTAGAGGGTCTCTGATGGTAGAATTAGCGGCAGGCCCTTCGTCACTGCGTTAAGTAAGAAGGGCAGGAAGGCAAGATTCATCCTTCGGAGTCCTACGGAGAATGGACAATTGATAACGGCCATAGCGAAAAAGAAATGAGTGAAACAAATCTGCTTTTGAAGGCATACTATGAATCGCTTTATGAGCGGCTGGAAGCGAAAAAGGACATTCTAACCGCAAAAGTAAGTGCGCTATTGCGGGAGGAAATGGCGAAGCGATGGCCTGATGAGTTTAACGAGGAAAAATACACAGCATACCAGGACGCGTGCATAGCTTTTGTGGATGAACGAATAGAATACTATAACCCAATCGGGATTCAATATGTCTTCGACCGCACCAGGGCGCGGGAGGCCTTTGAGCTGGAGCTGCAACTTAACTGGTATGACAGCCGGGCTGAATTCGCAGCTTTAGTAGAAGCAGCACGCGAGAAAGCAGAAAGAGGACTGTCAGAAGAAACATTGCGGCCATTGGCAGAGGAGCTGATTGCAGAGGTTGGAGCTTTCCCGGAGAAGAGCATCATATCCGGCTATGAGGCCCAGCCGGCACTGGGGAAACTGCCGGACTATGTGGTGGCGCGAGCGATAAAAGAGGTCATCCGGTGAACAGATTCGTTAGGGAGTTTCTATTTACGCGTTTTTGCAAATCAATCGCCGCACCCAATATTTCAAATTTAGCACTTGCGATTTTTTATGTTTTTGGTTATTCTGTTTTTTTGGATAGTATGCCTTATTGTGATTCTCAAACGGTAATATTACTTGGCCTTTCTGGTCAGGCCGAGCATTTCGATTAAAATATAAACACAGTAATAGGAGACTTATCAATGAAACGTATTACACGTCGGGATTTTATTAAGGGTTCGGTGGCTGCCGGCGTTGGTCTGACACTGGCGAGTCCATTTTCGCGTGTGCGAGGGGCCAATGACGACATTCGCGTAGCGGTGGTCGGCATAAACGGCCGAGGCGGCTCGCACATCGGCGCATTCCGCGATATGCAAGGTGTGCGCGTAGTGGCCTTGTGCGATGTGGACAAAAAGGTCCTGGCCAGCCGAGCCAAGTCCTTTACAGACAAAAATCAAAAGGTCGATACCTACGTTGACATCCGCAAGCTATTGGAAAACAAGGACATTGATGCGATATCCATCGCAACAACCAATCACTGGCACTCGCTGGCCACGGTTTGGGCCTGCCAGGCGGGTAAGGACGTTTATGTTGAAAAGCCATGCAGCCACAACATCTTCGAGGGCCGTAAGTGTGTTGAGGCCGCGGAGAAGTACAAGCGAATAGTGCAGCATGGCACGCAGGGCCGCTCGAGCAGCAGTTGGGCAAAGCAGGTGGCCGCTATCGCCAGCGGCAAGTATGGCAAGCTGCTGGTATCCAAGGCGTGGGCCTCCAAGAATGGACAGGGGCGGTGGAGTATCGGCTTTAAGCCGACCCAAGAGCCGCCTGAAAACCTGGACTTTAATATCTGGCTTGGCCCGGCACCTCAGCAGCCCTACCACGAAAACATAGTCCACTACAACTGGCACTGGTTCTGGGACTTCGGCAACGGAGAGATCGGCAACCAGGGTGTCCATCAAATGGACATTGCGCGGTGGGCGATTCCCGGAGATATGTTGCCCAAGAGCGTAATCAGCATGGGCGGGCGATGGGTTAACTCGACGCCCGGTCATCCGGAGTTCACCGACCAGGCACAGACTCCCAACTGCCAACTGACCGTGATGGACTTTGGCGGGCCGCTGCTCGTATTCGAGGTCATCGGTTTGGTCGATAGGGCGGGTGTCGATGGTAAGAAGTATCCATCCAAAGTCGATAACGAGTTCTTCCTTGAGGAAGGCACGATCAAGGGCGGGAAGTTCTATCCGAAGGGTTCGGACAAGGCTGAAAAATTAGTGGACGTTGATGTGAAAATGGGCCCCGGCGACAACTTTGAGAACTTCATATACTGTGTGCGTTCTCGGAAGCGCGAAGATCTCCACGCTGATATTACCGAGGCGCATCTCTCGGCGGCGTGCTGCCACCTGGGCAACATCTCTTACCGCCTTGGCGAGCAGGTTCCCGGCACGACCAGGCCCGACGTGCTCGACAAGCACGAGGAAGTTGGTAAATCCTGGGAGACGATCACACAAACCGTGAAAGGCACATTAGGTCTCGACTTGTCGAAGAGCACGTACTGCCTCGGCCCCAAGCTCGAATTTGACCCCCGGGCCGAGAAGTTCGTGAACAATCGAAAGGCCAATGAGCTGCTGACCCGGCCGTATCGCAAGCCGTTTGTTGTGCCTGAGAAGGTCTAAAACGGTTGCCGTAACTTCATAAAGTTAATCGAGAAATACTTGTTTTACCGGATAACGGAGGTAAATGAATTATGTGCAAGAATGTGGTGATTTTATCAATCGCCTGTGCGCTCGTCTTATGTATCGCTTCCATCGCAGAGGATAGAGTGCCTGTAAAAGACGAATTGCAGAAACGGTTTGACAAGAATAAGGATGGGTTCATCGACGGCAAAGAGCAGGGGATGCTGCAGAAGTTCGAGCAGACAAAAGAGCGGGTCGAGAAGCTGCGTGTTATGGCGCGTGAGGCCGAAGAGAAAGCCAAGAACTTCCGGGCAGAGGCGGAAGAGCTTCAGCGGAATATGGAACGAGAATTTGAGTTACCGCCAGCAGGAGGCCAAGTGGAACAGATGCACGCTGAATTGGCTGGACTCAAGGAGGCAGCCGAGCGGGCACAGCGAGAAGGTCAGCCTGATAAGGCAGCAGAGCTGCGCGAAAAAGCCAAGCGAATGGCTAATGAGATAGAGATACACCAACGGGAGCTCCAGGAAGGAAAACGTGTTGAGCTTAAGGAGCAGCTTGGTCGCTTAGAGAAAATGGTCCGTGAAGCCGAAGAGCAAGGCGAGGAGGATAAAGCCAAACGTCTCCGGGCAGAGGCAGAAAAGGTTGGGCAGCAGATGGAGCGTGAATTTAAGCTGACGCCGATGGCACCACCTACGGAACAGATGCATGCCAGACTTGTCGAGCTTAAAGAAGCTGCTGAGCGAGCCGAGCGGGAAGGTCAGCACGACAAGGCGGCGGAGCTCCGCAAAGAAGCTGAAAAGCTCGAACGTAGCGCTCGCGAAATGACAGAGGGCAGGGAAGAAGGGACGCGTGAGAGAGACCTGATATACCAGATTGAAAAGCTCCGCGAAGAAGTCGGCCGGCTGCGGAAGGATATCGAGGAGCTCAAACGACTTTCGCATCAGCCACGTTAGAATCTTTTGAGCTGCGAAGGTCACGGCTTGTCCTTTCAGTGGTATGTAATTGAGGTTTGTATGGAAATTTAGCTCTCCAGCCATAGTGTGCGTGCATCTGGTGATGTCGGATTACGAAAGTCAGCAAGCAGGAGGTTTGCTGACTTTTTTGTTGCATAGAGGACGTGATACCAATCCCAGCTAAAAATTGCCGAAAGAATTGCACATGACACTAACTGTAAGTGCCTGGATTCCCGCTTTCGGGGGAATGACGGGACGGTAAGAAAAGGCATGGATTACCGCTCCTTCGGCTGCGCTCGGGGCAAGTCCGCCGAATCCGGCAGCAACGTATTTGCCGGAGCGGACAAGTTCCGCGGCAATGACACGACGCACAAGTCGGAGCTGCAAGAGGCCACTTTTTCCTTGCATTTGGCAATGTTATCTGCTAAAATTATTCAATAAGGTGCATTCATTACACTTTCTGAAGTAATCCATACCACGGAAGGTATATTAGCCAGTGATGAAGGATGTTATCAGATGGACTTTGTATTCATCTGAAGCTACCTGGTGTGCAGGATTCGTGTGAAGAGTTGATGTTTTTCTTAATGTCATTAGACGAGGAAGGGGAAAAGTGATGAAGAGGTTTTTAAGTGTTGTTACTGTTATCGGTATAGTGTTTGGCGCCGGCCATCTTGCCAATGCAGACATCTGGAGATGGAATGACAATTTTATTGCGGCCTTTGTCGATGCCGAAGGGATAAATAGACATCCGGGGTCTTCAGAACAAGGCGAGCAATTTGACGGCCAAATGCTCGGCACTCGCAATGTAGCCGGTCCGGGGGTCGATGTTTATTACCACCTGGTTGATGCCGTAGGAAATCCAGTCGATAATTCGGTCGCGGGACTTGAGGTCTGGAAACCCGATGGCGCCGATTGGCTGGGCCAGGGCGCAACAAGCGGTTTAGGCCTTGTCTTACAGTGGGGGAGGCAGTTGCATATGGACGCTTCCGGTCTCAGCTCACTGGAATTACCCCTGTGGTATAAAAGCGGGCAAGGACCCCTCGATGTGCGTGTTTTCTGTGTGACCGGCACCTCCAGCGGCGCGTGGGTAGAGACGCAAATGGATTCCGCTACAGTCACGCTCAACCAAGGTGATTCCGCGATACTGACAGTGGACCTGACAGTTGCGCCCGACCGGACACGTATGGTAAAAGTCGGTGTCGTGGTTGAAGCCCACGACAGCACCATGCTGGGCCAAAAGGCAACCCTCCACATCGGTTCAGCTCCTGTGGCGACATTGATGCTCGAAAACTACGGTCTCAATAGTTCATACAGGTGGATGGATGTGAATGACCAGCCATACAGCGTCGCTTTCCAAAATAGTTATACGTATGATAATGCTGATGTGCAGGTTACTTACAACACCGTCGGACAGCAGATTGCCGGCACGCTGACCGCCACCAATCTTAAGCCCAACTTTGCCTATCAATTCAAGCTGATTGGTGAATCAACATACAAGCCCGGCGATGCAAACGACGGCTGCAATGAACTGATAGGTCTTAACGGCCGGTGGTGGGAGCAGGAATGGACGGGGTCTTCGTGGAGCGCCGGCTGGAACCTCAACAACAAAGGGAATGGCTACTCCCCCAACCCAAATGACACCGTCTATTACGCCAGGCGTAGCACTCTGGATGGCGGCAGCCCGACGGGTCTGAATTACAAATATACCGGTTACCGGGTATTCGAGTATTTTATCACCGACGAGAACGGCAACGCTGCGTTTAACTATACCGTCAACAACTGCTACCATGTGCTCTTTAAGACCACACAGGCCAGCCCCGGAACAAATGATGGTCCGGTTGTCGCCCGCACATTCGATGTTGACCCCAGCATCCATACCCAATACGATACCGATTATCCCGAAAAAACGGTCAGCATCTTCGGCGAGTGGGAGCGTCTGCCCAAAAACGGCGTAGGTCTGCTGCCGGGAGACTATACCTGCTATATGCTGCTCACGGAAGAGTCTTTCCACGGCAGCGGCCTGCAGGGCTGGTGGGCACACGCAATGAAAGGAAATGTGCGGTTCACAATACTACCGGAGGCGACCTGCAAAGAACCTATCATCGGTGATTTGAACGGCGACTGCAAGGTGGACTTGAAGGACCTTGATATGCTCAGCGATGTGTGGCTGAAATGCAACCTCGAACCGGAAGAAGCGTGCCTGGAGTAAGAAACTATCTGAAAACACCCGCCTTTGGCGGGTCCGTGGCACGGCCATTCCTTCGACTACCAGGCTGTGTTGCAATTACAGTTCAAGGTTGATTTCGTTTTTTGGTCGATATGTTATAATACGGCAACCCATAAGAAAGGGATTTCACTATGGCATATCGATACGGAGACCGAAGGCAAAATATGC
>Ga0315279_10000470_pt1 | contig 80142 bp, 65 predicted proteins | sample YL17G06_20_MG_FD_203694 | JGI IMG/M metagenome (GOLD analysis project Ga0315279, IMG submission 203694) | Sediment microbial communities from Yellowstone Lake, YNP, Wyoming, USA - YL17G06_20 | ecosystem: Environmental > Aquatic > Freshwater > Lake > Sediment | place: USA: Wyoming | collected...
CATCAACGGCGTGGCGCAGCCTTACGAAAACACGGTCTATATCCACCGCGATTCGAACTATAGCGAATAGAAGAACGAGGCCATCATGCAAACACGAATTGCGCTCGGCGCTGTGCTGTTTATGCTCGTGATCGCGGTCGTGGGTTATGTGATCATCAACGAAGGACTCTTGCCCGGCCAGACGGGGCGGATGCAAAAGTTCGACGCACAGGTGCAGGGCCGGTCTATCGAAGCCGGGGCGCTCTTGTTCCAAAACAACTGCGTGGGCTGCCACGGCGTACAGGGACAAGGCATTCCGGGCGTCGCGCCGGCGCTCAATGCCGCCGACCTGTTCAATGGCGAGCGGCTCAAAAAGGTCGGCTACTCGGGCAAAGTGGCAGACTATATCCGGGGCACCATCACCGCCGGACGCCCCGTCAAGACCAATCCTAATTACCCTAACCCAATGCCTACTTGGGGTCAGGCGTTCGGTGGGCCATTGCGCGACGACCAGATTAGCAACCTGACCGACTTTATCATGAACTGGAAAGATCAAGCGTTGGCCGCGCCGGCTGCGCCAGCAACTGCGGCTGCGCCGTCTGTTCAAGCGGTCGGCACGGCGCTCGACACACCCTTGCCGGCGGGCGTGGCGGACAACGGACAAAAGGTCTTTGCCGCTCAAGGTTGTACCGCGTGCCACTCGCTCAAGCCGGACGAAAAAATCGTCGGCCCGTCGCTGGCGGGCGTTGCCGCGCGAGCGGGCGACCGCATCAAAGCTGCCGACTATAAAGGCAAAGCCACCACGGGAGAACTCTACCTTCGCGAGTCCATCGTGCAGCCCGGCGCTTATGTGGTGCCCGGCTTTCCCGATGGCGTGATGCCGCAAGACTATGGCAAAGCCAAGCTCAGCCCGCAGGACCTCGCCGACCTCATCGCCTTCCTGCTCGTGCAGAAATAGTTTCTCGGTAGCCGACGCATCCGGGCGTTGGCGCTGGCATAGCGCGAAGCGGCCAGCCTACGGCTAATTGGAGAGTGAATATGAGAGTCAGGTGGTGGGCAGGCGCAGCGGCCGTCGTGATGGCGCTAGCGATCGTGGCTATCGCATCGGCGCAGGGCGATCAAATAGCACAAGGGGCCAAACTCTACGCGGATAACTGCGTCGTGTGTCACGGCGCGCAGGGCGAGGGGCGTGTGGGCGCGCGGCTCAAGGACTTTCCCAGCATCAACCCCGCGGCCTTTTTCAAGGCGACCGTCGCTAACGGCGTGCCCGGCAGTCGAATGCCGGCGTGGAGCCAGGCCAAGGGCGGGCCGCTCACCGATGCGGAGATAGAGGCTATCGCCGCATTCGTCGCCACATGGACGACAGGCAACGTCACGCCCGCGCCGACCGAGCCGCCGCCTGTGTTGACGCCGCTGCCGACGGTCGCCGGCGTCTCGGGTGATCCAACACGCGGGGCGCAAGTCTTTCAGCAGAACTGCAAGGTATGTCATGGCGACAAGGGTGAGGGACGTATTGGAGCGCGGCTAGCCAAATCGTTTGCCAGCGCGTTCCCGGCGGCTTACATCAAGCAGGTCGTCACCAGTGGAGTAAACGGCTCGGTGATGCCGGCCTGGGCACAGTCGAATGGCGGTCCACTCGATGCGCAACAGATTGACGATGTGACGGCTTTCGTCGTGTCCCTGTACAAGACCGGCTCGCCGACGTTCATCGAGCCGACGGTGACGCCCCCATCACCCAGCGGAGGCGCATTGCCGGTCATCGGAGGCGTGGTGTTGCTGGCGATCCTGATCGCCGCTGCCGTTGTTTTCAGCGCGCGTGGGGCGCGGAAAATGTAGAGTGTGGAGCGTTCAAAGGTGAGGGGGGCCGCGTGGTTTGCGTGCCCTCATTCGTTTTTCGGCAGGGCATTTGAAATTCGACATTCAGGGTCAAGCGACAAGGCAAAAACAGGTCAAATGTCACTATGTCCTTTTGGCAAAATGGTGACAATATTAAAGGTCAAGTCTCGCACACTCGATAGAGTGAATCTAATTGCTGCGCAACTCTAACCCACGCCGCGTCAACGCGGCGATACTTGCGCGGTTTCGGAGGTCAATATGCCTGGAGTCAAAGTGACGCTCGATGCGAATGAGGCGGCCGCATACGTAGCGCATCATGTGAGTGAAGTGATCGCCATTTATCCCATCACGCCCTCGTCCCCCATGGGCGAGTGGGCCGACCAATGGTCTTCTGAGCGCAAGAAGAACATCTGGGGCACTGTGCCCTTGGTGGCGGAGATGCAGAGCGAAGGCGGCGCGGCAGGCGCGGTTCACGGCGCGTTGCAGACTGGCTCGCTCACCACGACGTTCACCGCCAGCCAGGGCCTGCTGTTGATGATCCCGAACATGTTCAAGATCGCGGGCGAGCTGACTTCCGCCGTGTTCCATGTGTCCGCCCGGTCGCTGGCAGTGCAGGCGCTCTCGATTTTCGGCGATCACAGCGACGTGATGGCCACTCGCGCCACCGGCTTTGCGATGCTGTGCTCGAACTCGGTGCAAGAAGTGATGGACTTGGCCCTCATCGCGCACGCGGCCACACTCAAAGCGCGCGTGCCGTTCCTGCATTTCTTTGACGGCTTCCGCACTTCGCACGAGGTGATGAAAGTCGAGCAGTTGAGCGTGGATGACCTCCGCGCGATGATTGACGACGAACTGGTGCGCGCCCACCGCGCCCGTGGCCTCACGCCCGATGCGCCCGTCATGCGCGGCACGGCGCAGAACCCCGATGTATACTTCCAGGGCCGCGAAACCGTCAATCCGTTCTATCTGGCGACGCCGGGCATCGTCCAGGAAGCGATGGACAAGTTCGCCAAGCTCGTCGGGCGGCAGTATCACTTGTTTGATTACATTGGCGCGCCGGATGCGGAGCGTGTGATCGTCATCATGGGCTCGGGCGCCGAAGTGGCGCAGGAAGCCATCGAGTACCTCGTGGCGAAGGGCGAAAAAGTGGGCGTGCTCAAGGTGCGCCTGTACCGGCCTTTCTCGGTGGAGCACCTGGCCAAGGCGCTGCCGACCGCCGTCAAAAAGATCGCCGTGCTCGACCGCACCAAAGAACCCGGCTCGGCGGGCGAGCCGCTGTATATGGATGTGGTGACGGCGCTCAACGAAGCCGTCGGGGCCGGTCTGGTGGCGGCCATGCCGCGCGTCATCGGCGGGCGCTATGGCCTTTCATCCAAGGAATTTACCCCGGCGATGGTCAAGGGCGTCTTGGACGAATTGCTCAAGGAACAGCCCAAGAATCATTTCACCATCGGCATCGTGGACGATGTCACGCACACCAGCCTGGATTACGATCCGAACTTTTCGGCCGAGGATCCCAAGACGGTGCGCGCGCTGTTCTACGGCCTGGGCGCCGATGGCACCGTGGGCGCGAACAAGAACTCGATCAAGATCATCGGCGAAGACACCGACAACTTTGCGCAGGGGTATTTCTCTTACGACTCTAAGAAATCCGGCACGATGACGACTTCGCACCTGCGCTTTGGCCCCAAGCCGATTCACTCGTCATACCTGATTCGCTCGGCCAACTTTGTCGCCTGCCACCAGTTCTCGTTCCTGGAGCGCACGGATGTGCTCAAGGCCGCCGAGCCGGGCGCGACCTTCCTGCTGAACAGCATCTATGGGCCGGACGAGGTGTGGGATCACCTGCCGCGCACGACGCAGAAACAAATCATCGAAAAGAAGCTCAAATTCTATTTGATTGATGCGTACGAGGTCGCCAAGCAAACCGGCATGGGCGGGCGCATCAACACCGTCATGCAGACGTGCTTCTTTGCCATCAGCGGCGTGCTGCCGCGCGACGAAGCCATCGCCGCGATCAAGCACTCGATTGAAAAGACCTATGGCAAGCGCGGCGAAGCGGTGGTGCAAAAGAATTTTGCCGCCGTGGACGCGACGCTGGCGCACCTGCATGAAGTCAAGGTGCCGGACAAGGTGACGAGCACGTTCGACATTCGTCCCCCTGTTCCCGCCGAAGCGCCCGAGTTCGTTCATCAGGTCACGGCGCAAATCATCGCGGGACGGGGCAATGATCTGCCCGTCAGCAAGATGCCGGTGGACGGCACTTTCCCGACGGGTACGTCACAGTGGGAGCGCCGCAACATCGCGCTCGAAATCCCGGCCTGGGATGAAAAGGTCTGCATCCAGTGCGGCAAGTGCGTGCTGGTCTGCCCGCACGCCGTCATCCGCGCCAAGGTGTACGATGGCGAACTGTTGAAGGACGCGCCGCCCACCTTCAAGAGCACGGCGGCGCGCTGGAAGGAATTCAGCGCCCTCAAATACACGTTGCAGGTCGCGCCGGAAGACTGCACCGGCTGCACCTTGTGCGTCCAGGTCTGCCCAGCCAAGAACAAGAGCGAGACGCGGCTCAAGGCGATCAACATGGTATCACAGCCGCCCATCCGCGAAGCCGAAGCCGAAAACTGGAAGTTCTTCCTCGGCCTGCCGGAGATGGATCGCACGGTCCTCAGCCCGTCCGTCAAGGATGCGCAGTTGTTCCGTCCGCTGTTCGAATTCTCCGGCGCGTGCGGCGGCTGCGGCGAAACGCCGTACGTCAAGCTCGTCTCGCAACTGTTTGGCGACCGCGCGATCATCGCCAACGCCACCGGCTGCTCTTCGATTTACGGCGGCAACCTGCCGACGACGCCGTGGGCCTTTAATGAAGAAGGGCGCGGCCCGGCCTGGTCCAATTCGCTGTTTGAAGACAATGCCGAATTCGGCCTCGGCTTCCGCCTGACGCTCGACAAGCGGCTCGAATACGCGAGCGAAGCGTTGCCACAGTTCACCGATGCGCTCGGCGGCGAGCTCGTCCAGGCCCTGCTCAACGCCGATCAATCCACTGAGGCGGGCATCAAAGAACAGCGCGAGCGTGTCAAGGTTTTGAAATCAAAGTTGGAAGGCATGGATTCGCCCACGGCGCGTGACCTGTTCAGCATCGCCGATGTGTTCGTTCGCAAGAGCGTGTGGATCATGGGCGGCGATGGTTGGGCGTACGACATCGGCTACGGCGGCCTCGATCACGTCCTGGCTTCGGGCCGCAATGTCAACGTGCTGGTGTTGGACACCGAAGTGTACTCGAACACCGGCGGGCAGATGTCCAAGTCCACGCCGCGCGGCGCGGTGGCCAAGTTCGCGGCGGGCGGCAAACCGCTGGCCAAGAAAGACCTGGCGCTGCTGGCGATGAGCTATGGCAGCATCTATGTCGCCAAAGTCGCAATGGGCGCGAACGACGCGCAGACCATGAAAGCGTTCATGGAAGCCGAAGCCTACAACGGGCCGTCACTCATCATCGCCTACAGCCACTGCATCGAGCAGGGCATTGACATGGCGCTGGGCATGGAGCAGCAAAAGCTCGCCGTCAATGCCGGACACTGGCCGCTCTTCCGCTACAACCCGCGCCTGGCTGCGGAGGGCAAGAATCCGTTCACGCTGGACTCGAAAGCGCCGTCCATCTCGCTGGACAAGTACATCTACAACGAGACACGGTACACCATGCTGGTCCGGAGCAACGAGGAAGCCGCCGAGCGCCTGCTCAAGCTCGCGCAGGAAGACGTCAAGGCGCGCTGGCGCTGGTACGAACAACTCGCCGCGATGAAGTATAACGGTGAATAAAGCAAAGTGAGGCAAGATAACATCTTGCCTCACTTTTTGGTTCACATAGAAAAGAGGCAGACCACAATTCAAAATGTGAGATGGAACATCTGATTCTCAACGCGGTTGCAGGGTGTTCCTTGATGTGCCCAGTATAGCCTACTCGGACTTGCCAAGAGGGATCGAAATAGAAAGGAGGTGCACGACGATTGATGCACATTAGGTGATCCCCATCCGGTTCTCATCCGCTTCACATTGACAGACATACATTCATGAAAGGATAGCTCAAAATGAAACGTGTATTCAATGCAAAGATCCCAGTGGTCCCGCTGGTGCCGGGCGTTCTGATGGCAACGCTTGTTTGCACTTTAGGAGAGTTGAGGGGTAGTGAGTTTTCAGCTCAAGCCTTTCATTCTCCCATTCCAAGACCCACTCAGACGCCAAGATCAAGGCCCACTCCAATACCACCTCAGACTTTCCTTTCGCCGCTGGCGCCCCCTGGTCCCTTGACAGCGACTGTTTTTTTTGCCGGTGATCATGAAGAGCTTGCCGCCAAAAGGTATTGGCTTGACGTATGGGCACTGCGAGGATGTGGGGGCCGTGGGCGCAGGCTGGCAATACGACTGGTCGCCGAATCCTCCTGCCTGCCCTGGCGTGGAAAACGTCCCTATGATTTGGGGCCAGGATGATGCTTTGGGGTTGATTAACGGAACAGAAACACTTGGGGGCAACTCACAGTACATCCTGGGATTCAACGAGCCTGACCTGTTAGGCCAGGCCAACCTGACGGTCCAACAAGCAGCCAATCTATGGTACCAGATTGAGGTGTGGCGCGACCAGTATCACCCAGACAAGAAACTCGTAGCGCCTGTACCATCACAAAACACTATGCCCTGGCTGATTAATTTCCGTAATACTTTCTATACTACTTATGGCCGCTACCCGCGACTCGATGCGCTGGCCGCACATTGTTACGCGGCACCCAGTTCTTGGAATTCCTGCCAATCTGTTATCCAATGGTTCGAGAACAGAACTGCCGAGTGGAACATTCCAGGCGGAGTATGGGTCACAGAGTATGGTTTTGCAGCCGATGGATGTACAAGCCCATCCGGCTGCAATTGGCCCCCAGGCGTCACGGCACTGAACAGCTTTACCGACTGGCTCAAAACCAGACCGCTCGTCCGGCGGTATGCCTGGTTTGCTGCCCGCATTGTGGGTACTGAGTTGTGGTGGGGAAATCCGGACATGACAACGCGCTTGATCCAGTGCCCAACAAGCGGCGACGTGTCTTGTAGCCCAGGTATACTCTCCCCTTTTGGAACAGCTTACTTGACAAAGTAGTATCAGGGGGCTTGGGTACTGCTCCGAGCGAAGCGAAGGGACTCAAGAGATGCTTTGCTTCGCTCGGCTGCATAGATGAGGTCAGGAAATGAGCGTGTCTCAGCAATCAGCAAAGCGATTGGCCCTAGGGAGTGGTATTGCTCTAATGGGCCTGGCTACGGCTCTGGGTCTGCTATGGCTACTGAGCAATCCTGGGGCGCTCCCAGCAGTTCGTGCTGCGAGTCTGAGCGTTTGTCCTGCCGGGCCGCCCGCCTGCGGCTATCGCACCATCCAGGCCGCCGTGGACGCTGCCGATGATGGAGACATTATCAAAATCGCTGAGGGGGTTTACACCGATGTGAGCACGCGCCCTCGCCGGGATTATTTCATTGGGACGATCACCCAGGTGGTCTATCTCACCAAGAGCGTCACTTTGCAGGGAGGCTATACGACGGCCTTTACCGATCCACCTGACCCGGCGGCCCACCCCACGACGCTGGATGCGCAGGGACGGGGGCGTGTGCTGTACATGGCCGGAGATGTCACATCCACCGTCGAAGGGCTGCGCCTCACGGGGGGCAATGCCGCTGGCCTGGGAGGTGGCTATTGGCCGCACGACGATCCGGCCGGAGGAGGAGCGTACGTTTTCTACGCGACTGCCATCTTCAGGAATAACCAAGTGCTCAGCAACACGGCCCCCCTGGGTTGGGGCGGCGGCTTTTTTGCGCTGGGCGGCTCTAACATTGTGCTGGCGGACAACCAGGTCTATAGTAATGCGGCCGGCAATGCCGGAGGCGGGATCTATCTTGAGGAGAACCCTGGCGCCACCCTTACGGACAATCAAATATATAGCAATACAGCCCGCGTGGGTTGTGGGACTGAACTCTTCCGCAGCAATAACGCAGTATTGACCGGCAACCATATCTTTAACAACACGGGGGGCTGGTACAGCGGTGGAATTGAAATAAACGCCAGTAGTAATATCACTTTGGCCGGCAATTTTGTCCATGGCAACGCGGTTGATTACGATGGTGGTGGCATAGGCATCTTTGGCAGCGACGCTACCCTGATGGACAACCATGTCTTTAGCAACACGGCTGGGGTTGGTGGTTCAGGTGGTGGCGGCATTAATCTCAACTATAGCCACAATTCTACGCTGAGGAACAATCGCGTCTTTAGCAACACAGCCGGTCAAGACGGCGGTGGAATCCAGATCGTTGACAGCAAGAACGTCACGGTCTCCGAGAATGTCATTACGCTTAACAGTGCTGCCCGGTATGGCGGGGGGATGTCCCTGGAGTATAGCGACGTGGTCCTGGACAATAATCTGATCGCCGACAACCAGGCCAACGCTCAAGGAAACGGCTTGTACGTTCAAGCGACCACGGCTCGTTTGTCGAACAACACCATTGCCCACAACCTCGGTCAGGGCTTGAGCGGGATCTATGCGACCTGGGGGAACCCTGCCTCGACGATTTATCCGAGCACGGTGTGGCTCACCAACACGATTCTTGTCAGCCACACGGTGGGCCTCAGTGTCACAGAGGGCAACACGGCCACACTGGAAGCCACCCTATGGGGCGCAGGCGAATGGGCCAATGCCACCGATTGGGGAGGCGCGGGTCGTATCCTGACCGGCACGATCAACATCTGGGGAGACCCGGCTTTTGTGAACCCGGACGCGGGTGACTATCACATCGGCGCAGCTTCGGCAGCAATTGACCGGGGCGTGAACGCAGACGTTACCAGCGACATTGACGGCGAACCGCGTCCAATGGGCCACGGCTACGATCTCGGCGCAGACGAGTTCCCCGTTGCGCTGCGGGTGACCAAAACGGCTACACCTGACCCGGTGCAAGCCGGGGCGCAACTGACCTACACCATCTACATCACCAACACTGGCGATGTAACTCTCACCGCGACCGTTACCGACACACTGCCCACTCATATCCTGTTTGGCGCAAGCGGCAGTTCGGTGTTTCCGCCCGGCGGGACGCTCAACTGGCAGCCGGTCATCCCTGCGCCGGGCGGCGTCTGGACGCAAACGGTTGTCGTCACCGTGGAGATGGGTTACACCGGCCCGCTGACCAATGTGGTGCAAGTCACAACGATCGAGGGAGCGACTGGCGTCTATACTGTTACCGTCAACAATCCATTGAAGGTGTATCTCCCCTTGGTCGCCTCAATGTTCATTACAAATATAACCAATTTACAAGCCGGGCAGAGGGTAACACTGCCCATTCATAAGAAGGGAGCCATGATGATGGACCTGTCAACAACCTTTCTCGGTCTCGCGCTCAAAAACCCGCTGGTGCCCTCCGCGTCGCCGCTGATGAAGAAAGTAGACAACATCAAGCGGATGGAAGACGCAGGCGCGAGCGCCATCGTGCTGCACTCGCTCTTTGAAGAAGAGATCCGGCAGGCCAGTCAGGAGCTGGATCACTATTTGAATCTTGGGACGGAAAGTTTCGCTGAGGCGCTCACTTTCTTTCCAGACCTGGGCTATTACAAGATCGGCCCGGAAGGCTACCTGGATCACGTGCGCCGCGTCAAAGCGGCGGTGAGCATCCCCGTCATCGGGAGCCTCAACGGCGTTTCAACCGGCGGCTGGATTGATTACGCCAAGAAGATTCAAGACGCGGGCGCGGACGCGCTCGAGCTGAACATGTACTACGTCGCCGCTGATCCGTCGCAGACGAGCGTGGATGTCGAACAGATGTATCTCGACCTTGTGCGCCAAGTCAAGTCGAATCTGCGCATCCCGGTCGCCGTCAAGCTGGGCCACCACTTTTCGGCGTTCGCGAACATGGCGCAGAAGCTCGACCAGGCCGGCGCGGATGCGCTGGTGCTGTTCAACCGTTTTTATCAGCCCGACTTTGACCTGGAGAGTCTCGAAGTCGTGCCGGACTTGAACCTGAGCAGCTCGTACGAGTTGCGCTTGCGCTTGCGCTGGGTGGCAATCCTGCACGGGCGTGTCAAGACCGACCTGGCCGTGACCGGCGGCGTCCACACGGCAGAAGATGTGATCAAGGCCGTGATGGCCGGCGCGAACGTGGCGATGGTCACTTCGGCGCTCCTGCAACTCGGCACCGGCCATGTGCAGACGGTGTTATCCAACCTGGAACACTGGATGGAGGAACACGAATACGAATCCATCAAGCAGATGCACGGCAGTATGAGCCAGAAGTCGGTTGCGCAGCCGGTGGCGTACGAGCGCGCAAACTATATGCGCGTGCTGCGGACATACGAACCGAAGGTGGCATAATCGGACAGACCTTCGAGGTCTTGCAAGACGAACGCGGGTCGCATCAGCGACCCGCGTTTTTGCGTTTAACGGGGCAAGCTGCGTCGAGCCATGTCCAGCATCACATTCTCACGGCGAGGCGACAGTTGCTTGTGGCACAGCGAACGGCCCCAGCCGCAGCGACGCCGTGCGCAGACCGTCGCTGGCGAGCACTTGGACGAGAACGCTCTGGCCGCCAAAATCATTCGGGTTCAAGTCAATCGTGGGAGCAGATAGATCAACGCCAATCGTTTGCCACGTCGCGCCGCCGTCGGTCGAGGCGCGCACCAGATAGCGCAGACTCACGCCCTCGGCAGCGCGCCCCTGCCAGTTGACCCGCATCGCACGCGAATCGGCGTCGAGCGCGCTCACGCCGGCCTCAAGTGACGGGCCGCGCGTGCTCGCCTCGAGCTTGCCAAGGATCGCGTCGCCGCGTCGGACTCGGATGGACTCGATGCCCTCGACATATGGCAAAGCCATGTGAAAACCATTGATTTCAAAAGCAGCCCCAGCCTCAAGTGAATCGGCTTCGGTCCGAGCAGGCGCGAAAGGATATGAGCTAATGACACCGCCATTTGCACTGAGCACTTCGAAGGTGTACTCGCCGGGATCGGGCAGATAGGCTGGAATATCCAAGACATAGGCCGGCCGGAAAGTCACCTGGCCACTGGAGGTGTCTATCCGTCCAGAAACCATCAGGGCGCGGTTGCCTTGTGCCGTGGCCGATCCGAGTGCGGGATGCGACTGGTCGTAGGCCAGCAGCGCTTTGTAGGTGTAATCGGAGATCCATTTCGGGCCACAGTAGCCCATAATGTCAGTGTATTTGGCATAGGTATAGATCGCCTGCGTCTTGATGTCAAAGCCATAGTTTGGATGGGCGCTGTCGCCGATGTAGCCCCAGAGGTCGCCAGAGACGTTCACGACGTACGGAAAAGACGGATCGGGGTAGGCAGCATTGCAGCCAGGAGCGTGTGGGCCGCCCATGGTTATGGCCGACTTCGTGCGCATGCAATTCGCTGGATTCCCCGCCGGCGGCAACTGGGTCTGGGAACTTGGCCCAACCACCAAAGGGGCCCTCGTGCAACAGGCCGTAGTAATAGCTGTGGGGAGAGCCATCTGACCGCCAAGCGCTGGTGACAAGGTCAAGGATGTTCATCATATCATTGTAGGTCGGAGCGGGTTCGTTGCCGTAAAGGTAGTTGGTACAAGGGCCGGAATACGACAGCGAAGCATGCGTCGAAGTCAAGATAGACGGCACTGGATACGTTCGAAAAGCATAGTCAGTGAGATAGGCATACGGGCCGGCGGGCGTGGATGTTCCACTGCCACCGCTGGAACAGGTGTAGGCGATGGGCACGATGGTCACGTGCATTGGGTTGGCCTGAATGAACTGAAATGTCTTGGCTCCACCTGAGAACGTGAATGTGGACGAATCGGTGGCGTATCCACTGAGCGCAATGCTCCCACTCAGCCACGACGACGGCAACTGGAAGTTGAAGGTGTCGCTGAGAACACTGCGATCCACAGTGGTTTTAAGCGTGCGGGGATTGTTCAACGCGACAATGGGCGAGCCAGGCAGCGGGGCGCCATCACGTGTGCCATATAGCCAGGCGCTGACGTCAGTGTGGGCGATTGTGGATGTGAGGGTGAGACGGACGAAGGTGGTCCGATTGGCAATCAGCGGAACAGAATTATCGGGCTGCTGCACGGCTTGCGTGACCTCAAGCAGAGACGGCGGAGGATAATCCCTAAAGATGATGGGCAGATAGGTCGTGCAGGAGACAGCGCCGCAGCCGTCTAATGGCGCGCGTGATATCTTGATATCTGATGATGTGGCGACGCTCGAGACAAGCGCCAGAGAGACCGCAGCCATGACGATAGCGAGGCTCACGAGCAAGTGACGGTTGATTTGATGCTTCATATGACAGTCTCCTCGAATCATGTTGAGATGTGTGGCGATTCCGACACTCCCTCGCCCGACCGGCGCGCCGACAGTGGAAACGATCAAGGTCGGATGCTTGGCATACATCGCTTCAATTATACTTGGTAACCACTGGCAAGTAAACCGCGTATCCATTGGCGATGATTGTAGCTGTTCGGGTGATGGTCTGGTAGCCCGGCGCGGCGATGACCGCTGTGTTGGCGATGACCTGGGTAATGTTGGTGCTGACAGTGACAGCAAAAGTGACCGTGACGACGGGTGTGGGACTGAGGACGCCAGACCAAGTGAGGGTAGGAGGCAGTGTGGCGTTGACAAGGCCGGTCGTAGCGGTGAGGGTGCCTGGGAAATAGGACAACCCGCCGGGCACCACATCGGTCAGGTAGATGGTCGCGGTGGGGGGGGCAATGAGGCCCCGGACAAGGATCGTGAAGGTGACGGTTTGGCCGTATGCCGGCGCTCCCGCCGAGGCCGTATTCTGTGACGCGCCCTGCTGCCAGCGATGGTAATAGATGTTCAGTAACGGCACAAACTCACCCGTCGCTTTCAAGTTGCCGGCCTGAGAAGGATGGCTGTCGCCAGTGGGATAGGAGGAATAGTTATTTGCCAGGCCGATGGTGTGTTCAATGACGCCATTGCGGTACCGATGGTGGTTGCCGGTGAGCGCCCCCAGGTCATTCGTATTCGAGCCGCCGCCGTTCGATGTGAGGACGTTGTAAAAGTCAAACACGGCGACGTTGTTGTAAGCATAGCCACTCAGCCAGTCATTGACCAGCCAGTTGTTAAAGGCGCGCGCGTTAGCGGCCTCAGTCGCGTTGGTTTCGCCCTCCATCAATGGCGGAGCGGCAATGACGATAAAGAGTTTATCCTGCCGGGTGGCAAAATAGGTGAGCAAGTCTTTGTAGATGCCTTTGGCATTGCCGACCGTGTGGTACTCTGAGCTAGAGTCCTGTCCACGCAGGGGGTTGTCACCTGTGGTAGGAGAATCGGTGGGGCTGCCTCCCAGGTGCGAGTTGGGGAAGCACGACTTGAACATGATGATTTCGTTCTCGCCTCCGGGGTTGAGGCCATCAGGCAGGCGAGAGTAGCTGGAATGCTGGTCGCTCTCGGCATACAGGGCTGCCAGGTAGGTGCTGCTGTTCGGGCCATTGAACCAATTATACCAATGACCTATGTCGGTGTGGTCGCCGATGGTACCGGAGCCTTCGTCTTGATCCGGTGGCCCCCAACCATAGTAGGTATCGCTGACAAAATAGTTATTGTCCCGCAGAGCGATACCCAATTCTCCATCGTCGTCGGCGAGCCAGTTCTCGCCGGTTGAGTGATGGATAAAGATCAGGCGCACGGGGACAGTGGGAGAAGTGGGATCGAGACTGGAGAGAGACGCGGCTGCACGGACGGGTAGCACGCGCATAGAAGGCTCCGCGCGGACTAGAGCAGAGTCGGCCTCAACCAGAAGGAAGACGAACAAGGTCGAGCTGAGACCGAGAACCAGGGCGATAAGAGCAGTCTTGGTTTTCATCGTGTGACTCCTTTCGAGCTTGTGAGGTGCTGGTTGCACCCGGCACGAACGCGGCAAAAACAGACACTTGTAAGTTAGCCACCGATAAGGCAACACGTCAATAGGGCAGAGGTACGGGGTACTTTTTTTCCTGTAGGGTTGGTGCATACCATTGTACCACAAAGAGTGGTCGCTCATCACAAATCGCAGACGTAATTACCGAGTCCTCACCCTTGCAAAGGTTTGCTCGAACCAGGCCCGAATCGCGTACGGGCAAGAAATGTGATAAACTAGTATGGCCCTTGCCTGAGCATAGTGTGGATCGAGATTGGCGCGACGCAGAAAGGAACGACGATGACCACAGCCGCCCATATCCTGGTCGTGGACGACGAGGCCGGAGTGCGCTTTTTCCTGGAGCAGTTGCTTGAGCGCGACGGTCACCAGGTCGTGGCCGTAGAGAGCGGAGAAGCTGCGCTGGAGCGCATCGCAACCCAAGAGTTCGACCTGGTGCTGGTGGATTTGAGATTGCAGGGCATCGGGGGCATGGATGTCCTGGCGGTAGTGCGTGACACAGCACCCGACACTCCCGTCATCGTGCTCACCGCTTATGCTTCGCTCGAATCCGCCATGGAAGCGCTCCGCCAGGGCGCGCACGATTACCTGTTCAAGCCCAGTCAGGTCGTCGAGGTGCGCGAGAGCGTCCGCACGGCGCTGCTCAAGCGCCAGGCCGCTCTGCAACAACGCCGCCTGTTAACTCAACTGACGCAGCACTTGACCGGCGCCCCGGAAAAGCCCACGACGTCTGCCGCCACTCCCTCGCCTGTCTCCGGGCCGCCGGCCCATACTGCCAACCTGGCGGAAAACCAGGCGCGTTTTTCCCAACAAGGCGGGCTGATTGTGGACATGATGCGGCACGTGATTACGTTGGACGGCCACATGCTGGAGCTTTCTCCCACCGAATTCGCGCTCCTGGCTTATCTGTGCAGTGAAACCCCGCGCGTGATTCCGGCGCAAGAGCTGGTACATGCGGTGCAAGGATACGACTGTGAGCCTTGGGAGGCGCGTGAGACGTTGCGGTATCATATCCACCGCATCCGGCAGAAAGTCCGGCACGCCACGGACCGCGCGGACATTGTCCGCACCGTGCGTGGAGTGGGATACACGCTCGATCTTGGCACCTCACACCATTGAACGGCAAGCGGCCACAGGCACATTCCTCACGGGGCAGGATAAAAAGTTCTGCACTCTTTCCCCACGCGACCGGCCACTGGCATCACACCCCTGATCCTTCTTTGCCCACTTTTCCAATAGCTACGCTTGACTTACCGCCTTTGCGCCAATGCAATCGTTACACAATTGCCACATAACACTAACGTAGCCCAAGGTGTTTTGCGCTATGATTAGGGCACGTGATCCCGATTCACGCGCATTTGCTTCCACGCAGGCAGTAATCGGCTGCCGCCCCCGCCCGATCATGGGCTTGGAATTAATAGTTCAGCAACATCCAGGGCAGGGAGACTCGGAAAAAGGAACGGCGATATGAACAGCTTGGAAGAACTTCAGGCTACTTTTATTCGGAACGTCGAGCACGAGTTGCGTACTCCATTGTCCATTGTGCAAGGCTATGCCGAATTGTTACGAGATGGGGAGTTGGGCCAACTTGCGCCAGAGCAGCAGCAGGCCTTGCTGGTCATTGTTAACCGCGCCTACGAACTGCGCAAACTGGTGGAGCGGATCGGTATTCTGCTCGAAGCTCAATCTCGCCAAAGCACTTGCTTGCCGCTCTCATTGAGCGACATCATCGCAGAAGTGGTAAAAGACCGACACGCGGACGCGGCGCAGGCCGGGCTGACGTTGCAAGTCCACGTTGACCCCGACTTGCCCAGTCTACCGGGCGATTCGTACCAGTTGGCGCAGGCGTTTGACTGCTTGCTGGAAAACGCAATCAAATTCACGCCGGGCGGCGGCCAGGTCAACGTCCATGCTTACGCCGAGTCGGGTTGGATTTGCTACACCGTGAGCGACACGGGAATCGGAATTCCGGAGGATAAAGTGGCGCAGCTTTTCAATGGCTTTTACCAGGCGGACGGCTCAACCACCCGCCAGTTCGGCGGGATCGGGCTGGGCCTGACGGTCGCCAAAGCCGTTGTGGACACCTACAAAGGCAGGATCGAGATTGAAAGCCAGCCCGGTCAAGGCAGCCGGTTCACGATCAGATTGCCCCACTTTTCACCCGAGGCGCAAGACGGCTCACTCGACGGAGACACAGCCGCCGTGCGGCGCATCCTGGTTGTAGACGACGAGGAAAATGTGGCCCTGACACTCCAAAGTGGCCTGGAAAAGCTGCCCAACTGCGAGGTGGCCATTGCCACCAGCGGCGAAGAAGCGTTGTCGCTCTTTGCGCAGCAGCCCTTCGACTTGATGGTTACCGACTATAAAATGCCGGGCACAGATGGTATGACACTTGCCGCGCGTATCCGCCAGGCTTATCCACCCACTTCCATCGTTATGATTACGGCTTACACGAATGATGATCTGCGCGAACAGGCCGCGCGCGCTTCCATCCACAGCATTTTGGACAAGCCGGTCAAGCTGGCTAAAGTCCGCTCGGTGGCGCTGGAAGCATTGGGGCAGGCCGAGGCGGGCCGGTAGCCTCTGGCTGGCGAGTAGGCTACGGGGATCGTGCCTGGCTGTACAAGCCGTCCCTGGCGTCGCCTGGGAGGGCACCGTTGCTCCTGCCGCCAGCCTCGACGTCCGCAGATCGTTAAAACCGCTCCGTTTTTCGCCTTCTTTCCCCTGAGCATCTGATCCCAAACCCAAGCAAACCGAGCCGAGCGCCGCTGGACAGCAAAGAATTCTTGTGTTACACTATCTACCAAGCTCTGGCGCACTTTTTGGCTGGCAAGGAGACTAACATGACCGAAAGCAAGAAAAGCGTCGTGTGCATTGAAGACGAACCCGAGATGATTGACTTGATCAAGCTCATCCTAGGCCGTAAGGGCTTTGAGCTGGCAGGAGCGATGGGCGGGCGTGAAGGGCTGGAGCTGATCCGGCGCCTCAAGCCTGACTTGGTGTTGCTCGACTTGATGATGCCGGACATGGACGGCTGGGAAGTCTACCAACAGATCAAGTCCGACGATGAGCTCAAGCATATCCCGGTCATCATCGTCACCGCTAAAGCCCAGAGCATTGATAAAGTCCTCGGGCTACACATCGCCAAAGTAGATGACTATGTGACCAAGCCCTTTGGCCCACAAGAACTTTTGCAAAGCATCGAAAAAGTTTTGAGCGCCAGATCGGCGTAATGCTCACCCGCCATCCTGTACAGGGGGGAAAATATGTCAGAAGACTCCAAGACAGTCGTGTGCATCGAAGATGAGCCAGGAGTGATTGAACTGATCCGGCTGATCCTGGAGAGGCGCGGACTGGAAGTGGTGGGCGCCGAGAACGGCCCAGAAGGGCTGGCCGCCATCCGGCAATTCCAACCCATGCTGGTGTTGCTTGATCTGATGCTGCCCGGGATGGACGGTTGGGAAGTCTATCGCCGCATGAAAGCCGACGAAGCGATGAAAAACATTCCCGTCATTGTCGTCACGGCCAAGGCCGAGGGCATTGACGAAGTGCTGGCCAAACATATCGCCAAAGTGGACGATTATATCAAAAAGCCCTTCTCACTCCAAGAACTCTGGCAAAGCATTGACCGGGTGATGGCTCGCGCCGCCGCGCAGCGGCCGTAAAGGCCTCTGCCTCTTTGATCCTCGGAAAACTCGGCCCCCGACCAAGTCGGGGGTTTTTTATTCATCCGTAACGGCTCACTTTTGCGAAGGTTTCAAGGAGACACGTGGCGAATGTGACTAGAACCTTCACAAGGATGCGTCATTACGTTCATTTAGAGCCTATCCGAAAACCCCGTAGCCGACGCATCCCCACGCGGTAGCGGTCGGCGGCTGGCATTGGGATGCCAGCCTACGGTTTTCGGATGGGTTCTTAGCCGAGTAGTTGTTTTTGCAGTATAATAAAGCGGGCTGGGCCGGTCAGCAGCCCGTCAGACGCCTGTCAAGCGGAAGGGCAACGTGTGTGATACGATGACCAACGAAAAATCTTTGCGAGGAGGTAAAGTACCATGGCATCGCTACTGGATAAAGTCAGTACCTTAATCTCGGCCAACTTGCACGCAATGGTGGACTCGGCGCTCAAGGCCAATTCACTGGCGGTGTTTGACGAATACATCCGCCAGGCCGAAAACAACCTGGATGCGCTCGAAGACGCGGCGGCCACCGTGGGCGGCAACGTCAAAACACTCGCGCGCAAAGCAGAGCAATATCAGGCCGACGCGACCAAGCAGGACGCCGACATTGACGCGCTGCTCCGGCAAGGCAAAGAAGACCTGGCCACTGCCGTCCAGGCCAAGCTCAACACCACCAACAAGTTGCTCGCGCAGTACAAGGCCGACTATGAAAAGACGCAGGCCGAATACCAAAAGCTGATGAATTCCAAGCTCAAGCTGGAAGCCAAACTCACCACCATCAAGCAAGAGCGCGAGGAAATGCAGGTGCTGCTGGATTTGGCCAAGTCGAAGGAGAGCACCGTCGGCGCGATCCGCTCGCTCAAGGACCTGGAAGGCGTGGGCGACCCAGACATTGCGCGCATCACCGACGGCATCCGTTCCCGGCTCGACAAGGCCGAAGCGCACGCCGAGATCGAATCGTCGCGCCTGGAAAGCCAGGTGGACGAAGCGCTGGGCAAGGCCGAGTTGGATACGCAATTGTCCGAGCGCAAGAAGCGGTTGGGCCTGGGCTGATCCTCGTCCCCTGATTCTCTTTTCCCGCAACGTCGTTGAGCCTGAACACTCAACCCTCAACTCCCCGGTCCCCTTCTCCCGTAAAGCAGGAGAAGGGGAGTGGGGGTGAGGGGAGGTCTGTATGAACCGAACACGCCTGATCTTTTTCCTCGTCATCGCCATTGCCGTGGTCATTGTCGGCGCAGGGCTGGTGATCCGGGCGATGGGCAACAAGCCCACAGCGTCCGTGGTGTCCAACAAGCCGCTCGAAGTGCGCGTCGTCACGGCGCTGGCAGTGGAACCCTGGGTCACGGAAGCCGCCAAGGGCTACAACGCCGGCAATCCAAAGCTGGAAGGCCAACCGATCAACGTGACCATCATCCCGATGGATGGCCTTTCGGCGCTGGCCCGCTACGACAGCGCCTCGTTTGAACAACTACCCACGGCGTGGATTCCCGACAGCCGCTACCTGGTCGAGCTAGCGAACGCGGCGCAAAAGGACAAGCAGGGCCGCGACGTGTTCCTCACCGACGGCGAGTACCGCGCCAAGCCGATAGCGCTTTCGCTGTTCGCCTGGGGCATTTATCAAAGCCGCGCTGTGGTGCTGGAAAAGAAATTCGGCGAGATCAACTGGAAGACGCTGCACGACGCGGCGACGACCAAGGGCGGCTGGCCCGAGTTGGGCGGCGATCCACAGTGGGGCTTTTTCAAGCTCGTCGTGCCGAACCCGCGCAAAAACGTGGGGGGACTGGCGGCGATGGTAGCTGCTGCAGGTGAATACTATGACCGGCCCGACATCAGCACCGCCGATGTGACCGACCTCAAATTCCAGGCGTGGCTCAAGGAATTGATGAGCTCGGTGACAGACCTGAGCGGGGCCAGCGCCTACACCGCCGAAGACTTTGCGCTGCTGGGGTACTCGGTGGGCGACGGCGGACAGTTGTTGGAAAGCGACCTGCTGGCGAGCATGGCCGGCATCCAGACGCGCTGGCAAGACCCGCTGGCCGTGCGCTACCCCAAGTACGTGTCATGGTTCGATTTCCCTTTCAGCGTGTGGATGGGGACCGAGACGACGGCGCAGGAAAAGAACGCTGCGTTGGACTTTGAAAAGTACTTGCTGACCAAAGATGTGCAAAGCAAGGCCGTGGCCTATGGCCTGCGCCCGGTTCATCCAGACGTGAGTGTGATGGCGGACGCCAACAGCCCGTTTGCCAAGTGGCAAAAACAGGGCGTGGCCGCCGTCGTGCCGCGCACCTCGGCGATGCGCTCGCCCAGCCGGGATGTGCTCCAGGCGCTCTTGCGTTGGTTCGATCTCAACATCGCCAAGCGATAGGCGAAGGATGAAGACGGAGGGATGAAGGATGAACGCCAAGAAATCCGCGTGCGAAAATTGTCCGATTCGAAAACGTGCCGAGCAGAAACCCGATTCCATCCTCGCCAAAATCTGGCGCTGGCACATCACGTGGTGTCCCGGCTGGAAGGCCTATCAAAAGACACTTGCGGAAAGCAAGAATTGTCACGCGCTTGGGTGAACGCTATAGTGTCGCCCTACAACAATTGCGCTGTCCGCGAGATTTTTTGAACCGCAAAGACGCCAAGAGCGCAAAGGTTCTAATGTTTTCGCAGCAGCTTGTCGCGGATTAGCCAGGCGCAAAAAAGAAATTCTTGGCGTCCTTTGCGCCTTGGCGGTTAAATTGGGTTGCGGCAGGAGGCCGCGCTATGCTGGACAAGATCCATATCGCAAAACTCGTCATGCTCCTGGCGCACGCCTTTGCGGGCTGGATGTTGTGCGCGGCCATCATCGGCATCGGCTTCCAGGTGACGACGGTGGAGAATACGCTGATCGCGCACGCGATTGGCGTGCCCATCACCTTTGCCATCATAGCGTTCATGTACTTTAAAGGGTTCAACTACACCACGCCGCTGCAAACCGCACTCGTGTTTCTGGCTTTTGCGATCTTGATGGATTTCTTTGTCATCGCCCTGCTGGTTCAAAAGAGTTTTGCGATGTTTGCGAGTGTGTTAGGAACCTGGATTCCTTTCGCGTTGATTTTCGCCTCAACCTATGTGACCGGACTCTATACAGCCAGGCGCGTCAACGCCCACTCATAGGATGCCGTGATGAGATACTCCAATAGATCGTCTCGCAAACAAACTCCGGCTTCGACGCAGATCGTCGTCGGGTTGATGGTGGGCGTGTTCGCGCTGCTGGCGCTGTGCTGCGGGGGCTGGTTGGTTCTCTCGCCGCTCATGTCGTCCTCGGTCAATCCCCAGCAGGCCGCGTCAACCCAGCCGGTCGAGCTGGCGGTTGCGTATTCGCCGGAAAAGGCCGACCTGTTCAAATCGCTGGTGGCAGATTTCAACGCGCAGAACAATAAAGCGCCGAATGGCACGCGGCTGACCATCAACGCCATCGAGTTAGAGCCGGACGCAATGGTAACCGGCGCGGCAGCGGGAGACTTTCAGGCCATGTCACCCGACTCGTCCATCTGGCTCGGCCAGGTGGACCGCGCCTGGGCCGACGCGCACGGCGGCGAAGGCACGCTCGTCGGCGCCACCACGCGCTACGCCGTGTCGCCCGTCGTGATTGCGATGTGGCGCGACGTGGCGAAAACGATGGGGTATCCTGATAAAGCTTTGGGCTGGAGCGACTTGCTTGCCAAGGCGCAATCCGACCCCAATTTCAAGTGGAGCCACCCATCCACCACGTCGGCTTCGGGGCTGCTGGCGACGTTGGCCGAGTTTTACGCCGCCGCCGGCAAGACGCGCGGGCTGACGGTGGAGGACACACAGGCGCAGCGCACGCTGGATTACGTGAGCGCGATTGAAAAGACGGTGCGCTACTATGGCGAGGGTGAATGGCCCACCGCGCAGCGCGTCATCCAACAGGGGCGCGGCTACCTGGATGCGTTCGTCTGCTCGGAGCAGATCGTCATCTGGGCGCGGAGCAAGGGCGCCGATCTCGTCGCCATTTACCCGGCGGAAGGCGCGCTGTGGCAGGATCACCCGCTCGCGCTCTTGGAGCAGCCGGGACTGAGCGATACGCAGCGGTTGACCTTTGCCCGTTTCTCCGATTTCGTCCGCTCACCCGACGCGCAGAAAAAAGTGCTGTCCCTGGGCTATCGCCCGGCAGACCTGAGCATCCCGATCAACACGCCCGGCTCGCCCATCCGCGCCGACAATGGCGTGGATCCAACACAGCCCAAGACGGCGCTCCAGGTTCCGGCGCCCAATGTCTTGCAGACCGTGCAGCAAACGTGGCTGCTCACCAAGCGGCGCACCAACGTCATGCTCGTGGTGGACACATCCGGGAGCATGTCGGGCGACAAGATCAACAACGTCAAGGACGCGCTCAAGATCTTTGTGGACCAGATTCAAAACGATCAAGAGCGTGTGGGGATGGTGTTGTTCTCCAGCGAGGTCTATAACACGCTCCCGCCCCAAGAACTGCGGACGAATCGCCAGCCCTTGTACTCGATAATCAGTTCGATCAAGCCGGGCGGTAACACGGCGCTGCTGGACGCAGTCAAAGCCGCTTACGGGCAGTTGCAAAAGTTGAACGACAAGGGCCGCATCAACGCCATCGTCGTGATGACGGACGGGCTGGAGAACAATTCCAAAATCTCGCTCAAGACCTTGACGAGCTATATGCGCGATTCGAACCAGGCCGGCGTGCCGGTGGTGGTGTTTGCCATCGGCTATGGCAAGGACGCCGACTGGAACACGCTCAAGTCGCTTTCGGATTCGACGGGCGGACAGGTGCGCGAGGGCAACCTCGAGACGATCAAGCAGCTCTACAAGATTCTCTCGACTTACTTTTAAGTGGGGCGGCATCCCATGCCGCACGCGGATGCAGCCTATGCGGCAGCCACAGCAGGAAGGGTGAGGCGTGGAGAGCGGGCCAGCGTATTTACTGAGACAAGGCATTGCGGCAGCCAAGATGGGACAGAAAGAGACCGCGCGCAACTTGTTGACGCGCGTGGTCGAGCAGGATGAGCGCAACCTGACTGCCTGGTTATGGCTCTCAGGCGTGGTCGAAAGCCTGGACGATAAACAAGTCTGCCTGGAGAATGTGCTGGCGCTCGATCCCGAAAACCAGGCGGCGCGCCAGGGACTGGAGTGGGCGCGCGAGCAAAAAGCGACTGCGTCTTCGGTGTACGTGCCGTCGCTGATTTCAGACCTGCCCGCGTCAAGCATGTCGCCACTCACACCGGCGCAGGCCATCTTGCGCCCCCGAGCGCCGGAACCCGAGCCACTCGCCGCCGAGCCGAAAGCGTCTCGCGTTTCCGAGAGTCCGGACGCCTGGGTGGAGGCCGGACCGCTGCCGTCGCAGGATGAGGTCAACACAGCTTTGAGCGAGTTTGAAGACGAGACGCTGTGCCCGTATTGCGCCGCGCCGACGCAGCCGCAAGACAAAAAATGTCCAACGTGCCACGGCGCGCTCTGGAAACACACTCGCAAAAACCCTGGCGGCTCAATCGCGTTCTGGTTCTTGTTGGGGTGTGTGTTGTTCAGCATGCTGTGGGGCGTAAACTTGTTTATCGGTTGGCTGACGATTGGGTTCGGGCAAATGGTCGCGTCCGGGCAACTGACGCCGGAGCAGTTTCTAGGTCTGTACGCTGGCATCCGAATGGTGCCGCCCGACGTTGCTGCGACTGTTTTCAAATGGCTGCCGCCACTGGTGTTCTGGGCGTTTGCGATCAGCCTGGCGGTGCAATTCGTCCAACTCGTGATGCTGTATTTGCGCTGGCAACCGTTCTACTGGTTTCTGGTCGGCATGGCAGTCTTGAGCATTCTACTGGCTATGGCGCGACTGGCAGTGAGTCCCGGATTGGAAGGTTGGATTGGCGCGGGCGCTTCGATATTGCCGTTGGTCTTTTTGTTCCGCGTCGAAGACGATTTTGCGATGGAGCACGAGCGGTACTGGTGCGCGCCGGACAAGGGTATCCATACCCATTCGGCGTTTTATCAGCGCGGGCGCGAGTATGCGCGGAAAAAGATGTGGGCGGCGGCCGTGGTGCATTTTCGGCGCGCGACGGCCGGCGCGCCCAGCAATGTGGCGTATCACGTGGCGTTGGCTACAGCGTATGCCAAGCTCAATCGCTACGAGCGTGCCCAATCTGTGTTGCGCGGCGCGCAGCGGCTCGCACCGGACAACCCGGACGTGCGCGAGCTGGCCGACCTGATCGCCTCCGCGCAAGTGTAGGGGCGACCCTTGGGGTCGCCAGTAAGGGCGATCCTGGTGATCGCCCGTGCAAGATAGGGAGCCACACGGAGCACTGCATGAAACAAGAGCGTCCCGACGAACAATTGCGCCGTCGCGCGCAAAGCGCGATTATCGAAAATGCGCTCTTTGATTGGAAAAGCGGCGTCATTATTGCCTTGACGATTGTGCTGGCCTTTTTTGGCGAAGGATGGATCGGCTGGCCGTGGTGGTATTTTCTGATCGGTGGCGCGGTCGCGTGGGTTGCGTTGGCGGTGAGCATCCTGACCGATCCGGCCGCCAATGCCAAGGCCGTGGCCGACTTGCTCCGCCACGACTTTGACCCCAAGCTGCTGCGGAACGACCAATCGCGCGAATGGGTGGGCAAGGCGCTGGAATACCGCCGGCGCATCGCTGAAACCGTCGCCCGGACGCGCCAAAGTGTGCTGCGCGATCACCTGAGCGATGCGGCTGGCCAGATTGACGAATGGCTCTCGAACCTTTACCAGTTGGCGCAGCGGCTCGACACGTACGAGACCGACGAAGTGATCCGCCAGGACGCGCGCTCGGTGCCACGGGACATTCAAACCTTGCAGGTCAAGCTCAAGGTCGAAGACGACGCTTCCGTGCGCCAGCAGATGGAGCAGACCATCGAGTCCAAGAAGGCGCAGTTGGCGAACCTGCAACAGCTCGAAAACACGATGCAAAAAGCCGAGTTGCAGATGGACGGCACGCTCACCGCCATGGGCACGATCTATTCGCAACTGTTGCTCATCAACGTGAAGGATGTAGATAGCGGGCGCGCGCAGCGATTGCGCGAAGACATCACTGAGCAAGTCAAACAGCTTCAAGATGTGGTGTCTTCGATGGATGAAGTCTATCACGCTCGCGCTTAGGAGGGGGACATGCACACAATAGACGTCGTCTATCTCACCTGTTTAGGCATCGGCGTGTGTTACGCGCTGGTGGCGTTCCTGGCTGGCAACCTGCACCTGCCGCACGTTCACATCGGCCACGATGCAGGCGTGGGGCATGTCGGCGACATCGGCCACATTGGCGATGTCGGCCATGTGGGAGATGTAGGACACGTCGGCCATGTGGGTGACGTAGGACACGTCGGGGATGTGGGACATGTGGGACACGTCGGCGATGCGGGACATGCCGGGCACGTGGGCGATGCAGGCCATGCTGCGGGGCACGGTCACGCGCACGCGGATGAGACCGAATCCGTGTCGTTCGTCTCGCCCATCACCGTCTCCACCTTCCTGGCGGGCTTTGGCGCGGCAGGCGTGGTGACGAGCATGGGATTAGGACTGCCGAATGTGATCAACCTTCCGGTCTCGTTCGCCACCGCCACCAGCATCGCCTACGTCGGCTTCCGGCTGTTCGTCCGGTACTTTATCGCGTCGCAATCCAGCTCCGAGTCCATCGTGGCGGAGCTGGTGGGGACGCCCGCCGAAGTGAGCGTGGCGATTGCGCCGGGCTGCATTGGCGCGATCACCTACATTGACGTGGGCCGCCGTTACTCGATGCCCGCGCATGCCGCCGACGGCCAATCGTTCGAAAAAGGCGCACAGGTGTTTATCATGCGCGTGGAAGGCGGAGTCGCCGAGGTGTGGCAAGGACATTAGTCTAGTCCAGTAGTCGAATCGTCCGACAATCGAGGCTACCTGACTGCTCGACTGTCCGACTTGAACTAACAAGGAGGTCAAAATGTCTATCAACTTGTTCTGGATCATCGTTGGCATTGTCGGCCTGGTGGTGTTCTTTTTCCTGTTCGTCAGCTTCCTGGCGAGCCTGTACCAAAAGTCCGGGCCTAACGAAGTGCTGATCGTTTCCGGGCGCAAATACGCCTTTACGGATGCGACCGGCAAACGCCTGCGGCGCGGCTACAAGATCGTCGCCGGCGGCGGGACGTTCGTCATCCCGATGTTTGAAAAAGTCAATCGGATGTCGCTGGAGAACATCACGCTCGACATCGTGACGCCCGAGTTTTACACCAGGCTGGGCGTGCCGATTGTGGTCGAGGGCGTGGCGCAGATCAAGGTCAAGTCCGACGACATTTCGATTGCCACCGCCGCCGAGCAGTTCCTCACCAAGACGCTCGAAGAGATCAAGTCTATCGCCTACCAGACCGTATCGGGCCACTTGCGAGCGATCCTGGGCACGATGACGGTCGAGGAAGTGATGACGGGGCACGAGGCGTTCGCGCAGCGCGTGCAAGAAGTCTCTGCGGGCGACCTGGCGAACATGGGCCTGACGGTCGTCAGCTTTACGATTCGCAACATCAGCGACAGTCATGGCTACCTGGATGCGCTGGGCAAGCCACAGATCGCGCAAGTGCGCAAGAACGCCACCATCGGCGAGGCGGAAGCCAACCGCGATGCGACGATCAAGAGCGCCGACGCGAATCGCCAGGGGCAAATCGCCAAGCTGGCCGCCGATACGGTGATTGCCGAGGCTGACCGCGATTACAAGATGAAGCTGGCCGACTATAACGCTTCCGTTCAGGAAAGAAAAGCCGAGTCCGACCTGGCTTACGACTTGCAGAAATTCAAGACGCAGCAGGCGGTAACGGCGGAAGAGGTGCAGGTCGAAGTCATCCGCAAGCAGCGCGAGATTGACGTGGCGGCGCAAGAGGCCATGCGCAAGGAAAAGGAACTCGTCGCCACCGTCACGCGCCCGGCGGAGGCAGAGCGCACCCGGCAATCGGTGCTGGCCGACGGCGAAGGCATCCGGCTCAAGACCGTGGCCCAAGGTCAGGCCGAAGCTGTGCGCCAAGTGGGCGTGGGCGAGGCGGACGCGGCGCGCGCCAAAGGTCTGGCGCAGGCCGAAGTCATCAAGGCGCAAGGTCTGGCCCAGGCCGACGTTCAGAGGGCGCAAGGCCTGGCGCAAGCTGAGGTCATCAAGGCGCAGGCCATGGCCGAGGCGGAAGGCATGCAAGCGCGCGCTCAAGCCTGGAAGCAATACAACGAAGCGGCCATCGCGCAAATGTTCATTGACAAGCTGCCGGACATCGTCTCCGCGCTCGCCGCGCCGCTGGCCAAGGTGGATCGCATCGTGCTGGTCAATACCGGCGGCGGGGATGGAACCGGATTGACCAAGCTCACGGGCGACATGACGCAAATCATCGCTCAGGTGCCGCCCGTGCTGGAGGCGCTCACCGGGATGAAGTTTGACGAGTTGGTGAAGCGCGTGCCGGGGATGAGCGGGGCGGCTCCTACTGCTCCCACGCCCCCGGCTTCGGAACAAGTCGTGGATGCGGAAAAGTAGCCCCCTCCTCTAGCCCCTCCCGCGTGCAACGGGGGAGAGGAACGGATGGGGGTCGAAAGAAGGTGTGGTATGGACATTGCACAAGCACTTTGGCAATTGTTGATCAACCCGAATGTGGCGTACTTGCTGCTCATCATTGGGCTGTGGGCCGGCATCACGGCCTTCATCATGCCGGGCACGGGATTGCCGGAAGCCGTCGCGGCGGTGGCGCTGGTGTTGGGCGTCACTGGGCTGGCGCAACTGCCGGTTGACTTTGTCGGCGCGGCCCTGATCGCGCTGGCGTTCATCCTGTTCGTGCTGGAATTCAAAATCGTCAGCCACGGCGCGCTGATGGCAGGCGGCATCGTGTCGTTCGCGTTCGGCTCGATCTTTCTCGTCCGGCCCACAGAGGTACAGCCCGGAGTGGCTCCAGCGGTCGTCGGCGCGACCACACTGGCGACGGTCGTCTTTTTCGTCGTGGCGGTGCGGGCGGCGCTGCGCACATTCAAGCTACCGGTCTTTTCCAGCCCGCAGCGGTTGATCGGCGCGCGGGGGACTGTCAAGCAGCCCCTCGCCCCGGTCGGCACCGTGCAGCTCAAGAGCGAGTTGTGGAGCGCCGTCTCCGACGAGCCACTGGTTGCCGGTGACCTGGTTGTTGTCACGGGCATAGAAGGACTAAAGTTACACGTCGCGCGGGCCAAGTGATTTCGATTAACCTTGCGGAGGCTCAGGCGACCCAAGGTCGCGCGCCTTCGCAAGGATTGTAGGTAATACTAGGAGGCAAAAATGAATGGAGCACTGCTCACCACCGGTACCTGTGTCTTCCTGCTGGTCATCGGGTTTATCGCCGTGGTTCTGTTCTCGGCGATCCGCATCGTGCCCGAATACCAGCGTCTGGTCATCCTGCGGCTGGGCCGGTACGTCGGCAAGGAACGCGGGCCAGGGTTGGTGTTCGTCATCCCACTCGTAGATCAGCCCCTCACCGTTGACCTGCGCGAGACGGTGCAGGAAATCCCGCACCAGCAATCCATCACCAAAGACAACGCCGGCATCAGCATTGACTTTCTGATCTACTGGAAAGTCGTGGACCCGGTGCAGAGCATTGTCCAGGTGCGCAACTTTGTCCAGGCCTCGCAGGGCATCGCCACCACCACGCTGCGCGCGGTCATCGGCGACATCCCGCTCGACAACGTGTTGGCCGAGCGCGAGCGTATCAACCTCTCACTGCGCACCAAGCTGGACGAGGTGACGGAGCGCTGGGGCGTCAAGGTGACCGCCGTCGAAATCCGCGAGATCATCCCGCCCAAGGATGTGATGGACGCGATGACGCGCCAGATGTCTGCCGAGCGCACGCGCCGCGCCGTGGTCACCGAAGCGGAAGGCAAGCGCCAGGCGACGGTGACGGTGGCCCAGGGCGACAAGGACGCGGCCATCTTGCGCGCGGAAGGCTCCAAACAAGCCGCCATCTTGGAAGCCGAAGGTCAGCGCGCGGCCCAGGCGCTGCGCGCGGAAGGCTTTGCCGTGGCGCTGGAAACGATCTTCAAGGTGGCTACGACGGTGGACTCGAAGACGATGACGCTGCAATACTTTGAGGCGCTCAAAGCGATGGGCGCGGGCGCTTCGACCAAGTTCATCTTCCCGATGGAGTTTACGAACCTGATCAAGCCGTTCATCGGCCAAGCGGAAGAAGCGGTCAAGTAGCTCGTGGAGAGTAAAGAGTAGAGGATTCCGTATTGCGTGTTGCGTGAAGGCGCAAAGGGAACACGCAACACGCAATACGATTCGGGTGCTCTTTGACGACGCAGAACGTTGTCATCGCCCGCGCCACGTGGCGTGATCTAGTCTCGCTGTGGCGCTTGGAACGCGCTTGCTTTCTTCACGATGCTTACGACCCGTTGACGCTGCTGGCGCTCGTCGCCTGGACGAACAATGTGGCGCTCAAGGCGGTGGCCGGAAGCGAGTTGGTCGGATTCATCGCAGGCGATCAACCCTGGGGCGATCACTTTGCGTGGATTGTCACGCTGGGCGTTGCGCCGCAGTTCCGGCAGCGCGGCATTGGCGTGCGGCTGCTTTCGGAATGTGAGGCGCGGCTGGATCGGCCCGCGCTGCGGCTGATGGTGCGCGAAGGCAATGCGCCGGCTATCGCGCTGTACCAGCGATTCGGTTACGGTCACGTCCGCCGCGAGCCACACTATTACAACGATGGCGAGGCGGGGCTGTTGATGGAGAAACGTAGAGCGTAAAGCGTGGGGCGTGGAGCGAAAGGCATCACGCGTGCAACGCTCCACGGCATAAGGAGAAAGTATGTCCCAAAAAGACGGCAGGACACCGTGGTTCCTCTGGCCCTTTGTGGCGATCTGGAAATTGGTAGCGGGCGTTATCGAGATGACCGGGCGGCTCGTCGCCGCGATCCTGGGGCTGGTGCTGATGATTGTGGGCGTCATTTTGACCCTTACCATCATCGGGGCCATCGTCGGCATCTCGCTGATCATCTTTGGCTTTCTGCTGATCATTCGAGGGTTCTTTTAGAAAGTGAGGTTAGAACATGACGGTGGAGACAATTCTGGAACCGCTAGTCAAGCGTAAGCTATTCAACACACCTGAAGATGCAGCGCGTAAGCTCGCACGTAACTATATCCTGCAGCAAATTGAGACCTACAATCAGCGAATCGCTGAGTTTGAGCGCAAGCGTGGCATGAGCTTTGAGCAATTTACTCTATACACAGCAGAGCTTACAGCGCATTTGCGCAACCCAGGGGATATGCCGCCAGAGAAATTGCAGATCCTCAGCCAGGACATTATGCGTGACGAAGATGATTGGCTGGACTGGAAGGTGGCTGAAGAGATGTTAGAAAGCTGGTTAGGGCTTGGGGCGGAGACCAAGCAATGACTCTTCAATCGTTGCTGGGCTTGGTTGTTACAACTCTGCGTGGTGATCTGCGCTGCGAATCCATCGCTGATGTCGAGACCCAAGTGTTCTCTGAAGAAAAATTCTCTGTCAAGGTTCGCGCCCAGGTGCGAGAAGAGCTTTTCTTCCAAGTGCGCATCTACTATAACCAGGGCCATTACGACTACTCATATCAATTGTTCGCAGACCGTCCGTTGACCCGATGGGATAACAAGGAAGACTGTCCCGGCTTGGAGAATTTTCCCCATCACCGGCACTTGCCAAATGCAACCATTGTGGCTTCATCATTGCGGGGCGATCCGGTTGTGGACTTGCCTATAGTTGTTCGAGAGATTCAAGAGAGCACCCCTGCCAACTTGTCAACTCTGGTCCCGCCTCCACCGGTCATGCGGCCTATCGAGATCAGAAGGAAAACGCGACGATGATAAGGCGCAGTTGCGGAAGCACTGCTATGGTATACGACGGGGTGCATAAGATAATTGCATCTGTCTGCCAACCTGCATTGCCGTTGGTTTGCCCGGCATACATGGTTTCTTGTAGGCCATCGAATCCGGTGATGTAGGGCCCACTCTCTACGCTCCACGTCACAAAGGAAGTAAAATGCGAATGAATAAACTGGTGATCGTCTTGATCCTGCTGGCATTGATGCTCTCCGCCTGCGGAGGCCCCACGCCGACCAAGGGTGAAGTGACTATTTACGTGGCCGCGCCGCTTTCGGGCTTTCAGGCCAACGGCGGGCAAACGGTGCTGGGCGGCGCGCGTCTGGCCGCCGACGAGGTCAACAAGGCCGGCGGGCTGCTGGGCTACAAAGTCGTCGTAGTGGGCAAAGACGACGAAAGTGATAACGATACCGCCGTTGCCGTGGCAAAGGAAATTGCCGCCGACATCAAGGCGGGCAAGCGCGTGCTCGGCGTCGTCGGCCACTACAATAGTGGGCAGACGCTCGCGGCGATGGAAGTCTACAAGGACCTGCCCATCGTCATCATCACGCCCACGTCCAGCGAGGCCACGCTCACGCAAAAGGGCTACAAGAACTTTTTTCGCATCAACGCGAACGACGCCACCCAATCGCGCGTGGACGCCGAGTATCTGGTCAATAAGCTGGGCGCGAAAAAGATCGCCGTCGTCCACAACGACGACCCGTATGGCATCGGCCTGGGCAAACTGATGGCCGATCAACTCGGCAAGCTCGGCGCGCAGGCCGTGCTGAACCTCCAGGTCACGGTCGAGCAGAGCAAGTACATCACCGAAGTGCAACAGATCAAAGCTGCCGCGCCGGACGCGATCTTTTACGCGGGCTATGAAGTTGAGACGCCCTACTTGCGCAAGCAACTGGTGGATGCCGGAGTCAAGGTCCCGTTCCTGGCGACCGACGGCGCGTTCCTTTCGGCGACGATTGACGAATCCGAAGGCTCTGCCGAAGGCATCTACCTGAGCAACTTTGCGCCCGAGCCCCGCGCGGTGGTGCAGGCGCAGTGGATCAAAGCGTACCAGGATGTCGAGTTCCGCAACCCGGACACCTACAGCATCAACGGTTACAGCGCAACGAAGGTCCTCATCGAGGGCGCAAAGAAAGCGGGGACGCTGGACGGCCCGCACGTGGCCGACGCGATCCGCGCGCTGGACATTACCACACCGATGGGCAAGGTGGCCTACGATCCCAGCGGCGACCTGAAAGAGCAGCGAATTTTCATCTTCCAGGTGAAGGATGGAGCGTTCGTGCAAGTAGGGCCGTAGAAAAATATCAAATTCCAAATGTCAAAGCGCGGCCCGGTTGGTTGACGGGCCGCGCTTTTGGTTTAGAAAATTAAGATTAACCGAGATACCCCAACGCCCTCAACCTCTCTTCCACCTCGGCGGCTTCTTCGGCGGTGAGGTCTTCTTGCGCGTGCGAGGCAGGCAGGGCAGTCTGCGTCTCGACCGGGCGCGGCGTGACGAGCGCCTCGGTCAGCACACGCCCGTCCATGTCATCCGGCACGGGGACGTTCATCAGGTGCAAGATTGTCGGCGCGAGGTCAATGATGCGCGCGCCGCAGATTTCACCATGCGCGATACCCGGTCCGCGCGCGATGAACACGCCGTGCAGGCGATGGCAGCCCGAATCGCCGCGAATCTGCCGCGTGATGACCTGACCATCTTGCGCAAACAGCGGAAACGCGATGGTGCGATAACCATCCATCACTACATGCAGATCCGGCGCACGGTCGAGGTACGGGCCAGACGCAGCCTCTTCGCGCGGGATGATGCGATCAACACATAGGGGCGATCCCTCGTGGTCGCCCAAGCTCTTGAGCACACCGATGACGCGCTCGCGCACCGCCTCGTAATCCTCCGGCTCGACAATGCCCTGCGGCTCTCGCCCCTTGAGGTTGACGTACACCTGGCCCACGTGCCCCATCGAATACGCCAGCGTGCGCGACCAGTCCACGTCCTCAAAACCCAGGAATTTGCCCACGACCTCGTTGCGCGCTTTCTTGCTCACGCGCCAGACGATGTTCTGCAGGCCGACACGCTCGATGACCTTCCACACTGCCGCCGGCGTGAACCCGCGCTTGAACGCCCACGCGCGCAGACGCACCCACGGCGTCGGCTTGAGCGCGAGCAGTCCCGCTTCGAGGAACAGCATATTCAGGTTGACGATGCGGTGCAACGGCCCAAACCCATGATCGCTCATCACTATCACCGTCGCGTCGGGCGCCAGCGCCATCATCTGGCCGATGACGTCGTCGAGCCGCGCGTAAATGTCGCGGATGGCGCTGCCGTATCGCGCCGCCTGCGCCGGATCGTACGCGGGGTGTGCCGGGTCTTGATGTTTCCACAGTGCGTGCTGGCTGACGTCCGTCGCCAGGAAATGCACCATCGTGAAATCCGTCGGATGATCGCGCATCAGGCGCAGCGCGTACCGCGCCTGCGTCTCAATCAGGTCGGCAATGTCGGCGATGAACGCATCTTCGTTGCCCGCCTTGTACGAAACACGCGGCGTCAGCCGATACGGGCCAAGCTCCGCCTCGTAAGGCGCCAGGTATTCCGGCGGGTAGGTCGTCTTGCCCTGGTCGGGGCTGAGCAGGCCGGGCACGAGGTACCCGTTGACCTTGCGCGGTGGGTATGTGATCGGCACGTTGAGCACGCCGCACGTCAGCCCCGCATCCGAGAGGTATTCCCAAATCATCCGCCCGTCAATCTGGCTGGCGTTGACCATGTCGAAGCGCCCCCCGCGTGGGCGGATGAAATCAAATACGCCGTGGCGGCCCGGGTTCTTGCCGGTGACGAACGATGGCCACGCCGGCGACGTGACCGGTGGCAGCGTGGATTCGAGCGGCCCGTGCGTTCCTTCGGCGATGAGTTTGGCGAGGTGGGGAAGATGGCCTTGCGCGGCCCAAGGGCGGACGAGGTCGAGCGTTGCCCCGTCCAGTCCGATCACGAGGAGACGGTTCATTTCAACAACAGGGTCAAGAGGTAAAACAACAGCCCGCACGCCGCCACCCAGATGAACACCATCGCAATCGTGAGCACGAGATCGAGTTGCGGGAAGGACGGCGGGCTGAACAGGTTAGGCGAAGGGGCCGGTGGCATGGCAGCCAGCGTGGCCGGCGATGGCACAGCCCGATGAACAGGCGCAGCCGGCGCCGCTGACGGGGCGGGCGTGCCGGCCGGCTCGGATGGCGTTGCGGTTGCCGCACTCGGCCTGACAGACGCAGCAGCTTGTGCCACAGCTTGGGGCGGTTCGGCCGCTTGCGCTACCGGCACAGCCGGCGCAGCCGGTGTGGAAGGCGGTTGCGGCGCGGGAGCCGGCTTGGGCGGTTTGAGCGCCTGGGCCACCTGCGTCAACGCCATCGTAGAAGCCGCGCGCAATCGCGGGCGGTTCGGCGCGTCCAGGAACCCAAACTGCACCAGCCGCGCCGCCATCCGGCGCACCATCGCCGCATACAGTTCGCTCAACCAGGCTTCGGTTTCAGCCAGCGTGGGCAACGTGCCGACCACCATCCACACGCGCCCGTCAGGCAATTGCTGCAAGTCCACCACGCCCAGTTGAATCGAGTCCGTGAGATGCGAGGTGGCCTGCTCCAGTTGCCCGAACACCGTCACGTGAACGCGGATGTCGCCTTCGACGTGTTCCCGGTCGCCCACAAAAAAACCGGGTTCATCGTCCGAGACGTAGCGCTCAACAAAACTGGCGACCATCGGGACGGAGCCTTTGACGATGCCCTCCGCAAGTTTATTGTATTCTTCCGGCATGGGTCTTCCTTCCCGTGGTTCTGCCAGTGGTCAGCGAGCGGCAGTCAGACGGAAAACGCACCATCCGACGCACGCTATTATACTTCTAAACGTGCGTCTCAGGTAGTAGACTTTTTCGGATCCTTGCGAGGGTTTAGTCGGATCTCGCTGCAAAACCAGTGGAAACCCTCGCAAGGTGGATCAGTTACCACCGGGCTTGACAATCTCCCGCACGGCATAAATCGGCTTGTTCTGTGTTTCGTGGTACGTCCGGCTGATGAGTTCCGCCAGCAGCCCCATCGTCACGAGTTGCACGCCGATCACGATCAGCAGTACCGCGAAAAGCAGTAGCGGTGTACGGTTGTGGACACTAGACGTTAAAGGCAGTCCCAAGACAAATTTCTCGAAGGAGAGTTCCAAGCCAAAGATTGTTCCCAGCCCCAAGGCGCCCAATCCCAGCCCGCCGAACAACTGCATCGGGCGCGCACTGTAACTCAGCAGAAACGAAACCGTCAGCAGGTCGAGCAGGACGCGCCAGGTACGGTCAAGGCCGACTTTGCTTTTGCCATGCACGCGCTTGCGGTCATTGACCGTCACCTCGGCGATTTTGACGCCCATCCACGAGGCTAACGCAGGGATGAAGCGGTGCAGCTCGCCATAGAGGTGCACATTCTTGACCACCTCGCTCCGGTATGCTTTGAGCGAACAACCATAGTCGTGTAGCTTCACATCCGTCGAGCGCGAGATCAGCCAGTTGGCGATGATAGACGGCAATCGCCGCAGGAAGAACGGCTCTTTGCGATTCCGCCGCCAGCCGGAGACGATGTCATAGCCCTCGTCGAGCTTGGACAGGATGGCCCGGATGTCGGTAGGGTCGTTTTGCCCGTCGGCGTCCATCGTGATCACCACTTCGCCGCGCGAATAGTCGAAACCCGCCGCAAACGCCGCCGTCTGCCCAAAGTTGCGCCGCAACGCGATGACGACCAAGTGCGGATCGGATGCAGCCAACTGCTTGAGGATCGTCAGACTCTCGTCGCACGAGCCGTCGTCCACGGCGATGATCTCGTAACTCTTGCCCAAGGCGGAAAGAGTCGCCGTGAGTTCCGTGTGCAGGCCTGGCAATGCACCCGCCTCACAATAGACGGGAAGGACAATGGAGAGGTCGAGAGGTATACTCAAATCGAAGTTCCAAGTCGTGGTCAGGTAATCTTGGTGCCACATTCCGGGCAGAACTTGGCCCCTTTCACATCCGCGCCGCACTTGGGGCAAGTCGTGGCTTGCTCGATCTTGGCGCCACATTCAGGACAGAATCTTGTGCCCACGGCAACGGCTGCGCCGCATTTCGGACAAGCATTCGCCGCAGGCTGAATCATCGGCGTGCCACATTCCGGGCAGAACTTGGTTCCAGGCGCGGCCAGCGTGCCATCTTTGGGACAGCGGGCCGTGTTGGCAACGGCGGTCTTGGCGGCCTGGCTTGCCTTCTGAATTGCGTCGCCCAGGCCAAAGGCGCTCGCCAACCCTTTCACCACGCCGGCAGCCTGTTGAGCCTGTGACTCTGCGATCTCGCCGCGTCGAGGGCTATCTTCCGTGCAGTAACCGCTTTGCGGATCAAAGCAGGATGGACAGACTAACTGCTTGCAGGTGGGACACTCGTGAAAGTATTGTTGCACCTGCTTCCACGCACCCTCCAACTGCTGAGGTGTGAGGCTATAAATGTAACGCGGGTCCTGGCCCACGACGTTCTCGGCGATGGCGCGGCCAAACAGCGGGATGTTACGCAGCGCGTCGCCTGCGACTCGCCGGCCAACGTCTTGGGCAATCGCGCCTCCAACATCGGGCTGGCTGCGATACTCTCGATTACATTTGTCGCAGTAAAACGCTGCGTACGGGCCGACCCCATCGTTTCGCACATCGTAACGTGACATTCGACTCGACATGGTTACCTCCTGTGTAAAGATTCAAGACACGGGACGTGTTACGCGATACAGGATGCGTAAGGCATGAACCGCGTATCATGCCTCACGCGACGTAGCCTAATTCGCGCAGGCGTTCCATCACCTGATCTTCATCTTCCTCGGAATACGGATTCTCGTCTGTAGGCGTTATGGGGATAGCGCCCTTTTCCCTTGTTTCCCTGTCTACTTGTTTCCTTATCTCAGAACCAAACAACACCTTGCCATCCATCTCTCCCGGCACGTCCAATCCCATGAGCGCCAGCACCGTCGGAGCAATGTCCATGATGTTCGCGCCCTCGACGCGAGTTCCAGCCGGAATACCCGCGCCGCGCAAGATGACGATGCCCTCCATCGTGTGATGCCCGGTCTGCCCGATGGAAGGCTCGATGAGCTTGTTGCTGCCAAAGTCGGCATGGCCGAAGGAGACGTACTTGCTGCGGTCGGTATGCAGGATAATGTCGGGCGCATGGTTCAGCCGCCGGCCGTGATACAGCTCCTCGCGCTTGTACGCTGCGCGGATGACGGCATCTGGCGATGCGGCATCTGGCGATGCGGCCTCTGGCGATGCGGCCTCGCCGGATTCAGGGTCGCGCAGTGCCAGTGCCTGCCGAATGATTTTGTCGCGCACGGCTTCGTATTCCGCGCCCGGCTCGACAATGCCTTGCGGTCGCGCGTCCTTCGTGTTGATGTAAATCTGCCCAAAGTTGCCGATGGAAAATGCCAGAGTTCGCGTCCAGTCCACGTCGCGCAAGCTGAGGAACAGTTGCCCCATCCAGCCGCGCCCGCGCCCGCGCTTGACGTTCTTGCGCAACTTGCCCAATCGCAGCAGGTTGACGATCTTGAGCGCGGTGATGGGCGTAAAGCCGGCCGCAAACAGCGCGCGCTTGACCAGGGACAGCGGCGTTCTTTTGAACTTGAGGAACCCTTGCGAAGCCAGCCAGTTGTTGACGTGAAAGAATTTTTCAAACGGCCCGCCGCCGTGATCGCTCATCACGACGACGGTCGCCTCCGGCCCCGCCACTTCGATCAGTTGACCCACGCACGCATCCATCGCCTGGAAATATGCCAGGATGTCGTCCTTCACGCGCGCGGCCAGCGCCGCGTCGTGGCGCGGATGCTGCGGGTCGAGCAGGTGCCAGATTTCGTGCTGGGTCGTATCCGTCGTCTTGATGACGAACGACACCAAATCCCACGGGCGATTGCGCATCAGCCACGTCACCACCTGTGTGCGCGACTCGTCAAAGTACCGCATGTCTTGAAGGAACTTGCGTGGGTCGCGGCTGCGGTTGCCCTCGAACTCGTGCAGCGGCCAGGTGAGGCCCGCCGCTTTGATTTGCTCCTTGAGTTCGGACGGTTGAGTATACGCGGCTTGCTCATCGGGCACGAGGAACCCGCACACCGTCCAGCCGTGGATGGGCTGCGGCGGGTACGTGATGGGAATGCTCGCCAGTCCCACCTGCCCACCCGCATCCTCGATCACCCTCCAGAACGGCGGCACGCTGCGCACATTCACGTTGACCACGCCGATGTCGTAAGCGTTCGGGCGGGGGAACACAAAATCGAACGCGCCATGCTGGCCGGGGTTGCAGCCGGTGGCAAACGACACCCACGCCGAAGCCGATACAGGCGGGATCGTCGTCGTCAGCGGGCCCGCCGCGCCGTCTGCCACGAGTTGGCCCAGGTGCGGCAGCTTGCCCGCGTCAATCCACGGCTGGAGGTTCGTCCACGTCGCGCCGTCCAGGCCGATGATCAAAACTTTACGATTCACGCTTTGTCCTTCGACATTCTTCTTTTGACGTTCGTAACTATAACAGAATCCGCCCCAATGTGCAACGATTGACTTTTGTACCAGGGTATCGTTTCGTGCTAAAATAATGTCATCCGGTCTCGCTTCTGCGCCGGGTGGAGGAACTGGCCCAATGGTGTCAATCGCCCGCGAAATCCTGCTGCACGATAAACTGCGCTTTGCCATCACCGTGGTGAGCCTGGGGTTTGCCATCGTCATGATCGTGTATGACACGGCCATGTTCTTTGGAGTGACCGGCGATAGCGTCAGCCTGATTGATCGTTCCCAGGCCCAGCTTTGGGTTTTCAAAAAAGGCAACGATCATCTTAGCGCCCCATCACTTGTGCCACATAGCCTGTTGGGCAAGGCGCGCAGGATGGCGGGGGTCGGCGAAGCGTGCGCGCTGGATTATCGGATGGGCAATCTGCAAGCAGCCCGCAACCACCAGGTGGCGATGGTGGGCATTGATCCGGCCTGTCCCCTTTTGCTACCCTGGAATGTTGTGCAAGGCGACCTCGAAAGCCTGGCGCGCAAAGACACGGTTATCGTAGACGACCTCGCCCTGCGCAGCGATCCTGCCGCGGTCGGGGACGTGGTCAAAATCAACGACCAAAAGTTGCACGTTGTGGGCGTCACGCACGGCAACAAATCTTTTTCCTACCCCTTTGTGTACGTCAACCAGAAGACCTTTGAGACAATCGGCGGGTCGCCGGATGACTATTCCTTCGTGATGGTTCAAGTAACGCCGGGCGCAGATCAAAACCAGGTGATCCGGCAATTGACTGGCGTGAACGACATGGACGCCCACACTGCGCAAGAATTCAGTGCTGCCACGATAACCGCCCTGATCGCACAAGGGGTGGGAATGATTTTTGTCGTCGTGGCGGTGGGCGTGTTCGTCGGCATGCTCATCGTCACGCTTACCATGTACACGGCCACGATGGAGCATTTGCGAGACTTTGCCATCCTCAAGGCAATTGGCGCGACCCGGCGAAAAGTATTGGGGATTGTCCTGGAGCAAGCGATTACCGAAACGACCGTAGGCTTTGGCATCGGCCTGGCCGCTTCCTTCGGGGCGGATCGTCTTGTCGAGGCGTTATCGGGGATCAGCACGCGCTTCCCCATGCCGATGGTTGCAGGCACCTTTGTCGCGATGACGGTGCTCGCCATCCTGGGATCGCTGATTTCGGTGCGCCGGGCTGTGACGGTTGACCCCATGATCGTTTTCCGCGCCTGAAACCCTTGTCGGGGCAACCCTCGCGGTTGCCTTGTGGTGGACCATGAGCGATCTGTTGAGCATCCGCGACATTAGCAAAATCTATGAGGAAGGCCAAACCCAGGTGTGCGCCGTGAACCACGTCAGCCTGGCCGTTCAGCCGGGACAAGTCGTCCTGATCCTGGGGCCGAGCGGAAGCGGCAAGACGACGCTGCTCTCTATCATGGGCTGCCTCCTCTCGCCGACGCACGGGCAAGTGTGGATAGGCGATCAGAATGTGTATCGCCTTTCCGATGGCGAGTTATCTCGACTGCGTTGCGAGCAAATCGGATTTGTGTTCCAGAGTTTCAACTTGCTAAACTTTTTAACGGCGCGCAAGAACGTCGAGGTGGCGCTAAACCTGGCCGGCAAGCGGGGCCGGGAGGCAAGGGAACGCGCCGACCAAGTATTGCGCCAGGTTCAACTCGGACGCCGGCTGGACTTTGCGCCCAGAAACCTCAGCGGCGGGGAAAAGCAGCGTGTCTCGATTGCCCGCGCGCTGGCGAACCGCCCCCGACTGCTTTTGGCCGACGAGCCAACTGGCAACCTGGATTCACAAACCGGCCAGAGCATCGGCCAACTGATCCGGGACCTGGCCAAGAACGAAGGAACCGGCGTCGTCGTGGTGACGCACGACAATCGAATCGAGAACATTGCCGACAGGATTCTGTACCTGGAAGACGGCACCCTCAAGGACGAGAAAATCATTGGGAACGCCTGATCGCTCTGCACCGGCCTCTCTGCTCGCCGGGCTGATAGATACACTCGATCTCCTCACGGCCCAGGCCCACGCCTACGAGCGCGCCTTGCCGCCCAACAATTACCCGGCGCGGGCGGCAGTGGCGGCGCTCGGTGAGCTGGCCCGCCAGGCGCTCGCCGAAGCCCGCGACGTGCAAGCCACGCTCGAGCCGCCCTCCTCTGCCACCCATCCTCTCTCGCCGCGCGAGCTGCAAGTGCTGACGCTCGCCGCTGACGGGCTGACGAACAAAGAGATCGCTTATCGGCTGGGCTTGAGCGAGCGCACTATCCAGTTCCACATGAATTCGGTGTTTAACAAATCGGGGACAAATTCGCGGATGGAGGCGGCGACGTATGGGTTGAGGCAGGGGTGGATTGGGGCAGGACGCACAGCCTAACTCCTACCATTGACACAACTATCTGAGCCGAGTGGTGTTAATATCATGAGTCAGTGAGTCACTCTTCATCTGCGAGGAAAAGGGCATATGAACAAGCTCGAAACGACACAGGCTACGCCAGCCGCAACCGGTTCCTTCTTTGATCGCCCTCAGGTACAGGTCGAGGAAATCCCGGTCGGGCACGGAATCCCGCTGGGTATTGAGCGGGTTTCTAATCCCGAGGTCGGGATCGGGGGGGCGTATGGAACCTGGGGCAAGTGTTACGATAATGCCACTTTGCCCAACCTGATCGAGGAGCGCCTGGGCAAGCCACTCCAGGCTGAAGAAAGGCTGCATCTCTCCGAGTTGGGGTTCGTGTGCCGGCACCATCTTCCCCAGCTTTCCGACGAGGAGGATATCGAGCTGGAAGTGCAAGTGGGCGCCCGGTTTCTGACTGAAGCAGCCCGCGCCAGTGGCTGGGATCCCGCGCAAGTCCAGGCTGTGCTGATCGGCCTCACTGCGCCGGCAACGGCCGACTATACGGCGCGTATCGCGAGGGAAGCCGGGATTCCGGACAGCGCGCTGAAGGTGAGCATTCACAAGGCTTGCGACGGTTCCGTAGCCGGGCTGCACCTGGCATTGAATCCAGAACTGCCCATCAACCGGCAATTGCCTCTGAACCTGGCCGAGGATTTGCAGGGCAAAAAGGTCCTGGTCGGCGGGATCGAGGGATTGAGCCGACTCTTGAGGCGCGCCCGCGACACACAGGCGTTCCAGTTATTTGGAAGCGGCGCAGGGGTGATCGGAGTGATTCCAGGCCGGACGATCAAGTTCCTGGTGGGCGGAACGCACGAAGTGTATGATGAAGAGGGCATGCTACAAGTGCGAATGTCCTACCCGCACTCGCGCACAAGAGTTGAAGGTCAGTCGGCGATCGAGGTGTCCCAGGCGGGGGAGAATCATTTTCGTGTTGCCGGGCTGATGCACGAGCCTGAGGACAAGGCGGCACCGGTCGTGATGGCCGGACCGATGGGCATGGTCAAGCTCTTTGTCCGATCCGGGGTCGTTGCCGTGCGGAATGTCTACCAGTCGTATCAGAAACGCATGGCCGAATTGGGCACGCCCGGAAAAGAAATTACCGTGGCGATTGTCCACCATGCCAACTTGAAGATCAACCAGCTCAAAGAAAAGCATCTGCTGAAAGAAGGTATTCGTTTTCCGATGCCGTGGCTCTTGAGCGAGTTCGGCAACGTGAGCGCGGCGTCGAATATGATCGCCTTCCTTCGGAAGCTGGTCAGCTTGAAACCTGGCGACCACGTGCTGTTTGACGGCTTTGGGGCCGGCACCTATTATGACGTTCTGGCCGTCGAGATGGGAGGATAGGCGAGAGACATTCCCCTGTGGCCTTGGCGAGGGTCACGCCTGTGGTAATGGCGGAAGCGGCGCAGGGGGTGAGTTCGGCTATACTGTGGGCAAATCAAGCAACAGGAGGCAACCGTGAACGAGAATGATTTGCTCGCCGCGCTGGGTCCGCTGGCTCCACTTTACCAGGACGAAACCGTCAATGAGATCATGGTAGACTCGCCCGACCGCGTGTATGTCGAACGTCGCACTGCTGAAGGTTCACAACTGCAAGACATCGCCTCGCCATTCAAATCACCAGAGGATATCCGCGCTGTGATGGACGCCGTCCTGGCGCTGGATGGCATCACGCTTGGCCCACAAAGGACGTACGCCGATGTGCGCTTCCCTGATGGCACGCGCATGATGGCGGTGATTCCGCCGACTGCATCAGATGGCCCGTGCCTGGTCATCGCGCGCATGTTGGGCGCGCAAACGGCGGTGATCACATGGGAAAAGCTGCTGGAGTGGGGAGCCGTCACGCAGGAAACGTACGAATTCCTGCAGCGTGCTATCCGCGCGAGCGTGGTCACATTGATCGCAGGTGGCGCCTTCTCCGGCAAGACCACCCTCGCAAGCCGCATCGCTGAATTGATCCCGCCGGACAAGCGCATTATCGCCGTCGAAGCCATACGGGAAATGCAAGTGCGCCATCCGCGCTGCCTTTACCTTGAGGCGGGCGGCCCGGCCCATGTCTCTTTCGCCGACCTGATTGATACGGCGGCGCGCATGAGACCGGACTGGCTGGTCATTGGCGAGGTATGGGGGCCGGAGGCCATGCGCGCGCTCCAGGTCATGAGCCGTGGGCACGATGGCCTCATGAACACACACGCCGACAGCGTGGAAGATGCGCTCAACCGGCTGGAAGCGATGTGCCTGATGGCAAACCTTGGCCTGGGCCTGAGCGACATTCGCCGCACGATCGCCTCCGCGCTGCGGCTGATCGTGTACCAGGAGCGATTGCCGTCTGGCAAACGCAAGATCACGCAGATCGTAGAACTGCGAGGACTGGAAAATGACCGTTACGTGCTCCAGCCGCTGTTCCGCTACAACCCCGAAGATGACAAGCTCGAAGCAACCGGCGCCAAGGCGACGTGGGAAAGCTGAGCCACAAGCCCCGGCTTTAATGCAACGTTTATGGAATTGCTACACAACGCTAACGGCACGTTTTCCATTGTGAGATATGATAAGGCTGCGAGTGGGGTTGGGTTTCTACCTTTATTGCTTACCTTACTGGTTTGAGTCGAGTAGTACACCCACCCTTTTCATCTTCACTTTCTGAGTCTGGCGTAGCAGCGCCCGGCCCCACTCGAATTAAAATTCAAGATTCAGGGCCTTATCCAAGACCGCTCTAGCCAGGTTGATTGTCCGGCGAGAGCGGTCGTTTTTTAAAGGGCCACGCCTGATTTGACTTTGGCCGCGCAGTGACTATAATTTCCGCCAGCATGGACATTCGAGTTCCCTCATTTCCTCGCCAAACCATCAAAGTGCTGGGCGGGCTGAACCCTGTGATGCTCATCTCGCTGGTAGGCGACCTGTCGCGCACGGTCAATTCAGGCGTAGTGCGTTCGCGTGCATTGGCCGCCGCGCTGCAAGCCGCCGGCGCACAGCGCCTCAACGACCTCCAATCTGCCGCGCCGCACGTGCGCGCCACCTTGTACAAGCTCACCGCTCGCTTGCCTAGCGTCCATCTCAGCGTCGAAGAAATCACCGTCATCCGCGCCGTCATCGAACTGTATCTCGGCCTGATTTTGCAATGGCTGGCGGCCCGCGACCGCCCGCACCCCCGTGGTCACTTGTTGAGCCGCCGGGTTGATTTGCCTCATCTGTTCTTTCTCCCTGCCAACCGCGCTCACCGGACCCGCATCGGAGTTCTCCTTCCACCCAGCGCAAACATTCTCTAATTGCGCTTGACCATCTCGTTCTGTTCGCTTACGTATCCCCTCGCATCATTGCATGCTGCGTGTTGTATGTTGCTTGCTGTAGAAAAGAGCAGCAACACGGAATACGCAGAATGAAGGAGAATTCCGATGAACATCCGACTGATCGAACCCAAAGCGCCGGGAATAAATGTATTCGACCAGGCGCTCCTGCCGCGCCTGGGATTGCCGCTCATTGGCCGCGTGCTCCGCGATGCCGGCCACGACGTTCGCATCTATGTCGAAACCCTCGCCCCCATAGATTGGGCCGATGTGGCCCGCGCCGACCTGGTCGGATTTTCGGCCACCACGGCAACCGTGCCGACCGCCTATGAAATGGCGGGGCGCGTCCGCAAGTTGGGCATCCCCACCGTGATCGGCGGCTCGCACGTCACCTTCCTGCCCGGCGAAGCGCTCGACCATTGCGATTTTGTCGTGTGCGGCGAAGGCCAGACGACGATCCTGGAGCTCGCCGCTGCGCTGCAAGCATCCCCCTTGCGGGTGGGGTCTCCCTCTGTTTCCTCCCCGCACGCGGGGGGGATTGAGGGGGGGCCTTATACCCGTATCGCCGGGCTAGCGTATCACGACGCGGCGGGACACAAGGTGCACACTGCGCCGCGCCCGCACTGCCCGCAAGAAGAATTCGCTGCGCTGCCCGCGCCGGACCTCTCGCTCATCGTCGGCCAAGAGCGCATGACCAACGTGCCGATCATGACGCAGTGGGGCTGCCCGTTCGACTGTGATTTTTGCAGTGTCATCCAGATGTTTGGCCGCAAGGTGCGCGCCCGCAAGATTGAAGATGTGCTGACCGACTTGGAGACTTATCGGGACCGCGGCGCAGTGTTCTTTTACGACGACAACTTTGTGGTGAGCAAAGAACGCACGCGGGCGCTCCTGCGCGCCATGATCGAGCATGGCCTCACGATGCCCTGGTCGGCGCAGATGCGTGCAGAAGTGGTGTACAAGGACAAACGCGCCGGGACGCTCGACGAAGAACTGCTCGGTCTGATGCGCGACTCGGGCTGCCAGATGGTGTACTGCGGCTTTGAGTCGGTGAACCCGGCCACGCTCGAAGCGTACAACAAACATCAGGACGTGCAGACCATTCGGGACGCCGTGCGCGCCTTTCACATTTACGGCATCCATGTCCACGGGATGTTTGTTCTCGGCTCGGACGCGGACGAGGTGAGCACATTGGCGCAAACGGCTGACTTTGCTTTGGAGAACCGGATAGACACGGTGCAGTTCCTGATGCTCACGCCGTGTCCCGGGACGGCGTTCTACGACCGGCTCGCCGCCGAAGGGCGGCTGCTCTCCACGGATTGGTCGCTCTATGATGGGCATCACTGCCTGCTCCAGCCCGCCAAGATGACGCCCTACGAATTGCAGATGGGCACGTACAAGGCGATGGCTCGCTTTTACTCCGCGCGCCGCTCGCTGCCGATGCTGGCCGCGAACCTGATGCGCAACCTGCCGTTCCTGGCTAGCCTGCTCTGGCGCGAGCGCGGGCTGCGACTGCACCTGCCGCGCATCGCTTTGATGTCGCTGATCCCATCGCGCCGCCCCGACATTCTCAACACTCTAAGTGAATCGCTTTCGCCCGCCAATTGGCAGCGCGTGCAAAACATTCTGATGATTCCGGCGCTCCGGCTATATGCGCGCGCGCACATCCGGCGCTGGGCGCAGCAGGCCCGCTCACGTGCTTACTTGGAATTCTTGCAGCGTCTCACACCACGTCGGCGCAGCACGACCAGCGCGGTGTGATAACCTTTGCTCTCCCGCAGGTTGGCAAACCTGCGGGAGAGTTGTATACTTTCGGCGATGACGTCTTCTGAAAGAAGAGTGCTTTCTGAAAGAAAGACATTCGCCGAGCGCATCAAACACACAGCGCGCGAAATCGGTTTCGACCTCGTCGGCGTGACGGCGGCAAGGACGGCGACGACCCACGTACGCTACACCGATTGGCTCTCGCGCGGCCATCACGGCGAAATGAGCTACCTCGCGCGACCGGACGCCGTTGCGCGTCGTGCGGACGTGCGCGAGTTGTTGCCCTCGGCCCGCTCCGTCGTCGTGGTGGCGATGAACTACTATCAACCCCCACCTCCTATCCCTCCCCCGTCTTCGACAGGGGAGGGGAAAGTGGCGCGTTACGCTTGGGGCGATGATTATCACGAGGTCATTGCGGAAAAGCTCAAACGACTCGTCGCTTTTATCGAAGCAGAGGCCGGGCATACGGTGGCGCACAAGATTTGTGTGGACACCAGCGCAATCCTGGAGCGCGAGTGGGCTGTCCGCGCGGGCCTCGGTTGGATCGGCAAGAACACGCTGCTGATTAATCCGCGCGTCGGGTCATGGCTCTTGCTCGGCGTGCTCTTGCTCGACCTCGCACTGGAGGATGAGGCTGCCTTCCCGACTGACCACTGCGGCATGTGCACGCGCTGTATCGAAGCCTGTCCCACGCACTGCATCCTGCCTGACCGCGACCTGGATGCCGGTCGCTGCATCGCTTACCTCACCATCGAATTGCGCGGCGCGCTACCGCGTTCCGCCGACCTGCGTGGTTCCATCGGCAATTGGGTTTTCGGCTGCGATGTGTGCCAGGAGGTCTGCCCGTGGAATCGCTTTGCGCGCCCTACACGCGAAGCAGCCTTCGCGCCACGCCACGCCGCGCTCAACCTGGGCGAACTGCTCGATATGAATGATGAGACCTTCCACGCCCAATTTGCGCACAGCGCCATCCGCCGCGCCAGGCGCGAGGGGCTGGCGCGCAACGCCCGTATCATCGCCGCCAACCGAAAATGCAGCGAGGAGACCCCATGAATACACCCCGCGACCATGACCGCGCACCTGCTTTCAACCCTTACACGCGATTTGCGCTCGTGGCCTTACTGGCAGTGCTGCTGATCACCTACCTTCAATTGCTGTTATTCCCTGCCTGGGACCCCGTCTTTGCCTGGCTGATCGCCATCAACATCGTGACGTTCGTTGCCTTCGGTTACGACAAAGCCATTGCTCCGCAGGGGGCCACACGTGTGCCGGAAGCGATTCTGCTAGCGTTGACACTGCTGGGCGGCTGCATCGGTGCAATGATCGCTCGCCCGCTGTTCCGTCACAAGACACAAAAAATGTCATTCCGCCTGATCTTTTGGCCGTGCGTCATTGTGTCCATTGCCCTGGTGACAGTCTACTATCTGGCGCTCTGTCCGGGCTGCCGTTAGAGGCTGTCTGAAAAGTCGGTTTCCGTAGCTTCGTATCCCCGTGCGGAGCGGGCGACATGGCGCGAAGCGTGTCGCCCTACTTTTCAGACAGGCTCAGAGGCAGTTGCAAAGTTAATGCAAACGAGTACAATTATCTGGGTTGGAAGACTGGCGGGCGAAGCGCGCATGACCCGCTGCGGCACGACCAACGAGTGCCTGTTCTGCCCGGGTTGGGTTACGCTTGACAAGGAATTGCAATCAAGGTAAACTCTGGACAAATGCCGTAAAGATAAGAGGTCTACCGCGCCAAGCTCCCCCCTTTGTCCGCGCCGAAATCGTCCGAACGATAATCATCGCTCGCTCATCGGTGAGGACGTTGTTTACCACAACAAGCACATGTGCATCAGTCACTAACAAAGGAGCCAACGATGGCCAAGTCGCGAACCGAGCAAATGGTTGAACGCCTGCGAGATATGCAGGCCAGCACCCCGGACATCGAAGCGTCCGCCGTCGTCAGTGTAGATGGGTTGATCATGGCTTCGTCTTTGCCGGCGGGAGTCGAGGAAGATCGCGTGTCGGCCATGTCCGCCGCTATGCTCAGCCTGGGCGAGCGCATCGCCAGCGAGTTGGGGCGCGGCCTGCTCGACCAGGTCTACATCAAGGGCGAAAGTGGCTATGTGTTGCTCATGTCCGTGGGCGAGGAAGCCGTGTTGACGGTTCTGGCCCGCGCCCAGGCCAAACTCGGTCTGTTGTTCTTGGACATGCGGCGCGCCGCAGAGGAACTGACCAAGATCGTCTAGCACCTCTTATATCTCCCAGGCAGGAGGCACGACATGGCAGGTCAGCAAGGCCAATATTTTTACACGAACCGGATTGTTCGCTATTGTCTTTTGGCGATGGAAGAGATCATGGGCAAGAATGGCTTGAACGCCATCTTGAACATGGCCAAGCTGCAGCATTTGATTGACAATTATCCGCCCGAAGACATGGAGAAAAAGTTCGACTTTGCCGATTTTTCTGCGCTCATCGCAGCGCTGGAAGAAATGTACGGTCCACGCGGCGGGCGCGGCCTGGCGTTGCGCGCAGGGCGGGCCGGCTTTGCGCGTGGGCTGCAGGGCTTTGGCCCGCTGATCGGCGCAAGCGACCTGGCGTTCCGGGTGCTGCCGCTGGGCACCAAGCTCAAGCTGGGCCTGCCCATGGAGGCGGGCGTATTCAATCAGTTCAGCGACCAGGTCAGCCGCGTGGAAGAAAAGGACGACCACTTTCTCTATTACATTGACCGCTGCCCGGTGTGTTGGGGCCGCAAGACGGACAAGCCCGTGTGCTATGCCGCAACCGGACTTTTGCAAGAGTCGCTGCGCTGGTTGAGCAGCGGCAAAGAATTCCGGATAGACGAAATCAGCTGTATTGGCGTGGGCGACCCGTCATGCACTTTCAAGATTTATAAAGAACCCATCGGGTAGAACGGATGCGGGTCAATGGTCACGTCCCCCCAGCTAATCTGCTACCGGAGGAAAAATGCCTGAATCGGCCTGCATCCTGGTAGTCGAAGACGAGCGCGACACGGCCGACATGTTGTCGGCATATTTCGAATCGCAAGGGTACCAGGTGCTGCATGCTGCCTGGGGCCAAGATGCGCTCCAAATCACTGCCCAAACTGTTCCCGATCTGATCCTGCTCGACATTCGCCTGCCCGATATTGACGGTTACGAAGTGTGTCGCAGGCTGCGTCAGCAGCGGCGGACGCAAGACACGCCGATCGTTTTCCTTACCGAAAAACGCGAGCGGATGGACAAGCTTCAGGGCCTGGAGCTGGGCGCGGTAGATTACATCACCAAGCCCTTTGACATCCAGGAACTGAGACTGCGGGTGCGCAATGCGCTCCGCCGTGCGGAATTTGCGACGCTGACCGATCCCGTGACCTCGCTGCCGTCCGAACCGCTCGTCCGCGAGCGGCTAAGTGCGCAACTCCCCAAGCATGGCTGGGTCGTCCTCGGCGTCAGTGTGGCCGGCGTGGAAGCGTTCAGCGAGGCGTATGGCTTTGTGGCGCGCGACGACATGTTGCGGGCGCTGGCCTTGATGCTCATGAGCATCTCGCAGGAAAGCTCAGGTGAAGAAGCCTTTGTCGGCCAGACCGGCCAGGCGGAATTCGTCGTCATCACCGATGCGAGTCACGCGCGCGACATACGCGACCGGCTGGCGACACGCATCCACCAGTCTCTCAATTTCTTTTACCCGTACAAGGAAGATCATGCATCGCGCCAACAACGTCCAGAGATCAAAATCTTGCTGGGCACTGTCGGCGATCAGCACGGTCCGTTTGCCGACCCCAATGCCGTGATGGACTCGCTCCGATCTGCGCAAAAGCCTATGAACTAGATCCGTGGAGATGTCCGGCCCTCCCGAAAGGGAGGGTTTTTTTGCGCCTCGGGTCGGCAGGCGCAATGTGGGCGTTGACCACCCTTACCGCTCAGGGTATAATCGGCCCATCGTGGAGGAACGTGTGAACGTCACCGTTGTCGTTCCCACTTACAACGAAGCCAACAACTTGCCGGCATTAGTGGGCGAGCTATTTGCGCAACCTGTCGAGAATTTGCGCCTGCTGATTGTGGACGACGAGTCGCCCGACGGAACTGGCAGGCTGGCAGACGAACTGGCCGCGCGCACGCCGGGCCGGATGGACGTGATGCACCGCACCGGCCTGCGTGGACTAGGACGCGCTTACGTGGACGGTTTTCGATGGGCCCTGCAGCATGGCGCAGAAGCCATCGTGCAAATGGACGCAGACTTTTCTCATCCGCCCACCGACGTGCCACGCTTGCTCGAAAAGTTGGCCGAGTGCGATGTGGTGGTGGGTTCGCGCTACGTCGCCGGCGGGCATGTAGACGACCAATGGGGCTTTGGCCGCTATGCTCTAAGTTGGTGGGCCAATGTGTACGCACGCTCGATTCTGAGCCTCAAGACACGTGACGCCACGGCGGGCTTCAAGTGCTGGAGGCGGTCGGCGTTGGAAGCGATTGACTTGAGCCGCGTCCGCTCGAACGGGTATGTCTTCCAGGTGGAAATGGCTTACCTCAGCGAGCGGCTGGGGCTGGGCATCTATGAGCTGCCGATCTATTTTGAAGACCGGCGCATCGGCAAGTCCAAGATGACTATCCCGGTCAAAGTCGAAGCCGCCTGGCGCGTGTTCCAGGTGTGGTGGCGACATCACAACGTCCCCCGCCTCGAATGACGAGCGCCGAATGACGAATGACGAAGGTCGAGTGGTGAATGGCGAAAGGCGAGCAAGGGTTGGCCGGCGACGCCGATTCGACCTTCGCAATTCGACCTTCGCAATTCTCCTCGGCCTGTTCCTCTTGCCGTTGGCGCTGTTGTGGCAACAAACGCTCGGCGGCAAGACACTTGTCCCCGCCGACGTGCTGTTCAGCTTCCAACCCTGGAAGGCTGCCGCTGCACAGTTTGGAATTGCATACCCACAGAATCACCTCGTCGCCGACCTCGTGTTGGAGAATTACGCCTGGAAGCGCTTTATCCTCGAATCGCTGAAGCAAGGTGAAATCCCACTGTGGAATCCGTACACCTTCGCCGGTGAGCCGTTCCTTGCCACTGGTCAGCACAGCGCGCTCTATCCCTTCAGCCTGCTTTTTTACGTGTTGCCGCTGTGGCAAGCCTACGGCTGGTTCACGGTGTCGCAGTTGTGGCTGGCGGGCGTGTGGATGTATCTGCTGGCGCGCGTCCTGGGCCTGCGCCGCGCGTCTGCCATCGTCGCCGCGGTGACGTACCAACTCTCCGCGTTCTTTGTCTTTAGCGTCGTCTTTACCATGGTGATCGCCGCCGCCGCGTGGCTGCCCTTCATCCTGGCGATGGCGGAACGGGTCATCCGCCAGCATCCGGCGTTGGGCGGGCGGCCTGCGCGCGCGCCGTGGGCGGTGCTCGGAGCGATGGGCCTGGGCATCGCAATGCTGGCCGGTCACCCAGAGATGATTTACCCATACACGTTGTTTATCGTCGGGACGTTTGCCGTGTGGCGATTGGCGGCAACCTGGCAAAGGCGCGCAGCGGGTAACCCCCGCAAGATTGTCCCGACGCTGGCGTGGCTCGCGGCCATGGTCGGGTTGGGCCTGGCGTTGGGCGCGATCCAATTCCTGCCGATGCTCGAAATGGCGCTTCTCAATTTCCGAGAAGGTTCGGCCAGTTTTCAGCAAGTGTTGGACTGGTCGTACCCCTGGCGCCGTATCATTGCGTTCCTCATCCCGAATTTCTTTGGCAACGAGTCACATCACACCTACTTGGACGTATTCTCGTGGCAAACGCTGCCGGCCAAAGCTTACAACGATGGTCAATATATCTGGTGGGGTCTCAAAAATTCCGTCGAAGGCGCGGCCTACCTCGGCATCCTGCCGCTGGTACTGGCGGCGCTGGGGATTTTCGGAGTGCGTGGGGAAAGCCGCAAGTCGCCATTCCGCGTGTTGGCAAATTGGCTGCGGCATCCGTATGTGCCGTTCTTTACGCTGCTGGCATTGTTTTCACTGGCACTCGTTTTTCCGACGCGGCTGTACGCGCTGGTCTACTGGCTGCCGGGGCTGGGCCAGCTTCACACGCCGTTCCGATGGGTTTTCCCGTACACACTCTCGATGGCGGTGCTGGCCGGGTTCGGCGCAGATTTCCTTGCTCGGACGAGACAAGATGTTGTAGGGCAAGATGGCGCGCGAAGCGTGTCTTACGGACGCCGCATCAAAATCGTGGCGTGGACTTTATTCTGGGCGGGAACCGCCGTCGTCGCGGCGCTGCTGCTTTCGCGTTTTGCGTTCCCCGCGCTGAGCCTGCGCCTGGCCGATGCCGCCGTCGCTCAATTGGCAAAGGCCGACACGACCTTCGCCGACGGCCGGATGTTTTTCTCGTACCTGTTTCCATGGGTGCTCATCTTTGGCTTGATGCTGATGGCGTCGGGCATTGTCGTGCGCGTCTCGCGCTGCCCGATTTACATTCCCTTCCGACGACGCCCCATCTGGGAACTGTTGGCTGTCGCCGTCATCGTGCTCGACCTGTTCGCCTATGGTTACGGATTCAATCCCGCGGTTGACCCCAAGCTGCTCGACTATCGCCCGCCCGTCCTGGATTTCTTCAAGCAAGACACCGGTCTGTGGCGCTTGACGACGCTCGACGTGCATAGCGCCAAAACGATGAACATGAACAGCGGCTGGTGGAACGGTCTGCAAGACGTGCGCGGCTATGACTCGATGTTCCCCAAGCAATACTTGCGCTACATCCAGACCATTGAGCAGCAGAACGACTATCTCAATAACCGCGTCGGCCCGGTGCGTGATGCGCGCGCGCTCGATAGCCCGATGCTCGACCTGCTGAACGTCAAGTATGTTTTGACCGAAGACGAAATACCGAATACCAAATTCACGCTTGTCTATAGTGATGTAGTGCGCGTCTATCGCAATGAGGCCGTCGCCCCGCGCGCGTTCACGTTGCCGCAAACGTGCACGGTCTATGCCGAAGACGAGCTGAAGGCGATGGGCAAGTATGATCCGCGCCAGTATGTCATCGTTGCACGAGGCAAGCTGCAAGAGGCAAGAAGCGAGATGCCAGTCGCACCGTCTGCATCTTGCCTCTTGCATCCTGCTGCCATCACCGCGTACAAATCCAATGAAGTCTGGGTTGACGTGCAGGCCGACGCGCCGTCGTGGCTCGTTCTAGGAGACTCGTACTTTCCCGGCTGGGTAGCCTATGCGCGGCCGCTCGGTCAAGGTGAGGAGCAAGAAAAGGAACTGACTCTCACTCGGGTGGACGGAAATTTCCGCGCGGTGGAGCTTGCACAGGGCGCATGGACGGTACGCTTCCGCTACAGCCCGCTCTCGTGGAAGTTGGGCGCGTTCACGACGTTCATCGCGGCGATGGTCTTGGTCCTCATCGTGGGCGTATACGCCTGGCGCTATGCCTATCGCGAAAGCGCCGAGGATTCCACGGCGCGGCGCGTGGCGAAAAACAGTTTCACCGCCATCGTCCTCAACCTGATGACCAAGGTGCTCGACTTGGCCTTTGCCATGCTCATGGCGCGCTTGCTCGGCCCGGACGGAGTGGGGCGCTATTACTTTGCCGTCGTTATCTTTGCCTGGTTCGATGTATTCACGTCATTCGGCTTACAGACACTCCTCACGCGCGAGGTGGCGCGCGAGCGTTCGCAGGGGAATCGCTATCTGCTCAACACCACCTTGCTGCGCATCGGTCTGGGCGCGGCCGGCATTCCGGTGTTGGTCGGGTTCCTGGCCGTGTTCCAGCTCGTCTCGCCGAACAAGCTCGCGCCGGACACGCTTGTGGCGATTGCATTGTTATACGTGGGCCTCTTGCCCAGTAGTTTGGCGACGGGCTTGACCGGTCTATTCTATGCTTACGAAAAAGCCGAGTACCCGGCAGCCATCACCGTCGTGACCGTGCTGATCAAGATCGCCATCGGCGTGCCGGTGCTCGTGTTGACGCGCAGCATTATCGGCATCGCCGCCGTCTCGATTGTCGTCAACACGATCACGCTCAGCATCCTGGTGGCGCTGGCGACGCGGCTGTTCTTCCGTCCACGCTGGGAAAGCGACCGTGTGCTGCAACGCGATATGCTGCGCGAGTCGTTCCCCCTGATGATCAATAATCTGCTCTCGGCGCTGTTCTTCAAGGTGGACGTGACGCTGCTCCAGCCGTTCAAGGGTGAGAGAGCAGTGGGTTGGTACAACCAGGCGTACAAATGGGTGGACGCGCTCAACGTCATCCCGGCGTATTTCACGTTCGCGCTGTTCCCTGTGCTTGCCCGCCAGGCCGCCGAAGATCGTGACGCCGCGCGCCGCTCGTATCATCTGGCGATCAAGCTGCTGGTGATGTTCGCGCTGCCGGCGGCGGTGCTCACCACCTTCTTTGCGCATGAACTGACCACCCTCATCACCTTTGGCGATCCGCGCTTCCAGCCCGATTCCACGATTGCGCTGCAACTGATGATCTGGAGCATTCCGTTCGGCTGGGTCAACTCGGTGACGAACTATGTCCTCATCGCGCTGGGCCAGCAGCGCAAGCTGACGAATGCGTTCCTCATTGGACTGGGCTTCAACGTCGTCGCCAACCTGATCTTTATCCCGCTGTATTCCTACAAGGCCGCCGCCATCATCACGATCCTTTCGGAGATTGTCGAGGGCGGCGCGTTTTATTGGTATATCCGTAGGAACATCGGCCCGGTGCCGTGGGCGGGGCTGCTGTGGCGCGTAGCCGGCGCGGGCGGGGCGATGTTTGCGGCGATGGTCGTTCTCTCCCACGTGAGCGCACCGCTGACACTCGTGGCGGGACTCGTCATCTATCCGGCTGTCTTGGTGGCCTTGCGCGCCTTTGGCCCGGAGGAACGGGCGGCGCTGGCGCCGGTGTTGCCCCGACGGTTTCGAAAATCGAGGTGATGCGGCCAGGCTCAACTTCACGGTTAGGCTCTCCCCCCAGGCGCGGCCCGATTCGTTCTTGGCAAAGCGCACCAATTGTGATACACTATGAACATGAGCGACGAAGCGCGGCTGCGGGTGGTCTTTTACCGGACGACGGCAGGCAATGAGCCTGTGCGAGAGTGGCTCAAGGCGCTGCCGCCGGAAGACAGGAAGATCATCGGCGACGACCTGAAAACAGCGCAGTACGGGTGGCCCCTTGGAATGCCGTTGATCCGCAAGTTGGAAGCTGGTTTGTGGGAAGTGCGATCCAGGCTCCAAGACCGCATTGCGCGTGTCATCTTCACTGTCGAAGGCGATACGATGGTCTTGCTGCACGGCTTTATCAAAAAGTCGCAAAAGACACCGCTGCCAGACCTGCAACTGGCCAGACAGCGACTTGAATCCCTGGGCGAGGAATGATCGAGGCATGATGAACGAAAAGCATTTGGGCAGCAGCCTGGACGATTTTCTGGAAAAAGAAGGTCGGCTCGCGGAAGCGGAAGCGGTCGCGGTTAAGCGCGTGCTGGCTTCTCAGATTGCCAAACTGATGGAAGAACAGCGGTTGTCCAAGGCGGAAATGGCGCGCCGCATGAGCACAAGCCGAGCGGCGGTAGACAGGCTACTCGATGTTGACACCGAGTCGGCCACACTGGCGACGTTGGAGAAGGCGGCGGCCGCTCTGGGCCGCAGGCTGCATATTGCGCTGGTGTAGCTGCTTTCATCCGCCCCAGCCTGACAGCGCCATGCACCTGACGCCCTGAGCGGGCGCGGTTAATCATCTCGACTCGTGCTGAAGGCTGCGCATCTCAGCACCTTGAGCCGAATTGACGGGCGCAGGTGATGGCGAGATCGTTAGGCGCCTCGTTGTATTGAAAGGTTATCATCAGACTGCACAGGTAACAGATTCAATCAATGAACATGGCTGAACGCGATTGGCTTCGACTCCCCGTTGTCTCTGCCGGTGCTGAATACTGGGTCATGGGCTATCTGAGGCGGCGGAACATTCTCACTTACAAGGCGCCGCCAAACAATGAAGGCTATGACTTGATTTGTATTCACCCTGGCCCGCCGCGCCGACGTGGAAGTGACTCCCCACACCTTGCGACACACCTTTGCCAAGAACCTCGTCAACAGCGGCGTGTCGCTGGAAAAAAAGTCGCCGCGCTCATGGGACACAGCAACCTCAACACCACCAGCATCTACACCATACCCAGCGCGTTGGATCTCGAACGAGCTGTCGCCCAGATCGACGAGTAACACAGGAGACCTTATGGAGTACAATATCCTTCAGCCGCACGAACCTGCGGCGTCGAGATCTAAGCTAGAGGGGGGCGCGGCATGGGGACGTTGACCATTGCGAACATCAAGAAACCACGCAAGCGCTAACTGTCCACAGGTGGTGGCGATGAGAACAACCAGAACCGATGATGGGCACATATATAGAATTGAGCACCCGCGGAGCAAGGCAAAGCCAAGGCCGTGTCCGGTCTGTCAGAAGAAATCAGCGATAGTCGTTCGTGCTAGTGGCTGGTCTGGCTGGAAGTGCCGAAAATGCGGAGCAGGTGGCGTAGTGGATCATGGCGTCTTAATTGTGAAGAAGCTGAAACAACGCAAAAGCAAGAAGTGACTTCACCGATAAGTGGCAGCGAAACAACAGGCAGTGGAAATGTGTGTGAGTAGCGGCCCAACAACGGGTTCCAGCCAACGTGGGGCAACTGGCGCTCTGGCAAATCACAGGTTCGGCCTGCCCCACGCGGCTGAACCCAAGCGTTATATGAAACCATGAAGAGAGATTTGTTTGCATTCGCAAGCCGACTTTTGGTACTGACCCTGCTTGCAACCCTTGTACCTGGCGGGACACAGCTTCCCTCTCTAGCTCCGCTGCGAGGGTTGAAGGTGGCAGCTCCTAGTCTTGGCATCACTACCCGCGTATCGGTCGCCTCTGACGGCACACAGGGGAGCTGGCACTCCGCATTCCCCTCCATCTCCGCCGACGGTCGGTATGTAGCCTTCGCCTCGGATGCCGGTAACCTGGTACCCGGCGACAGCAACGGCCTCACAGACATTTTCGTCCACGATCTTCATTCGGGCCAGACAAGCCTTGTATCGGTGGCCTCGGATGGGACGCAAGGAAACGGCGGATCCGTGTGGGCCTCCATCTCTGCAGATGGACGTTATATCGTGTTCGCCTCAAGCTCCCGCAACCTGGTACCAGGTGACTCCAATGGCGTCTGGGACATCTTTGTCCACGATCAACAGACAGGCCAGACAACCGTCGCTTCGGTGGCCTCGGATGGGACGTGGGGGAACGATGACTCTTGGTACTCCCCCTCCATATCCGCCGACGGACGGTATGCAGCGTTCTCCTCTGAAGCCTCGAACCTGGTGCCCCACTGCGGACTCCATGTCCACGACCGGCATACGGGCCAGACGACCTGCGTGTCGGTGGCCTCAGATGGGACGAAAGCAAACGGCGGATCCGAGACGCCCTCCATCTCTGCAGATGGACGCTATGTCGCATTCGGATCAAGTGCCGACAACCTAGTGCCTGGTGACACCAACGACGATGGCGATGTCTTCGTTCACGACCGATATACTGGCCAGACCACCCGCGTTTCAGTCGCTTCTGATGGTGCAGAGGGAAATAAAAATTCTGGAGGATACCCAAACCACCGCTCGATAGCCATCTCTGCCGACGGGCGGTATGCCGCATTCGAGTCGGATGCCAGTAACCTGGTACCGGGCGACACCAACGGCTGCACAGACATCTTCGTCCACGACCGGCATACGGGCCAGACGACCCGCGTGTCGGTGGCCTCAGATGGGGCGGAAGCAAACGGTAAATCCGCGTCGCTCTCCATCTCTGCAGATGGACGCTATGTCGCATTCGGATCAAGTGCCGACAACCTAGTGCCTGGTGACACCAATGGGGAATCCGATATCTTTGTCTACGACCAAAACAGTCACACCACACAGTTGATCAGTCTGACCGAGGATGGCTCACCGGCCAACGGCACGAGCATCGAACCGGGCATCTCGGCCGACGGACGCTGGATAGTCTTTGCTTCCGAGGCCAGCAACCTGGTGCCGGGCGATACCAATGGCGTCTGGGACATCTTTGTCCACGATCGGGGGGCTGTCCCCCACTTCATCTCCGGCCGCGTGACTGACAGTAGCAACAATCCTATGCCTGATGTGCTGATCTCCACCGGGGGTTGGGGTGCTGGCATCACGGCTGCCAGAGGTATTTACACGATTACCAATCTTATCGCCGGCACCTACACGATCACGCCCAGCCTGAGCGGTTGGACATTTATACCCCGTACACGCACAGTCGCGCTGCCGCCCAACACAACGGGGCAGGATTTTGAGGGCATGCTCACACCGGACCTTACGGTGGACCACATTGACGTGGCCCAGGTGCTGCTGTCGGATGCCGTGCCGCTGGTGGCCGAAAAGCCGACCATGGTACGCATCTACGTTGGCGTCAGCGACGCAGATTCCGTGCCGGGCGTCACCGCTCGTCTCCACGTCCAGGACGCGCAAGGGCAGGCTCACACGCTGGATCGAACGTACGACGGGAAACCGATCACAGCCAAGGAGAACCCCAACCCTCATGATCTCAAAGATACTCTCAACTTCCTGCCCCCAGTGAACTGGCTGGCGGGGGATGTGACGATCTGGGCGGAGGTGGATCCCGCCAACCAGATAGAAGAGAGCGATGAGTCTAACAATGTCGGGGATGCCGTTCACCAGCTCTTTGAGCCGGGCAAGAAACTGCATATTGCCTGGGTGGCAATGCGCTATGAGCTGCCCAGTTCACCTCCTACGCTGGTCTACCCTGATGAGTTTCTAGCCATCTCCGGTAGCGGCTTCTTGAAAAGGATTTACCCAATAGGCATCAACGATGTAGACTACTTCTACCAGCCGAGCCCGGCACTGGTGGTCATGACTAAGCAGTTTTCCCTCCTTAATGCCAATTACCATTACCTTTCAGTCCTGAACCAATTCTGGGAACTCACGACACGGCTGGATGGCTGGCAAGGTGGGCAGCCCCCGGACCGCCTGCTCGGTTGGGTTCCAGAAGAAGCTGAATCCAATACATGCGGTCTCGCCGACGCTCGCTTCACGGAAACGGGACGGCGCGGGCGAGTTGCTGCTGTCTTGGCTAAACCCTATTGCGAGCTTAATTGTGATGGTAAGAGTGTGGCACTTCCTCACAGAGTTGTAGCTGTCCATGAACTTGGTCATCTCCTGAATGCACAGGGGTTGCAGCACGCTCCCTGTTGCGTAAAAGAGGGCCACCCGGATCCCTCCTACCCCTTTCCCGGTGGCGCCATCGGTGCGTGGGGCATCGATCTCTTGACACCGAACCCCTTGCTGTCGCCGGACCAGACCTACGATTTCATGGGCTATTGCATGCCCAGTTGGGTGTCACCATATCACTACAATAAGTTGGCCCAGGGTTTTTCACCCGTTGCCATGCAGGAGGCGGTGGCGCTATCGGTCCCCGAACCGCAACTGCTGGTCTCCGGCATCGTGTACACGCCTGCTCTGACGGTCACCTTTGGCACGTTCTATCCCCTCACCTCCACAGTGCCGCCGGAGAGCAGCAACGGGACGGCGTACTGCCTGGAACTCCGAAGTGGGGCTGAGACTCTTCTGGACAGCCGCTGCTTCGACCTGATATTCGTTAACCCAGAGACGGGCGAGCCAACGGGTGCTGAGGCGTTCACCTTCGTCCTTCCCTATCCCGATGGAACCGAGTCACTCGTCTTGACGCATCAGGGGACGGATCTGGGACGGGTTGCAGCCACCATCCACGCCCCGACGGTACGACTCGTCAGCCCCAACGGCGGCGAACGGTGGGATGCCACGGGCACCTATACGGTGGCCTGGATAGCTAGTGACCCCGACGACGATCCGCTGCGCTATCTGGTGTTGTATAGCCCAGACGGCGGAACGAAGTGGATGCCGATAGCGCTTGACCTCACCACTTCCTATTTGGAAGTAGACTGCGGAAGGTTGCCGGGCAGCGACGGTGCCCTCTTCAAGGTAGAAGCGACCGACCAGATGCACGCCGCAGAAGATGCCTCCGATGGCGCTCTCACAGTAGGCCTCAAGGGACCGCAAGTCTACATTTTGGGGCCTGAAGGAGATGTCACCATCACACCTGGCACCCTCTTGTGGCTAGAAGGTTATGCCTATGACCTAGAAGACGGCACCCTTGACCAGGCAGCTTTGCACTGGAGTTCCAGTCGGGACGGTGACCTAGGCATGGGGAGCCAGATACTGGCTGTTCTTTCACCAGGTCGCCATGTTGTGGCGCTGACAGCGACTGACAGTGACGGCAGCGCGGCTATGTCGAGCATAAACGTATTCGTGGGTTACAGGATCCACCTACCTCTTGCTCTGCGCTCATACGTAACACCGTGAGGTCCTTTGTGGGCAGCGAGACGGCTACTCGCCCTGGGCAGTAGCTATCACCTTTTCTATGCCTTCACAATAGCCCATAGTCTGAGATACTGCAAATCGCTAACAATGGCGTGCAGTTGACCGCGCTCCGCTTCGTTGCGCGCGGCAACTGACGCCGGCCGTTAGGCAGCAAAACCGAGCGAAGGCACTTAAATCAGGCGGAGATGCATTTGAGGAGTTGTTTGGAGTGCTGACATGACATACAGCGAGATAGAAGATCCAGTGCTATCCACTCTGGTTGAACAGCAATTTGAAGCTGCCCATCGCATCTTCTACGACAGAGTGCAAACCAGACAGCTAATGTGCTCTATCTATGACGTTTTCGATGAGCCAGGCAGCCCTAATCATAACTGCCTGGGCTGCAACTTCGATGAGATCACAGATCAGATTTCAAAGTTCCTATTCCTGTGCGCGGCTAATCCCGGTCTATTTTTGCCGCAGCAATCATTCGCTATTTATGCGATGCTGTTGAACATGCTCTGGGAGAGGATCAGCGACATATTCGGCATTATCTCACTGCCAGAAGGCTATCGCGTGCGTTACTTCGATGCATTCATCAGGATTCGTCGGTGGGCCAACTTTTTCAAGCACCCCAAGGCATTTGCTTGGATGGTACATCATCCGAAATATACATTTGAGGAGTCAGAACACGGTCAAGCGTTCTTGGCCGATCTGGGCTGGCTGAAGGTGGATGATGAATTTGTTAAAAGATACTATGCCTCGGAGACATCCAAGGGGCTTACCAAACAGTTTGAGGGCAAGGAGATTCAGGTAGTCGTAGTACTACCTGATCTAAAGGCATTGACAACAGATATTTGCGGCAGCTTGGACAAGTTCATTGAGATCATAACGCAAAATCAAGTTTACCAAGAGATACTCGATGAAAAGTCCACTTTCGTTGGCTACTTGTCTAGGGTTGATAGTGGCCAAGTGTCGCCGCCTAACACGTCGCTCTGCGACCCGTTCGCTCGAAACGACATCGAAGGATGTCGGGGCTGAGCGGTGAAGCCTACGCGATAACATGGGCGCACTCCCAGTGGACTATGAGTGCGAGCTAGGTCATCCGGACGCCGAGCAAGACGCCGCCGGCGTCGAACAACTCCGCGCCCGACTGCCAACCAAATAACCAGTAGCGACAGCGCGCTCCGCGCCATGCCGTCACTGCCTCCTTCTCCCTCCTAGGGAGAAGGACCGGGGATGAGGGTTAGAACACAAACGAAAGGAATCAACATGGACACGACCACCATCGTCATCATCGCCATCCTGGCCTGCATCGTCGTCGCCGCATTCCTCGTCTACCGCAGCCGCGCCCGCGTCAGCCTCAAAGGCCCTGCGGGGATCGGCCTGGAGATTGACGCCGGCAACCAACCGCCCACCGCCCCCACTCCACCGCAGCCCGGCGTCCAGATCGAGGACGCCACGAGCAAACGCGGCGGCATCCTGGCGCAAGACCAGACCGGCAAGGGCACCGTCGTCCGCCGCGTCGAGGTACAAGACGACATCATCGCCACCAGCGCGCCGCCCAAGGACACGCCCCCAAAAGCGTGACCCCCGCCGCGGGGGCAACCGCCACCATCCACGGCGCGCAAGCCGGACGCGATGTGATCGCCACCACCGGCGACGTGCACATCCACGAGGCTCCTGTTGAGACCATTTCCGCCCTCCACCAGCTCCCGCCCCCGCCACGCGATTTTACCGGACGCAAGGCCGAGCTGACCGAGATCCTGGACAAGATTGACCAGGGCGGCGTCACCATCTCCGGCCTGCGGGGGACCGGCGGCGTGGGCAAGACCGCGCTCGCGCTCGAGCTGGCCCAGCACTTGTTGCCCTGGTACCCCGATGCACAGTTCTTTGTCGAGTTGCGGGGCATGAGCAAGAACCCACTTTCGCCCGCCGACGCCATGGCGCACGTCATCCGCGTCTACTATCCCACATCCAAGCTGCCCGAAAGCGAAGCCGAACTGAGCAAGCTATATTGTTCGGTGTTGAACGGCAAGCGCGCGCTCGTGTTGCTCGACGACGCCCGGGATGTCGCTCAGGTCGAGCCTCTGATCCCACCCGAAAGCTGTGTGTTGTTGATCACCTCACGGCAGCATTTTGCCTTGCCCGGGCTGTGCGCCAAGAACCTGGACGCGTTGCTGCTGAAGGATGCTTGTGCCTTGTTGCTCCGGATCGCGCCGCGCATCGGTGACCAATCCGAGACGATTGCCGGGCTATGCGGCTGCCTGCCGCTGGCGCTGCGGCTGGCAGGCACGGCGCTGGCCGAGCGCGAGACCTTGAGCGTGGCTGACTATGTGCGGCGGCTGCAAGACGCGCGCAAGCGCCTGGAATGGGTAGAGGCTTCCCTGGCGTTGAGTTACGACTTGCTCACACCCGAGCTGCAACAGCGGTGGGCCGCGCTTTCCGTGTTCCCGGCGACGTTCGACCGGGCGGGCGCAGCGGCCGTGTGGGGAATGGAGGCGGACGCGGCTCAGGACACACTTGATGAACTGCGGCGCTACAGCCTGGTAGAGTGGAACGAGACGGCGCAACGTTTCAGCCTGCACGACCTCGTGCGCCTGTTTGCGGACGCGCGCCTGGGCCAGACCGACCGCGCCGCCGCCCAACAGCGACATGCCGCGCACTACAAAGATGTGGCTGCTGCTGCCGACCAACTCTACCTGCAAGGTGGCGAGTCCATCCAACAGGGACTAGCCTACGCCGACCTGGGCGACGCCCGCCGCGCCATCGAGTACCACGAACAGGCGTTGGTCATTGACCGCGAGATCGGCGACCGGCAATGGGAAGGCGCAGTTCTGGGCAACCTGGGCATTGCCTACAAGAACCTGGGCGAGCCACGCCGCGCCATCGAGTACCACGAACAGGCGTTGGTCATTGACCGCGAGATCGGCGACCGGCGAGGGGAAGGCAACGCGCTTTTCAACATGAGCCTGTCGCTGGATAAACTCGGTGACCGCGCGCAGGCCATTGCACAGGCAAAAGCCGCACTCGAGATTTTAGAGCAGATCGAATCTCCCCACGTCAACACTGTGCGCCAGCAACTCACCGAATGGCAAAGCAAGTGAGGGTCAAACCCCACAGGAAAAGCCTATGGACGCTTCCGCCCCTCATCCACACAAGCCGCGCCGAACGTGGCTCATCCCGGCCATCGTTGCGCTGATCATCTTCATCGGCCAGGTTGCCAGCAACCTCGTCGCCGCCGACCTGGACACCGTGCTCAAGCCATATCGTCCAGTAGTGTGGGTGGTATTTGGCCTCGCGTTGATCACCGCGGTTGCCACGGCGATAGCCGACGCACGGAAACAGACCGCGCCACCGGCCGCCCCGCCCCCCGGCACATCGGGACCATCGGTCACCATCCAACACGCCCAGGCTGGGCGCGACATCATCGCCGTCGCGGGCGATCAAGTCACCACCTTCGACCAGCGTGATCAGACTGTGCAGACACAGACCAACATTGCGGGCGATGTTCACGGCCCAGTGCTCTCCGGCGAATTTCACGGCCCGGTCACCATTGGCGCTGGGGCCAGTGCGACCATCCCGCCTCTCCCCTTGCAACGTCCTCGCCGCGCCGAGCACTTTACCGGGCGCAAGGACGAATTGGCGCGACTGCTACAAGACCTGCAGCCCGGCCGTGTCGTCACCCGATGCGGTCCTGGCGGCATCGGCAAAACGGCGCTGGCCGCTGAGGCCATTTGGACGCTGGCCCCAGGCAGCGACCCACCCGCGCGCTTTCCCGACGGCATCATCTTTCACACCTTCTACCACCAGCCGCAGGTCGACCTCGCACTCGAAGCGATCGCCCGCGCCTATGGACAAGACCCGCGTCCCAATCCTGCCGAGGCTGCCCAGCGCGTCTTGTCCAACCGCTGTGCCCTCATCGTCCTCGACGGCGCCGAGAATGCTGACGACCTGGACGCCGTGCTCCGTGTGACCGGGCGCTGCGGCGTCCTCATCACCTCCCGCCGCCACCAGGATGCGCCAGCCGATTGGCAAGACATCACTCCACTCCCCACACCCCAGGCTGTGGAACTGTTGCAGGCGTGGGGCGGCTCATGCGCTGCCGATGACGCGGCCGCCAAACGTATTTGCGAACTGGTCGGTGGTCTGCCCCTGGCCGTGCGCCTGGCCGGGCGATACCTCGCCCAATGTCGGCAACAGACTGTCGAATACCTGGCTTGGCTGCAGGCTACGCCGCTCACTGCACTCGACCTGGGCCGGCGTCAGAGCGAAAGCGTCCCCATTCTGATGCAGCGCAGCCTCAACCAGGTGACCGAAGCCACGCGACAGGCCCTGGCTGTCGTCGGGCTGTTGGATCAAGCGCCCTTTGCTCGTGAGCTTGTTGCGCTGGCGTTGGATGCGCCGGTGGATGCGATCGGCCGGAGTCTGGGCGAACTGGTGGACTATGGCTTGCTGCTGCGGGCAGACCAACGCTACCAGGTCAGCCATGCGCTGGTCCACACCTACGCCCATCATCGCCTCTCCCAACCAGCCGATGCCGTGCCCCGCCTCGCTGCCTACTACGGCGCCCTGGCTCGCCAGCAGGGCGAGTTGGGTCCGGCAGGCTATGCTGTCCTCGACCTCGAACGCCCACACATCATGGCGATACTTTCCGCCTGCGTTGCCACACAGCATTGGGAACAGGCGCGCAGCTTGGTCTGGGCGATAGACGACTACTTGGACTTGCAGGGCCATTGGACTGAGTGGGTGATTGCGCTCAATGCCGGGCTGACTGCCGCGCGAGCATCAAGCGACCGGCGAGGGGAAGGCAACGCCCTGGGCAACCTGGGCCTGGCCTACGCCGCACTGGGCGACGCCCGCCGCGCCATCGAGTTCTACGAGCAGCATCGGGACATCGCCCGCGAGATCGGTGACCGGCGAGGGGAAGGTGCTGCCCTGGGCAACCTGGGCAACGCCTACGCCGCCCTGGGCGAGCCACGCCGCGCCATCGAGTTCTACGAGCAGCATCGGGACATCGCCCGCGAGATCGGTGACCGGCGAGGGGAAGGCGCTGCCCTGGGCAACCTGGGCCTGGCCTACTTAGCCCTGGGCGAGCCACGCCGCGCCATCGAGTTCTATGAACAGGACCTTGTCATCGCCCGCGAGATAGGCGACCGGCAAGGGGAAGGCGCTGCCCTGGGCAACCTGGGCAATGCCTACGCTGCCCTGGGCGACGCCCGCAAAGCCATCGAGTACCACGAGCAGCACCTTGTCATTGTCCGTGAAATCGGTGACCGGCGAAGGGAAGGCAATGCCCTGGGCAACCTGGGCAACGCCTACGCCGACCTGGGCGACGCCCGCAAAGCCATCGAGTACCACGGGCAGGCGTTGGTCATCATGCGTGAGATTGGGGACCGGCGCGCCGAAGGGCAAATCGTGGGCAACCTGGGCGCTGCCTACGCCGACCTGGGCGACGCCCGCCGCGCCATCGAGTACCACGAACAGGCATTGGTCATTGCCCGCGAGATCGGCGACCGGCGAGGGGAAGGCGCAGACCTGGGCAACCTGGGCAACGCCTACGCCGACCTGGGCGACGCGCGCCGCGCCATCGAGTTCTACGAGCAGCATCGGGCCATCGCCCGCGAGATCGGCGACCGGCGAGGGGAGGGCAACGCGCTGGGCAACCTGGGCATTGCCTACGCCGACCTGGGCGAGCCACGCCGCGCCATCGAGTTATACGAGCAGCGGCTCGTCATCGCCCGCGAGATCGGTGACCGGCGAGGGGAGGGCAACGCTCTGGGTAACCTGGGCAACGCCTACGCCGACCTGGGCGACGCCCGCAAAGCCATCGAGTACCACGGGCAGGCGTTGGTCATCATGCGTGAGATTGGGGACCGGCGCGCCGAAGGGCAAATCGTGGGCAACCTGGGCGCTGCCTACGCCGACCTGGGCGAGCCACGCCGCGCCATCGAGTTATACGAGCAGCAGCTCGTCATCGCCCGCGGGATAGGCGACCGGCAAGGGGAAGGCGCAGCCCTGGGCAACCTGGGCAATGCCTACGCCGACCCGGGCGACGCGCGCCGCGCCATCGAGTTCTACGAGCAGCATCGGGCCATCGCCCGCGAGATCGGCGACCGGCGAGGGGAAGGCGCAGACCTGGGCAACCTGGGCCGGGCCTACGCCGACCTGGGCGACGCCCGCCGCGCCATCGAGTTCTACGAGCAGCAGTTGGTGATTACGCGCGAGATAGGCGACCGGCGAGGGGAAGGTATTGCTCTGTGGAACGTGAGCCTGTCACTGGATAAACTTGGCGACCGCGCGCGGGCAATCGAGTATGCCCAAGACGCACTCAAAATCAAGGAGCAGATTGAGGCTCCTAATGTTGTCCAAGTGCGTGAGCAACTGGCCGCGTGGCACGGGGAAAAGTAGCCAATGATGACACATGCCACTGATCCGGATCTGCCCGCGCTGGTGAGAGAGTTAGCTCACGCGATCATGACCCAACTCCACGTTGAGCAGCTTCCCCTTTTCTGACCCTGCCTCCTGCATCTTGCATCCTGCGACCTGCGCCTTGCGCCCTGTGAAAGAGGCGGCTCCGCCGCGCCGGGTGCTCGCCTGGCAGACTCATCACCCACACCCGGCGCCATCCGTCGCACGCCGATCCGGACCTGCCCGCCCCTGACCGGTTGAGCCGATTATATCACTTTCATCGTCACGCGATGCAGCGGAAGATAACCTTTCTGCGCCAATTCAGGCCGAGGCAGCGACGCCTCATCGGGTTTATCGGAAAGCCCGAACAGAAGCGCGCCGCACCGGCGCAACTCGCGTGCTGCATCCACCACCTCACGCGTGATCGTGATCTCTTTGGCCAGCAATTGCTCGCGGGGCGTGTCGTCCGGCAAGGCATCCATGCGGGCCACACTACACTCGTACTCGCGGTAGCGAAAGCTCTTGAACGGCGTGGGGTCCCCTTGCCGCAGGTTGCCGGCGACCTCGGCGTGGAGGGGGCGCAATGCGGCAAATTCTTGCGCGCGCAAACGCTCGTCGCAGATGCCGACAAACTCTTCAAAAGTCGCCAGCCGCTTTGTCTTCAAATCTTCCAGCAGCGCGTCCCGCTCATAGACGCCCGCGCTGACCATGAGGGCGGCATACACCAAATAGTCCTGGTTGTCGGTCGTGAAAGGATGATAGACCGGCTTGTGCAGCTCGTCATAGATCGGGCGAAAGACCTCCATGCAAAAGCCCTCGCCCAACGTCGCGTGGACCGTGTCGCGCGCGGCGTCCACCCGCGCCTGGTCAATGGGCCGGTCGTTGCGCCCGCGCGCGCCGATGGCGGTCTTGTCGAGGTCAAGGATCACGGCCAGGCTCTCATCCAACACAAAGCCTTGCTCTTGAACTGCTCGCAAGAATTCTTCCAGCGCCGTCCAGCGATTGGCAAACGTCATCCCGTCGCGCGTCTCGACCTTGAGTGGTTCGCTGAGGCGCTCCTCGCCGATAAAGCCGCGCAGGGCCAAGTGCTGCCCCAGGTTCGCCGCGGCGATGCCATCATTTATCTTTGTGTCGCCGATGTAGAGCAATCGCCGGAGCGGTCGGGCGGCGCCACGCAGCGATTGGGCTTGCTGCAGCAGGTTGATCGTCACAGCAGCATAAGCGGGCTCGGTCTTGCGGGGGATGCGGCCCGCCGGCAATCCCAACTCACCGTGAATGGCCGAAAGCCCGCGCAGGCGAGGATCGGATGGCTCCAGTTTGCGATAGATGACGAAATCGCCCAGGAAATCGGACAAGCACATTCGCTTGATCATGGCTCCAGATAACCTTTCGCTTGCAATAGCTCGGCGTTGAGCACGGCGGCCCCGGCCGCGCCCCGGATGGTATTGTGCCCCAAGACCATGAATTTGAAATCCAACACCGGGCAGGGTCGCACGCGACCGACTACCACCGACATGCCGTTGCCTTCGTCGCGGTCATACAGAGGCTGCGGGCGATCTCGCTCCGGGCGCACCACAAGAGGATGCTGCGGCGCGCTGGGCAGATTCAATTCCTGGGGCAAGGCGCGGAAGGCGCTCATGGCCTCGACGACTTGCTCCGCCGTCACGTCCGATTGCTTGAGAGCCACCGACACCGCTTCGGAATGTCCGTCTCTCACGGCGACTCGATTGCATTGAGCGCTGACGGCAAAATCCGCCGGGCGGATCGTCTCGCCCTCCACCGCGCCCAACAGCTTTTGCGGCTCCGACTCGACTTTGGGTTCTTCTCCGCCGATGTAAGGGATGACGTTGTCTACCATGTCGAGCGAAGGGACGCCCGGATAGCCCGCGCCGGAGAGCGCCTGCATGGTAACAACCGATACCTTGCTCACCCCGAAGTGGTCGGCCAGTGGCTTGAGCGCCATCGCCAATGGAATAGCGCAGCAGTTGGGGTTGGTGACGATAAAGCCGCGCTGCCACCCGCGCTTGCGGCGCTGATGCTCAATGATGGCAATGTGATCGGGATTCACTTCGGGGATCAGCAGCGGCACGTCGGCGTCCATGCGGTGAGAGCTGGCGTTGCTGGAAACCCAGTAGCCGGCCGCGGCGAATGCTTCTTCGATAGGCCCCGCCACGTCGGAGGGCAGCGCCGAAAAGACCAGGTCGCACGCGAGCTTCGGCTCGCATGATTCCAGCACCATCCCTCGCACTGAGGCGGGCATCTCTTGTGAGATGACCCAACGACATACCTCGCCGTAGGGCCGTCCCTCAGAGCGGCCTGAAGCCGCCAATGCGGTGATCTCGAACCAGGGATGGCCTTGCAGAAATCGGATAAAGTGCTGCCCCACCATCCCCGTCGCGCCGAGGATTCCAACACGAATCTTGTTCATGGTTTTCACTCCCTAAATTTCAAATCATTGTTCTGCGATGCGTCTTTTGAGATTTGAGATTTTCACAACTCAAACTCTTGGTGAATCACCCGCATCGCCTCGTGAGCGTCGTCTTGCTTCACCACCAACGAGATATTGTACTCGGAAGAACCCTGGGCAATCGAGATGACGTTGATCTCGCGCCTGCCCAGCGAGCCAAAGATCTTGGCGGCGATACCGGGCGTCCCCCGTATGCCGGCTCCCACGATAGCCACAATCGCCACGGCATCTTGCGCCCAGATACGATCCACGTTGCGCCGCGCCCGCTCCGGCTCAAAGGCGTGCTCCAACGCGGCGATGGCCCTGTCCGCGTCCTGCTTGCGGATGACGAAGCAAATGCTCTGCTCCGACGACGCCTGTGAGATCATCAACACGCTAACGTCCTCGTGCGCCACCGCCGTGAACACCCTGGCCGCGACGCCGGGCACGCCCATCATACCACGCCCCTCGACCGTGACCTGGCTCAAGTCCCGGATCGCCGTGATGCCCCTGACGGCGTGACCATTGTTGCTTTTTGCGCCGACCAGCGTGCCGGGATGTTGAGGCTCAAAAGAATTCAAAGTGCGGATGGGGATATTGCGCTCCATGGCGGGCAGCATCGTCTTGGGGTGGAGCACTTTGGCTCCAAAATACGAAAGCTCGGCGGCTTCGTTATACGAGATATAAGGCAGCGTATGAGCTTCGGGCACCACACGCGGGTCGGCCGTCAGCACTCCGTTGACGTCGGTCCAAATCCAGATCTCATCGCTATCCAGGCAACTACCCAGGATAGCGGCACTGTAATCGCTGCCGCCGCGTCCCAACGTCGTGGTCACGCCGTCGGCGGTTGCGGCGATAAAACCCGTCACCACCGGCACGACGCCTTGTTCCAGCAGAGGCAGCAAGACCTGGCGCATCTTTTGGCGGGTGGCTTCCATGTGCGGCGTGGCTTCGCCAAACGTGTCGTCGGTGACGATCAAGGCGGTGGCTTCGATAGCCTGGGATGGGAGGCCGGCTTCCAATAATGCCGCCGCGATGATGCGCGCCGAAAGCCGTTCCCCCAACGAGACGACGGCATCGAGGCCGCGCGGCGTGAGCTCACCCAGGATCGTGATGGCGCGGCACAGGTTTTCAAAGCCGGACACGAGCGCCTCGATCTGGGCGCGCAGGCCGGCCTGGCGCTCGCCGAAAGGAATCAGCGCTTCGATGGCGGCCCAATGCTTTTGCCGCAAGTCCTGGGCCACCTGGCGGAAAGTATGATCGTCGCGCCCGGCAGCCGTGCGGGCCGCTTTGATCAGCGCATCGGTGACGCCGCTAAAGGCCGAGACCACAATGACCAGCCGCCCGCCCTCCGGCGCAGCGGGGAAACGTCCCTGCGAAAAGTCTCGCGCAATGCTCACCACGCCGGCGATGCGCTCCGCGCCGGCCACCGATGTTCCCCCGAATTTCATCACAATTGTTTTCATCGTCTTCTCCTCATGCGGGCATTGGGATGCCCGTCTACGAATCTTCAGCGACATGGCGCGAAGCGTGTCGCCCTACGGACGCCTCAGGCGATTTGATGCGCAAGATGAATGATGTCGCCCAGGACGCCTGCGGCTGTCACCTCGGGGCCAGCGCCGGGACCGGACACGACCAGCGGCACCTGGTTATAGCGACGGGTGCGCATGGCGATATAGTTGGCGGGGCCATGCAGTGCGCCCAGTGAGCCGTCGCGGGGCACGGCCACCAGGCCCACATTACCGCCATCCGGGCCGACGTGAGCCACGTAACGCAAGACCTGCCCTTTAGCCTGCGCCTCTTTGACGCGCTGGGCATACGCTTCGTCCAGGGTGGATGCAGACGCCATAAACTCTTCCACCGAAACACCGGCCAGCGATTCGGAATACAGCGGCTCGATTGTCAGGTCGGCCAATTCCAACGGCCAACCAGAAGTGCGCGCCAGGATAAGGGCTTTGCGCGCCACGTCGCGCCCGCCTAAATCTTCGCGTGGGTCAGGCTCGGTGTAACCCAGGGAGCGGGCTTGCGCCACGGCGGCGGAGTAGGATACGCCGCGTTCCAGCTCGGCGCACAAATAGCCCAGCGTTCCGCTCAGGCAGCCCTCGATGGCGGTGACCTGATCGCCCGTATCGAGCAGATATTGCAGCGTGCAGATCACCGGCAGCCCGGCCCCCACAGTGACCTCGTAGCGCAAGCGGGGATGCTCGAAGAACGGCCTGGCTTTGTCCCATGCTCCGGCCAGCGGAACCTTGTTTGCCAGGACGAGGCCGCAGCCGGAGTCGAGCGCGGCCCGCAGCGTCGGTTCCGTCTTGGGGGAAGCGGTCAAGTCCACCAAGATGGCGCCTGCTCGCAGCGCATCGCCCACTTCGCTCAAGGGGCGGATTCCCGGCAGCACATTCAGCAGACGGCGATCCTGCGTGGCTTGCAGAGCAGCCCGGAGAGTTTCTTCCGGCATACCGTCGGGATTGAACAACAGGCCGCTCACATCGGCCAGGGCGACGGGAACGAGCCTCAGTCCGGCCCGGCCTGCCACTACATCGCGAGTGTCGAGAATCTGGCGCAGCAGGGCTTGGCCCACATTGCCCAGACCCAAAAAGATGATGTTGACTTGTTGACTTGGTGCCATTGTCCCTTCTCCTGCATATAGATTCGGGTCTAGTCTCAGTACCCGAGAACGAATCGTTTTTAACGCCAAGTCGCAAGAGCGCAAAGGCCTGATTTTTAGCTTTGCGTCTTGGCGTCCTTGCGCCTTTGCGTTAATCAGCGAGCCGTGACGGCAGTTCATTCACGGGTATCGGGTTTAGACCTGTCAGGTCAAAATAAAACGGGCTTCCCGCTTGGGAGGCCCGTGATTGCATGTGCCTGTGCTGCGCTGCGCTATGCGGTCAGCCGCCTCGTCCAAGCGGGATATGCCCGTCGCCCGTAGTCATAGTAGTGGCGAAGGTGAACATATCAAAACTGCGAGTGACGAAGCTGTTGACTGACATTGTGTCTGACTGTTGACCTGTGAGATTGGCGCGTATTATGCCAGAGATGTATTGAATTGTCAATTACGCGCACTTGCCGCGCTACGGAAATTTCACTCGCGCTTGACGTGGAACGTTGGCGCGCCCTCGATTATTTCGAGCGATATTTTCGCAGAGCGCGCTTTGCCATCCGGCGAAACGGCGTGCGCGATGCCGCCATAGAGGCGCTCGCAGGCGGATCGCAAAGCGATGTGGATGGAACAGCCGCACTGAGGATCGCGTGGCTTGGGGCAAGCCTTCAAAAGCGCGCGCAGTTGGGCCACGTCGGGCGGATCGAGCACGTACCACCAATACACGTCCCAATCTTCGTCATGGCTCCAACAATCGTGAGAATAACTTTCCAACTGAGCGTGGTCACATTGCTGGCAGACGGCCATCGCGTGGCGTGAATAGGCAGTGTTGTGTCCCGCATCGCCATGAGGAGCCCCGCTCTGTTCAATCCAGATCAGCGGGGCAAGAGCCGGAAAGTCGCATACCGTGCAAATTGTGCGCTCGTAACCGATCGTCATGGGCAATCCTTTACCTCGCCGGGCCCCTCGACAGTCTCACCTTCAAGCCGCCGTTCACCAACGGGATACTGCGCGCTTCATCAAATTTCAAGCCAGTGTTGTGGACTAGCTGGACACTGTCACAGAGCACGGCGATGTGCCAGCCGGGACATTTGGCGCGCAGCACGTTGCCGAATTGGGCGTACAGGTTGCGCAGGTCTTTACCCGCGCTTACGCGCACGCCGTAGGGAGGATTCGTCACCACCCAACCGGGACCGGACGGCGGCTCGATGGCCGACACGGCACGGCACGAAAACTCGATCATGTCTGCCACGCCCGCACGCTCGGCGTTGGCCTGGGCCGACTTGATCGCGCCGGCGTCCCGGTCGGAGGCGAGGATTTTTGCCCCCACCCCCAACCCCTCCCCCGTCTGCGACGGGAGAGGGGAGTCAGCCAACAATACATTCCACATCGCCGCATCGAAATTCGGCCAGTCCATGAACGCAAAACGTCGCGTGCGGCCCGGCGGAATTCTGCGCGCCATCAGCGCAGCCTCAATCGGGATGGCGCCCGATCCGCAGAACGGGTCAAGCAGGGGCGATGTCATATCCCAGCCGGAAGCCATCAGCATCCCGGCGGCGAGTGTCTCACGCAAGGGCGCTTTGGCAACAGCCTGCCGGTATCCACGCCGATGCAGTAGCGCTCCCGATGTGTCCACGCTGATGGTGCAGTGGTCATGCGCCAGCCGCACCAGGATCAACTGAGGCAAGTTCGTGTCATCATCTTCACGGCTACTGCCGTCCTGTGGATTGAACTTTTGAAGCGGCGGAAGCTGGCCCAGTCGGTCGCCCATCGCTCGCGCCACGCGCTCCGCCACCGCGCCGGAATGATACAGGCGTGATTTGTGGCAGGTGACGCGCAGCGCCACAGGCTGACCCGGCGCGAGGTAACGTTCCCACGGCAAGCGGCCGGCCTTGCGCACCAGCTCGGGGAACGCGGCGGCGTAAAACGCGCCGAGCCGGACGAGCACGCGGCTGGCGGTGCGAAGATGCAGGTTGGCGCGGTACACGTCGCGCAATGTGCCCTGAAATTCCACGCCGCCTTCAGGCCCCCCCTCTATCCCCCCCGTCTTCGACAGGGGGGAAGAAGGCTTGCCGCGCAGCAAACCCAGCTCAACGAGCTCCTGCGCGGTGAACGGTTCCAGTCCCGGCGCGCAGACGACAAAGAGTTTATCCATAGATGAGCACCCGTCAACGCAGTAACCCTAGCAAGCCCAGTCCGTCCCTGAACAGCAGAAACGCAAAGATGGCAAGCAGCACACCCAGAACGCGCATGAGATACCCGTAAGCTCTTCCCATCAACAACTGCCTCGACTTGCCCACCAGCACGGCCAAGCATAGTTTTGCCCCGGTAAGGCACGCATAAAAGCCCGTGACAAACGCGGCTGCCGTGAGCGGGCTGGCTGCCCACGCCTTGATGAGCATGGGCGCGCCGACACTGAGCCAAAACAGATAAGGATGTGGGTTGAGCGCATTGACGATTGCGCCTTTGCTCAGCGATTGCGGCTCGGCGTCTTGGAGGCTCGTGTCGAGTCTGCTCGTCCGAAAACTTTCGTATGCCAAATACGACACGAACAATCCGCCGACGAGCGAGATCAAGCCCAGGACGGCTCGAAAAGTTGCCAGCCGCGTCAGCACGAACGTGGCGATCAAGATAATGGGCACATCCGTAATGAGCGGCGCGAATGCGACTTTGACCCCTTCTTTGATACCATGCTTGAGAGTTTGAGAGATGAGAAACGACATGAGGGGGCCGGGCGAGAAACCCGCCGATAGTCCAAGAACAGTCCCTGCGATAAGAGAAGCCAGCATGATGTTTGTCTCACCCGACCGAAACGCCTAGTCTGCTAAAGATTCTCAGCCCACGTCGGGCATGAGCGCCTTGCGCACCGCCTCCACCGTCGGCTCGATGACGACGGGCGCGTTGGCATAGGCGGGCGTGATGCCGGCCAGTTGGTTCAGGTGATAGTCCACCGTCGCGCCGGGGTCTTTGAGCAGGTGCCCGGTGAGGATGGCGACGGCGCTTTCGCCCGGTTGGATGACGCCCTCCGCCACCAACCGCTTGATGCCGGCCACGCTGCTGGCCGAGGCCGGCTCGCAGCCGATGCCCGCCGCGTCCACCTGCGCTTTGGCGTCCATGATCTCGGCATCGCTCACTTGCGTCACGATGCCGTTCGTCCATTCGATGGCGCGCACCGCGCGCGTAAAGCTCACCGGGTCGCCGATCTTGATCGCGGTGGCAATCGTTTCGGCGTGGACGCGCTCGCGCTGTGAAAAGCCGCCCGTGAAACTGCGGTAAAACGGATTGGCTCCCTGCGCCTGCACCGCCGCCAATCGCGGCACATGCGCGATGAGGCCGAGTTGGTGCGCTTCGTACAGCGCCTTGCCGAACGCCGACGTGTTGCCCAAATTGCCCGCCGGGAGCACGATCCAATCCGGCGGCTGCCACTCGCGCTGCTGCAACAACTCAAAGATGATGGCCTTTTGACCTTCCACACGGAAGGGATTGATCGAGTTGAGCAGGTAAATGTCCAGCTCGCGGCACGCTGTCGCGTCTTGAACGAGGCGCATCGCCACGTCAAAGTCGCCCTTGACCTGCAAGGTCTTGGCTCCATAGGCCAACGCCTGCGAGAGCTTGCCGAAAGCGATCTTGCCCTCCGGCACAAAGATCACCACGGGCAGCCCGGCGATAGCGCCATAGGAAGCCAGCGACGCGGATGTGTTGCCGGTCGAGGCGCACGCCACCGCATGCGCGCCCAATTGCTTCGCCTGCGTCACGCCCGCCGTCATCCCGCGATCCTTGAACGAGCCGGTGGGATTTTCGCCTTCGTGCTTGAGCGCCAGGTCGTCCAGCCCGACCCACTGGGCAAGCCTTGCGCTGCGATACTGCGGCGTGTTGCCTTCGGGGCGTGAGACGATCTGATCTTCCGGCACGGGCAAAATCAACTCGCGGAAGCGCCACACGCCGCTCGCATCCGCCAATTTGCGCCCGCCTATGCGGGCGTCAAACGCTTCGCGCGATACCAGCTCGCGCAATTCCTCCAGGTCGCGGGCCACGTCCAACAGCCCGCCGCAGTTGCACGTATAGCGCACCTCGTCGAGCGGAAACGTCGCGCCGCAGTCAATACATTTGAATTGTATTTGCATTTGTGCTTGTTCCTTCACAATCAACAGAAGACCGCCGAAAGATTGGGCACAACTCTAACACAAACAAACAGAGACGCAAGTTTGGGGTTTGCGCCTCTGTTTCCTAACCATTAGGGATCACCAGCATTTATCTTCGATCCCATTCTTCCAATACTTTCTGCGCCTGACCTGCGTAGCGCGCCATGAGTCTGTCGAACACATCCGTGGCTTTCTCGCGCATTGTATAGGTTGCTGTCGGATCGTTGTAGACTCGCAAAACAAGTCTTATCAGTTCCTCACTGCCGTGGGTCCACATTCGATTTTCCACGGGATACTCATTATCTAAGACACTCTCAACAACTGAAAGGGTCCATAACGGATCTAGTAAGCCATATTCCCACAAGTACTCTGCAAACTGGTACATGTTGTCTTGGAGAAATCGCGAAGCCGCGCAAGCTTCGATAAATTTACGAAGTGAGACAATGTGATCGCTGCGGAGATATGCATAGACCCCGCCAATTGTCTGTCGCACTGAAACGTCCTCATCATTTAAAAGCTTCTCCAATTCTTGCTCACAGATAGGGCACTTGTTCGCAATATTGTGAGCGTAGACTCGTGCAGCACCACGCCGTAATGCCACTGAACTCGTGACAGCTTCAGTTGCCATACTCTGGGCATCAGCTTGTTCTTCCGCCGAATTCAATGCTTGCGGCGATATTGCTGCTATGCAGGCAAGTTCAGCGCCACGTTGTTGACAAGGCTCTTTGTCACTATCCATCAAAGCACGAATGAACGGCTTCATGCGTGGAAAGTATTTATAGATGCCATAACGCACGAACTCTTGTGTATAGTGTGAATTCAACAGAGCAGGGTGTCCGTCCATCAATCTTTCAAAGAGGGAAATTGCGCGCTCCCGGTCTTCATGCAAAACGTAGAGAAGTTCTTTAATAGCGCCTGACCGCAAAGCTGTAGAAGGATCTGTTGCAGCAAATTCGATGAGTTTCCACTTGTGCTGTTTGGCTTGATCACTTTTTTGCTGATCGAACGCACGCATCATGGTTCTGAAAGCACTACCACGGTCCGAGTTACGATAGCTTTCATAAGGCTCTCGTTCATCGTTCTGTTGCCACCAAGTTTCGTCCTTACCGACTGGACCACGGGCACAGTTTTCCAACAGAGCCATAATATCATTGGGTAGCCCATCTTTGACACGCTTTTCTAACGCCCATGCAGTAGTTCGCGCGACATCATGTCCTGCTTTCGGCACAAAACGTCTTACCACATTAAAGGGCCATTCGGCGGGAGCATTGGATTCCGCCAAGCCATTGATAAAGGCTTCCACATAAGCATCGTCAACGGTATCAGGCACACGATCAATCAAGCGATAAAATCTTTCTGGGTTCTCTTTCACTAAACTAACCAGGACACTTGCTAGCTCACGAGCACCACCTTTGAGGGAATCTCTATGCTCGATCTCACCATGATACTTTCCCATTGCTCGCAACCAAGCCTTGTCCGACATTTTCTTGGTAGCATTTTCGGGAATTGGAGAACCCACAGTCTCCCACATTGTGGTTTTAAGGCTCTCTGATGCTCTAACGCCCGGGAACTTGCGTTCCAGCTCGTGAAGGCAACGCAGTCCCCGCTCAGTCAAATAGTCTGTGGGAATAGATTGCAGGAGAAAGAGTTGTTCCAATCCTCGAAGTTGCAGTGCCCTAATCCCACCGCGTTTCCAGACCGGGGTATAAGAGAGAATGAAAGCCTCCAATTCGGCACGTTGGTCATCAGTGAGAAATGGGTAGATCGCCCTAACTAGCCGTCGGCTATCATATTGTTCACGGTCGCCGAGGTCGAGTCGCCGTTTATCTGCAAGTAAGAATTGTAAGGCATCTACTGCATACACCTCTGGCACAGTCCAATAAACATGGGCCAGCAACTGTTGAGTAGTCTGATAGGGAAGGGAAGCCAAATGAGTGGCGATTTGCCTAAATTTCGGAGGGTCAATCCTTGCAGCCGAAGATAAAGCCGCAATGTAGCTGTGGACAAGTTTGTGCTGCACAGCAAAAGTGTCCTCAAACCAGTTATAGGAAAGGTCGTCGGCACGATAAAGAAGTGTATCGTCTTCTGGCCTGCTTGTGAGTTGAATGGCCTGCTCAAGCCATGGTAGCATGGACTCGAGGAAGAACAGTGGCTCAACTTGGGCGGCCATTTCAAGCACTTTATCTAGCATAGTATTACGCAGGGGCTCGAGCTCAGTACGCAAGGAAGGTGCCAAAAGAAACGAATCGTTCGTGTCCTTTCGCTTCGATTGATAATCCTCCAATACTTGATCAAGCACCAACCGGATCAGTCGGCAAGCTGCACGCGGATGCGTTTGTGCAATCTCCGCCACTTCATAAATACGACTGCGGCTGAACTGAGGTATCGCACGACAGAGCTGTTCGAAAAGTCCGACTGCTTCAACGCTGTACCAATTCCGGATCGTGGATGTCATTCGCACTAGACGAGTGTTCCACGGATCGCTGCGCCCCAACTGGGGGCGGACTAGATTGACAACTTCGGTTTGTGCTACCTCAAGCAATGAAACCAAGTATGGAGTGACTTGTGTGTCAAGTGTCTCGTCATCTTGAGACAACAGGTCTTGAATCGGCCTGCCAGCAAGTCGCGCGAACCAACCACGGTTGCCATGCATAGCCCTCAAAAGCCTTGGCCGAGTGACAGGGTCAAAGAGCATCCGGTGTGCAGTGACCCATTCGTCATCGGTTGGATCCAACAATGCGCCAAACCATCGCATCACGAGGTCCTGCAGATGAAATCGCAGCTTCGGAGCATTCAGGAGGCCTTGCAGTTCTAGCAAATAGTCACGAGGTTTGCTGCCACGCAAGTAGAAGAGCACTTGGACAACTTTGGAACGGGCAAAAAGCCCCTGCTCAGATTGCAAAATACTCTCAGTCAAGCTTTTACCGCTCTCTGCGAACTGCCGTGCATAGCAGTAATCAAAGAACGTTTGATGCAAGAAACTCCACTCAGTTGCACTGGGGATGAGAATACCTGCACTCGCCAGCCATCTAGCAGCTTGTTCAAGATTTTGAGTTTGGGGAGTGAACAAAACTGATTGGGGTGCCGATGTCCTCCGATCAAAGTCCATCCGTTCTGTTAGCGACCGCAAAACTTGCTCCCGCTCCGTCGTAGGAGGACTGCCTGGCTCAGGCTTGAGAATGACGTTTTGCCACAAAAGTGCATAAAGCCCTTGAAGGCTGGTGATCCCCTGGATCTGATGGGTCTCGCCCGATGGCAACTCTCGACCTTCGAGTGCCATTACAAAAACATCCAGGTGCAACGGCACTCGTAGCAACTTTTGCGTGGCGGGCGAAAGCATACCAAAGCTGACACCTACATCATCGAGAACGGCTTTCACTTCCTCGATAGAGAACTCTGTCAAAGAAAACTGTTTGCCTAACTGGATATGCTTGAGTTTGGGATCAGTATTCCTGTCAAAAGTGCGACATGATAGCAAAATACGTACGCTTGGAATGAGACGCAACCGGGCTACAAGCTCCAGCACAATGTCAAGGGCCTGTTGGTCACGCGCTAGAGAAAGTGACAGGGCGTCAATCTGGTCAACCAGTACGACAACTGTTTCCAATGCAGCCAACCGACCCACAACGCGCTCTACCGAATCGGGCAAGTGTAGCTTGGACTGCAAATCGTCATACTTTGTGATACCAGAAAGCTGTTGGTCTGCTTTGATGGCAAGTACAGGAATTCCGGTATCCTCCAGAGCGCAAAGAGCGTCGCGCATCACAACTGTTTTTCCCATGCCTGCTTGATCCAACAGCATGGCTACGGAGTTCTCGGCGGAGGTTTCTCGTGCCCAAGCAACGATTTCTTCGACCACGGCACGCTTCAGATGTTTACCCGTACCTCCAATGATGTATTTATGCTGATGTAACAATGCCCCACATTCTCGGATGGATTGGCGCAGATCATCGAGATCTGGCGGGGCGGTCAAGTTGATATTGTTTGCCTCAAGAAATTCACGCAGGGAGTTTGAAGTAAACGAACCTCGATGGCGAGCCTCACCACCAACTCTGTCGCGCAGCAAACGAAACAAAGTGATCGGCTGTTGATTGCTCTGAGGTATCCAATATGGAGTCAAGTCCCGCTCAATTTGTCTCAGAGACCAAATCTCGACCTCTATGTGACCGAAAAACGCCAGTAGGTTGGTGTCATTCAATGACCGAGGATTTAGGAGGGGTTTGATCTTTTCGACCAGCGCCTGTTGCGGCTCGGTCATCCTGTTGTACCACTCAATGCGGTCCTTGCTACGGAAAGCTCTCTTACATAACTCGCGCAAATCATGGTGCTCGTCTTGAACTTCTCCAATATGCAACAGAAGACGATCTTTGCCCCTCTGGAAGTCATTTTTCCAGAATTCGGCTTCAAAGTCCTGCCAGAGATTTCTCCATGCCGCATCACCCGCATGGACACTCTCTTTGGCTTGGATATAGGCCTTATGAGTATCAGCAAAGGTTACAACAACGTCATCAACTTCCGTAGGTGCCTCGACTCGAACCTCAATCACGCGTTCAGCGTCAGGGCGTGACGTAGCATCACATAGCCTTCCCAGATAGAGAGCGGCTACAGAGTTTTGGTAGAGAATACCAGACTGAGTTGCAGGGCCACCACGCTCGCTCATCGAGACCTCTATTGCTGTAACGTGTGGTTGGGTCAACCAAACGTGATTAGCACAGATTGTTGATTCTCGTTCAACACCGAGAATAAAACTCTAACACAAAAGCGCAGAGAAGCAAGTACCTCTTGTATCTCTGCGCCTTTGTATCACAGCCGCGCCCTTCGCCCGCGTCATTCGCAATTTGCGGTACTTGTCACGGGTGAATCGGATTGGTGTATAATCTCGATGGGTTGAAGAGTGCTACGCAAGCGTGAAGGGGTGTGAATGTCATGACCAAGACTGAAGCGACCGCCGAGGTGTTCTGGACCGCGTTTCGCGGCCTGCCGCGTCAGGATCAGCAGGCCGTGCTGCGGCGCATCGTGCAGAG
>Ga0315279_10000471_pt1 | contig 80062 bp, 71 predicted proteins | sample YL17G06_20_MG_FD_203694 | JGI IMG/M metagenome (GOLD analysis project Ga0315279, IMG submission 203694) | Sediment microbial communities from Yellowstone Lake, YNP, Wyoming, USA - YL17G06_20 | ecosystem: Environmental > Aquatic > Freshwater > Lake > Sediment | place: USA: Wyoming | collected...
GAATGGCTTTTACGGAAGCATTAAGTCTTTTAACTGTCGTAGTTCCTAATCGTACCCCCAAACCCATACTACGTTGCGTCAAAATTACTGCTCAGGAGCAGGAAGTTCATGCCTATGCTACTGACCTAGAGGTTGGGATTAACTATTTGGTTTCAGGAGTACAAGTAGAAGAGCCAGGTGAAGTTATTGTACCAGCAGACCGGCTTGCAGCTATCGTGCGTGAAAGCGGAGAGGACGTTCTGCTATTGGAAGCGGTGGAAGGCGCCTGCCACATAAGGGGGGCAGATAGCCACTTTACGATTTATGGCCAAGAGCCAGGGCAGTACCCAGCAGTGCCGGCGTTCGAGGGCAACGGTGATATAGAGATTGCTCTTGGGAACCTTAAGGCAGGAATTGCACAGTGCCTCTTTGCCACGGCGAGGGAAAGCAGCCGATACGCAATTAACGGCGTGCTATGGGAGATTAAAGACAAAAAATTAATTCTGGTCGCCACCGACGGCAGGAGGTTGGCTCGCAGCAAAGTCAATCTTGCGCAAGCTCCTCAGAAGGCAGCTAAAGGCGGGGCGGGGGTAAATGTAATAGTGCCCGCCAAAACAATGTCCCTGTTAGAGAAGGTTGGCGACAGCGAGAAAGAGACTGTTGCAGCCAAGCAGGTCGAAAACCAGATGCTTTTCAGGTGCGCCAATGTTGTTATAAGCTCAAATCTTGTTGAGGGAAATTTCCCAAAGTACGAGGACATAATCCCGACGGATTACGACAAGAAGCTGACGTTGTCAACGGAGGTAACGTTAAGTGCGGTACGGCGGGCGGCACTACTGACCAGCGAGGAATCCCGGGGAATTAAGCTGTCGATAGGGAAAGACAAGATAGTATTTTCGTGCAGAGCGCCGGAGACCGGTGATGCAGAGGTTGATATGGCGATTGATTACAAAGGCGAGCCGATTGAAATTGGTTTCAACCCGCAGTTTTTGATAGAGGCGTTGCGGGTTATAAAGACGCCGGAGTTTGAATTTGAGTTAGGCCAGTCTGACAGGCCAGGTCTGATTAAAAGCGGGGCGAATTTCCTTTACGTCCTGATGCCGATTAACTTAGGGTAGGCAGACCCCACGTAAAAAGTGGGGCTAAATAACAGTGGTTATGAAAAATTTTTGTTCTAAAGCGGCCAAACCGGAAGCAACCCTGCTGGGCGATGTGCTCAGGGGACTTATGGACAATCAGATTTCGCGGGGGCAGGCCGATTTTCGCTCAGTAGAAGAATTCTGGAGTTCTGCTTTGCCGACCGAACTTTCACAGCACTGCAAAATTGCCGGCGTTTCCGGCGGGAAACTGACGGTGGCGGTGGATTCACCGTCATATATGTATGAGATGCAATTAGTAAGCTGCGAGCTTCTCAAAGAGCTCCGGCGGCAATATCCACGCGTCCACGTAGAGAAAATCAAGCTCGTCCTTGTTTGAGACGCACACTTCAGTGCGAGGGTGGAAAAATTTCGACAGTTTCTCGCAGGGGAAGTCCGATATACAGTTATATAGAGATAGAAAAATTGTATGAAAGACCATAAATACGACGCCAGCAAGATAAAGATACTGGGGGGCATAGAGGCGGTGCGCAAACGGCCGGAGATGTATATCGGCGACCGCGGCATCGGAGGCCTCCACCATCTTGCCTACGAGGTGATAGATAACTCTATCGATGAGGCGCTGGCTGGGTTCTGTAATGAGATAAGCGTGCGAATCCATGCCGATGGCAGTTGCGCAGTCGAGGACAATGGAAGGGGAATCCCCGTCGAAGAGCATAAAGAAGCCAAGACCAGCGCCCTGGAGGTCGTTCTCACCAAACTACACGCCGGCGGAAAGTTCGATAGCGACAGCTACAAGGTGGCTGGCGGACTGCACGGCGTGGGCGTCAGTGTTACAAATGCCCTCAGCGAATGGCTCGAAGCAGATGTGTATCGGGATGAAAGGCACTATCATTTCGAATGTGCAAGGGGAATAAGGCGTGGGCCGGTAAAGGAGATTGGGCATACCGACAAGCAAGGAACCAAAATTTCTTTTATGCCGGATGCGCAGATATTCGGTGATGCTGAGTTTGATTATGATATGTTGCTGCAGCGAGTAAGGGAGCTTGGGTATTTGAATGCAGGACTGCGTATCAGCTTGCGGGACGACAGGGTCAATAAGAAGGATTCGTTCAGGTTTGAGGAAGGTATTAAGGCCTTTGTTCGTCACCTCAATGAGGGTAAGGAAACGCTGCACACCGACGTTATTTATCTGGCCAAGGAAGACCCGCAATCAAAGATGAGCTGCGAAGTGGCAATGCAATACAACGATGGTTACGCCGAGAATGTGCCGGTCTTCGCCAACAACATACGCAATATCGATGGCGGCACGCATCTTTCAGGATTCAGGACGGCTCTGACGCGGACGATGAATTATTATGCCAGAACGAATAATTTATTGAAGAACGGCCAGGCGCCGGTCGGCGAGGACCTGCGGGAGGGGTTAACTGCGGTTGTGGCAGTGAAGGTTGCCGAGCCGCATTTTGAGGCCCAGACGAAGGTGCGGCTGACTAATCCGGAGGTTGGCAGTTTCGTTGAGACGGTCGTTAATGAGCAGCTTGGTCATTATCTGGAGGAGCACCCGGCGGAGGCAAAACGGATTCTGAATAAGGCGATTCAGGCAGCCGCTGCCAGAGAGGCCGCCAGAAATGCCAGAGAGTTGACCAGGCGCAAAGGGGCGCTTGGCTCGGGCAACCTTCCCGGCAAGCTGTGGGACTGCGCAAGCAAGGAAAAGATGGAGACGGAGATATTTATTGTGGAGGGCGACTCGGCCGGCGGCTCGGCAAAGGCGGGGCGTGATAGAAATATCCAGGCGATTCTGCCGCTGAAGGGTAAGATTCTCAATGTGGAAAAGGCCCGGCTGGAAAAGATGCTGGCGCATGAGGAAATCCGGACCATTATCAGCGCTTTAGGGACCGGCATCGGGGCCGACGAGTTCGATTTGAGCAAGTGCAGATACGGCAAGATAATCCTGATGACAGATGCGGACGTGGATGGTGCTCATATTCGGACGCTGCTGCTGACGTTTTTCTTCAGGCAGATGCCACAGTTATTTATCGAGCGGAAGATTTATATTGCGCAGCCGCCTTTGTATGAGGTCGCGGTCAAGGGCCAGAAGAAATCCGAATATGTCCTCAGTGAAGGGGAAATGCGCAGACGGATGATTGGCCGCGGGCTGGAGGGCACGGAGCTTGTGGTTAACCCGCCAGGCGTAAGGCGGGTAAAAGACGACAAGACGGGCAAGAAGACCGGCCTCGGAAAAATCCGAAATCCGAAATCCGAAATTACTTGCCCGCCTCCGGCGGGAGAGAAACGCCAGATTAACCCGCCAGACGTAAGGCGGATTACCACCAAAGAGCTCTTTGAGCTTATAAAGCTGCTGACGGATGTCGAGCGGAATAGTATGGTTCTGACTAGGCGAGGGATTAACTTTGCGGAGTTTGTCGGCCAATATTATAGTCCGCGTAAAGGGGGACTGCCTCGATTTCGTATCTGTGCTGAAGGCCGCGAGGATGTTTATTACGAACTGGACGATTACGAGAAGCGAGTAGATGAGCTAAAGGAGCGCGCTAAAGGAGAGGAGGAGTCGGTTGTTGCCGAGGAGCTTCATGAGGTCGGGCGAATTAACCAGATAAATGCCAAGCTCAAAAAACAATTTGGGCTGGACTTAGAGGATTTTCTCTTGAAGACAGATAGGGATGTTTCCGGCGAGGCGCTGCCGACGAAGTTTGAGCTGGTCAATGGGCAGGACAAGTATGAGATTGCGTCACTGGGTGAGATTTGTTCGGCCATCAGGCAGATAGGAGGGAAGGGGATCGAGATAAAACGATTCAAAGGGCTGGGAGAGATGAACGCCGAGCAACTATGGGAGACGACAATGAATCCTCAGAGCAGGACGCTATTGAGTGTGCGGCTGGATGATGCAGGCGAGGCCGACAGACTCTTTAGCATCTTGATGGGCGACAATGTGGAAGAGCGGCGGAACTTTATCCAGGAGCACGCTCTCGAAGTTCAAAACCTTGATGTGTAATCTGCATTCCGTGTAGAAAAGCGTTAGCTGGAAAGGAAACAAACAAGGGCGAGCCGGCAGGGCGAAGCCCTGCACTGGATCAAGCCCGCCTTCGGCGGGGCTCGCCCTTGTTATTAGAATTGCTGGTCATCTTTGGCTTGGCTCCGAAATCATATTGCGGCCGCTTGTTTGATACGTGTGAATGCGGACCTTCTGGCGGAACTGGTCGAAGGTTGCCTGTCCCTTTGAGAATAGGTCGATGTCGGATTTTTTGGCGCGAAGGGTCAGGACTGCGGAGGTCGCAGAGTCCTGTTTTACCGACAAGAGTTTTTGGTGCGGAGCTCTGCGTGATGTGTTTGCGGACCTCGAGGATGGGGTTCTGGCTGAATTGCTTCCTTCAGTTGCTTCAACGACGGATTCTCGAGCAAAGACGGCTAGCGCACCTCTGACAGAGACGACTACTGACTCATCGGGCCTTAAGCAGTGGATGTTGGCTGCGTGCTTCAAGGACTTGATAAGTGTAGTTTTTAGCTGCTCAACTTTTTCGGGGTCGTATTCTTCGGCGGGGCGGTCTAAGCTGTAGTGGATAACGCTTTTGGTGGAATCAACGTCTTGTTTTGAGGGGCGGAGCTCGTTTTTGGTCTCTTCCCAGAAGGCGTCACCTTCTTTCTTGGGCTGCTCCTCCTTTTCGGTTTCGGGAGGAGGGGTGAGGGGCATATCTACCTTGAGTAAAAACAGCGCCCCGTAGCCCTCAAGGTAGATGCCTTCGGTTTCGGTATCGCCGACAAAGGGAAGCAAAGTTCGGCGAGTTGCAATCCGTGCCTCCTATTCGAGCTTTTTGTCGAGGACACGGCACATTATACCAAGGTCCTCGGTTATTGCGGCAAGGTCTTCGGGATTAATTTCATCGGCAGGGACGACCAGAATTGACTGAGCGGCGCGTTGTAATAGGTTTATAGAGAAAGCCTCGTCCTCTGGCGTGGCGGCGACAGACCGGCTGTATGCCAGGGCGTCCGGGCGTAACTGTTGTGCAAGGATGGCAGCTCGTTCCCGAGCGGTATAGGCCTGCTTTAGCGCCTTCTGTGCTTGCTGTTGTGCCTCGCCAGCAGTGGCTTGTGCACCTGCTTTTGCGGCAGCGAGGGCGTCATTGTGCTTGGCCTGGGAATTATCCTGTGCCAGCGTGCAGTTTGAGGTTAATAGGTTGAATGTCACCAATACTACGATTGTCCAGATGAAGGTTCTCATTTTTTACTCCTTTCTATTTGATAGGTTTGGCGTTATAGTGTTTGACACGAATTGGGCTATGTCATTTTTAGTTTTTAGAAGCTGGTCATCGGTATAGACAGCCAGAGTTGCCAGGCCGTGGCTGAGCTGGTTTTTATCCTGTAATCGGTTCGATTCTATTTGTTGTAGTGCTGCTGCGACCCAGCGGCGGTCCTGTGTTTGGGCGGAGTTGATGGATTCGATGAGTTCTTCCAGCAGTTGATTAGTTACAGCGGCGGAGGCGGACAGAGTCTGTGCAGCGAACTGGTTTAAGTCCCTGTGATACTGCTGGACGAGATGGTCTTTAAGCTGGGCGTAAGCAGCTGCCGTGCTTAGCTGCCAGTATTGCTTCATTTCGCCAAGCAATTCCTCGCGGATGGCTGGTTCCAGAGCCGAGTAGAGTTGTTGGGCATCCGGTGGTCGGGGGGCAGACAGGCGGCCTGTAATGTAGCCGGCAGCAATAAGCAGAGCTGCTGCAGCGGCAAGTCTGGGAAAGCCTTTTACCGCTTTGAGCCGTTCGAAAATCCGGATGTGTCTGTGGCCGGTTGCCGGGGGGACAGAACCGGAGAGTTCGGTCAACTTTGCGATTGTTGAATCGATGGTTTGCTGCGGAGGTCCGGCTGGAACCGGTGTCTGTGCGAGGGCATCGGTAGCTTTGTCTAAAAAATTCTCTTTTTCTTTCATACTTTTACCTCGTCTTTCTGGCTTTCATCCGGAGAGGAAGCAAAATACTCACGCAGTTTCGCTCGAGCGCGGTGCAGCAGGACACCTGCTGTATTGGTTTTGATATCAAGCTCTTTTGCTATCTGTCGGTAGCTCATGTTGTTTAAGAATCGCAGGCAAAACACCTGCGCCTCTTGGGGCGGCAACTGGGCCAATGCCTTTCGTAATTTGGCCGCCAATTCGTGCTGCTATGCCTGTTGCACCGGGCCCGGGTTAGCACTCTGGATAGCAACTCAGTCAGCGTCTTCGGTGTTAGGTAGCAGCTGGTGCAAACGCTGTCGCAGCCGGTCTATTGCTCTGGCGGTAGCCAGCCAGGCCAAAAGTGCGGAAAAATTCCGCACGCGCTGCCGTCGGGAAAATTGCAGGGCGGAAACAAACGTCTCCTGGAAGCAGTCAGCAGCATCTGCGTGGTTGCCCAGTAATCTGTACGCAGTTTGCCAGATAAGCGGGCCGTGTTTTTTAACAATTCCCTGCCAGTCAATAACTTGCAAGCGAATCTCCTTTTGGTCTTACCTTTTGTCGGGACAAAGGTGCATCAATAAAATAAAAACAGTTGTCTCGCCTGCGTATTTTATTACAAAAAATAAGGCGAGGTTCAATGGTTTCGCAAAAAATGGAGTGATAGGGAACAGCAGTAAGTTGCGAGGAGTGCGATAGTTCCGGCAAAAAAGAAATTTATTTTATTGTATTTCGATTTTTTTCTTGCAAAACTTGCAGCAAGTTGTCACAATAATTTGCTGCTACCGGTTGTGGTGCGCAGCCCGCTTTACATAATAGAGGAGTGGGAAGCGGTAACAGTGGAGGCAATGAATGTTGGGTCTTAGAAAATTTGCGATGCTGTTAGTTTCGGCATTTTTGATGTGCTGGCTGTTGCCGTGGGGGTGCAATAGGTCGCAAACAACCACAAAGCCCAATGTACCAGTAGCTGACAAGGTAAAGGCGACAGTGACTGATGTGAGGAAAGCGAGTTTGCTGAAAGAACTCGACCGCAAGTTTGAAAATCCCGATGTCCACTACGAGCTGGGTGAATTGTATCAGGCCGATGGTCTGTGGTCTAAGGCCGAGTACCACTATAACATCGCTTTGAGCTTTGCGCCGGCTCACAGGCCTGCGCAAGCGGCGATGGTGAAGGTGCTCCAAGGGAGCGGCAATACGGGCAAAGCTAAGGTCACCGCCGATATCTATATCAATCAGACATCCGGCTCAGCGGAAGAATCGTTTAAACTTGGAATAGCGTTTGCGAAACAGCAGTTAGATGATTATGCCTTGACCTGTTATATGCAGGCGATGAATCTTGCGCCGAATTCGGCGAAGATTAACAGGCAGATTGGCTATTATTATTTGAACAAGAAGGATTTGATTCGGGCGAAGGAGTATTTGACCCGTAGTTTTCAGCTTGACCCTATGCAGCCGGATGTGGCCGGTGAATTAGGCCGGCTCGGCGTGGCTGTGCGGATACCGCGAAAGACCAAGACACAAACTAAGAGCCTGGATAAGATTGTCGAGGGCTCAGGCCAGGTAAAGAAGTGAAGCGGACCCTTAAATGAAGTAAGGAGCGTTCGCGGTATGAATGGAATTGTGCTGGTTTTTCATTGCCCCGTGGCGAAGGGATGCGCTGCGGGGTTTTTTTATTCGCTTTTGGCTCGTAAAAGGCGGGTAAGACGGTCGAACGGTGAAACACGGCTTGACGGTTAAACGGGGAACGAATATATGATTTTGGGTAAGTACTCATTCGGGATAGGCGACAGGTTCGGGCGACAGGGAAAGGCCCAGCTTGCAGCCATACTCAGGGCAAGAGCAGAGGGAGTCGAAATCAGCCCTGTCTGGAATAAGTCGCACAGAGAGCATAGCATCATAGGGACAAGGCCGGCGGATACGCGCACGGAGGCGGATAACGCTGTCAGGGCGTGCGGGTGGGATGGAGCCTATTTTGTGGATGCCGACCATATCGGGCTAAACACCGTTGACCAATTCATCAAATCCAGCGATTTTTTCACGATTGATGTTGCTGATTTTATAGCCAGGAGGGCAAGTGAAGGCGATATTAATTCCTTCGTGCGAAAACAAAGCAAATATATTGGCAAGCTTTCGATTGATGGGACTGATGCAACTTTTAATATTACCGAGAAGCAAATTCAGGCGGCGGCAGAAAAGTTCCTTCTGGCGGTTAAGCAGGCGGGACAGATTTATCGGCATATCGAGGCGGCCAAGGGGGCCGGTAATTTCGTAACAGAAATTTCGATGGACGAGACTAACCAGCCGCAGACGCCGGCTGAGTTGTTTTTTATCCTCGCGGCAGTTGCCGACGAGGGCGTCCCGGCACAGACAATTGCGCCGAAGTTTGTGGGGCGATTCAATAAGGGGGTGGATTACGAAGGTTCCGTTGCGAGGGTTGCAAGGCAATTTCAAGAAGACCTTGCAGTGATTGCTTTCGCAGTCAGGCAATTCACTTTGCCGCAGAACCTCAAACTTAGCATCCATTCCGGCAGTGATAAGTTTTCCATTTACCGGCCTATCCGCAGTGCCCTTAAAAAATTCGATGCAGGCCCCGTTAGAAGCGAATCGTCAGGTCAGAGAGGGAAAGATTTGATGCGGCCTTCTAACGGGGCAGGTATCCATATCAAGACAGCAGGGACAACTTGGCTGGAAGAGTTAGTGGGTCTGGCAATGGCTGGGGGAGAAGGTCTTGCCATTGCTAAAGAGATTTATGCAAAGGCGATTTTGCGAATTGATGAGCTTTGCGGGCCATACGCGATGGTCATTGATATTGACAGGGCAAAACTACCACGGGCCGAGGAGGTTGACAAATGGGAAGGGGACAGATTTGCAGCGGCCCTGCGACATGACAAATCCTGTGATAATTACAATCCACACTTTCGGCAGCTTCTGCACGTGGGATACAAGGTAGCCGCCGAGATGGGGCACAGCTATCTCGATGCGCTGGAAAAATACGAGGACATAATCGCACAGAACGTAACAGAGAATATCTACGAACGGCATATCAAGCCGGTTCTGCTTGTATAACCCCTGATTTATTACCGACGGGCTTGGCGGGCCAGCCGCCGCCTGTCTGTTTCTTTCAACAGCCGTTTACGGATTCGAATCGAGCTGGGACAAATCTCAACAAGCTCGTCATCCTGAATGTACTCCATCGCTGCTTCAAGACTCATCTTTCTCGCAGGTTTTATCCTGGCCGCATCGTCTTTGCCCGCCGCCCGAATATTGGTAAGCTGCTTGGTTTTCACCACATTTACGGGTATGTCATTTTCCTTGCAGTGCTCTCCGGCCACCTGACCTTCATATACTTTTTCGCCCGGCTCGACGAAAAAGATACCCCGGTTGTATAAGGCACCAAGCGCATAAGTCGTAACCTGTCCGGTAGTGGTTGCTATCATAACACCGGCCTTTCGCTGAGGTATCGCTCCGCGCATCGGCTCATATCTTTCAAACGAATGGTGCATAATCGCTCTGCCCTGGGTTGCGTTCATCATCCTGGCGTTAAGGCCGAACAGGCCGCGAGACGGTATAAGAAATTCCATGTGGATAAAGTCGCTTGTCCCGCTTTTGGCGCCTATCTTGATTACTTCACTTCGCCGGTCGCCCAGAAGACTCATCACGGAATTCTGACAATCCGAGGGGCAGTCCACCACAAGTGATTCTATCGGCTCATGTTGCTCGCCATCAACCATTCTCAAAATTACGTTCGGCTTGCCCACGCATATCTCATACCCTTCTCGCCGCATATTCTCCAGCAGGATACCCAGGTGCATCAACCCCCTGCCCGAGACATTGAATTCGTCGGGCGTCTGCCCAGGCTCCACTCTTAATGCAACATTATGCTGAAGCTCCTTTTCGAGTCTTTCGCCTATCTGCCTGCTCGTAACGTATTTTCCGTCTCTGCCGGCGAAAGGCCCGTCGTTGACCCTGAAGGTCATAGTCATCGTCGGCTCATCGATGGAGGTAACCGTAAGCATTGAAGGATTTTCCGCACAGGCGATAGTGTCGCCGATTTCAATGGGGTCAAGCCCGGATATCGCGCATATATCGCCGGCCTGCGCGGTTGAAACCTGTTTTCGGCCAAGACCATGAAACTGATGAATCTGCGCAACCTTTTGCAGTATATGCCGGTCTTTCCTGTCAATTACGGTAACTATCTGACCTTCGCTTATCTGCCCTGCGAAAATCCTGCCTATTGCTATCCGTCCGACGTAATCCGAGTATTCCTGATTTGTAACCAGTATTTGCAAAGGAGCATCAAGATTAAACTGCGGCGGTGGAACACTTTTTATAATGGTCTGGAATATCACCTGCATATTGTCGGTCTTCTTGCCGAGTTCGGTCGTTGCCCAGCCCTGCTTTGCAGATGCATAGACTAACGGGAAATTGAGAGCATCATCGTTGGCGCCAAGCTGAACAAGCAAGTCAAACACCTCGTTCACGACGTCCTGCGGCCTGCTGTTTTCGCGGTCTATCTTGTTGATTATGACTATGGGCTTGAGCTTGAGTTCAAGCGCCTTGGTCAATACGAATCTTGTCTGCGGCATAGGCCCTTCAAATGCATCGACTAAAAGCAGGACGCCGTCGGCCATTTTCAGGACGCGCTCAACCTCTCCGCCGAAATCGGCGTGTCCGGGTGTGTCGATTATATTGATTTTATATTCATCGCCTTTGGGGTCCGTGTAGTAAATCGCACAGTTTTTACTGAGAATGGTTATACCGCGTTCCCGCTCCAGCGGATTGGAATCCATAATCAGGTCATGCTCACTGCCGGCCAGTTTGTCGAGATCTTCCTGCCGAAACATCCCGGACTGGTACAAGAGACGGTCCAACAGCGTCGTCTTCCCGTGGTCAACATGCGCAATTATCGCCACATTACGAATATGGTCTGAATACATAACAGGCCCTTATATGTGATTAGCGAGTCCTTCGACAGGCTCAGGATGGTGAGCAACGTCGAACTATATTCAGGAACTGGTTTAATCCTTGTTTTGAAAAACCATTACTTTACCTTTTTCTTTGTCACTGTCAATACAAAACCCTCGACCGGATATGTTCAAAGTTGCTGAGAAGGGAAGACAGAATTCAGAATGTAGAATGACGAATGTCGAATTTAGAAGGAATGAGGTTGAATTTCACTGTTGTTCTTCGAGCCAGTGGTAAGCCATAATCGCAAAGTCTTTGAAATTTATCTGGCAGTCACCGTTTATATCACCGGCGACAATCGTCTCACAAACCGGCTCGCCAAAGTATGATTTACTTGCTTCCGCTGTTCCGCCGTCAGCGCCCATATTGATTATGCCGCCATTGGGAAATGGCTCAAGACCGATAGGGCTATGTGGGTCGCCGGCATCAATACACAAACTCGTCACTTCGTCCTTCGTCCATCGCCCCTCGTTTGCATCCCATCTACCGGCCTGGGATTTGAGGTGATAATCACCATCAATCCAAATATCATCCCACGGGTCGTATGGTATATTGCAGGGGTCTTCCCAATGGCCGGGCTCGGCAAAACAGGGGTCGGTGTCGATATTGCCATCACCTGAATTCCCCCAGATAATGCAGTTAGATATTATCCCATGGCAATAAGCCACTGCACCGTAGGCATGACTCAAGTTACCGGTGACCGTGTTGTTTTTGATTGTGCCATCACAGTAACTCATCGCTCCAGCACCCTCGCATCCGCCGGACCTGTTGCCGCTAATGATATTATTGCGGATGATGCCGTTACATTGATAAAGTCCTCCGCCGCCCTGGTACCAACGAGCTATGTTGGCGGTAATAGAGTTTTTTTCGATGAGGCCGTCACAGCGGGAAAGCCCACCGCCGTCCCAAGCGAAGTTCAAGGTGATGATGTTACTCCGAATAGTCGCCCGGGTGAGGTTTTCCTCTGAGCCGCCGCATATTCCGCCACCACCTCTGGTATACTCGTAGTCGTAAAAGCCGTTGCGAATCGTGAAGCCAGCCAGGACACAGGTTTCACTTTCTGTTCCGGCAAAAGTTACTACCGAGTCAAGATTGTTTCCATCGATGATTGTCGCAGCCACTATATCAGGATTATTTGGGTCTGTGCTCCTTAAGGCAATATTCTTGCCATTAAAATTGATATTCTCGTAGTAGGTTCCTTCGGCAACAATAATTGTGTCGCCATCGTTAGTATCGTTGATGGCTTCTTGGATGTTGTTAAAATCCGCCGGCCCATCGTCATCGACGTAAATAGTTTTGGCTGTGGTGATTGCAGGAGCGGTCAGTAGCAGTAGAAAAATCGAAAATGCAGTGCATTTTCTTAATGGATATTTTTTCCCATACATTTTTGCTTCTTTCAATGAAAGTCCTATAAGATTATAGCACATTAGTGGGGTCAGAGGCAAGAACTTTTTGGATTTGTGATTTTGAGCAAGGATGTCAGGGCGGGTATTGTGCAGAAAAGGGTAGAGGGCTGCCGATATAGAATCGTGGTTCGTGGCTCGTGGTTCGTGGTTCAGGTTAATATGAGGTTTTTATAGGACATAATAGGAAGTTGGGGCGTGAGGCGAAAGAAGTCGTACAAGAGTGTTAGCGAGCAAAAGAGCGGTCGATTAGGAGCTCGAAGGGCAGCGCTATGTCTGGGGATTGGGGTCTGTCTGGTTCTTCTATGCAGTTGTCTTACTTTCGACATTGGCGATTGGCCGAGCAAGTTTGTGTATCCCCATAATGACCCGGCGGTGAATCGGTGCGGCTGGATAGGGGCTTTTTGTGCGTATTATCTATTGTATTACATCGGGCCGGGCGTGTTCGTGGTGCTGGCTACGGCGATTTGCTTTATGGTTGCCGGGCTGGCACATCGGCCCGCGGGGCAGCCTGTTTTTAGAGCGGTTGGCCTATTGCTTATGACGGTTGTGGCCTCGACCAGCTTTTATTATCTGTGGCCTCACGGGGTCTATAATTTTCCGATGGGTTCCGGCGGCATGCTCGGTGTGGGGACATCGCAGCTTTTGCGGAGTAATTTTGCCTGGCTGGGCACGCTTATATTGGTTTTGGCCATCTGGGTCGTGGGGTTTCTTCTTTTAGCGGACACCTTTGTTCTGGCGATTTTGGGCGGGCTTGGCCGTGCAGTCCTGGGGATATTTGGGATTGCGGCGCCGGCGATTTCTATGGCTAAGGAGCACTCACAAGCACTCAGTGAGATATGGCAAAAGTTAAGCGCCAAGTCAGCCAGAAGCGGAACTGCTTTTGGTGTGCAAGGAGCGGGCCTTTCGAGCTTTACCAGGGACGTTAAGTTTGTAGAAAAACCTGCCACACTTATGGCGGGCAAGCCCGATGAGAAATCTGAACCGGATAAGGTCTCGCATCCGGCAGAGGCGGCGGATAAAGAGCTAAAGTTGATAGCGGAAAAAGTGGCCAGGCCGAGCGAATTTTATGAGCCGGAGGAGTATAAGGATTATGTTCTGCCGCCGATGGAGCTATTGGCTGAACCGGAAGTGGGCTTCGCTGCGGTGCAGGAGAAGGTTGTCAAGGCGAAAGCCGGTGCTCTGGAGAAATTGCTCGCAGAGTTTGATATTAATGTGCGGGTAGTTGCTGCGGACACCGGGCCGGTTGTAACGATGTTTGAGCTTGAGCTTGCCGCCGGCATTAAGGTCAGCCAGATTAGCACACTTGCAAACGATATGGCTCGGGCGCTCGGTGTCGGTGCGGTTCGCGTTGTGGCGCCTTTGCCGGGCAAGCATACGATAGGTATTGAGGTGCCCAACAGCGAAAAGGAAAGGGTTCGGTTTAAGAGTATGATGGGGCTGGCGGGGGATGCGCCCAAGGGTATGGAGATACCGCTGTTTCTGGGCAAGGATTCGTCCGGGGCGGCGCTTGTTTGCGACCTGACCAGGATGCCGCACTTACTTATCGCCGGCACGACCGGCTCAGGCAAGAGCGTCTGCATCAATAGTATCGTTACCGGGATAATGCTTACCAAAAGGCCGGATGAGGTCAAGGTGATTTTGATTGACCCGAAAATGGTTGAGATGACGGCATTTAATACGATTCCGCACCTGATGTGCCCGATAGTTACCGAGACGCAAATGGCGGTCCAGATACTCGAATGGGCGACTGTGCAGATGGATGAGCGATACGAGCTGTTGGCTGAGGCGAGGGTCAAGAATGTCGCTGAATATAATTCGCTCGGCGCCGAGGAGATTGTCAGGCGATTTGAGCCGACCAGCGAGGAGGAAGAGGCGAAGATTCCGAAGAAAATGCCATACATTGTGATAGTGATTGATGAGCTTGCGGACTTGATGATGACGGCAGCCAAAGAGATAGAGGCGTATATTGTCCGCCTTGCGCAAAAGAGCCGGGCGGTCGGGATTCATATTGTTCTGGCGACGCAGCGGCCGCAGGCGACGGTCGTTACGGGCCTTATAAAGTCGAATATGCCTTGCAGGGTTGGGTTCCGCGTTGCGGCGAAGATGGACAGCAGAATCATCCTCGACCAGAACGGGGCGGAGACGCTGCTGGGCGAAGGCGATATGCTGTTTCTAAAGCCGGGCTCCAGCGACCTGATTCGCGCCCAGGGGACTTTCGTTGATGAGGCGGAGATAAAGCGGATAGTTAATTATCTTAAGGACATTGCTCAGCCGCAGTTCCATCCTGAATTGACCGGGCTAAAGAAATTTGATGCGGCTGATTTCAGCAGAGACGAGCTTTTTGATGAGGCGGCCCGGATTATTTTAGAGACCCAGCGGGGCAGCGTATCACTGCTTCAGAGGCGGCTTAATATCGGCTATGCCAGGGCCTCGCGAATAATTGAGATGATGGCTGCAGCGGGGGTGCTGGGGGAGTATAAGGGCAGTCAGGCACGTGAGGTTATGATGACGCTCGAGGAGTGGGAGCGTATCCGTGAGCAGATGGAAACAGAGGCAGAGCAGGAGGGCCAGAAGGAGGATTCGGCCGAGCCGGCTTACGTCAGTGGAAAGCAACAGGATGATGTCTCTGCTAATACCGATGATGAGGAGAGTTGAAGCATAAAAGCTCGGCCCCGCACCAATTGACCATTAGGCAGCACCTATCACCGGAAATTTAATTCTTGACAGTCTTGTCCGAACAATTGGTGCGGGGCCTTAATTTTGCACGTCTTTGTGAGGGGGTAAAATTCGACAATAGCCCTTCCATTCTGGTAAACTATCGGTTATGGACAAAGACCTTAAGGAAAAAACCTCTGCTGAGCTTGAGCAGATAGTTGTCAGACTGGGGCAGAAGAAATATCTGGCGGGATATATCTTCGGTTTTATCCACGACAAAGGTGTCAGTGAGATTTCTCAAATTACACCGTTGAGTAAGGCCTTGCGAGCAAAACTGACCGAGCAAGGTTATTATATTTCTCAACTTAAAATCCTTCGCAAACTGACCGACCCGGACGGCACAGTCAAGTATCTTTTTGAGATGTTGGACGGGAATCGCATCGAGACAGTTCTTTTATCGGACGACGAACGAAAGACATTGTGTGTTTCGACCCAGGTCGGGTGTGCGATGAACTGCGCATTCTGTGCTACTGCGAAGGTCAAACTGCGGCGCAATCTTACAGCCGCTGAGATTGTTGACCAGGTCAACATAATTGCAGATTGTAGATTTCGGATTGCGGATTGTGCTACAATCCGCAATCTACAATCCGAAATCCGCAATAAGAGGCCCGAGGGCCGTTTAATTACCAATGTTGTTTATATGGGTATGGGCGAGCCGCTCTTGAATTATGATGCGGTGGTTAAGTCGGTTCGGATACTCAACGACCCGGCTGGCAAGAACATCGGCATACGTCATATTACTATCAGCACGTGCGGTATAGTGCCGGCGATTAAGAAATTAGCGGAGGAAGATATCCATCCACGTCTCGCAGTGTCCTTGAATGCGCCAGCCGATGCCTTGCGAGCAAAATTGATGCCTGTCGGAGCCAAATACTCCATAGCCGACTTAATCGAAGCGGCAAAGTTTTACCGACTGAAGGCGAAGCAGCGTGTTACTTTCGAGTATGTTTTGATAAAGGGCGTAAACGACACCGTCTTACACGCGCAGATGCTGGCGAAGTTGCTGCGGAGCAGCAGATGCAGGGTAAATCTGATTGAGTTTAATCCCCATAGGGGCTGTGAGTTTGTCGCCAGCGGGAGGGAGCGAATCGAGCGGTTTGCAGGGGTTCTGGAAGAAACTGGCATTAAAACGACCGTTCGTTTTAAGATGGGCCAGAGTATAAAAGCCGCGTGCGGACAATTGGGAGCCGATTGGTCAAACGCTTAATGAACCGCGGCAGAAGCTTGGGGCTGGTCAGGAAAAAGAAAATGGCCGTAAGTGCTAAAGAAAATAAAAGTAGAATTTGGCCAGCGTGGATAAGTCATTTTATTGATTCTCTTTTATTTCTGGTTGCTGTTTACACAGTTGGAGAATCTTCTTTACCTGCCAGCGTACAAAATGTGGAGCTCCGCAGAGCAGATAAACACCACATATAAGCATAATTATCCAAGGCAACAAGCTTCGGTAATTAAAGGGGGGATAATTGTAGATGACCTTATGGTTAGTGAAAGTGTAGGATTCAAAGGCGGCAAACTGGCTTATGACGTATGTGGTCTGCCAGAGTACGGTGTTGAGGAAATAGATTCCACCGGCGATACAGATAAGGCGCAGCGCTACAGGCAGCCATTGTATTTGTGAGTCGGGCTCAGGCAGTTGTTCTGAGCCAACGATTTTTTTGGCTAAGCTTTCACTTTTGTAAAAGAAAAAGTACAGCAACAGTGCGATAAGTCCTGCAGTCAGCAACAAAGAAAGAAGCGAAGATGCTGCAGTTTCCCAAGAGGGTTTTGGATAAAACATGAAAATTGCGTAGGGCAGTTGAGACAGCAAGCAGATAGTGAAGTAGATTCCTATTGCCGAGAGAATGATTTTGGCGAGTGCGTGCATTTTATTCATTTTTCAATTCCTTCCGTATATTGGTTTTGGTTGAGTGCTGATTCAGTTTTGCGGATATTCAGTTGGAAGCGGATAAACTGTGGCCAGCCATAAAGCAGGTAAACTGCTAACAGGGCTTTGAGGAAATTGTATATCATAGATGACCATTGCCTGGCGGTGAAAATAAGTGATTTTGGAAAAGTCCCGAAGGTGAATATCTCGTTTATCAGAGGACGTATATGTAGCGGCGAGACTGCTATGTTTAATATCGTTGGAATTGAACTTGAGAGCAATATCAGCCCATACAGAATCGCGACCAGTCGCAGAGAAGCAACCAGCCAAAGAGTTTCACTTTCGGAGTTCAGTTTTTCGCCGGGCCCGGCCATTTTGCAGGCTAAACGATTGTTTTTGAAAATGAGGAAATATGCAATCAGTATAAGCAAAATTATGAATACGGGCAAGAATAAGATGGTTCGGAGGGTGGAGGTATTCTGCGTCAAGGATGTTAGCATACTGAGATAACTGCAGGTGTTTACTATTGCACTGACTCCGAGGATGGTAAGGGCGGCTTTGGCTATTATTTGCATTTTGGTCACGAAAGTCCCTTTCGCAAGATAAGCAGGGATGTTTTTATTGTATTTGTAAACTCTGTGATGTCCAGAGTAATATTTTTGTCGTAATCTGATTTTGGGGTTGTTTTTGGGGTAATCAGGGGTATTTTTGTTTTTTTTACAGAAAAGTAGTTGATTAGTTGGGGCCAGTTGTGTATGCTGCTGCGGTTGGAAGAAATGGGAACTGATTGCCCTGCCGCACGGGGCCGGAAAGAAGGTAAAAAGTAAAAAGTCAAAATTTTGCACTTTTACTTTTGCGTTTTTAACTTCTGTGGGGTCAGCAGAATCACGGCGTGGCTGACTCAAGCCTCCGACAGGGCCAATTCAGGCCGGGACAAGACGGTCTCCGTGACAGGCAATTGATTGTTTATTATTTACTATTGATTATTTTAGAACGGACAAAACGTTTGGACTTGTGCGCCGGGACTTGAGATGTGGGTGATTACCCGGTGGTGTAATCGGTAACACAGGAGGTTTTGGTCCTCCCATTCCAGGTTCGAGTCCTGGCCGGGTAGGTTGAAGTGAAGTAAAAAGTTAAAAGTAAGGTAGTATGACTGAACGGGTGGCGATAATACTGGCTGCGGGTGTCAGCAGCAGGATGAACACGGAGCTTGCAAAGGTGCTGCACGAGGTGTGCGGCCGGCCTATGCTGGCATACGTGCTGGATGCCTGCCGGGAGGTCGGCGTAGAAAAGATATACGTCGTGGTTGGCTACGGCGCCGAGCAGGTCAGGGAGCGGTTTGCCGAGGACCAGGATATCGTTTGGGTTCACCAGGATAAGCAGTTTGGAACCGGCCATGCGGTTCTATGCTGCAAACAGCATCTTGCTGGTTTTGACGGGCAGACGCTTGTGCTTTGTGGTGATGGGCCTTTGATTCGAGCAGGGACTCTTGCCATACTGTTGGAAAAACACGGGGCTGAACATGCAGCGGTGACGTTAGCCACGGCGGTTCTGGACGACCCGACCGGCTACGGGCGGATAGTCCGCGATGTATATGGCAATATACAAGGCATCGTCGAGGATAGTGACTGCTCGCGGGAGCAGTTGGCTGTTAAAGAGGTCAACCCCAGCTATTATTTGTTCAACAATAAAATTCTTTTCGAGGTGCTGGAAAAGGTCAAGCCGGATAATGTCAAAGGGGAATATTATCTGACGGATGCGCTGTCCCTTATCATTACGACGGGTCATAAGGTCGTAGCCGTTACGGCGGTGCGGCCTGAGGAGGCAATGGGCGTCAACAGCAGAGCAGAGCTCAGCACCGCAAGCAAGATTATGCAGAGGCGGATTCAGCAGGAGCTGATGGAGCACGGTGTTACAATAGTTGACCCGGATAATACCTGGATTGACGCCAGAGCAAAAATCGGGCGGGATACGGTGATTGAACCGTTTACATATATTCACGGCAAGGTTAAAATCGGGCAGGGTTGTCGCATTGGGCCGTTCGCCTATCTGAGGCACGGCACGGTTCTGGAAGACGATGTTGTGCTGGGTGTCTTTACGGAGGTTAAAAACTCCACTTTAGCTGACGGCGTTCGTGCCAGACATCACAGCTATATCGGCGATGCCGCCGTGGGACGCAATGTCAATGTCGGCGCCGGCTCAATAACGGCTAACTTCGATGGTGTTAAGGTGAGCCGCACGACCATAGGCGATAACTGCTACATCGGTTCCGGCTCAATACTGATAGCACCGCTGGAGCTGGAAGATGGCTCGCACGTAAGCGCAGGGACGGTGGTTTCGCAGGAAAACGTAGGGAAAATCGGACGGAAGGAGCAAACAAGTGTTTCTAAATGATGGCCTGAAGATATTCACCGGCAGCAGTAATCCGGCGTTGGCCGGCGCGATTTGCGATTATTTAGGCATTCCCCTTGGGGGCGCCACGATTGAGAAGTTTCCTGACGGTGAAAAGGGTATCAGGGTGGAGGATAATGTTCGCGGCAGGGATTGCTATGTTGTGCAGTCCACCTGCCCCGCACCAATTGACCTTTCGAGAGCGTTTGGTCCCGGAGTCGAAATTCCTCCCGGTTTGACAGAGCAATTGGTGCGGGGTCCGGATGAGAACCTGGTGGAGCTTTTAATTTACTTAGACTGCCTGCAAAGGGCCAGTGCCCGCCGGGTCACTGCGGTTATTCCTTACTTTGGGTACGCCCGCCAGGATAGAAAAGATGAGGGGCGAGTGCCCATTACCGCCAAGCTGGTGGCCAATATTATTACTGCCGCCGGGGCCAACAGGGTGTTGGCGATAGACCTGCACACCCAGCAGTTGCAGGGATTTTTCGATATACCAGTTGACCACCTTACCGGCGAGCTGGTGCTCAGCAGGTATTTCAAGGATAAGAAAATCAGCAATTTGACAGTTGTTTCGCCGGATGTGGGTAACATCAAGACCGCAGCCAAATATGTGGCGCACCTGGGCGGGGACTTAGCGATTGTGCACAAAAGGCGAGTCAGCGGCAGCGAGGTGAACGCATACGAGATTATCGGGGATGTTGCAGGCAGGAATATCCTGATGTGTGATGATATCATTGCCACCGCGGGGACGGTGTGCAGCGCTGCCGAGCTGGTCAGGCAGCGAGGGGCTGAAAAGATATACGTTGGCGCCACGCATGGGGTTTTTGTGGCGCAGGCATTTGAGCGGCTGGTACAAAGCCCTATTGATGAGGTGGTAGTTACCGACACAATACCGTTAACTGAGCAGGCCAAAAAGCTTGGCAGGATTAAGGTCCTCAGCGTAGCACCAATGTTGGGTGAGGCAATAAAGAGAATTTACAGAAATGAATCGGTCAGCAGCCTGTTTAATCAGTCTTGAGGACCCCCGAATGTTTCTGTCGGGGGCGATTAAAGTAAAGTGAGCAGATATGGGAAAGACAGTGCTTTTGAAGGCGGAAGTTCGGGAAAAGACCGGCTCGAAGAGTGCGGCAAAGCTGCGTAAGAGCGGGCAGATACCAGCTATTGTCTATGGCCATAAACAGGAAGCGGCGGCTATTTCGCTGGATGCCCGCAGCTTTGTCGAACAGCTCCATCACGGTCATCGACTGATGGATATACAGGTCGGCAAAAAGAAAGAAAAGATGATTGTTAAAGACCTGCAGTACGACCATCTGGGCAAGGACATCATTCATGCGGACCTGATGCGGGTTGATGTCACCGAGACAATCAGGGTAACTGTGCCTGTTGAGCTTAAAGGCATAGCCTACGGCGCGCATGAGGGCGCTATCATTGAGAAGCGTGTGAATTACCTGGAAGTTGAGTGCAAGGCAACCGATATTCCCGAGTCTATCGTTGTCTCGGTGAAAGACATGAATATTGGCGACGTCGTGCACGCTCGCGACATTGCGCTTCCGGAAGGTGTTAAGCTTGTAAGCCCGCCGGAGACATTAGTGGCTGCGTGTAGTATAGTTATTGCTGCCAAGACCACGGAGGAAATTGAAGCGGAGGCGCCGGCTGCACCCGAGGTTATCACCGAGGTCAAACAGCCGGAAGAAGGGGCTGAGGAGGGGAAAGAAAAGGAAAAATGAGAATAAGTTATGGGCCAGATGAAAATGGTGGTCGGCCTCGGTAATCCGGGCGAGGAGTATGCGGATACACGGCACAATATCGGCTTTAAGGTTGTTGATTCGCTGGCGAAGGCGTTGGCGATAGATGTAAGAAAGAGAAAGTTCGGCGCTCGTGTCGGGACAGGTGAGCTTGGAGAGAAAAAGATAATATTGTTGAAGCCGTGGCAGTTTATGAACCGCAGCGGCGAAGCGGTTGCAAAGGCAGTCGGGTTTTATAAGCTGCCTTTGAGTGAGATGCTTGTGGTAACCGATGATATGGCGTTGGAGCCGGGCAGGATTCGCATCAGGGCAAAGGGTTCAGCCGGCGGGCATAAGGGCCTGGCAGATGTTATCGAGAAGCTCGGCACCAACCAGTTTGGGCGGCTGCGTGTTGGTATCGGGTTGCCTTCGACCGGCCCTGGGGGGGAGCAAGAGGCCATAGACTATGTTCTCGATAGGCCGACGCGGCGAGAGAAATTGCTGCTGAATAAGGCCGTCGATAAGGCGAAAGATGCGGTGCTTTGCTGGCTGGAGCTTGGTATCGAGGCAGCGATGAATAAATTTAACAGGGCAGGCGATGTGAGTTCGTAGTTAATGGTTTATCAATAAAGAATCTGTATTTAGCTGGAGGTAATTAGTTTGGAAACTGCGACCAGGAAGTTGTATGAAGGGATGTTTCTTGTCGATTCGGCTCTGGCAACGGCGGACTGGGACGGCGTTCTTTCAACTATCAGAACGATATTAGAAAGAGCCGAAGCCGAGATCGTCTCCTTGAGGAAATGGGACGAGAGGAAACTTGTGTACAATATCAGCGGCAAAAGCAGGGGGACGTATATCCTTTCGCATTTTAGGGCCGAAGGCAACAGAATCAGGGATATTGAGAGGGATGTGCAACTGTCGGAGAAGATTATGCGTGCATTGATTCTAAACGCCGAGCAGATGACGCCGACCGACATCGCGAAGGAAACTCCTGCTGTGAAGACGGAAAAGTCCGCCGGGAGTGGACAGGAGAATCAAGGAGCTCCAGAAGGGACTGTCCCCGGCCTTCGCAGCCGCTTCGGCGGAGCAGGCTCTGTTGGAGGCGCGGATGAAGGAGTGCAGGAAACTGCTGAGCGAAAATCCCAGCAAGAGAGCGAGGCGGCAGAGCCGTAAGGCAGAATATAGTCCGCCTTCAGCGGACAAGACAAGTAGAAGGGATGGAGTATGGCTGGTTTTAACAAGGTTTTGCTGATGGGCAATCTGACGCGTGACCCGCAGTTATCATATACGCCCACCCAGACGGCGGTGGTCGATTTCGGACTGGCGGTCAACCGCCGATGGACGGGCAAAGGAGGCGAGTCAAAAGAAGAGACCTGTTTTGTGGATTGCAGGGCGTTTGGCCGGCAGGCGGAGAATATAAACAAGTACCTGACAAAGGGCAGGCTGGTTTTTGTTGAAGGGAGACTAACGTTCGATAGCTGGACCTCTCAGGACGGCACCAAGCGCAGCAAACACAGGGTTACGGTTGAAACCTTCCAGTTTCTGCCCAGCACGGCGGGTGCGCCGCCGGAGATTCATCCTTCGGAGGCCTACGGAGAACGGACAGCGACCCCTGACGAAAACATTCAGGGGCCGGACACCGATGCAGAATTCCACCCTCCGAAGGATGAAACTACGGGGGGCGAAGAAGGGGGCGGCAAGGATGATATACCGTTTTGAAAAGGTGGGTTGTTTTTAGTTTGTAGTTCGGAGTTCGTAGTTGGTAGTTTGTAGTTGCTACGAACTCATAACTCATAACTACGAACTTGTCAGGGATAAAATGCTGGACAATATAGAAAATAGAACTGAGAGAAAACCGACCATTACAGGAACTCGTGAGCAGACGGCGTGCCGGTTTTGCAGAAGAGGTATAAAATACATTGACTACAAGGACATCGAGACCCTGCAAAAACTCCTGACGAATCGCGGCAAGATATACTCGCGGAAGCGCAGCGGCAGCTGCGCCAAGTGCCAGAGAAAGGCCAAAAAGGCAATCAAGCGTGCCAGGTATATGGCTCTTTTGCCGTTCACTACATAACCTGATGAGTTCGTAGTTATTAGTTGTTAGTTCGTAGACTACGAACTATGAACAATGAACTACGAACTACCCGCCCTTCGTAGGTCCATTCTCCGTAGGCCTCCGAAGGATGAAACTACGGGGGGCGAAGAAGGGCCGGGGATTGCTGGAGAATCGTAAATTCACCCCGTGAGATAGTCGAAGGGTAAAAAATATGGTAAAATATAGTAAGAAAAGAGTTGTCCAACATCCACATATATCTCACGGGGTAAAAGTTTTGCTTTGTGAGGATGTAAAGAAACTTGGCTGGCTCGGAGATGTTGTGGAGACAAGTGAAGGATTCGCGAGAAATTATTTACTGCCGTCCCATAAAGGGGTGGTTGCGACCGAGGCCAATATCAGGGCAATAGCCAGGGAAAAGGCCAGGCGTGCCGAGCAGAGGGTTCAGGACAGAGGGCGGCTTGAAGAGGCAGCCAGGGCGGTGCAGGGAGCGGAAGCTGTTATTGCCGCTAAAGCCAATGAGCAGGGAAGTCTATTTGGCTCGATTGTCCCTCGGCAGATAGCAGCCAATCTGCGGGCGCAGGGTTTTGAAGTCGCCGATGACTTTGTTTGGTTGCCGGAACATATAAAGCAGGTCGGGACCCATGAGGTTACAATCAAATTCGCCGAGGATTTAGTTGCTAAAGTCTCGGTGGTAATCGTGCCTGAGGCCGCCAAAGGCCGTTCTACGCCCGACATAGCGGGCCCTTCGTCACTGCCGTTGAGAAGGGCGGGCTCCGCGACGGCGGGCGAAGGCGAGCCGGACGGAACGTAATTCGTCGTTTGTGGTGCGTCCTTCGTCGCTCGAAATACGAAATACGAACGACGAATCACGGGCGGGGGTGAAGGGATTGAGTATGGCAGATAAAGAAGGATCTCGAACGGTTGAAGTATCCGGCAGCGCTTCTGCTCAGTCGAGTGCTGCCGGCAGGTTAACTGTAGTGCGGAGTATGCCTGAATCGCTGGCAGCGGAGGCGGCGGTGCTTGGCTCGATGATAATAGACCCTGAATGTATCAGCGAGGTTGTCGAGCTAATCGGCCCCGGAGCTTTCTACCGGCTTGAGCACCGCTACATATTCGAGGCGTTAGTTTCGCTTTGGGAGAAACACGGACTAACACAGACGGAAGTATCGGGTTCAACGTCCAACGTTCAACGTTCAACGTTCAATGTTCAGGGCATAGATGCGGTGCTGCTTCGTGATGAGCTGCAAAAACGCAAGCAGTTAGAAGCCGTCGGCGGGGTGGAATACATAGCAAGGATTATGGACTCGGTGCCGTCATCGGCGAATGTGGGCTACTATGCGGGGATTGTCAAAGAGAAGATGCTGCTGCGGGAGCTTATTGCTGCTGCCGGCGGAATCCTCGATGACGCATACAACCAGAATGGTGATACGCCAGAACTGTTAGATGAGGCGGAGCGGAGGATATTTGCCGTTACGGACAAGAGCATCAGCGGCTCTGCAATGGCACTGAAGGACGTGGTTACCCGTTCGTTCGAGCTTATAACGAAGCGTCAGGGCAGCCACATTACAGGCCTGGCGACCGGCTATTACCAGCTCGATGAGTGGACATGCGGATTGCAGAATGGCGAGATGATAATCGTTGCCGGCAGGCCCAGTATGGGAAAGACTTCATTGGCGTTAAATATCGCAGAGCATCTTGCGTTGACCCCCCCACATGTTCCGGTTGCGATATTTTCGCTTGAGATGGGCAGGCAGCAAATAGCCGAGAGGTTTCTGTGCAGTGTAAGTCAGATTGACAGCCAGAAGGTCAGGAAGGGACTGCTCGGCGATGAAGATTACAAGATGCTTGCTGATGCGTGCGCGGAGCTCTCTGAGGCGCCGGTTTATATCGACGATACCTCAACTCTGACGCCATTGGAGCTTCGGGCCAAGGCAAGACGGCTGAAGAGCCAATATGACATACGCTGCTGTTTCGTGGACTATCTGCAGCTGATGCATATAGGGGAGCGCAGAGTGGAGTCGCGTCAGCAGGAGATAACCGAGATTTCCAGGTATGTCAAGGCATTAGCCAGGGAGCTGAATATCCCTGTTGTAGTGATGAGTCAGTTAAATCGGGCTCCGGAGGGCAGAGAGGACCACCGACCGAGGATGAGCGACCTGCGTGAAAGCGGCAGCATTGAGCAGGATGCCGATGTTGTGATACTGCTGCACCGTGAAGACTACTATCATCGCGGCCAGACCGATTACGAGCCGGACAACAGGGCAGAGCTTATAATAGCCAAGCAGCGTAACGGCCCGACCGCCAACGTGGAGCTGGTGTTCAGAGAGAGGGTCACGCGTTTTGAAAATGCTGCCCAGGTAGGTGAGCCGGCCTCAGGGGTGGTGCCGTTTTAGGTTTGTTCATTGTTCATTGTTCATAGTTCGTTGTTCATAGTTCGTAGTTCGTAGTTTGTAGTTGCTACGAACTCATAACACATAACTACGAACTCGTTAATGGTTTAGATAGGTGAGAAAGTGAAAAATAAGATTCATCCTTCGAAGGTCCAGCCTTCGCAGGCGCTTCGGCGGAGAAGGCCCTACGGAGAATGGAAGGCGGCACAGAAGCGCCATTGTTCAACACTCAACGTTCAACGTCCAACGTTCAACGTTCATTATGCACTTGTGCACTTGTGCACTTGTGTGTTTCTGTTAGGTTCGGGGTGTGCATCTGCTGTTTTAGATAGTTCAACGTTCGACGTTCGACGTTCAACGTTCAACGTTCAGAAGGTTGGAAGGGCGAGTGTCGTCAGGTCGATAGATTTTCGGGGCAGCCGCACTTTTAAGGATAAAACCCTTCGCGAAAAGCTGGACTTCAAGGTGGGTGATTACCTCGACCTGATTCTGGCCGAGTTCGGCAGAGCAACGCTGGTAGAATTTTATCGCCAGAAAGGTTTTCCCGACGCCCGCGTGACGGTGGATAACAGCGGCTTGCCCGAAGGGAAAGTCGCTTACACGATTGATGAGGGGCCGCGAGTCAAAATCACCAAAGTTCAGTTCAAAGGAAATAAGGCCATAAAGACCGCCGACCTCAAAAAGGCAATAAAGCTCCGGACGCGGGAGTGGTTTCTCTGGCCAAGTTACTACACTGAAGAGAAGGTGGCTGCGGATGTGGAGCGGCTGCGAAGTATTTATTATCAGAGGGGCTTTCTCAATCACAGCGTCCGGGCGGAAGGCCAGACATACGTCACCTTCATAATCGAAGAAGGGCCTGTCTATAAGGTCGGGAAAATTGTTATCACGGGCAATAAGTTCTTTGACCAGGTCACGCTGGAGAAACTGCGAGACGGGCTCAAACTTGAGCCGGGCCGCGTCTATAATCGGCGAAGCGCAGATTCGTATGCCGCAGCTATTCTCAAGCTTTACCGTGAGAACGGTTTTGTAGATGCGGATGTTGAGCAGCGAGTTGTGTTCGGAGAAGCCGGCACCGATGTTGTCGATGTGGAGTTTAGTATTACTGAAGGCGGCCAGTTTCGGATAGGGCAGGTTGACATAAGCGGCAATGAGGTTACGCACGATAAGGTTGTCCGGCGGATACTGGATGAGTATGGCTTTACGCCGGGCCAGTTGTATAACGCCGATATAGCTCCAAAGGAGGGCGGCGGTAAGCTGGAAAGAGACATTCAGAGGATGCTGCTTACCGAGCAGACAATCATCAGGCCTGTGGGCCCCGCCGACGGAGCAACAGACCGCAAGGATGTCACGGTTGATATAAAGGAAGGACTGACCGGTATGTGGAGTCCGGGTGTTGCCGTTGGCAGCGACGCCGGAGTGATAGGCCGGCTGGTTTTTCAGCAGCGCAATTTCGATATTATGGACTGGCCCGAGAGCTTCGGGGAGTTTATCACAATGAAGGCGTTCAGGGGTGCAGGCCAAACCCTTCGGGTGTCCCTTGAGCCGGGCACCCAGGTCAGCCAATATTCGGTTTCCTTTACCGAGCCATACTTTCGCGATAAGCCCACATCAATGGATGTGGTTGGCTCAAGCTACGCACGGGGCAGGGAGAGCTACGTTGAGGAACGTCTGCGGTCGTATCTGGGGTTCGAGCAGCGACGCAAAAACCGCTGGCGCAGGTCTCTTGGTTTCCGGCTTGAGAATGTCGATGTCGCAGACATCGATTCTGACGCGCCCAAAGAAATCTGGGATGTGAAGGGAGGCAACCTTCTTGCCGGCGTCAAGGTTGGTGTCGGCAGGGATATGGTTGATGACAGATTTACCCCCAGCAGGGGCTATAGTTTTGATACCGGCTACGAACAGGTTACCGGCGCTGAGAACTTCGGGATATTGAAAGGGGGTTATGTATGGTACAGGACGCTTTATGAGGATTTGCTTGAACGGAAAACTGTTCTGGCTGCAAAGCTGCAGGCGGCTACGGTAGTAGGTGATGCGCCGCCTTTTGAAAAATTCTACGGAGGCGGGACAGGCACCTACGGCATCAGAGGTTTTCGATATCGGGGCGTGAGCACAAGAGGGCTGCAGACCAGCGTCTCTACGCCGGAGCGTGAAGACCCGATAGGCAGTGACTGGATATTTCTGGCCAGTACCGAGGTAACTATGCCTTTGATAGGCGAGAATTTTTCGGCGTTATTTTTCGTGGATAGCGGCACAATCGACACCGGCGGCTACCGTGCCTCGGTGGGAACAGGCATACAGATACAGATACCGCAGTGGTTCGGACCAGTGCCGATGAGGTTTGAGCTTGCGATGCCATTTATGAAAGACGACCAGGACGAGACGCAGGCATTTAGCTTCTCCATAGGCGGATTGTTTTAGAATCACCCCTGCGCCTTGCTGTCGCAGGACAGCAGCGGGGGCATATCAATCTGGTGCGATGAAGAAACTAAAAGTGTAAAACTAAAAATGCAAAACTGCGGAATTTTCATTAGTTTTCTGCTTTGCACTTTAACTTTTAAGCTTCTATGGAAAGGATAAAGTATATGAAAATGAAGATGATAGTTTTGGGCTGTTTGATGTGCGCGGCAGTTTTGTTCGTGGCGCCCGAATATCTCTGTCAGGGGCAGGCCCAGCCAAAGACGGATAAGCCCTCTTCAAAAATCGGGGTCGTGAGTGTCAGGAAGACCTTCCGTAATTGCAAGAGAAATTCCAAATACGCAGAGCAGGCGAACGCCGAACAGACTAAAATAAAGGCAGAAGAGGAAAAGCTTGCCAAGGAGATTGAAGCACAGGAGGCGGGATTGAAAGCGCTTAAGCCCAGCAGCAGCGACTATCTGGTGCAGGTCAAAGGGCTTCTGGAAAAGCGGGCCGGTCTCGACGCTCAGCGTCAGTTCAACAATCAGCAAAGGGTGCTGAAGAACCGGCAATGGACTGAAGACCTTTATAAGGAAATTCTGCGCATAACCGGTGAGCTTGCACAACAAAAGGGTCTGGAATTGGTGCTGGAAGTGGATGAGCCGGACTTTCCTATAGAAAGTGGTGACGAGCTTATGATGACAGTGAGCACCCACAAGGTGCTGTATAGTGCGGGCTGTCTGGACCTTACCGAGGAGGTTGTAGGTCGGCTGGATGCACAGGAAGGCACGGCCAAATAGCAAGATGGTGTTGACGGTTGCACAATTGGCTGAGCGACTCGGAGCCGTGTTAGTTGCTGACGAGGATTATGTCGGCAGGGAGATTACCGCTGTTGGGCCGATAGAAGCTGCCGGCGAGAGCGAGGTCACTTTCGTTACGGGCGATAAGCATTTGGCTGTCCTCGGAAAGTCGCGTGCTGGAGCAGTTATTGTTGCCCGGCGAGTCGAGGGCTTTGATGGCGCGCAGTTGATTGTCAAAGATGTTAATGCGGCTTTGATAGAAGCTCTGAACATCTTCGCGCCGCAGCTCAAGGGGGTGTCTGAGGGCATTGAGCCGAGCGCCAAAATCGGGCGCAATGTCAGGATAGCCGGAACCGCTGCTGTCGGTGCGGGAGCGGTAATTGACGATGGAGTGGAAATCGGCGAAAATACTATAATCGGCAGCGGCTGCAAAATAGGCGAGAATTCACAAATCGGCAGGAGATGCCGTCTTGACAGCAATGTTGTTATTTATCACAACTGCCGGCTGGGTAACAATGTCATCGTTCAGGCAAACAGCACAATCGGCTCGACAGGTTTCGGGTACGTATTTATCGACGGCAGCCACAGGCTTATTCCGCATAATGGCGGTGTGATAATCGAGGATTTTGTCGAGATAGGAGCCAACTGCTGTGTTGACAGAGCAAAGTTCGGAAATACCGTAATTGGAGCGGGGACCAAGATAGACAACCTCGTGCAAATTGCTCATAACGTGGTGATAGGCAAGTGCTGCCTGATAGCAGGCCAGGTCGGTATTTCAGGCAGTTGCCGACTGGGAGATGGTGTGGTGCTGGCGGGCCAGGTGGGTCTGGCGGATAATATAAAGATAGAGGACGGCGTTATGATTGGCGCTCAGGCCGGTGTTATGAATGATGTCCCTGCCGGCCGGCAGTTGGCCTGGACACCGGCGATTGAGAGGAAAGAGGCGTTGCGGATAGTTGGTCTGGTGATGCGGCTGCCAAAAATCGCTGAGCAGTTAAAGCAGCTAACAAAGAGGATTGAAGAAATTGAAGCTGCAAAAGACGATAAAAAGTGAAGGCAAAATTGTCGGCAAGGGGATGTTTGGAGGTAAGGATGCAAAGGTAATTTTTCACCCTGCCTCTGCCGATTCCGGGATAGTGTTTGTGCGGACGGATGTCCCCGAGCCGGTCCGGATTAGTGCTGTTGCGCCCAACCTTGCCGAGCGAAGTCGCCGCACCACGATAAAGAGGGGTTCTGTCAGCATAGAAACCATCGAGCATTGTCTGGCGGCACTGAGCGCGATGGAGATTGACAATGTGGTAGTGGAGGTTGAGGGTCCGGAGCTGCCGGCTCCGGATTGCAGCAGCGCCGAGTATTTCAAAGTCCTTAAGCACATCGGGGCAGTTGAGCAGGATGTTCGCCGAAAGGAGTTTATCGTCAGAGAGCCGATCAGTATTACAGCCGGTGACGCATCGATATACGCCCTGCCAAATTCTGGTGACGGGTTGAGTATTACCTACGACTTAGATTACGGCGGGCATACCGGTATCGGCAGGCAGATTTTTAGCTGTCAGGTGACGATGGAGAGCTTTGAAAAGCATCTGGCGCCGGCTCGAACGTTTTTGCTTGAAGCCGAGGCAAAGCAGTTTCAGGCCCGCGGGATAGGCACGCACCTTAGTCCCCGCGACATCCTGGTTATCGACTCAGAAGGGCCGATTAAAAATAGTTTCAGATTTCCAAACGAGTGCGTCAGGCACAAGATTGTTGATTTGATTGGCGACCTTGCGCTGGTGGGCCAGGCGATTTCGGGCAGGATTGTGGCCTATAAAAGCGGGCACTCTCTTAATCAGCAACTGGTTACAAGATTGTATGAAGCGGCCCAGCAGCAGGAGCGCATCCGCAAGTTCGGCACCGATGCGATTCTGGACATTCGCCAGATTGCCAGGATTTTGCCGCACAGGTATCCGTTCCTGCTGGTTGACAGGGTAATTGAAATCGAAGGTGATATACGGATAAAAGGGATAAAGAATGTAACCTTTAATGAGCATTTCTTCCAGGGGCATTTTCCCGGCACGCCCATTATGCCCGGTGTTCTTATTGTGGAGGCAATGGCGCAGGTATCGGGGCTGTTATTTGCGCAGCGGCTGGAGCATACGGGGAAACTTGCGGTGCTGTTGAGTATGGACGACGTAAAATTGCGTCGGGCCGTCGTGCCCGGAGACCAGCTTATCCTCGCTGCCGAGGCGGTCAGGGTCGGAAAAAGAACAGCGCAGTGCCGGTGCAAGGCAATGGTTGGCGAAAGGATAGTTGCCGAGGCGCAGATAAGGTTTATGCTCGTTGACGATGAAACGGTTATGAGGACGGACATTTAGGGTTTTTCGTATAGGTAATAGAAGGCATAGAATGACTACCATACACGCAAGCGCGGTGGTTGGTAAGGGTGCCAAGCTCGCCCCGGATGTTGTTGTTGGGCCTGGTTGCGTGATAGGCAGCGACGTCTCAATCGGTTCCGGCACCATTCTCGATGCCAACGTGGTCATTGAGGGCAATGTCAGGGTCGGCAAGAACAACCACTTCTTCCCCAGTTGCGTGATTGGGTGCAGACCGCAGATATTGACATTGGGTTTGGATGCCCCAATTGGCGGTCTTGTGGTAGGTGATGGAAACATTTTCCGCGAGCAGGCAACAATCCACCCCAGTGTGTACCCGGACGGGCAGACGAAGGTAGGAAGTGGTAATTTTATTATGGTCGGCGCTCATGTCGGACATGACTGCATACTCGAAGATAAGATTGTTATGAGCAACTGCGTGCACGTGGCCGGGCATTGCAAGGTTGAGACGGGTGTGTGGCTGAGCGGCATTGTCGGGCTTCATCAGTTTGTTACCGTCGGTAAGTGGTCTTATGCGGCGGGGCTTGCCGGGATTAACAGGGATGTTCCGCCGTTTCTGATTGTCAGCGGGCATTATCCACAGAGGATTCGGGGCGTTAATAAACGAGGTCTGCAGCGAGCTGGCTTTACGGGAGAGCAGCAGCAGCAGATATTCGAGGCATACAGGAAGCTCTACCGCCACAGCGGCACATTGCTGGATAATGCGAAAGCTCTGGCGCAGGAGGACGGGCTCGATGAAAATGTCAGGGCGATGATTGATGCGATAACCAGAAGCAGCGAGCATCAGTTTGGCAGGTACTTAGAGACATTTAGAAAACATTAGCATTGAAAGAAGATGAGATTTGCGATTTACGATTTTCGATTAACTCCGAACTATGAACTCCGAACCCCGAACTAAGATACGCACTGCTGTTGTAGGCGCGGGCAAAATGGGCACAATTCACGCCAAGGTCTATAGCCAGTTACCGCAGAGCCAGCTCGTTGCCATAGTCGATATTGACATCCAGAAGGCAAGGCATCTTGCCCAGGAATATAATTGTCAGGCCGCAACCTGCTGCGCCGATATTCTCGACAAGGTTGATGCGGTAACGGTAGCGACCCCGACAGTAACACATCTGGAGCTGGCGAAAATTTTTATCAAAAATGGTATCGCTGTTCTTATTGAGAAGCCGCTGGCAGCCAGCGCTAAGGAGGGCAGAAAGATTGTAGCACTTTCGAGGGGAAGTAATAGCGTTGTGGCCGTTGGACATTCCGAGCGTTGCAACCCGGTCGTTCAGGCAATGAAGCGGCTCGATATCGAGCCAAGATTCATCGAGTCCAACCGGATAAGTCCGTATCCGTTCCGCTCCACCGATGTCGGCGTTGTGCTGGATGTGATGATACACGATATAGACATTATTCTGTCGCTGGCGGCGAGCAAGGTTAAGAAAGTCGACGCTGTAGGTGTCAGTGTAATTGATGAAAAGGAAGATATTTGTAATGCGAGGATTGTTTTCGAGAACGGCTGTATCGCCAATATCACCGCTTCGAGATTGGCCTTGAAGACCGAAAGAAAAGTCAGGGTGTTCAGCCGGCAGGCGTATTTGAGCGTGGATTACCTTAAAAAAAGCGGGATTGTCATCAAGCCCGACCCGAATATTAATGTCGTCAAGTGGATAAAAGAGCACAGAGAGACCGGGGATTTTGACCTGACAATGGTGAACTGGCCGGACCTGTTGCACATCGAGCAGCTCCAAATCGATGATAAGGAGCCGGTCCGCTTGCAGCAGGAGGCCTTTCTGAGGGCTGTTGGCGATAGATCTTTTGTGCCCGAAGTCAGCGCCGAGGAAGGCCTGGCTGCGCTGGAATGTGCCGAGAAGATTCTGAAATCCGTCAGGAAGCACAAGTGGGGATTGGGGATAAGGTGAGGAGTATTTTCTTTGGTGTTTGCTCTGAATGGCCTGGTAAGGTATATTTCAACATAACTGAAAAGTAAATATTGAGGTAAGACGGAATGGCAGATTTGAAAGCATTAGCTCAAGCGGTTATTGACGGTAATCAAAGCGCTGCAGTAGAGATTACAAAGGCGGCCCTTAAAGAGGGCACGGAGGCTTCGGCCGTTCTCCACGACGGGCTGATTGCAGGCATGGATGTTGTTGGCGCACGTTTCAAAAAGAACGAGATTTATATACCTGAGGTGCTTATCGCTGCGAGGGCTATGAAGATGGCGATGGAAGTTCTCGAACCGGAGCTCGCCAGGGCGGGCGTCAAGCCGGTCGGGAAGTTTCTGATAGGAACAGTGCAGGGCGACCTGCATGACCTCGGCAAGAATTTAGTTGCAATGATGCTCAAAGGAGCGGGTTTTGAAGTTGTTGACCTCGGCGTTGATGTCAGGCCTGAGAAGTTTATCGAGCGGGCCAGGGCAACGGGCGTGCAGTTGATTGGTATGAGCGCGCTTTTGACTACAACGATGCCGAGCATGGAGAAAACTCTAAAGGCCCTCAAGGCGGCCGGCATCCCGGCTAAGATTATGATAGGCGGTGCACCTGTAACGCCCGGTTACGCCAGCAAGATTGGGGCCGATGGCTATGCTCCAGACGCCGCTTCGGCTGTCGATGTGGCTAAAAGACTTGTCGCCTGATATTCGCTACAGGTTTCAATCCTCCAGCAAATCCAGGAACAACCAGTGGCACGAGCTTCCAGCCCGTGAGGACACGGCCAAGATGGCCGTGCCACAGGCCGTTTTTCTTTGACCAACTTGGTAAAATGGACACCTGGTGGTATGGGAAAATAGAATTGAAAAATTTAGAATGTAGAATTTAGAATAACAAACCGGAAACTACCAACAACAAACTCACAACTACAAACTAAAAATTATGCGGCAGATAAAGAATCGCAATCTTGCGGAATTATTGATGCAGCTTCGATTTACGCCTCGAAAGTCGCTTCAGAAGCAGATCGACGCAGCCGAAAAGCTTTGTGCAATCATCGACAAGGACAAGGAATATCCTTTCGATTTCGTGCACTTCCGTATCACAGGGTTTCACCCGAAAGGCGCAATCGAGCGGCAGCTTATAAAAGGCGAGGAGCTGCTGGAGGACCTGCGGGTTTTCATCTCCAGGTTGAGCAGTCGAGTCCCCGGTTTTGCCGCGAAACTTGGTGAAAAGGTTTACTCTATTGAGCGGCTTGCGACTTCATCGGGCGTTTCAACCAAAACGATTCATCGCTGGCGAAAAAGAGGTTTGATTGCGAAAAAGTTTGTTTTCGATGACGGGGTAAAACGCTTCGGTTTTTTGCAATCTGTGGTGGACCGATTTTTCCAGGCAAATCCGAATCTCGCCGCCAGAGCGAAAAGTTTTGCGCGCCTGACAGATGGGCAAAGACGGCAGATTATAAAGCAGGCCGTCAAACTTGCGAGTGGTACGACCCTCTCCCGGTATCAGATTATAAGCAAGATAGCGGCCCAAATCGGCAAGGCCCACGAGACTGTCAGATACACAATCACCAATTATGAAAAGGCCAATCCGGATAATCCTATTTTCACCAGGCCGGCAGGCGTAATTGATTCTGCGCAAGCTGCCGAAGTTTATAAACTGTTCGAGCAGGGATGCGATGTCATGGATTTGATGAGGCGATTCAGTCGCAGCAAAAGCTCGATATATCGGATTGTAAATCAGAGAAGAGCAAAAGAGATTCTGGCCAGAAAGATCGAGTTTGTCGAAAGTCGCGAATTTCTCCAGGAAGATGCGAAGGAGAAGATTCTTGGAAAGCCGATTAGCAGCGTAAAGCTTGCTCCGCCAAAGGCGGGTGATAGTATTGAGCCGTTTGAATTAGCCGGAACATCGCTGCTGCCGGAGTATTTACAAACATTGAAGGATACTCCTGTGCTCAATAGAGAGCGCGAGGCGGAGCTATTCCGCAGGTACAATTACCTCAAATTCTTGGCACACAAAACCAGAGCCGAAATGATACCCAATCGTGTATCGAGCGCATCATTGAAGCAAATAGAGGACTACTTGGCCGAGGCAGAGAGCGTCAAGAAAATGATAATTGAAGCGAACCTGCGACTTGTTGTCAGCGTTGCAATCAGACACGCCGGCACAGGGGAGAATTTAATGGACCTCATTAGCAGGGGAAATCTTTCCCTGGTGGAGGAGGTCGAGAAATTTGATTACACGAAGGGATATCGATTCGGCAGCCGGGCCTCCTGGGCTATAGTGAAGGGCTATGCCCGCAAGATTCCTGCCGGGGTAATTCGACCTGATAAGGCAGCGGCAGTTTCACTGGCAAATATTGAGCGTGATTTGCGGAAAGCAGCGACAGCGGATATCGCAGTTGTTGAGAAAGCCCGCCGGAACTTGGCACAGGTTATCAGCAATAATCTTAACGAGCGAGAGCAATATATAATCTTAAATCACTTTGGCCTGCTCGGCTCACCAATAAAAAAGAAGAAGAAAGCCCTCAAGCAAATCGGCGAGGACCTGGGCTTAAGTAAGGAAAGGGTCCGCCAGATTGAACTGATTGCCTTGCAGAAGCTGAGGCAATCCCTCAGTATCGAGGAGTTTGAGCTGCTCACCGGTTAAGTTTCGGCAGGAGGATTTTTGCCCGCAAGTTCTGCGAATAGAAGTCAGGCAGGTTGCGGAAAACGTTCCATTCTTTTTATGAAGCGGCACCTAATTTATGTCCCGGGCCAACAGTATATAGCCGTTTTTTCGGCCTGGTGTTGATATGGGAGGCAACGACCTTTCCGACAAAAATTATGTGGTCGCCAGCAGGCATTTGCGATTCGAGTGTGCATTCAAAATTTGCTACCGCATCAGCCAACAAAACCGAGTCGATTTTCTTGGCGGGCAGGGTTTTGCAATCAAACTCGGCGAACTTGTCGGTGTTGCACCCGGACCGCGAGCCGAAAAATAAAGCCGTGTCAGCCATTTGCGAGGATGGGAATGCGATAGTAAAGCACCTCGAGTGCCGGATGGTCTTAATTGAATAATGTGTCTTTGCTACAGCTATCGCCATCATAGGCGGCTCGTAGGAGGCAATCATTGTCCAGCCGAGCGTAACGGGATTGGCTTTACCGTATTTGTCTTTTGCGATGGCTATTATTACCTGCTCGGGGTATTTGGTCTTTATGGCCTGTTCGTATTTGACCTGTTTTTGCATTGTTTTTCTCCTCAATTAGCTTTATATTTAGTTATAGAAAATACTGATGAGATTATAGATTAAGGATTAATTTTAACAAGGAGAAACAAGTGGACACGATAGGTTTTATCGGCAGCGGCAACATGGCTGAGGCCCTTATAAAGGGCATAATCACCGCGAAGGTTTATGCGCCTGCGGACGTCTTTATAAGTGACATCAGGGCGGAACGCCTGAAGTCTCTTGCCGGAAAATATGATGTTATCCCTGTGCAGGATAATGCCGAGCTGGTGGCAAAAGTAGAGACGCTCGTTTTGAGCATCAAGCCCCAGAATATGGCCGATGCGCTGAAGAGCATAACAGGCGATGTGAAAAGGGACGCTTTGGTCATATCCATCGTGGCCGGCAAAAGGATTGACGGTATTGTTAGTGTGCTGGGTGATGTCGCGATAGTTCGTGTTATGCCGAACACCCCTGCCCTGATTGGCCAGGGTGCCAGTGCGCTATTCGCTAACCGCAAGGCAAAGCCGATGCTGAAAAAGGCGATGCGAATTTTCTCATCGGTCGGGAAGGCAGTTGTCATCGACGATGAAGATTTGCTCGATGTCGTTACGGCCATAAGCGGCAGCGGCCCGGCTTATTATTTTCTTTTGATGGAGGAAATGATAAAAGCGGGAGTTGAATTAGGTCTATCTGAGGAAATAGCGAAAGAGCTGGTTCTGCAGACTGCCAAAGGGGCAGGTATGCTTGCGGTCGAAGCGGCCAAAAATAACGAAGGCCCTGCCATTCTTCGTCAGAAGGTTACTTCGCCCGGCGGGACGACCGAAGCAGCACTCAAAATCCTCGCAGAAGGCAAATTCGGTTCTCTGATTGCCGCTGCTGTCAGAAAAGCCAGAGAACGAAGTCGGCAGCTTTCAGGATGTTCGTAACTCGAATATCGAGAGTCGAGTTTACTCCACCACAATCGCCTCGACGGGACATTCATCGGCGGCCTGCTGAACAGCGTCCTCGTATTCGGCAGGCACCTCATCAACGATGACCTGTGCCGTATCATCGCCCATCTCGAAAACCTCAGGACAGGTATCGCAACAAAGCCCGCAGGCGGTGCAGGTGTCTCCAATACTGACTTTCATAACGAATCCCCTTTTTGTGACTATCGATGACCAATTATTGTGTTCGAGCACCGGATAATCAATAGGCGATTGTTAAATGGTTGTCAAGTCCGCTGGCAATTTTTTTTGCTGTCAGGGATTGGCCGGCAGCTCAGATGACCAGCCGGTCTCGTTGCCATGCGCGTCGCGTGCCTTGACCTTGAACCTGGCGGGTACGGACTGTCCGCCGAGTTGTACTTCGTAGTATCGGTTACTTTGCCAGTTGCTGCTGAAGCCGGAGTTATTGGTGCACTCGAAGAAGTACTGGATGCCGCCGCTCTCGTCGGTGGCTTCTGCTGCCGTCATCACAGCCCACCAGTTAAAGGAGCCGCCTCTATCGACTTTTTTCGGTTCGCCGCCAGAGGCCCATAGCATCGGACTTGGTGTCGGAGGTTTAAGGTCAACGGTAGCCGGGGTCGAGTTACTGGTGGTATTGTAATTGGGCGATTTATCCCGTGCTCTGGCAACAAAGGTATAGAGAGCCGGTTTCAGAGACGTGGCCTCGTATATGGGGCTATCCTGCCAGGAACTATTGTAATTGGCGTCTGAAGTGCACTGGAAATAGTACTGGACGCCGCTATCATCGGATGCAGTGGCGGCAACCATACGGATTGACGTGGAGGACGTTGCATAAGGTTCGGTTGCCCACGTCATAGGGTCAGGCGTCGGCGGTGTGGTATCCTCGGGAAGAGTGGTTGCGGAAGCAAGCTCTGACCAGCTGGTTTCCAGAAGGTTGAGTTTATTGCGGGCCTTGACTCTATACCAGTATTCGGTATCGGGGGTCAGGCCTGTGTTTTCCCACCTGGGCTGCTGGCCTGGTGCAAATGAAATCCAGCCGCTGTTGAATTGCGGATGCTCGAAGTCCTCAAAATAGTATTCCACGCCGCTCCAGTCGGTTGAGGTGGCGGTAGTAGCTACCATTGCGATTGAATAAGGCGAGGTTGCATAAGGCGGTGTTGCCCAGGTCATAGGATTAGGGGCCGGCGCCCCGGGCCGCCAATTGGCGGCAAGAATGGCAAAATCTGCGAGATTTACTATTCGGTCCCTATTGAGGTCTTCGGCCAACAGGATTTGGTCGGAGAGCCACATTTCTGTCAGCAGTGCCATATCGTTAAAATCTACCAGGCCATCGTTGTCTATGTCGGCAACATTACCGACGCCTGACAGTGACATACTTGCCTCGGGAGTTCCGCCGTAAGCGCCCAGATTTATGCGTTTGCCGTGCGGCCACAATTCTGCGGTCCAGACCGAATTGGGGTCGCCGGCATCTATACACTGGCTGGTTGCAGCGTCTTTGACCCAGAGCTGGCTGTTGGGGTCCCATCTGCCTGCCTGAGATTTGAGGTGATAGTCACCATCATTCCAAGTGTCATCGCTCGGGTCGCCGGTGCCATGACTGTCCCACTGACCGTTGACTGCAAAACGCGGGTCGATGACCACATCTTTTGGGCTGGGGACTCCACCGCCGCCGAAGTTACCGCCCTGGTTATTCCAGAAAGCATTATAGGAATTGTCGCATGGGCCGTATATGCCGCCCACTTCGGTTGCCTGGTTGAAAGCCAGGATATTATTTCGCACAAAGCCGCTGCAGTTGTAGATTGCACCGCCGTAGTCCGCTCTATTACCTGTGATGGTATTGTTATATATGTTGTATGTGAGGCCGCCGCAGTTGCAAAGTCCGCCGCCGTGATAACCGACATTTCCTGCGATGATATTATTACCGATGTTCCCCTGGCAGTTGAACAGACCCCCGCCCTCAGAATTGGCCCTGTTTCCGGTGATGGTGTTATTGCTGATATCGCCGTTACATCCATACAGTCCGCCCCCCCTATAGGAGGCATAATTGTTTGCAATTGTGTTGCCTGTGATGTTGCCGTGGCAATTATACAGGCCGCCGCCAAGGCCAAAACCCGGGATTGTATTGTAGTTATTTGAGATAATGTTGTTGGTTATTGGGCTGTTACAACTGGCTATACCGCAACCGTTGCCCGATATAGTGTTGCCGGTGATTGGCCCGTTACAGGAGTATATGCCCATCCACGCGTTGGATTTTATTGTATTGTCCGAAATAACAGGAGCAGCATTGCCGTCTCCGTGAATACCATTATCTGCACAATTTTTGATGATGTTTTTTGAAATGGTTGGTGACGCGCCGTAGCAGTGGATGCCCCGCCCTGTGATGGTAAAGCCGGTGATTATGGAACTGTTGCCTTCGAGAAAGTCAAAGGTTACGCTGTAGCCGGAGCCGGCGGTAATAATCGTTGACTGAACGGTGTTTGGGTCGTTCGGGTTTTGGCTTGTAACCGTAACGGCTTTGCCGTTGAAAAAGATATAGCTGTAAATGCCCGGTTTAACAATAATAGTGTCACCATCCGAAGAGTTGTCGATGGCATCCTGGATATTATGGAAGTCTGCGGGTTCATCGTCATCAACCCACCAGACGCGGGCCGCCTGACCTGCCGTTGGCAGGCCGAAGACGAGCAGGCATACAAGAACGAGAATAAGTTTTCTCATTATTCTTATCTCCTCCAGTTTCCTCCTGGAACGCCATTTTGTAGTATTCTACCATAAAGACGCGGTCAGTTCAAGTAAAAAAGGGTTGGTTCTAGCGGGTAAAATCCACTTTTTACAGAAAGGCGCACTTTTTCGGACTAATCGTTCCTGCCGTAGAGCCAGCCGGAATCGGTGAATTGATAATTGATGATTTCTTCAGGGCCGAAAAATAACTTGATTTCCTGTTCCGCGGACTGCGGGCTGTCGGAACCGTGAATGAGGTTGTATCCTTTTGAGCAGCTAAAGTCCCCGCGGATGGTGCCCGGCTGGGCATCATAGCCGAAGGTGGCCCCCATCATTTTTCGCACCATATCTATGATGCCATCAGCTTCCCAGACCATTACAAGCGACGGTGCGGAAGATAGATATTTCACGAGGCCTTCATAAAAACTCTTGTCTTTGTGGACAGCGTAAAGTCGGCGGGCAAGCCGTAGCGGGATTTGCATAAATTTTGCCGCGACGAGCTTAAGCCCTTTTTTTTCGAACCGGCTGATTATTTCGCCGACCAGATGTCGCTGAGCAGCGTCCGGCTTGATAATAATTAGAGTGCGCTCTGCCATTGTCGTGGATAGCGGTTTGTCGTTCGTATTTCGTATGGCCTGCGGTAAAACCGCGGGCTAAATACTAAACGCTATCCGTTATTGTCAGACCCCTTCGGGGACAATGTAAATCTCGACGCGCCTGTTTTGCGGGTTGCCTTTTTTGCCGGGCGAGTTCGGCGCAACGGGGCGATATTCGCTAAAACCTCGCACGCTCATTCGCTTGGGGTCGATGTTATTTGTCCCCATCACGTCCAGCACGGATATCGCCCTGTCGGCTGACAGGTGCCAGTTAGTCGGGTGCTGTGCGCGGGTGTCGGGCTTGAGGATGGGGAGGTCGTCGGTGTGGCCGGCGATTATGATATCAAATTTCTTGCCCTCTTCGGAATTCAAGATTCCGCAAAGCGATTTAACAGCTTCCGCTGCCGCAGGCGCCACTTTGTCACTTCCCTTTTCGAAAAGCAGGTCGCTTTTGAACTTTACTATGCCCGTGTTCGGGTCGAAGCTGACCATTTGCTCGTTGGCTTTGGCAAAATCCTCCAGCTTGGCGCTAAGCTCAATAGGTAGAGCTGCGCCGGAAAGCAGCCTCTGTTGCATCGAAGCAATCAGCTCTTTCTTTTTAGCCAGGTCTTCTTCGAGCGCGGCGATTTTTTGCTGGAGCGTATCTACTTCGATACCGCCCTTTGCTTGCGCATCAGCGAATTGTCTTTTTGCCTGCTCAAGCTGCAAACTGGTGGCTTGAAGCTCGCTTTCCAGCTCTGCTATGTGCTTACGCTGGGTGTCGTTCTGGATTCGAAGGTCCTTTTGCTGCGGCGACTCGCAGCCGGTCAGCAGTAATAGATAAGCACAGACGATAGAAACAACCGAAAGTTTAAGCGCTCGCATTGTTCAATCCTTTCCAAGATAATAAAGATAGCTCTTTTTTTTCATCTACGCGGATAAATAAAACAGATTTGCAGTAATCCGTCAAGAGCAAATTGGCAAAATTATCCGCTTTCGGTGGTCCGAACCGAATTCGAAGAAGGAAGAGAGCAATTAACCGTATTCGAATTCGTATTCGAGATATTCTTCTCTTCTCTTTCGATTACGTTTCGCTTTTCGTTAGCTATGGCGACCCCAATGGCGGTGCTATGGCCCTGCCATCTTCTGGCGGCACCCATAAGTCCCGCTCGTTTCGTGGTTTGCCTGAATTTTTTTGCCCTTCTTAATTCTTTTGTTACACGTTTATGTTTAATCACGCCGTCGCGTGTCTGAAACTTTTTTGCAACGTTTTGTCAGCATTTTTCGAAGGATTCGCAGTTGCAAATGCTCACCAGAATGAGGTTGACCTTGCGGTTCTTACCTCGCACTGGCTGGAAGAAAAATAGCGTACAGGATTGACGATTTTGCCCGCCTATGGCAGAAACAACGAAATACGAACCACAAACTACGCACGCTTGTCCCGAGCGAAGTCGAGGGGACGCATAACGAATTACACGGTCGTTTCTTCGGGAGCCGGCGGTGGAGATTCCTTTCCCTTTTTGGATTTTTTCAGGGGTTTTGCCTTCTTTTCCTTTTTGGCTACAGCCCCTGCTGGCGGAGAAGGTCTGCTTAGCATAAAAGCAGCACCGACCGCCACGCCTGTTATCACAACGGCCCCAATCATAATATACCAGATTGTACCCTGGATTTTTGCCAGGGGCAGTACGCCTTTTAGTCCTCCAACGGCCATGACCGCGGTGTAAATAAACAGCACAAGAGGCAAAAATAACAGTATTCCCAGCGTGTTACTTATCACATCCGGCTCCGGCTCAATGTACGCATACGCCGGAGCTATTGCAGCCGCCTCCGGCACGGCCTGAGCGGTCAGTTCATCTTCGGGTAGCTCGCCTCCGCCGAGTTCTGCCGGAGCTTCGAGCTGCTCGGCCTCTTCCGGCGGACCTGATTTTGCGGGGGCCGGCTCCTTGACCTCGGCCCCTTCGGCAGAGTAAATCTCGTCGAGAATAGCGCCCAGGGAGGTGTCATCGGCCTGCAGCGAAAGGTCCAGCAGGCCTGAGCCGCTGCCGAAGGTATCCATACTTACATCTTCCTCAATTTCTTCCAGCGACGGCTCAGGTGTTGTACCACCCGTGCCTGTTGTCCCCATCGTTCCTGTTGTTCCTAATGTGCCTGTAGTTTCGGCCAGTGTGTCATCTGTCACCTGGTAGTCCCGGTCGGTTTCCCCCAGGACACTGATTCCTTCGCTGGTTAGAGCTGTGTCAGCGCTGGTCAGTTCGCTTTCTGGGATGGAAATTCCTGTTTCCGGCGCCAATGAAATCTCTTCTGTGTCTGCCGGCTGTTCGGCTGGTGCAGGGGCCTCGACTTCTGGTGTTTCCGGCCCCGGAATCTCTGCCTCAGGGATTTCTATCTCCGGCATCTCCTGCTCTGGCACGGCTGTCTCCGGGATTTCCATCTCCGGCAGCTCCAGCTCCGGAATTTCCGGCACAGAGGGCTCCTTGGCCGCCATAACGCTTGTGTCGGCCATCAGCGCTTCGACCTCATCTATCTTAAAGAGCAGATGTGCCCCATCCCGAAACTCACGGAGTTTGCCCTGCTTGACGAGTTTTTTAAATTCTTCCTGTGTTTTTTTAATCTTTTCAGCTGCATCCTTTAACGAATAAAACATACCAGCCATATCACTTATCTCCAAAGTGGTTTCCTACGCATTTTTTAGCTTTCAAAAAACGATTTTGACTTTAAGTATTTTATCGCAGAAGCTGTAAATATGCAACCTTTTTTTGCAAAAATTCTGTAAGTTGATTATGGGAAAGCAGTTCTGGAAGTTGCCTGGGGCATACGCCTTAAAGATTGCAGGAACATCAGATTTAAGTTATAATATTTGTTGTAGTAAAAATGGGCTAAGACAGCGCAGAATCCAGGATTCAGGCGAACATAAAGCCGGGCTTATGTATCTTATTGATGGGTAGCCACCGCCGTTTTGCCCCACACTGAGGCAGCGGGGGCGGCTATGGAGCGTATGGGATTATGGGCAAGCGAAAAGCGTTCACATTGATAGAGCTGTTGGTTGTAATTGCCATTATTGCGATACTGATGGCGATACTAATGCCGACACTGAACAGGGCCAGGGAGCAGGGCAGACGTGCAGCTTGTCTGAATAATCTCAGGCAGTTAGCGCTTGCCTGGATTATGTATGCTGATGAGAATGATGATAAGCTCGTCAATGGCGCAGCGGGTTATGGTCCGCCTTATAATGACCTGTTCGGCCATAAAGACGAACGCGCTTGGGTAGGCAATTGCTGCGCCCCAAACTGGGCCAATGGAGAGCAACTGACTCAGGACCAGCAGATAGAAAAGATAAAAGAAGGCACCCTTTGGTCCTACGTCAAGGATGTAAAGCTTTACCGCTGCCCGACCGGCAGCCGGGGAGAGATGTTGACTTATGCTGTAATGTTTTCGATGAATGCTATCTGTTACGCCGAAGTTCTGCAGGAACCCGGCCTGTATATTAAAAGAAGGGGCGAGATTCACAACCCGGCGCCGGCCTTGAGACTTGTCTTTATCGACGAGGGCTGGGTATCTCCGGATGCGTTTGCTGTTCACTATGGCGGCGAGGAGCGATGGTGGGATGACCCCCCTGTCCGGCACGGCGATGGAACGAACGTCTCTTTTGCAGACGGGCACAACGAGTACTGGAAGTGGAAAGGCATTGACACAATAAGGCGTGGCAGAACTGTCGAGCGAGGCCACGCCGGCGACTGGACGCCCCAAACCACCGAGGGCTTCCAGGATTTGTACAAGATGCAAAAAGGAACGTGGGGCAAATTAGGTTATACACCGAGTCATTAACAAACAGGTTTTCTTACCTGTTAAATTTCATCTGCTGGACCGGACGATTGTCGCAGGGCAGCCCCGCACCAATCGACAACGTCTGCCTCCGAAATTTTGGGCTCCAAACAAACTCAACCGGACAGTTGGTGCGGGGTTGCAATAGCGAGGGAATATGTGTAAAATGGGTGTTTTGAAGGTCAATGTCTTAAGTTTATTCGGGGTGTAGCTCAGCTTGGCAAGAGCGCCTGCTTTGGGAGCAGGAGGCCGCTGGTTCAAGTCCAGTCACCCCGATTTTCGTAATTTACCGCCAGACAGGACCATCCAAGTATAGTTCTAACCGCAATTCCAGACAAGCAATCGCACATAAGAAATTAGGATTTGACAGCCGGTAATAGGGAGTGCTATATTGCCGAAACCGGAGTTCATTGGTTATTGGTGATTCGAGTTCCGGAGCGCAAAAATTGTATCTGCCTTCTGTGATACACGATTCACCTGTCACGAAACTTTAAGGATGTGATTTATGAGATACCTATCCCGATTTGCAATGTTATCTATTCTGGCGGCGTTTATTTTGGCAGCAGGGTGCGGCCAGCCGGAGAAAACCGTTCACCCTGCGGCGACCGGTAAGGAGGCACCAGTTAAAAAGGTGCTGATTGTTACCGGTGCAGATCACCCCGCGCACGATTGGCGGCAAACGGCTCCGGCCCTTGCGGAGGTGCTCCGGCAGGACCGCCGTATGGCGGTCGAGGTAGTTGAGGACCCGAATTTTCTCAGTTCACCGAATCTTGACGATTATGATGTTGTTGTGATTCATTTTATGAAATGGGAGCAGCCACCGCCGGGCCAAAAGGAGCGGGAAAATCTACACAAATTCGTGGATGACGGCAAGGGTTTATTTATTTTGCACTTCGGCTGTGGCGCTTTTTATGACTGGCCCCAGTTCCGCAATCTTGCCGGCCGCGTCTGGGATCCAAACCTGAGAGCGCACGACCCAAGAGGACCTTTCCGTGTTAATATCACCGATGCCAACCACCCCATCACGAAAGGGATGCAGTCCTTCCAGACCGAGGATGAGCTATACACCTGCCTTGCGGGCGGGCGTCCTGTCAAACTGTTGGCAACCGCTCGCTCGAAGGTGGATGACAAAGAATATCCAGTGGCGTTCGTATTCAAATACGGCAAGGGTCGCGTGTTTCACAGCGCGTTAGGTCACGATGTTGTGGCTATCCGTAACCCCGGCGCCGCTGAATTTTTCCGCCGGGGTTGTGCCTGGGCCGCAGGCCTGCCGCCTGTGCCAAAGTAATCGTAAATTGAAAATCGTTAGAGGAGAAGCCAAATGAAAGTCGGATTTAATATGTTGTTATGGACCACCCATGTCACCGAGTCGGATTTCCCGCAGCTAAAGACGCTAAAGAAAGCGGGCTACGATGGAGTGGAGATACCTGTTTTTGGTGGTGAGGTATCGCATTTTAAGAAGGTGTCCGGGGCAATTAAAGATAATGGGCTGGGCTGCACTACCGTGACGGTTGTTCCGGATGAGCAGCGAAGCCCGATTAGTCCGGATGCAAAATGCCGGCAGGCGGCGGTGGATTATCTCAAGTGGGCAATCGATTGTTCGCAGGCGCTCGGCTCTGATGTTCTGTGCGGGCCTATCTATCAGCCGCTGGGTGTTTTTACCGGCAAAGGGCCCACCGAGGACGAGAAAAAACGTGCGGCCGAGGTGCATCGCAAGGCCGCGGAGTTTGCCGCCAAGGCCAATGTAACTTTGGCTGTGGAATACCTCAACCGGTTCGAGTGCTATTTCCTAAATACGATGGCTGATGCAGCGGCTTATGTTAAACGAGTCAATCACCCCAATGTTGGTGTGCTGTTTGACACCTTTCACGCGAACATTGAAGAAAAGGACCCTGTCGGCTGCATCGGTAAGTATGTTGATGTGGTTAAGCACGTTCATATCAGTGAGAATGACCGCGGCACACCGGGCAAAGGGCACATCGACTGGGCAGGGACTTTCAAGGCGCTACGGTCGGGCGGATACGATGGCTGGCTGGTTATCGAAGCGTTCGGACGGGCGCTGCCGGACCTTGCTGCTGCCACCCGCGTCTGGCGCGACTTCTTCCCCAGCGCAGAGGAAGTTTATACCGAGGGTTTGAAGTTCATCAGAAAACGGTGGGAAGCTGCTGCTCGGTGACCCAACAGTTTCAAATTTGAAATTCGAGATTTCAAATTCTGCTGGCAGATGCAGCGGAAACCCGCTTCACAAGGGAGAAATTATTATGCGGACAATACAGTTATGGGTTACTCAAATTGCATTGTTATCTCTATTGGTCTTTGCAGGATCTGCTGCTGGCGAAGAAGAGGGTTTTAAGCCGCTATTTGACGGCAAGACCCTCGAGGGCTGGAGAGCACCGGATATGAGCTGCTGGTCGGTGGAGGATGGGGCCATTACCGCCAGGTCATCTGACCAGCATCCGGTAACGGCGAATCAATTTCTGGTCTGGCAGTTAGGTGAGGTGGATGATTTTGAGCTGAAGTTAAAGTACCGAATCAGTGGAAGCCCCGAGGCCAACTCCGGCATCCAGTTTCGCAGCCAGATTGCACCCGAGGGCCACGCTGTCGGCTATCAGGCCGATATCGACCTTGCAGGCCAATGGGCCGGAGCGCTCTATGATGAGCAGGGTCGCGGGGTGCTGGCGCAGCGCGGGCAGAAAGCAGTCATTGACGCCGACGGCAAGATAACCCACACCGCAATCGGGGACGCTGAGGCCCTTTTGGCCAGCATCAGAAAGGATGACTGGAACGATTACCACATCATAGCCCGCGGCAGCCATATTATTTTGAAAATGAACGGAAGGGTAACAGCGGATGTAACTGACAATGACTCGAAGGAACGTGAGCTTTCTGGTGTGCTGGCGCTGCAATTGCACGCCGGTCCGCCGCTTACGGTGCAGTTCAAGGATATTCACCTCAAACGGCTGAATATGTCCGAGAGGAAAAAGATTGTTTTTGTTGCGGGGCCTGTCAGCCACGACTACGGCTCGCACGAGCATAATGCTTGCTGCCTGCTGCTTGCGAAGTGCCTGAACGAGAATATGCCCGGCATTTTCGCGACGGTCTATACGAACGGCTGGCCCAAAGACCCGACCGCCTTTGACAATACAGACGCGATTGTGATTTTCTGCGATGGTGATGGGGGCAATGTGGCCCTGCCGCACTTTGCAGAGATTGACAAGTTGATGAAAAAGGGCGTGGGCATCGCCTTTATCCATTACGCGCTGACGGTTCCCAAGGGACAGGCGGGTAACTATATGCTCAACTGGCTCGGCGGGTACTATGAGACTTACTGGTCGGTCAACCCAACCTGGAATGCGGAGTTTAAGCAGTTGCCAAACCATCCGATTACCCGCGGCGTCAGGCCCTTTGTGATAACTGATGAGTGGTACTATCACATGAAGTTTGTGGAAGGTATGAAGAATGTAACGCCAATTCTGACTGCGATTCCGCCTGATGACACCCGCAAAGGGGCAGATGGGCCTCACAGTGGTAATCCCGATGTCCGCTCACGGATGGGAATGCCGGAGCACGTTGCCTGGGCATACCAGCGGCCGGATGGCGGGCGCGGTTTCGGATTTACCGGTGTGCACTGGCACTGGAACTGGGCGCACAACGACTTCCGCAAACTCGTGCTTAATGCGTTAGTGTGGATTGCAGGGGCTGAGGTGCCTGGCGATGGCGTGCAGTCAAAGACGCCGTCCCTTGAGGAGCTGGAGGCGAACCTGGATGAGCCGAAGCCGGAAAATTGGAAACCGGAGGAGATTGGGCGGATGATTGAGCGGTTCAACAAACAATGAACTATGAACAATGCCAGAAGGGAGTGCAATTATGCGAAGGTCAATTGTGATAATTGTTGCAGCAGGTTTGGTTGGTTGCGCAGGATGTGCGGTTCTGGAGACCAAACCAAAACCCCACCAATTGGCTGTGGAGGAGTACGTTGACAAAATGAAAGGCGGGTGGATAGGCCAGATGGCCGGCGTTGGCTGGGGCGCGCCCACCGAGTTTCACGCACAGGGCAAGATTTTGCCTGAAAGCGAGGTGCCGCAGTGGAAGCCGGAAATGGTAAATCAGTTCGAGCAGGACGACATCTACGTTGAGATGACCTTCCTTCGCACGCTGGAGCAGTATGGTTTCGATTGTTCAATCCGCCAGGCGGGGATTGATTTTGCCAACAGCGGCTATCCGCTCTGGCACGCCAATAATGAGGGGCGGACTAATCTGCGAAAAGGTATCGCGCCGCCTGATTCTGGCCATCCCAAATTCAACAAACACGCCGACGACATTGATTACCAGATTGAGTCGGACTTCGCGGGCCTGATTACCCCTGGGCTGCCGAATATAGCCATAGAGTTGGGCGAAAAGTTTGGACGCCTGATGAACTATGGCGACGGCCTCTACGGAGGTCAGTTCATCGGCGGAATGTACGCCACTGCCTTTTTTGAAAATGATATAGAAAAGATAATTCTGGGCGGGCTAAAGTGCATCCCCGCAAAAAGCCAGTATGCCGAGTGCATCCGCGATGTGCTTGCCTGGTACAAGGAGAACCCGGACGACTGGGAAAAAACCTGGCAGCTTATCAACGAAAAATATCACCTTAACCCGGCGTATCGCCGCTTCTCGTGCAGCGGCCCGGATGGGCAGTTCAACATCGACGCGAAGATTAACGGCGCATATATCGTAATGGGACTTCTCTACGGCAAAACAGACCCGGACAGGACGATTATCATTACGACCCGCTGCGGCCAGGACTCCGACTGCAATCCTTCCAGTGCTGCCGGAATACTCTTTACGACCATCGGTTTTGCGAAGCTGCCCGACAAATTCAAATCGGCACTAAACCCGGAAGGCAAATTCAGTCACACGCCATACAATTTCCCAACTCTGGTGGAAGTTAGCCGGAAACTCGCCCGTCAGGCGGTTGTGCGTTCCGGCGGCCGGGCGGAAAAGAACGCCGAGGGAAAGGAGATATTCGTTATTCCGGTGGCTTCTCCGAAGCAACGTTCGCTCGAACAATGCTGGCAGCCAGGGCCCATTTCAAACAGCAAATTCACTAAAGCAGAAATGGCCAAGATTACCGCCCAGGTCGGCAAAGATCTCTCAGAGGCAATCGCAAAGTTTGCACCTGGATGGAAGGTGACCAAGTGCGGCACAGATATGGAACCGGGATTATATGCAGAGATGCTCGGCAAGAAGAATGTCCTTGTAACGCACCCTCTGGACCGCAACACCGGCTGTGTGCTGTCGAATAAAGTAAAAATCCTCGGGGGTAAGAAGACAACAATTCGACTGGTTGTCGGCCATCACCCGCAGGGCGACTGGACTCTGTTAGTCAAAGCTGACGGCAGGGAACTGCTGAATAAGCCGGTTGATAAGAAAACAGCAAAGGATGGCTGGATGGAAGCTGAGGTGGACCTCTCGGAATACGCGGGCAAAGAAATCAAGCTTGAACTTATCAACCAGCCGAGCGATTGGGTATGGGAAGCTGGCTACTGGGCCCAGATTAAGTTAATAAGTCAGTAGCACTGAGTTCATCGACAACGAACGATGAACAACAAAATTCCTTTGTCTTGTGGGATGACAGACGGTAATGAGAAACCTGCCATTTGTGTTGGTGATTGTCGGCGTTTGTTATTTTTGTTGCTCCGGTCAATCAATTGCCGGCCAGAAGGTGACGGTAACTCGCGTAGATGCTCAGGTTGGTGATTATAAAAACTGGCCTGTTCTGAAACGTTATGATGTGGACCATCTTGGCCGAATCGCCCTTCCTCTGGGCGGTATTGGCACCGGCACCGTTTCACTGGGTGGGCGGGGCGACTTATGCGACTGGGAGATAATGAACCGTCCGGCTAAGGGTTTCATCCCCCGCAGAGGCCGATTAGGACCATTCTTTGCGTTTTATCTGCAAACCGCAGACGGACAAAAGTTTGCACGTGCACTCGAGGGACCTGTCGAGCTGTCGGATTACGAGGGCGCCGACGGCAGCACAGTGCCTAATCACGGCCTGCCGCGATTTCGCAACTGTTCGTTCGCCGCCGCCTATCCGCTCGGACAGGTGATACTTTCCGACCCGGACATGCCGGTGGAGGTCCGCCTGAAGGCGTTCAATCCTCTTGTGCCTCCCGATGCCGAGTTAAGCGGGATACCTGTTGCAATTCTAAGATATGTGTTTACTAATAAAACCGATAAACCGCTTGCTGCGTCTGTCTGCGGCAGTATGCCCAACTTCATCGGAGCTGATGGTGCAGCCGGCAGTCCCAAAGCCAATCGCAACGAGCTCCGCAAAGGCCGGTTTGTCCAGGGCATCTTTATGCGCTCCGAAGCAGTCCCGCAAAAGTCCGAGCAGTGGGGGACTATCGCGCTGACTGCCGACGCCAACGCCGCTGTTAGTTACCGCACCTGCTGGCTGCCGGAGGCGTGGGGCAGCTCGCCTCTCGATTTCTGGGACGACTTTAGTAAAGATGGTAAGCTCGAAGAGCGTCCGGCCACCGGTGAGGATGCGCCGATGGCATCACTTGCCGTCGAATTTAAGCTGCCGGCAGGCGGCACAAAGGAAGTGACATTTCTGCTTACCTGGCACTTTCCTAACCGCCAGACCTGGACGCCAAAAGGCAACGAGCAGGACCGCATCGGCAACTACTACACAACAAAATATGCCGACGCCTGGGACGTGGCGGAGGAAATTGCGCCAAAGCTCCCGGAGCTTGAGCAGAAGACCGTGACATTTGTGCGAACACTCTGCGACAGCGATTTGCCTGATGTGGTGAAGGAGGCCGCCCTTTTTAATATCAGCACGCTGCGGACGCAGACCTGTTTTCGCACCGAGGACGGCAGATTCTTCGGCTGGGAAGGCACCAGCAACAGAGGGGGCTGCTGCCACGGCTCCTGCACGCACGTCTGGAACTATGAGCAGGCGACCGCATTTCTGTTTGGGCAGCTTGCAAAGTCGATGCGCCAGGTCGAGTTCGGCTTCGCAACGGACGACAAGGGACTGATGAGCTTTCGTGTCAACCTTCCGATGGAGCGGGCAAAGGAGTTCGGCAAGGCCGCTGCCGATGGCCAGATGGGCTGCATAATGAAGATGTACCGGGACTGGCAGCTTTCGGGCGATGACCAGATGTTAAAAGACCTCTGGCCGAATGTCAAAAAGGCGCTGGAGTTCTGCTGGATTGAAGGCGGCTGGGATGCCGACCGTGATGGAGTGATGGAGGGCTGCCAGCATAACACGATGGATGTGGAGTACTATGGGCCTAATCCGCAGATGGGCGTGTGGTATCTGGGTGCGCTGCGGGCCGCTGAACAGATGGCTCGATACCTTGGCGATGAGCAGTTTGCCGCCACCTGTCATGGACTGTTCGAGCGGGGCAGAAAGTGGATAGATAAGAACCTTTTTAATGGCGAATACTACGAGCACAAAATCCAACTGCCAAAGGACAGGTCCCGGATTGCTCCGGGCCTGCTTGTCGGGATGGGCAGCAAAGACCCCAACAAGCCCGATTACCAGCTTGGCTCTGGTTGTCTGGTTGACCAGCTTGTCGGCCAGTATATGGCCCACGTCTGCGACCTCGGCTATCTGGTTAAGCCCGAGAACGTCCGCACGACGCTGCAGAGCATTATGAAATACAACCTCCGTGACGGCTTCTATAGCCACTTTAACTGCATGCGCAGTTACGTCCTCGGCGATGAGTCGGCGCTCTTGATGGCCAGCTACCCCAAAGACCGTCCGGCTAATCCCTTCCCGTACTTTACCGAGGTGATGACCGGCTTTGAATATGCCGCGGCAGTCGGCATGCTCTATGAAGGTCAGATGGACGACGGGTTAAAATGTATCAAGAACATCCGCGATAGATACGACGGCAGGAAGCGCAGCCCCTTCGATGAGGCCGAATGCGGCCACCATTACGCCCGCGCTATGTCAAGCTGGGCAGCGGTGCTGGCGCTTACCGGTTTTGGTTATTCAGGAGTAGAGAAATCAATGTCCTTTGCTCCAAAGGAAGGCAACTTCTTCTGGTCGAATGGCTACGCCTGGGGCAGTTGCTCGATTAAGCGCCGGAACAAGGAATTCCGAGTCGAATTGTCGGTTTTATATGGCGAGCTTGTTCTGTCAAAATTTAAGTTACGCAGCTTCGGCTTCGAGAAGTTCGACAAGGATGTTCATATAAAGGCGGGCGAAAAGGCCATATTCAATGTTGCCGGCACCGGTAATATCTGAAAAATGGCAGCACGAAGAACCAATTGCTTGAACGTGTTTAGCCGGTATGCAGTGGCTATGTAGCCAGTGTGCAGTGGGTATGTGGTGAGTAGTGGGTGGTGAGTGAGGGCTGGATACTCCAATTAAAAGTGGCACAGTTTTCGGGAGGAAGGTCATGCCCTTCCACAATGGCGATCTCTTCGCCGGTCAGGCCGTAAAGTTTGTAAACTTTCTTGCCAATTTGCTTTGATAACATAATAGCTTTATTGCTTTGGCTTTTGTCGAATAGACCAACCAGTTTACATATTATTTGACAGCCCACTCATCAGCCAAGAGTTCGGCCTGTTTTAGAACATTTTCCGTGGCAAGTAGCTGTTTATCCGGCGGATATCTGTTGACCGCGTCCTACCGGACGCTACTATCTATGGCTTAGGTGGCCCCCATTTGGGCGCTTTTGCTGGCCCCCTTTTCAGCGCTTCTCACCAGGCTCCGGAATCACCACGTCAGGAGCGTTGGTGCATGTGCCAGGGCACCACCTGATCATCATGATATTTGCCCATGCGGCATTCTCAAACAGGAGCACATACTGCCCGTTTGACCTTTTGGTGACGGTCATCCCATAAGAAGCATCTACCTGTCCTTGGCTGCCTTTCCAGCCATTTGCCACATTTTGTCGCAGGGTGCCTACCAGGCTACCGTCTGATTTATTCAAAATGCGAATATGTCCGTAGCCGTAGAGTATGAAGAGATAGTCGCCGGCAACACTAAATGCAGATGGTTGTCCGCCGCCATAATTAGTGTCTGGAGTATACTGTTTATCCTCATACGGTAAATTTGCTACTGTATAGCTTGAAGTACGATTACCAGTTGACCAGCCATTGAATCTCTTAACCTGTAGGAACGTGCCCCAGTTTTGGTTTGGCACCTCGCCCGCAATATACATAACATCCTCATCAGAATCATAATAAAGCCTGCGGGTATCGGAAAATTCAGGAGCCGGAGTTGATGTCGCATTGGAAGCATCCCAAATAGGGTTGTTGTTGGCATCTAATCCGCCGTATTGATATTGAATAATGAAATCTGGATTGTCGGCAATGGTAAATAAGTCGCCATTTTTAGCAATGCACCAATAACAGTTATATTTATTGTCCTTTTTGGGCTTGCCATACCATGTTTTGGTTGTTGCATTATAAAAGTGGTTATTGGCATCACCGCCGGCTCCCATCATAGCAGACGGTACCAATACCTCGCCATCGGTTGAAGTTTCCTGACGGTATAATTCCCACATATACCCCTCCTGGCTACTTCGGCCGACAAAGAGCTTTCCGCCAATCCTCCAGGCTCCGGCGCCTAAAGATCGCGAGCCGACATCACGGTTTTGGTCGACACGGTAATCGTTTGGATACTTAAACCTGTCAACCGTGAAGCCTTTTAAAGACCACTCTGTGCCAGGGATTGTTTTAGTATAATCGAGCGAGTAATGGTGGTATTTTGAATATACCTCCGTTTCGTTGTCAGGGTCAATACCTGCACAGTCAAGCGATGTACCGGCAAAAACCCTCCATTGAAGGTTAGCCGATGCATTCCATTTTTCAATACAGTCGCCCCAAAAAGTGCCATAAACGCAACCGGTATATATATTATCATTGGCATCAACCACGATTGATTTAATCCAGTGTAATTTGGCAGAATTGGTAAATGCCCCTGCGGTTCCTGAGAATATGCCTTTATCGGCGCCAAAAGATCCTACTTTTGTTGGTGTTCCGCTTATGTCATAAATCCAAACCTGACTATGTTCATTTAAGCCACCTACCAATAATTGGCCGCTATTATTTACAGCCACAGACAAGGGTTTCACGAAATCGGTAATTTCAGGGCCCGGTGTGCCCGTAGAAGAAAATAATCTCACTTTTTCGCCCCACCACATTGGGCCATTATTGGGTGGTTGCACACTGGAAGTGCTATAAATAACCACCCAGATATTACCGGTATTATCAACAGTAAGCTTTGTAGGGTTAGCACAAGCCCAGCTACGCTCTTCAGTCATAGTGGAAATATTTAATACACGGATCTTTCCATCGCCAAAATCACTGACGTATAGTCTGCCATTTTTAATAAATAAACCTTCAATATCTTTGCCACTAAGGAATGGAGTATAACCTCCCTGTGCACCACCATGAGGAGCTCTTAATATACCTTTTCCTGGAGCACCATAATAAACATAATGATCATCGGCAGCTACTGATTTAACCGGGTCGCCAAAACCCGATTCAAACCTGTCGTACCGGGCGATAAAACCACCGTCGGATGCATTGTATGAAGCGCCACCGCCCCAAGTTTCTGCATAGCCGGCACTAAACACATGGCCATTCGGGCTAACACATACGTCGTCCAATGATTCGGTTACATTTTTTTTACCATTCATATCCATGTAGGTGTTCCCCAACCAGGATGTAGAATAAGTCCCCGGGGGATCAAACGCTACTTCACCAAAGATTGCCTGTGAAGCGCTTAATAGAATAAAGGTCGCCAGTGTTGCGGTTACTTTCACGGTACAACGCTCCTTATGTCTGTCGATCATTGCAATACTGTATCTGGGATTTCCCATATGACATCATAAACAGTACTCCTGCACGCTACGGCCTTCATAATAGCACAATATGCGGTTTGATTTCAACGCCTTTGAGCGTAAAATAGCGTAAAGTTTCAGTTGGTTCTGAGTGTGTAACTAATATGCAGCCAGTATGCAATCTGTTTTTATGCCAAAATAGACCATATAAGTATAGAATTAATAATGGTTTATGAATGGAGTTGATTTCTTACACGCAGGAGGCCGCAGGTTCAAGTCCAGTCACCCCGATTTTTATGACTCCTTCCTATCCTGCTGGTAGGCCCATCTCAAAGTAGCTCATTGGCTCAAGGCAGCGATTATAGTGACTGCATTGAAGAAGGAGTGAATAAAGATAGGCCGAAACAAGGAGCCGCTCTTTTCGTATGTATAGCCCAGACATACTGCCAGCACAAACAGTGCCGGCCAGTGGCCGGGGTTGGCGTGAACTATTGCAAATAAGGCAGAGCTTATCAGGATTGAGGGCCACGCCCCGTTCAGATTCCGAAATTCCCAAACGGAGCGTATCGCCGTTTGAAAGAAGCCGCGAAAGAGCATCTCTTCGAGCAAAGGCGCTATTACCACAGCCAGTATGACAATCAGTATTTGCAGCGGCAATTTCGGGTAAGCCGTTATCAGTTCGAGCTCTTCGTGCTGTTGCAGTTGGAAATCGCGGCCGTAGATGAGCGTGCCAAAGAATATCGTTGCTATTATCGCACCCAGCACAAGCGGCCAGACGGCCAGCAGATTCAAAAAGGCAGCCAGGAAGTCTTTGTGGATTGTTTTTACATTCAGGCCGAACCCTTTTAACCGGCGGGCAAAGCTGACCCTTGCCAGAAAAATGATTACCGCTATCGCCGTTACCGCACCGATAGAGAGAACCAGATTATCTCGAAAAGCGCCTTGCCAACCCTGCAAATTGCCCAGCAGTTTCGGGGCGAGTGATACTGCCAGCGAAGTAGCTCCAAACCAGATAGCTAAGGGGATGAAGGGCAGATAAAGAGGCATATTGTTTCTTCGCGGCCTCGAATCGGCTAAGGCGTTTCTGCCCAGTGATGTTTTAAGCAGCCAGATGCCGAACAATGTCAGCCCTGCTACACAAAGGACATTGTCTATAGTTATAGTAGTGCAGAACCGGTTGATAATCTGAAAGAAATCCATTGACATATATCTTTTAGACAAGTATATGGATAAATGAGGGGATGAGTAAATGAGTGAATGAGTAACGCATCTACTCATCTGCTCATCTACGCATCTACTCATCTGCTGCGATTTTGCAAAGTATCGCAAAAGGCGGCCTCTGTTTCAAGGAAAATAGATATGGATATATTTCGCATTGAAGGGCCGGTTCGGCTTTCCGGCACCGTGAGGATAAACGGCTCAAAAAATGCTTCTCTGCCGATAATGGCAGCCACAATTTTGGCTGCCGGCAAGTCGGTTATAAAAGCGGTGCCGAATCTCTCCGACATCACGGTCTGTAACGAGCTGCTTGGCCAGTTGGGCTGCAAACCTGTCCGTGAGAATAACGGCGATTTATCCATAGATGCAACGGTGGTCGATAATCCGGTGGGCGATTATGAAATCGTCCGTAAAATGCGGGCCAGTATCTGCATACTGGGACCGCTGCTTGCCCGCTGTGGCAGAGCGGAGGTCTCGATGCCCGGCGGATGTGCAATCGGCTATAGGCCGGTCAACCTCCACTTAAAGGGGCTGCAAGGACTTGGCGCTCAGATTCATCTTAAAAACGGCTATATCGTTGTCGAGGCGCCGAAAGGTCTGACCGGCAGCGAAATTTTTATGGGCGGGCCTTTCGGCTCGACCGTGCTGGGCACAGCAAATGTTCTGATGGCCGCAACGCTGGCAAAGGGCCGAACCATTATTGAATCGGCTGCCTGTGAGCCGGAAATAACCGACCTGGCAAATTGCCTGAACAAAATGGGTGCAAAGATAAGCGGCATCGGCTCGCCCCGGCTGATTATCGAAGGGGTCAGGCAGTTACACACGGTCGAGTATCAGGTAATTCCGGACAGAATCGAGGCCGGAACGTTTATGGTCGCCGCTGCTATAACGAAAAGCGAATTGCGGCTGCGCAATTGCCGGCTCAATGATATGATGGCTGTGGTCGATAAGTTAAGAAGCGTCGGCGCAGCGGTTGAGCCGGATGATAATGGCTGTGTTGTGGCCGGCAGTAGTCCTATCAAACCCACAGACATTACCACCCAGCCATATCCGGGATTTCCTACCGATTTGCAGGCGCAGTTTATGGCACTTCTGTCACTCGCTGAGGGCAACAGCATAATTATCGAAAAAATCTTTCCTGACAGATTTATGCACGTCGCCGAACTATCTCGAATGGCAGCGGATTTGCGCAAAGAAGGGTCGGCTGTTATTATAGCCGGCGTAAAAAAACTGATAGCTGCTCCGGTGATGGCTTCGGACCTGCGGGCTTCAGCAGCATTAGTTCTGGCTGGATTGGCTGCCGAGGGAACCACTACAATTAACAGGGTCTATCACATCGACCGTGGCTACGAAAGAATTGAAGAAAGATTAAACCCGGTCGGTGCAAAAATAAAAAGGGAAAGTGATTAACCACATAACGGTTTTTGAAAGGAGTAAAAAAATGAGAACTGTGAGATGCATGCCGTTTTGGTGTTTGTTAGCTGTGTGGGTGTTGGCGATTGGGGGTTGCGGTAGCAAGAAGGCCGACGAGAATAAGCCCATCAGCGAGGCGAAGGCCGAGGCAGAAAAAATGGACGTAGGCCAGCTTCGTAATATGGCGATGACGTATAAAGAAGCGATAGTGGCCAAGGAGGCAGATGTGGATAAGGTCGCTGCCAAGCTCAAAGAAATCCCGATTGCTAAAATGGTTGGTGATGAAACCAAGCAGCTAAAGACCGATATCGACAACCTCACCAAGTCCATTTCTGCCTTGAAGGAGCGATTCGAAATATATTACCAGAAGTTAAAAGAAAAGGGCGGCGATTTATCGGGGCTGGAACTATAAAAGGCCGGTGTTTCCACTGCCGGTGAGGCTTTGCCTGCAGCAACTTTGCGATAATGAAATGTTTGAAAGGGCGACAAAATGAAAAAGCTGCGTAAAGTGCTAACCATCGTTCTCGTTGTGATTGTGGCTCTTATCGTTGTTGCGGGGGTGCTTATAAATCTCTTTGCCGACCGTGCCGTCAAAATCGGTATCGAGACGGCTGCAACCAAAGCCCTGAATGTCGGGGTCAGTGTGGATGGCGTGAAGCTGTCGATTATGGCTGGCAAACTCGCCCTTGGGAATCTGGTAATCAATAACCCGCCGGGTTACCAGCACCCCAAACTTCTGGAGCTAAAGCAAGCTCATGTTGAAGTTGACATCAGGTCGCTTCTAAGTGACACGGTTGAGATAAGAGAAATCAAACTTGATGGCGCCGAGGTCACACTCGAGCAAAGGGGCATTACAAGTAACAACCTCCAGGATGTGATAAAGTCGATACCCAGCAGCCCCAAATCGGAAACGCAACCGTCCGGCAAGAAACTCCATATAGCTAATCTTGAACTTTCCAATGTCACGGTCAAGGCAAAGTTACTGCCTATCCCGGGAAAGGCAGATACCGTCACGCTCAAACTCGCCCCGATAAAAATGACCAATCTGGGCGGTGACAACAAATTGGATACGGCTGCGCTATCGAGCAAGATTCTGGTAGCCATCACACAGGGCATAGCCGAACAGGGCGCCGGTGTCCTACCGGATGATATGCTGGGTTCGCTGAAGTCAACTCTGGCTAAAACCGCCGAGCTGGGGAAAGAAGTTTTGAAAACCGGAGAAAACCTTGGCAAAGATATCCTAAAAACCACCGAAGACCTCGGCAAGGGACTCTCCGAAGGTTTCAAAGGTCTGCTAAAGCCAAAGAAAGAGTAATAAACCCGCAATGGTGGACATGGTAGCCATCACCTTGTGAGGTTTCATTATCCTCTCCAGGGTCGCTGGCGGTTAAGGTTAGATTGTAATATGTCCCTTGCGATGATGACGTCTTCTCTAACCTGAAAATCGAGCATCCCGGCGCAGATAAAATCGGCGCCGTTTTCGTATGCGAATTTGAAGCCGTCTTTCGGATGGATTGCACCGGCGGCGAGGACCTTATAAGCAATCCAGGGCCTATCAACTTTTTTCATAAATTCAATGGTTTTCTGCGGCGTTTTGCACCAGATATTATCTTTTTCCGGCTCTCTTTTAGCCGACCAGTAGCTATCGCTATGTAAGGTCTTCATATAGAAATCGGGTTTTATCCCTGCCTTTTCGCAGGCGATAGGCACCTCTACATTGTGGCCGGCGGTTCCCGCAATTACCTTATTTTGCCTGATACATTCGACGGCTTTTCCGAGAAGGTCAGCTTGGCCTTTTTCGACGAAGGTATCTGCGACGCCGCCGTGCATATATACGCCAACCGCACCATTATCGATAGCCATTTTGGCCTCGGTTGTAACATCATTTTCTGTTATCTTGACCTGTGCAATCCACTGGAGTTTGCCGCCTCTTTCGTTCCAGTATTTTGTGATGATTCTGATGCAGTGCTCATCCAGCCGAAGTATTGCGGTGTTTATTCCCATTTCCTCACATATCTGGAAGGTTTCGATGACCTTTTCATCCGTGAAATAGTTATTCAGCAAATCCGATATGTAAGTGAGGTCTCTGCTGTGCGCAAAGCCGCTGATTAGGTTGCCGCCGCAGATAAGCCGGCTGATTGTCAGGTTCCCGATTTTACCCACCAGCAAACCCTTGTTCTCGCCTTGGGGTTGTTGGGAGGTTGATTTTTCTGCAGATTTTTGTTGTGCCAGCAAAATTTTCTCTTCAAGACTTAAGCCGAGCGAAGCGCCTGCGGATGCAGCCAGAGATTTTTGCAGAAATCTTCGGCGATTCAGGTTTCCCGGCATTGCCGGCCTTTCTTCCGAGTTTCGTTAGTTCATTTCTTCTCTACTTGTGCGCCGAGCAGCTTCATAAGACTTCCAAACTCGACAGGGAAAAGCACGACTGTGTTCGAAGGGCTGGCCCCAAGTCCGTCGATAGTCTGGAGTGTGCGCAGTTGTATCGCCAAAGTATTTTCCTTCATAATGGCTGCGGCTGCTGCGAGATTTACCGCGGCAAGCTTATCGCCTTCGGCCTTGGTAATCGTGGCGCGTTTCTCTCGCTCGGCGGAGGCCTGGCGGGACATTATTCGCTTGAGGTCCTCGGGCAGCTCGATATCCTGCAGACGGATTGAATCGACGTGCAAGCCCCAGTCTTTGATTCGCTCTTCAACGATTTCTCCTATTCGTGCCTGAATTTGCTGACGCTCGGAGAGCAGCTCATCTAAGGTCAGCCCTCCTACCACGTCTCGCAGCGCTGCCTGAGAGTATTGGGCAATAGCGAAACGGAAGTCCTGAATGCGAACTACCGCCTTTTCCGGGTCTTTAACCATAAAGAATAGCGCTCCATCTATCTCCGCGGGCACGTTGTCGCGTGTGATTACCTTCTGGTGCGGGATGTTGACTACCAGTGTGCGGGTATCGAGGAATCGCACATACTCGATGATGGGGATAATGTAGAGAAGCCCCGGGCCGCGCACGGCCTGGAAATTTCCCAAACGCAGCACTACGCCGCGTTCCCACTGGGCGGCAATGCGCACGCCGCTAACGAAGATGCCCCAGAGAACCCCTACAATAGCTGCAATGACAACAATAACTATAACCGTTTTCTCGTCCCGTGCTCTGCTGACCACCGCCCAGTACATCAGGAGCGCGAAAATAGCTAAAGGCACCAAAGTCAACACGCCCCGCAGGCCACGGCCAAGCGAAATGTGTTCGCCTGCGGGCTTTGCATATTGTTTCTGCGATTCTGCCAATTGTTGGGATAATGCTAACACCATAATCTTTCACTCCTTTAGTTTTGTTGAGTATATTTATCTTTGTTCATTGTTCATAGTTCGTCGACAACGAAAAGGCGGGTAATGGGCCGGGTTGGAGTCGAACCAACGTAGGCTTACGCCAATGGGTTTACAGCCCATCCCCTTTGACCACTCGGGCACCGACCCGTTTCGTTGCTCGTCGTTCGTGTTGCGTATCTCGAATAAGTTAGAACCGAAAAACCTCAAAAAGTCAACAGATTAGTCCAGTTCCATCGGAAAATAGTTCTTTGCGTTGTTGAAGCAGATATCCTCAACCATTTTCCCCAGCAAAGCCGTATCGGCTGGCAAAAGTCCTGTTTCGATGTCGTTGCCGAGTATGTTGCAAAGGATTCTGCGGAAATATTCGTGCCTCGGATACGACAGAAAACTCCGTGAGTCCGTCAGCATCCCGACAAACCTGGCGAGTAACCCCATATTCGAAAGTGTCCTTATATGCTCTTCCATACCGCTCTTTTGGTCGAGGAACCACCACGCGGCGCCATACTGCATCTTGCCCGGCACTGACCCATCCTGAAAGTTGCCTGCCATTGTTGCAAACAGGGCATTATCTCTCGGGTTAAGGTTGTACAGGATGGTTTTGGGCAGTTTGCCGTTTGTATCCAGCCGGTCAAGGAATTTGGAAAGAGGTTTTGCCACTTCAAAATCGGCAATCGAGTCGCAGCCGACATCCGGGCCGAGGGTCTTGAACAGCCGCGTGCAGTTGTTTCGCAGGGCGCCGAGGTGAAGCTGCTGGACCCAGCCGGCTTCTGCGTCCATCACAGCGAACTCAAGCATCATCGCCGACTTGAATTTGAGCTGTTGCGATAAATCCAAATCTTTTCCCGACCGAATTATATCAAAGATTTTTTTGATTTCGCTTTGAGTATAGTCTTCGGCGTAAGCGGTCTCTAATCCGTGGTCGGAGAGCCGGCAGCCGTTTTGATGAAAGTAATTGTGGCGTTTACGGAGTGCTTCGATATACGAGTCGAAGTCGGCTATTTGCACATCAGCAATCTCTTCGAGTTTGTCAATCCAGGCGTTCAGTGCCGCAATATCCTCCACGGCCATAGCTCTGTCGGGCCGAAAGGTGGTGTGAATTTTGATTTCGAAGCCGTCTTTATGGATTTTCTTATGATGCGAGAGTGTGTCGAGCGGGTCTTCGGTGGTGCAGACAAGTTTGACATTCATTTTGCGCATTATATTGCGGACGCTAAACTCCGGCGACCTTAACATCTCGCTGACAGTTTGGTAGATTTTCTTTGCGGTGTCGGGACCTAAGAGTTTATCTTTTATGCCGAAGGGGTTCTTTAGCTCAAGATGGGTCCAGTGATAGAGCGGATTGCCGAGGCAGTAAGGCACAGTCTGTGCCCACTTTTCAAACTTTTCGTAATTGGTAGCGTTGCCGGTGATATATTTTTCGGCTATGCCGTTGGTTCTCATTGCCCGCCATTTGTAATGGTCGCCGTAAAGCCATGCCTGTGTGAGATTGTCGAACCGATGGTCGGCGGCGATTTTATCCGCAGGCAGGTGACAGTGATAATCGTAGATGGGCATTTTCTTTGCGTGCTCATAGTAAAGGGTTCGAGCAATTTTGGTTTGCAGGAGAAAATCTTCAGTTATAAATTCAGGCATTTCTGTCTCCTAATCCGTTATTTATGGCTCGTCTTTCGTCCTTCGTCCCTCGTCCCTCGTCCCTCGTCCCTCGTCTATCGTCTCACCATTTATTACGCCTGTCCCGGCGGAGGCGGGGGTGATGGTTTGCGTTTAGGCGGTTTGTATTCGGCCAGTTTCTTTGCATAGTCCGCTACCTCGCTTCTTGTTTTCTGCAGCCGTTCCGAAATCTGCTTTGGCTGTTTTTTTTCTTCCTGCCGCATTTTGTAGTCATAGATTCCATAGATAGTCCACGCGACCGCCAGCACCACCACCGCGATTATCATTACGATTTTGAACATGGCCGTTCCCTCGAGTTTCCTGTAAGAAACATGCTTGAATATAGCAATCAGCCTGTTGGGGCTAAAATAACATAAGTTTTTTGCCGATACAATTATTAATAGCGGTTTTTTTCATAATTGTTGCCGAATTTCCCCAACATCGATGGTTGTGTTTATCTACCTCCGAATTATGTGCCGCATGCATAGAACATTTCATTTGCATCACACAAAAAGAGAGAATAGAATTGACTTTGCCAAAAATAAGACTATAAAGACTTTCAAACTTGGTATGAATAGAGAAAAGAAATATTCTATAGAGAAAGACCGTCTTATAATTGCTCTGACTGGGTCTGTCGGCAGTGGATGCTCTTGGCTAGCCAATGACTTTTTGGGTAAAGAAGAAAAGTTCAGAGGAGAGAATTTCAGAGTTTTTTCCATAAAGAAAGAAATCTTAGCGGTGGAAGCCCAGAAAAAAGGGATAGACTTAACCAAAGGGAAAAGGAGCAAAAGAAAAAAACTTCAAGACGTTGGAAATAAGTTACGCAAAGAAGATATTCATGATGGAAATTCTGGCGGAATTCTCATAAGGGAAGCAATCGCCATCTTGGAGCGAGAAAAATGTAAGAATCCTATTATTATTTATAGTATTAAGAATCCTTTGGAAGTAGAGGAACTCAAGAAGTATTCAAATGCTTATCTAATTGCTATGGACACAACTCTTCCGATACGTTGGAACAGGATTAAGGAGAAACAGTACAAGAATGATTACCGTCAATTCTTAAGGGACGATGAGAGAGATAAAGATGAAAGTCTGACAATAAGTGTAGGCGAGAGGATGTATTACTACGGCCAACAGGTGCAGAAATGTGTTGACTTGGCAGATATAGTAATCGATAACGATATGGATTTTAATGATTCGGAAGATAAGAAGGACAAACTGAAGAACAAGATAAGACAACACCTAAATGTCATCCATAAACCGGGGTATCGCAACCCCAAAAATATGGAACTTCTAATGAACAACGCCTATTGCACCAGTCTGCAGTCACGGTGCCTAAAAAGGCAGGTGGGTGCAATTATAATCAAAGAAGAGAATGACAGCAAAGATCAAGTGGGAGGTTATTATTTAATTTCTGCCGGATGCAACAATGTGCCCGAGGGACAATCTGATTGCTCTAAAGAATACAAGACTTGTTACAGGGACAAAAAAAAGGCAGAACTATTTGAAAGAATTAGGCATTGTCCCAATTGTGGACAAAAACTAAGAGAAGGGAAATGCTCAAACAAGAAATGTGATTACTCAAAGACAAAATCCGATGTGAGGGATAGCTTTCTTTTAGGAAAAGCCTTGGATTTGTGTAGAGCACTTCACGCAGAGGAGAATGCCATCCTTCAAATCTCTTACTTGGGTGGTTTCCCCTTGAAAGACGCCATACTTTACACTACCACTTTTCCTTGCTTGCTATGCGCCAAAAAAATTCTGGCCAACGGAATCAAAGAGGTCGTTTACGTTGAACCATACCCTGTAGAAGAAGCCAGGCAGATGCTGGAATCGGCTGGTGTTAAGCTAACTAAATTTGAAGGAGTAAAGGCTCAAGCTTTCTACAAGTTATTCAAGGACTATCATTAAACATAGGCATAGGGATCGTATTTGATTCGAGAAACCAATCATAACCGCCAGATAAGGAGATCGGAAATGGAGTTTTGTACTAAGCCTGAAACATGCCCAAAATGTGGCAGTATATTTGTAGACTGGGATAGGTACCAGAAGGTGTATCGCTGTCTGGTAAAAAGTTGTGGATGGACCAGTGAGTATAGAAACGGGCTTCACACTGAACTTAATGCAAGTCAGTCTTTAGGTCAACTTCAGAACGTTGAACAAACTCAACCCATACACTGATGTTATCCTAACGCCTTTTCTTGAGAACCCTGTTTATGCCCCGCTCAGTGAACCACCAACAAATTTGGGTGCCGCTCGTATACTGGGTTTGCATGGGTGACTATAGAGACGGGTGGCAGCGTCAAGGCCTGCTATGAGCGAAGCTTGGCGATGGTCATCCCCCAATGATTCGAACGGCTCATCTTTGAGGTTCCACCCCATATAATAAACTGTCACACGGTGTATGTGGATGAGGCGGTTGTTCCGCCGCGGCCGGTCCAGTTCGTATGGAAGAATTGGCCTCGCGGCTTATCGACCCGTTCGTAAGTATGTGCGCCGAAGTAATCTCTCTGGGCCTGCAATAGATTAGCCGGCAGCCGGGCGCAGCGATAGCCATCATAAAAAGCTAAAGCCGAGGTCATCGCAGGCATCGGGATGCCCATCCGTATAGCTTTAGTAATCACCCGCCGCCAGGCGGCCTGCGCCTTTGTAACAGCCCTCTTAAAGAACGGGTCAAGCAGCAAATTGGTTAAATTCGAATTTCTGTCGAAGGCCTCTTTAATTTTACCTAAAAACACCGAGCGGATGATGCAGCCGCCCCGCCAAATCAGGGCGATGCCGCCATAGTTTAGGTTCCATTTGTATTCCAAAGCTGCCGCCCGCATCAATTGATACCCTTGTGCGTAACTGACTATCTTTGCGGCATACAGTGCCTGATGCAGGTCATTGATAAATGCCTTTTTGTCGCCTGTAAATTTTGACTTCGGGCCTTTGAGGACATTCGATGCTGCGACCCGCTCTTCTTTGATAGCCGACAGGCACCGGGCCAGAACGGCTTCGCTGATGAGCGTCAGCGGCTGACCGGCGTCGAGGGCGGCGACAACCGCCCATTTGCCGGTTCCCTTCTGGCCGGCAGTATCGAGAATCAGGTCTATAACTTCGCTGCCGTCCTCGTCCTTGTAGGCGAGGATGTCCCGCGTGATTTCGATAAGATACGAATTAAGCTCGCCCTTATACCAGTCGGCGAAGACGTCGTGCATCTGCGTATTTGTAAGGCCAAGACCTTCTCTCATTATATGGTAGGTCTCGCAAATCATTTGCATATCGCCGTATTCGATTCCGTTGTGGACCATTTTTACAAAGTGCCCTGCTCCATTTTCGCCGACCCACTCGCAGCAGGGAAAGCCATCATCTGTTTTGGCAGCGATTTTCTGGAAGATTGGTTTGACATAGGACCAGGCCGCTGGTGAGCCGCCGGGCATCATTGAAGGGCCTCGCAGCGCACCTTCTTCGCCGCCGGATACGCCGGTGCCGATGTAGAGCTTGCCTTTGCTTTCGACATACTGTGTGCGGCGAATGGTATCCGGGAAATGCGAGTTGCCGCCGTCGATAATGATGTCGCCATTTTCAAGGTGCGGCAGAAGTTGCTCGATGAAATCATCGACCGGCTGACCGGCCTTGACCATAAGCATTATCTTGCGGGGTTGTTTTAGTGCTGCGACAAACTCTTCGATTGATTTGCAGCCGATGACGTTTTTGCCTTTGGCCCGGCCGTTTATAAAATCGTCCACTTTTGAGGTGGTTCTATTGAAACAGGCAACGGCGAAGCCCTTGCTTTCCATATTGAGGATGAGGTTTTCACCCATTACCGCAAGACCTATCAGGCCGATGTCAGCCTGCGGTGAGTTTACCTGCACTGAGCTTTGCCGAAGTGTCGAATCCACTTGTGCCATTTTGGACTATCCTTTTCAAATAAGAGGTAAAATTACAGTCGAAAAACGGAAGAATATATTGCACCAAAAGTAGTCAAAAATCAAGTTGCAAGATTATTTTTATAACAGCTTCAGAATTCGGAACCCAGCACTCAGAACTGCTTTACGCTTTGCGTTTGCGCAGCATCACCGCGCCGAAGCTGAGCAGCAAGAGTGTATTAAGTTCGAGAAGTATCTCAAACTATGCAGCATCTGCAAAATGACCGAATCATTGCCATCTTTAGGGCAGACCGAGGTTTTTACTTAATTCCCTTGCTTTCCGTTGCCCTTCGGCAATTTGTTCAGGGGTCATGCGCTCTATGATTTCATCACGTAACGCCGTGGTGTTAGTGCCTCCTTTTGATGCTGCTATATTAGCCCATGCATAAGCTTCCACGTAATCCTGTAGTACTCCATTTCCTTTGTAGTACATTTCTGCTAACCGATATTGTGACTTTCCCGACCCTTGACGAGCCGCAAGTTTATACAAATTGACGGCATTAACATAATCTCTTTGGACTCCTTCGCCTTTCTCATACATTGTCCCTAACATGAAAGCGGCATTCATAACTTCAAAATAATACCGGTCATCATCTTCATGTATGACTACCTCTTTGAAGTACTTTAGAGCTTCGTTGTAATCTTGTTGGACGCCTTCCCCTCTATAATAGAAATCACCAAGCCGAGACTCAGCATCTACGTCCCCCAACTTGACCGCAACAGAATACCATCTGATTGCTTCTTTGGGATTTTTCGATTGACAGTCGTATTTGTCCCTAAGGTCGCGATGCGCAATCCGCCACAGCTTATCCCTCTGGTCTGACTGCTCGCCGTTTAACTGGCTTGGGGATTCATCTGCTATGGCATTATTTTTGTCTTCCCAATGATAGTCGTATTTGCCCCCAAGAATTCTTGCTGCCACAGCATGTCCGTTACCTGCCGCCTTTTCTAACCAGTAAAGGCCACTATGAAATTTTTGCTTTTCAAGATACTTGTCAAGCACATTACTGTGATTTGCCAAAAGATATTGTGCCTCGACATGTTGTTTTTGCGCAGCTTTTTCTAACAAAGTGACTGCTTTCTCACACTCTTTGCCTACATAGTAATGGAACCCAAGTTCAAACTCGGCTCGCACATGGCCTAACTCTGCTGCTCTGGATAACCATATCAACTGCTCGCTATTATCAGGTGCGTAGGTATATAACATGCCGAGCTGATAAGCTATATGTGCTTGATTGCCACGTTTGGAAGTCCAAGACTGACGCAATGTTTTGGCCGCCGATTCCCTCCAATAACTCGCTAATGCCTCATCCTTTTTCTGACCTGCCATACCCATACCCATACACATTCTTGCTAAAAAGCACATCGCCTCCGTCTCGCCACCTTCGGCAAGCAACTTCATACCTTCGTAAGCGCCTTGGATGGTTCTGTATCCTCGCTCTTCCAACATCTTCGTTGTACTATTGGGCTTGTCCCCACGGTAGTCCGCCTGGTCCCATCTTTCCATGGCTTGTTTCAAATAGCCTAAACCAAGATAAGTTTGTGACTTAGCGTGACCAGTGCGCGCTGCAACTTCAAACATCGCTGCTGCCTTCTCGATATTCTTAGCCACACCCAACCCTTCGTAATACATCAATCCTAGCAGATAGGGAGCCTCAGGATGCCCAAGTTCCTTTGCCCGCTCCACCCACTTCTTGACATCAATAAGATTGCAGTCGTCACACGGCCCACACAGATGTTTGTAAGCGCGTTGATATAGAGTGTCGGCTTCGCTATTAAGCTCTGTTTTTGCCAATAGGATACCCTGGCACAAGGCAACGGATAAAAATGTTATAAATATATGCTTTTTCATTTGTTCACCTTTCAAATTCCACCCGAAATTGATTTGGTGAAATGTTATAAGTGTTTAGCTTATAAACTTTTTATCGAGCCATCCAAATAAAATTATCCTTCTGAAATTGTGTTCCATAGAATCAATTTCATCCTTCTTGAAATCTACAAAATCGTCCCAGTCCTTCTTGCTGAGGCTGGGTCTAACAACAGTGTCATCAAATGTTACAATAAGAATGGTTTTGTTTTGCCCATACGGCAGATTTTGCTCCATAGACCTAATGCACTTTGTTGAGACTGCTTCCGTGATTAATCTTTTACTCTTACAAATAACATCTGAATGTAGTACCCACTTATCACTTGTTATAATATCACTTACTGACCGGTTTCGCTTTGTCTTATTCCCTTTAACGCCAAGAATTCTGTGCTCCCAAGGTGAATGTCCGTTCTCCGTGAGAAGTTCTTTTTGAAGGCCCCATGTCTTGCCATCTATGGCATTAGTAATTTCCACAAAGACCTCATTGCCATTGTCGATGATAATCCCATCGTATTGCTCTGAACCACAACAAGGTTTAAACCTGACTTCGGGCTTATTGCTATAGTAGGTATTTGCATAATATGCAAAAGGTGTAAGTTCATATGCAAATCTATCGAACAATCTGCTGGGGTTTCCGTATTTTATTTTCCTGAGTTCTTTCGTCCCCGAATGCTCACAACTCCACACTCCCAGTTCTTTGTCCTTTAGGGTGAACCACTCAAAAAGCTCCTCAGCGGACCGTTCTTTAGTATATTCAATTTCTGTGAGAATGACGTTGATATTCATATATCCTAATCCTGCGGGATGGTATGAATAAAACCGATAGAGAGTCTATAGAGCGTTTCTCCTGCGTGATGGACGACTAAAATCCCTTCATTTTCTCTATTCTCGTAGTCGGCTATGTTTATATCAGCAGGGTTCAGGTAGCCCAGGTTGACCTTTTCACAGCGCTCTTTGCTGATGCCGGTAGCGAGGACCACATTGGCTCGCGGTTTTTCGATGCCGTTGACAAAAGTCCCCAGCCCCTTAACGTGCGTAGAATGTGCCATCGCCGCCCGCGGGACGCCGGTGAACTTATCCATCTGCTTGAGAAAATAGTCGCGCGTATGGTAGCCGATTTTATCAAGAAATTTGCCGTGGGTGTATGAGATTTCGGTGATATGCGGTGCGTAAATAATCAGCGTCCCGCCATCGGCAAGTATCGGGTCAAGCTTGTACGCCACCTTGGCAGCCGTCCATATATCATCATACATCTTCGGTGCCTCGCCCAAAATCGTATGATAGGGCTTATCCTTATAGACGATATGGATGTCCTTTGACAAATCAGCCGCCTTTTCCCAGGCCTCTTTGCAATCGCCGATAAATAGCCCCTTGAGTTTGTTGTCAACGGAGACTATTGCAAATAATTTACGGGGCATTTTTACCAGCGAAGCTGCCTTCTCGACCACCTGCCGGGTCGGCGTCCATTTATTGCCGATTATGACAGGAATCGTTATCACCGCACTTAGCCAGTGGAAAAAGTTTATAATTTCGCTGCCGGCAATGCCGGGGAATATGTATTTGTGCCCGCCGGAAAAGCCGATAACCTCGTGAGGAAAAACAGGGCCGATGATAAAAAATTCATCATATTCGAAAATCAGCTTGTTGATTGCTACGTTGACTTCTTCATTGAAAAGCCCGTCGGTTATTTGCTCGATTTCACTGGCGCCTATTCGCCCGATAAGTGTAAATGTTTCGGGACTTTCCCATTTGTGATTAAAAAACCGAACCTGCGCGTACTTGCTGTGACGCTCCAGTGTCGTGATGCCGAGCCGGGTGCAGATTTGCTCTTCGGTAAGGGGTTGGTGAGTCCCGAGCGCAACGAGAATGTGTATTGCTTTCGCCTTGCCTGCTAAAAAATCATAAACAATTTTGAATATGTTGCCTACCGGGCCTGAACGGGTATTGTCGGGGATGATTAGCAGAATCCGTTTGCCGGCATAGTCATTTTGCGAAAAGAACTCGCCTATCGCTTCGCGGGCTTGCTCGTCCGAAACAAAACCATCTTTGCTCTTACACTCGATTACCATCGTGTTTAGTTTCTAATAATCAGTCATTAGAACTTGGTTAATTGGCGAGTGGTAATCAGTAACTGGTGATTCGTCTTTAGACGGGATTAACAAGATAATCCTGTTATCCTGTCCATAACTACTCACCAATCACCATTCACCAACCATTATCGCTGCCAGGGCGGCTTTTCAGGCAGACACCTGTCAAATTCGCTGATGAGTTTTTCCTCGTAACCGCCTGCGAATTTGCCTTTGATAAACCTGTCGAGCGCCTCGTTGTGGAATCTCTTCCACGATTCGACCTCGCTGCCGGGATTGACAGGGTAAAACAGGGAGTCGTTGGACCTGGCGGCCTTCATATCCCCAATCGCATCGCCAATCATCAGGATGTGGTTCTTGTCGTATTTGCCTTTCGCTGTGAACTCGAGATGCTGAGCTTTTGTGCCCATTTCCTGGCCTGCAATAATATCTACGTATTTGGCGATGTCGTGTTCCTCCCACTCGCGGATAAGTGCCTCTCCGGGGGTAGCCGAGACGACAATGACGTCAGCTAAAGGCCTGATTTTCTCCAGGCTCTCCCGCACGTATGGAAATGGCGGCATTGCTTTAACAATTTCCCCTATGGCCCAGTTGACCCTTTCGCTCCAAGCAAGTGCAAGCTCCAGGTCTCGCTTGGCATCAGGGCTGGTGGTCTCGGCGATGGCTTTTTTAAGCCCTTCGTTACTAAGGACACTTTTTGGGTTATCGACCCAGGCGTAATAGTGTGGAAACTGCGGAACCTTGAAACTTCTGGCCTTGACCATCGGGTGAGAAGGCAGCAGGTCTGCCAGTATCAGCTTGAGCGTTTTATGGCGGTTGCTGCCGCGCGTTTTGGAAAACAGGTCTGCAAACTCCTTGCATTCGCGCGCCACCTGTGCGACCGGCTGCAAACCAAAATACCCAATCATCCAGGGACAGAAACACTCGCGCTGCTTAATCCCCATCGTATCGAAGGCACAGCCGTCAGAGTCGATACCGATGAAAAACTTCTTCTTGGGCGTGAAATCCTTTAATGGTTTTGCCGGGTCAACATCAGCCATTTTTCTTCTCCTGCTCAATAATCAAATTTTTAGACTCCGCTGAAAGCTGAGAATCCTCCGTCAACAGAGATGACAACCCCTGTAACAAATTTTGCTGCGTCACTTAATAGCCATAACACCGTTCCGATTAGGTCATCCGGCTGGCCAAATCTGCCCATCGGCGTATGGTCTATAATCGTTTTGCCTCTCGCGGTTAACTCGCCGGTTTTCTGGTCGGTTAAGAGAAACCGGTTTTGCTCGGTCAGAAAAAACCCCGGCGCAATAGCATTGACGCGGATATTCTTTGAATAGTTCTGGCATATATGCACCGCGAGCCACTGCGTGAAATTGCTCACGGCTGCCTTGGCCGCCGAGTATGCCGGGATTCGCGTCAAGGGGCGGAAGGCATTCATACTGGAGATATTCAGTATTACGCCGCTGCCGTTTTCAATCATATCTTTGCTGAAGACCTGTGTCGGCAGCAGCGTTCCGAGGAAATTTAAATCGAAAACGAACCGAATAGCATCGCTCGGCAGGTCAAAAAAAGATAGGTCAGGTGAAGTGGTGGCTTCTTTTTTGTTCCCACCGGCTCCGTTAATCAGAATGTTCACTTTGCCAAGCTCGCGATTGATTTTTTCTTTGGCGGATTCCAGACTTTTTTTATCCAGCACATCGCATTTGACTGCGATAGCCGTGCCTTTGCCTGCTTTGATTTCATCGGTAACTTTTTGTGCCGCACTTTCGAGCAAATCCAGCACAGCAACCTTCGCGCTGGCACCGGCAAGGGCCTTGGCCATTGTGCCGCAAAGGACGCCGCCGGCGCCGGTAATTACGACAACTTTACCTTTGATGTCGAATGGGTTTTTCATTTCTTATCCTTTTTGGTTAAAGGTATTTTGGCAGTTTCTTTTCCAGCGGTTTGCGCTCGAATCTGGTAAATACCGGCAGGCCGTCCTTGCCGATAGTTATGGGCGCTTCGCCCTGGACCAAAGGCCGAACGTAGTCACGCATTGCATCGGTGATGTGGTTGCCCCTATCATTTATAAACTCGCGCGGCACCTTCTTTTCGCCGTTGGCTACATCCCTCAACTCTGCCAGCCCTGTTGTGCATTTGTATTTGGCGCCGATTTGGCGGACAAGCGTTACCATTTTGCCGTTGACGCCATCCAGAGCGTATCTTACAGCCATTTGTCCGCACATATAGGCCTCATTGACATCGGTCAGCGACGCAAAGTGCATAGCGCTACGTTGGTTGGTGCCTAACTTATTAAAGCGGGCCTTTATCTTGACCTCTTTTTCTATCACGGCCTTGAGCATCTCTGCGACGCCGCCGAGCTGGACGTGGTCGAAACTATCTTTGCCGAACGTCCCTTTGTCAGCGGTTACGTATTCACCTTTCTCGTCCTTCAGCCCTTCGCCTGCAACGATAAAGACCCTGCCGAATGCCTTGAGCACTTCCTGGACATCGCGGACAAACTTATCGAAGGAAAAGGCCGCTTCAGGCATATATATAAGGTGCGGCGCATCCTCGGGGGACCTCGCAGCGAGACCTGTCGCCGCCGCTATCCAGCCGGCGTTTCTTCCCATCACCTCCAAAATGGTGCAGGTATCCGCAGTATAGAGCGCCTCGGTGTCTCTGCCTGCCTCCATCGCGCAGGTGGCGACATATTTTGCCACGCTCGGGTAACCCGGGCAGTGGTCTGTGAATGCAAGGTCGTTATCGACCGTCTTCGGGATACCGATGCAGACCAGTTCATAGCGTGCATCCGCTGCGAGTTTGTTGACCTTGTCGGCGGTGTCCATTGAGTCATTTCCGCCGGCGTAGAAAAAGTAACGGATGTTGTGGGCCTTGAAGACATCGAGCACCCTGTCGAAATCCGCTCTGGATTCTTTAAGCGATTTGAGTTTGTGTCTGCACGAGCCCATCGCCGCCGCAGGCGTGCGTTTTAATGCCTCGATTGCCTCCGGCTTTTCTGATGAGACATCGAACAATTCTTCTTTTAATACGCCAAGTATGCCATTGATTGCTGCTATACAACTGCCGATTTTGCCGGACTTGGTTGCCTCCTGAACGACGCCGCACGCGCTTGAGTTGATGACCGTGGTCGGCCCGCCGGATTGTGCCACTATCGCATTAGGTTTTGAACCCATTTAATTACTCCTTTTATAAGAGCTTCTAACAAAAAGAATGTCATTGCGAGCGAACCGTAGGTTCGCGTGGCAATCTCTAACCTTTGATAACGTAAAAACTCATTTTGTTAGAAATTCTAAGTTTATTACCCCGACCTCTCGGGACTGACTAAATTGCTACGCTTTGGCAGAATATACAAAACGCCTGCGGAAATTTCAACGCCTTTTTTGGCATCGAAGATTATGCGAAATCGGGCTCTTTACAGCTCTGTGGCATGATTAAGTTGTTGACAAACAGACTAAAATGTTATAATCTAAACCTCACCGATGCCGTCTTGAGGTCAATGCGAAGGATTGGGTCATCGGTTTGAAGAACCCAACGCGAGATACCATATGACCTCGATGAAAGGCAGAAATAAGGAAGATGTCCTATGATTGCATAGACTTTGCACCCTACTGAATCGATAGTATTTAGTAAAATGAAAAACATATATCTGAAATACCAATGCCAGAAGTAAATCCGGACATACTACGTTGGGCTAGAAAAACAGCAGGACTAACAACCTTGGATGAAGCTGCTGTTAAGCTCGATCTTCATCAATCGCGAGGTGTATCCGCTGCTGACCGACTTGCTGCTTTGGAATCTGGTGACGATCAACCCACGCGTCCACTTCTTACGAGAATGGCAAAACAGTATCGCCGACCACTGTTGACCTTCTATATGAAAGCCCCGCCCCGAAAAGGCGACCGCGGCCAGGATTTCCGAACACTTCCGGAGGATTACTCAGACGTTGATGAGGCGTTGTTGGATGCCCTGATTCGCGATGTAAAGGCTCGACAGGGTATGGTTCGGGCAATGCTTGAAGATGAGGAGGATACGAAACCTCTTCCATTTGTTGGATCCCTGAGCAGGTCTCAAGGGGTTTCCGCAGTTTTATCATCCATCCGGGAGACAATTCAACTCGATATAGCTGAATTTCGTGCTCAGGCCTCTGCTTCCGATGCGTTCACGTTGCTGCGCGATCGAGTTGAACTGGCAGGAATATTCGTCCTGCTCATTGGTAATCTTGGAAGCTATCACACTGCGATAGATTTGGAGACATTTCGCGGATTCGCTCTTGCAGACGATATAGCACCATTTGTGATAATCAATGACCAAGACGCTCACTCAGCATGGTCATTCACGTTACTTCACGAACTGGTTCATATTTGGCTTGGGCAGACTGGTGTTAGCGGCTTGAGGGCGGAAATCTCAATCGAAAAGTTCTGTAACGATGTTGCGAGTGAGTTCTTGTTGCCCAGTTCAGAGCTTGAACAACTTGACGTTAACAACACGACAGATCTCGAATCAGCTCAGAGCCGAATCAGTGAATTTGCGAGAAACCAGAATCTTAGTGCTTCTATGGTCGCCTACAAACTGTATCGAATGGGTACTATCGACTTTGAGAGTTGGAAATTTTTGAGTGAGTCCTTTCGAAGAATGTGGCTTGACCAACGGAATGAGCGACGAATAATGGCACGTGAGCAGGAAAGGCGCGGACCATCTTATTATTTCACTCGTCGACATCGTATAGGCAAAGCATTGCTTGACTTTGTTGGTTCTATGATGCGTGCCGGTGCCATAACAACATCGAAAGCAGGTAAAGTGCTCGGCGTCAAGGCTAAGAACGTACAAAATCTCCTTGACGCTGGTGGATTGTTATAGGTGATTTTCTTGATTTACTTACTGGATGCAAATGTTCTTATTGACGCAAACAGGGACTACTATCCCCTCCAGCGCGTCCCCGAGTTCTGGGAGTGGCTCGAGAACACTGGCGAAAACGGTAATGCAAAGATACCGCTCGAAGTGTATGAAGAGATTAGTGACGGGAAAGACGAACTTGCTATCTGGGCAAAGCAAGAACACATTAAAACAGCTCTCCTCGTTCAAGAGGAAGTTGATGTCTCTCTGGTCTCTCGCGCAACTGACCAAGGGTACGCATCTGATCTCACCGACGATGAGGTAGAGAAGATAGGTCGCGATCCATTCTTGATAGCCTACGCCCTCAGGAACCCGGCGAGCAGATGTGTTGTGACCACAGAGGTATCTAAGCCCCGAAGCCTTCGAGCGAATCGCCACTTGCCAGATGTATGCGCTGACCTTGGGGTGCGATGCTGCAACACATTCGAGTTTCTACGCGCTTTAGATTTTACCACTAGATGGAATTCTCCATAATTCGTAATGTTTAGCCCGCTGATTTGCTCGGCGGTTTTTTTAAAACGCGAGTATCGGGAATCAAGCATCCAGCATACATTAAGAAGCAAGCAAGCTGGCAGAGCAATAGTAAGCGAGAATAATGAAAGAGATACCGTTGGGAAACGGCCTGACCGCAAAAGTCGATGACGAAGATTACGAATGGTTGTCCCGCTATAGCTGGTATGCCTATTACGACCCCCAGCGAGGACAAACCTATGCAGCCCACGACACGCCCAGCGGAAGACGGGTCTTTATGCACGATGTAATTATGGGTATTGATACGCTCGAAGATGAGTCGTTGAATTGAGTTTATCCCGCGAGATAGGCGTAGCCGTTATCTCACTGGGTTCACCCAATTTGCTAATTCGCCAATTCTCTAATAAGCTCAAAAATCCATGTTCATCTGTTCAATCTGTTGCAAATTTACACCTTATAAACCTTAAATCCGTGTCCATCCGTGTTAATCCGTGGATAATTTTACTTGACACTTAACATTTATTTTTGTATAATATCTATCTAATATATAGTCTAAAATAGTCAATAGTCAATAGTAAATAATAAATCTGGAGGGTTTCCCAATGGCCAGCGAAGCCCAAATCCTCGCCAATCGCCTTAACTCCCAAAAATCGACCGGCCCGCACATGCAAAAGGTTCTTGAGGTTCGCTCTATCGCTATGTTCCTTTGTGCCTCAGTGCCTTTGTGGCTATGAGTCGATTATGCAAAACAAAGCCAATTTTCAAAAAGCCTGTATGAATGTAAGCGTTTATTCAAACAAAGATTGTGGAAATTCTCTCACTTTGAGATTCCGAAAAAACAAACCCAAAGTCGAATTCAGCCCTCTGTCCTCCGTCTTCTGTCCTCTGTATTCTGTTTTATGGGGTTTCTTTACAAACCAGTCAATGTTCAGTATTATATCCGGCATATAGGCCGATGTAGCTCAACGGTAGAGCACGGCTTTCGTAAAGCCGGGGTTGAGGGTTCAAATCCCTCCATCGGCTGTGTGAATCTCCAGGAAAAGTATAAATCGCTGCAACAAATCCTCAAGAGGCTGGGCAAAGTCGTTATTGCTTACTCCGGCGGGGTGGATAGCACGTTCTTATTGAAAGCTGCTGTCGATACGCTTGGGGTGGAAAATGTCCTGGCCTGTATAGGGGTAAGCCCGTCTTTGGCTAAATCACAGTATAAGCAGGCGGTCAAAAACGCAAAAGATATAGGCGCCACACTTCGCACTATCAAATTAAACGAAATGGCCGATGCGAAATTTATCGCAAATTCGCCGGACCGGTGCTTCCACTGCAAATCGCACCTGCTGCGAATACTATCCGGCATAGCCAAAAAGGAAAATTTTAACTGTGTCGTATGCGGCAATAACTTCGATGATAAAGACGATTTCCGTCCCGGCAGCCGGGCGATAAAACTCTTCGCCGCTCGTTCGCCGCTTGCAGAAGCGAAGCTTACTAAAAATGACATCCGTCGGCTAAGCAGGCAAATGAATCTACCCACCGCTGATATGCCTGCTTCGCCGTGCTTAGCTTCGAGGATAAGCTACGGCCTGGAAATAACAGAGAGCCGCCTAAAACAAATCGAACAGGCCGAGGATTTCCTGAGGACATTTGGTTTGGTGGAATTTAGGGTGCGTCATCACGACACCATCGCTCGAATCGAAGTTAGCCCGCAGGATATTGAAAAGATAACAACAGAGCCAACCCGCTCAAAAATAGTTAAAAGATTAAAGTCGCTTGGCTTTAAGTTTGTAACCGTTGACCTGCAGGGCTTTCGCTCCGGGTCATTGAACGAGCAACTGTTAGACAAGGCAAGCAAAAGCAAAATCGGCCACGAAGACACAAAGGCGCAAAAAACAAAGTTTTTAGACACGGATTGACACAGATTTTTAGAAAGTAAAAAATAAAAGGTAAAAGTGCTGTCCGCGGATTTTCTCACCCAGTGCCGGCACTAACGTTGCTTTCAGCGGCGGCAATTAGACGTTCGCTGAAAGGCATGGTTCGGGACTCGCGGTTCCAAGTGCAGACGGAGTCAATCCCCTCTGAGGCGCCGACGCGATGCGACAAGCGCACCGATAAGTCCGGCAGTCAGGCTGAGCCCGGTTGCGATAGTTAGCAGCACGAGTGGGCCGTTACCAGAACCGAGCGCAAGCAACACGACAAGCCCTCCGAAGCAGACGGCATTAATCACAAGAAGCGTGAGCTCCAAAGGGGACAGCCACTTACGCCAACACTTCATATCTTTGTCCGACATAGTCCTTTTCTCCCAAACTATGTATTATATGGTTCCATATAAGAGAATTTTTTCCTCGCTACAACTTTGCCAGGGCGGCATTGACTTTTTCAAGGTCGAAGCGTTCAGGGTCGAATTTCCTGCCTATCCATTCGACAAATTCCTTGTGCTGTTCGTGTTTAGGGTCTTTGAGGGCTTCGAGCATATCATAATAGCCCCAGATGCCGCCGCAGTCCTCCGGTGGGCAGGCAAGCTTACCCGCCAGACACACGGGATAGTTCACGCCCTCGGCCGGCGGGCCGATTTTGACCACTTTGATTTCGTGTTCCCAGCCATCGCCAAAGTCGTACTCATAGATGAACTTGCTTTTTACCGCCGGTGCCAGCTCACATAGCATCATCTTTCTTTCATCCTCGGCACCCTCTACCTCCATTCGTGGGTCGCTCCAGCAACGGTCGCGGCATATTATCAGTCTCTCATACCGCTCCTGCCAATTCAACGAAGCCAACTCTTCCCTCTTCGGCTTGGGTTGGCGATTGCCGACGACAAACTCGTGCAGATGGTAGTTCCCCCAGCCCATAACGACCTGTATGACCTGATGCAGGTCGCTGAGTCGCATATTGCTGGGCACAGCAATACGCCGCCAGATAGGGGGCTTGCTGTCGTGTAGTGTTATCTTGAGTTCGTGGACCTGCACCGGCTGGGCCGGCTTTACTCGCATCCAGATTTTCTTTCCCGTGCGGATAGTTGGTTCTTTTGGCATATCAGTCTCCTTTCTGGGGTATTATTGGGGACATTATCTGGAAAAGCAAAAAGAATTTTCAATTTTCAATTCCACCATACGGACGGTGGACAAGTTTCGATTTTCGATTTAAAATCGGTAATGTGTTCTGGGGGCGGGGAAAATGGATTTGTGCTCAGGAGCAAAATATGTCTTATAGAAAAACTTCCGCAGTGCTCAGGATTATCTTTTCGATAAGTATTTTCTTTACTCTATGCTTCTATCACAATGCCAGATCAGTTTCACCTGGCGTTACGGCGAAAGGCGAGCTTGAGCTAAAGGTGATGACCTTCAATATCCGCTACGGCACCGCTGACGATGGCGAGAACCGCTGGGAGAACCGGCAGCAAATGGTAATAGATGTTCTCCGCGAAAATCAACTCGATGTTGTCGGTTTGCAGGAGGCATTGGATTTTCAGATAAGCCAGATTCGGCAAGGGCTGTCGGAATTCGGCCAGCTCGGCGTTGCTCGTGAGGATGGAAAGACAAAAGGCGAGTATTGCACAATCCTGTATCGGCGTGACCGCTTTGATGTAAATGAATCAGGGACATTCTGGTTTTCAGATACGCCTGAGGTTCCGGGTTCGAATCAGTGGGGCGGCGCCTGTGTGCGGATATGCACTTGGGCACGGCTTGTCGAAAAGAAAACGGGCAATGCTTTCTATCACTATAACCTTCACTTAGACCATGTTTCTCAGCCATCGCGTGAGAAAAGTGCGGTCCTGCTGGCTCAACGCATCCGCGAGAGGAAGCACCCGGACCCATTTATAGTAACGGGTGATTTCAACGCCGGCGAAAACAATCCGGCTGTAATGTATCTAAGGGGTAAAGCAGCCCTCAGCGAAGGCGAAAGCAAATCTGAAAATCCGGTTCCTGCTGTCGATACTTTTCGTGTGCTGCACCCGGATGCCAATGAGGTGGGGACATTCAACCAGTTTGCAGGGAATCGCAAGGGCGAAAAGATCGATTTTATCTTTACTTTGCCGGATGTTCAGGTTCTCGAATCGCAAATAGTCCACACCGAGCGTAACGGACGCTATCCCTCCGACCATTTTCCCGTTACTGCCCGGCTTCGTCTGCCCGCGGGAGGTGAGAACTCACCATAAACGGCGGGCTACATAAACCCCCAAAT
>Ga0315279_10000472_pt1 | contig 79976 bp, 75 predicted proteins | sample YL17G06_20_MG_FD_203694 | JGI IMG/M metagenome (GOLD analysis project Ga0315279, IMG submission 203694) | Sediment microbial communities from Yellowstone Lake, YNP, Wyoming, USA - YL17G06_20 | ecosystem: Environmental > Aquatic > Freshwater > Lake > Sediment | place: USA: Wyoming | collected...
GACGGAGGAATCGCCCCCCTCTGCGTCGTTGGAACTGAGCAGAACGTAGCTGTAATGCATAGGTGAATCAAGTTGGAACGGCACGAGCGCTGGCGGGCGTGAAAAGCCGCGGACCTACAACACAGGTCCGCGCTACGCTGGCTTAAAAACGCGCCCATGACACAAGCAAACATGAGCGCAACTTCGGGATCGGGGTATAATCAGCGGAAAAGTGAAAGGAGTTTTACCTTCATGCCTAAGGAATCGGAACTCGACCGCCGCGAATTCTTGAAGGCCAGCGCTCGCACCGGAGCGGCGCTTGCCGCACTTGGTAGCACCGGCCTCCTGACTCACCCGGAGCGCGTCTTCGGGGCAAACGACCGAGTCCGCGTGGCTGTGGTCGGTTTGCACGGGCAGGGATGGGCACACGTCCACGAGTACTCCAAATTGCCCAACGTAGAGGTCGCCGCGCTCTGCGATGTGGACGAAAACGTCCTCAGCCAACGTCTGGGCGAGATGGAGAAGATGGGACTCAAGAAGCCTGCCACGTTCGTTGACTTGCGGAAGCTTCTGGAGGACAAGTCAATCGACGCCATTTCCATCGCGACCCCCAATCACTGGCACTCGCTTCAGGCAATCTGGGGCTGCCAGGCGGGCAAAGACGTTTACGTCGAGAAGCCCATGTCGCACAACTGGTGGGAAGGGCGCCAGTTGGTACGAGCCGCGCAGAAGTACAACCGCATTGTCCAGCACGGCACCAACAGCCGCTCCGGCAAAGCGGTCCAGGAAGGCATTCAGAAAATGCGCGACGGCTTGATCGGAGAGGTGTATTTGTCGCGCGGCTTGTGCTTCAAGTGGCGAAAGACCATCGGGCACGCGCCGGTCGAGCCGGTCCCGGCAGGCGTTAACTACGACCTGTGGACCGGCCCTGCGCCGCTGAAGCCTTACACCCGAAACCGGTTCCACTACAACTGGCACTGGATCTGGGACACCGGGGGCGGCGATTTCGGAAACCAGGGCATCCACGAGCTCGACGCGGCGCGCTGGGGGCTGGACGTGGGATTTCCCCACAAGGTCGCGGCCATCGGCGGCCACTTCATGTTCGACGACGATCAGGAAACGCCCAACACCCTGAATGTGGCCTACGAGTTCATCCTGCCTGACGGCAAGCGAAAAATGCTCGAGTTTGAAGTCCGCCACTGGATCACCAACCACGAAGCGGAGGTCGGAACGCCAGCCTTCGGCGGTGGCGAAGTCCCGGCAGCTCTGGGCAATGTCGCTGCCCCGGCGCCGCGCAAGGGCAAAGGGCCGCAGAACACCGTCGGCAACATCTTCTATGGATCCCAAGGCTATCTGGCTATGAACGGCTACGACTCCTATAAGACCTGGCTCGGTGAGGAGCAGGAACCGGGGCCACACGCGCAGGCCGCGGGTAATAACTGGGCGAATTTCATTGATTGCGTCCGGAGCAGCAAGAAGGAGAACTTGAACGCGCCCATTGAGGAAGGACACATCTCCTGCACGCTGCTCCATCTGGGCAACGTGGCCTATCGGCTTGGCCGAACCCTGTACTTTGACCCGGAGAAAGAAACGGTGATTGGCGACGACGAGGCCAACCGCCTGCTGCGCGACGGAGATCGGGGCTACCGCGAGCCGTACGTCGTTCCGGAAAACGTCTAGGCCCCAGTAATTGCCGATTGCCGATTGACGATTGCAACTTGCTGACTGCCGATTGCCGATTGGCAATTCCCGATTCGCGATTGCCGGCTCCGGACTGCCGGCTCCGGACTGCCGACTGCTAATTTCTGCCTTCTGACTTCTCGCTTCTGCCTTCTGACTCCTGGCTTCTGACTTCCGCCTTCGTTGTTTGAGCTGGGACACATTGCCCGATAAACAATTCTGGGACCGAGACAGGGACTCTGGCCCAGCCTCCTGGGCCAGGTAGCTCGCTAGAATGCCCTGCCAGCGGCCCTGGCTTGCCCCAGGATCGACGTTTTTGCCTTGGCCTATGTGATTAGCCTATCCGATGATAGAAAGGCCTTGTTTTCGCCTTTAAACGCGAAATGCACTGGGAGAAGGCTCCGGGGAACTCCTATCCTCCACCGCTGTCCCCGACCGGTGAGCGTAGAGACGTTGCGTTGGATCGCATCCGCGTTTGAGACGACCCACCGGGCCGTCTCTACGGTCCGGGCGGGCGGCGGGACGCCGCCCCTACTTCACCTTCGTCACCGTCGCTTCGATTTCGAAGCGGCGATTTGACGTCACATCGTCCATGCTACCGATGAGCGTGGGTTTCCCTGGGGAAACCGCCGCCGTGACGTTTGAGCTCACCCTGCGGAAGACGGGATTCGACTCCGATGGCGTCGGGGCCTGTTCGCGCGGGACAACACTGGAGAATTCGATGTAACTTTCTAGTAACATTACGTCGTCCCGTTCCCCCACGCGACAGTCAATACTCATGCCGACGTTCTCGTACGTGACGCCTTTTTCTCCCATAATCGGTACCCTGTTGCCGACGCGGCTCCTAGCCCAATCGTTGGTTTCTACCATCAGCATGTATTTGCGGCTATTCAGGACTTTTCCGTCTTCCATTTCCCGAATCGTGTAATCCACGCGGTAGACGGCCACGGGCTTGGTCGCCGCAGCCAACTTCCCTTCCTTTGGGCTCTTCTCCGAGCTCACTTCCTGCGCCGCCGCCCTTAACCCGAGGGTGGAAAGAACGACGGCCAGCAACACCAATGCTTGTCCTCTGAAAACCATGTTGCGCATAAACTCCTCCTCAATTTTCCTGCCCGTTCTCAGCTCCCGGTAGCGGTTTAATCTCCAGGGCAGCAATGCTTATTTTCGGGATCTCCAAATGCCCCAGCGGCTGTTGCACCACGTGCGCTTCCAGTTCCGATGAAGGAGTGCTCTGCACGTAAAGCAACAGCAGTTTCTCCTGCTCCGTCGGCGGTATCGGCGTAGGAAACTGCTCTGGGCGGCGCTCCGCTTTCACTCGCCGCACCGGCCGGATCTCGGTGCGCGCGGCGGAACGCGCACGTGGGACCACGGCCACAGCGAGAGGCGGTTCAGGCTTGCCTGCCATGGCCTGTGGGACGGGCGCAACCGGCGCGGGGCGACGGTGAGGGACGTAGAGCACCACCGCGACGACTGCCAGCGCCGCTGCCGCAGCAGCCCCCAGCGCCCAAACCCACCGGCGAGCTTTTGCGGCGCGCGCGCGAGTGCGCACGTTTGCCAGAATACGTGTTTCCAGGCCCGCGCGCGGCTCCTGGCTCCGATATTGGCGGAGCGAGGCGTCGAGCAGGTCATCTACGAAGCGATCAGTTTCCTTGTCGTGCATACTTCCTCTCTAGTGCCGTTCCAACTTTTTGCGACTACTTACCTTGGACCATGCGGTCGCGCCGCGGGGGCGGCAGAACGGGCCAATTGATAGCCCCAATAAGTTGGAACGGCACTAGCCGCCAGGCCGCGGGCGAGACCCGTCAGCCGACGGGCAGGCTCCCGGCCGTTCCAGCACGGCCGCAAGTTTCTCGCGCAGCAATGCCCGCGCGCGCAGCAGCCGGGTGCGGACCGAGCCTTCGGGAATACCCAGCACTTCGGAAATCTCCGCGGAGGTCATTTCCTCGACCGTCGAGAGAACCAGGGTGTCGCGAAGCTCTCGTGGCAGCGTAGCGATCAGCCTCTCAAGCAGTCCTAGCATCTGGGCCTGCGCGGCGATTTCCTCGGCGCTGGAGCCCTGCGCCCGCAGTTGCCTCACCGCCTCGGCAGCTTCGTCGAGCGCAACCTCCGGGGCAAACTTCCTCCGGTCGAGCGCCACGCGCCACACGGTGCGTGCCAGCCACGCTCGCCGGTCGCGGATGCGGGGCCAGTCCTTGCGGTGCCGCCAGAAGCGGAGGAAGGCCTCCTGCGCCGCGTCCTCGGCGTCGTGGTGATTGCGGAGCACCGCATAGGCCACCTTGTAAACGAACCGGGCGTGCTCGCGCACAGCGACCTCGAGCTCATCCCCGGCGGCACCCGCAATCGGAATGGACTCGCTCAAGATCACCTGCCCTGGCACTGCCATTCCGGGCCCTCATAGGTTAAGACCGCGCAGGCCGGCAAAGCGTTCGGATTTATTTGTGCGGAATCATAGCGCATCCCCAGGGAAAGCAGGCCGGCAGTTTGGATCTGGGCTACCTGTCCCGTGACCGCCTGATAAGTTTCCCGCCGGGCTTGCCCCGATCCGTCGGCAAGAGAGTAAGTCCCCTGAGCCCAGAGGCGGCCGATCCCGCGTACGCGGGATGGGTGCACGCCCAGCCCGGCTCCCCAAAGCGGTGCGCAGTCGTCAGGCCTGATGTCGCTCCCTTTATCGACGGATCGGGGCTTGTGTGCACCCCAAGCCTTCGCAATGAGCACGCTCCGCCAAAAGCACCTTTTTAGGCGGGCACGGGACTTGCTGCTCCACGCAAGAATCATGGAACTTTTGCCGGCGCCGCCGCGTTTCTCAATGCAGGGAAGGAGTCGCACGATCATGAAGAAAATGGTGTCCGGACTTATGGTGCTGGCTTGGCTGGCGACGGCGGCACTGGCCGTGGCAGCCGAACGCTGGGTACACGTCAAGGTTGTGGAAGCCAACGAAGACGGCGAAAGGGTCCGCATTAACATTCCGCTGAGCCTGGCTGAAAAGGTCCTTCCGACGATCAGGGCGGACAAGCTGCGGAACGGGAAACTGAAACTGGACGACGAGGCATTTGACCGGGTGGACCTGCGCGGCCTGCTCGAGGCCGTACGCACGGCCCAAGACAATGAATACGTCACTGTCGAGTCGCGTCACGAGAACGTGCGGGTTGCCAAGTCAGGCGGGTTCCTGCTGGTCAAGGTCCGTGAGACTCGGGACTGGGGCAGGAAAGCCGCAAAGGCCGCAGAGCCGAAGTCTTTCGAGACGGTGGACATCAAGATCCCCTTCACCGTGGTCAACGCCCTGCTTTCCGGCGACAAGGACGAACTCGACTTGCTGGCGGCCGTGCGTGCCCTGAGTGAATACCCGGACCTCGAGCTGGTCACCGTGAACGATCAATCGAGCACCGTACGCATCTGGACCGACTCGCGGAACACCGCCGACTGAGAAGAGTTTTGGTGGCGCAGACTCGTTCTGTGAGTCTGCCGCTTTTGCATCTGTAGCGCCGACTTGTCCCGCTCTGCGGGATCTGCGGGTCTTAAGGCAACGGCCTCGCTGGCGCGGCTCCGCCAGGGCGACGGAGAGTCTGTGTGAAAGGTCGGGCGACCTGACGTAGCGGCCCCGTTCGCGGGGGCACATGCGGTTGAAGATGAAGTGCCGGGCTCAAGCCCGGCTCTACGCTAGACGGGCCGAGATGGAGCTTTCACACAAACTCACGGAGCCCAGGAATAGGACTTCGGCTGCGGCTCCCTCTCGGGAAGTAAGCTCCGACCGGCCGGGGCGTTAATCCCTGGGCAGGCCGCGAAGGTGGTGGGCATGATCCCCAAGGTAGCTATTCTAGCGAGCGTGGCCAGCGTGCCCGTTCTGGCCGGAGCGTTGGTTTACAACACAGGCATGGTCAGAGTAGAGGTTCGCGAGAAGAGCCCCAACGGCCAGCACATCCGCTTAGCGGTGCCAGCCGTGGTCGTGCCGATCGGTCTGCGGCTGGTACCTAAGGAGAAGCTGCGGGAGGCGTCGCGGGACCTGCAAGCGTGGCTGCCGGCCATCAAGGTGGCCAGCGAAGAATTGAGGCGCTGCCCGGACGGCCCGCTGGTCGAGGTTGACAGCCGACGCGAGCACGTCCGCATCGTGAAGCGTGGCGACGCGCTGGTCATCGACGTGGATTCCGAAAGCGAGACCGTCCACGTCTCCTTCCCTTTGGGGGCCGTGGCGTACACGGCGAGCCAGTTGGTCAGCGATGCCCCTCCGGTGTGAGCCCCACCCTGCCATGGTGGATGGCGCAGACCATCTGTGGTCTGCGCGCCAGCAGGGGGAAGAGAACCCCAGCAGGTAGCGCAACTCCCGCCCTGCGGAGTTGCGGCTTTTCCAGTTCGGTTTCGGTGGCGTTGGGGCATCCACGCCGTCCGCGAAAAGGCGGCGAAGAGCCGCAGGTCTGGAAAGCGAGACCTGCGCTACGCGGTCACGGTCTTACCATCCTCGCCCAGCACCGCGCGGGCTTTCTTGTGATAGGCGATGTTGGCCAGGTGAAGCGAGCGGACCGCCTGATGGCCAATCTCAATCGTGGCGTTGGGCTGCTGGCGCGTGCGGATGCATTCCAGAAAATTCTTGATATGCGGGACGGTCGAGGTCGCGCTGCCCGGTAGTTTCTCCTTGGCCGGCTCCGGACGGCTCCAGCGCCCGCCGGGCCACGGTTCCTGGTACATCCGGTAGCCCTGCTCGCAGAGTTCGAGCGTGCCCTTCTGCCCCTGGAAGACAATACCCCAACCGTTCTGGAAGGAGTTGGTGTAGGTCAGCGTCCACGTGCAGGTGAAGCGGGGATATTCAAAGACAGCGCAGAAGGTATCGGGTGTTTCCGAGGGCTGGAGCTTATACACTCCGCCATAACACTGGGCAGCGATAGGACGAGCCGAATTAGTAAACCACTGAATGACGTCGATAAGGTGGGTTCCCTGGTCGGTCATATTCCCGCCGGAGAAGTCCCAAAAGTAACGCCAATAGCGAAAGCGGAAAGGATCGAAGGGCTGTTTGGGGGCCGGGCCCACGAAGCGGTCCCAATCGAGTTTGTTCTGGAGCACCGACCGCACGCGGAGGTTGAGGTTCCAGTACCACTCGGCGCGCACGAGGTTGATTTCTCCCAGGGCTCCCTGGTCGATGAGGGCTTTGCACTCCTGCACAATTGGGGAGCTGCGCCGCTGCATGCCTACCTCCACCACCCGGTCCGTCTTGCGCACCTCAGCGACCATATCGGCGCCCTGCTCGATGGACCAGGAAAGAGGCTTCTCGCAATAGGCGTCTTTGCCGGCGCGCAGGGCGTCCACCAGATGGTCGTGGTGCCAGTGGTCCGGCGTGCCAATCAGCACCGCATCGATATCTTTGTGATCCAGCACCTTCCGGTAGTCCGCGTACCCCTTGGCCTGGGAGCCGGCAATCTCCAGTGCCGCGTCCAGGTGCACCCCGTAAACGTCGCAGACGGCCGCCCATTCCACGCCTTGGTCCTTGAAGTTCTCCATGTGCCCGCGGCCCATGCCTCCCGCGCCGATAATGCCCATGACGACGCGATCGTTGGCTCCGAACACCTTGCCGCTGAACGAAGGATGGGCCAGCACTCCCAGTCCCACCGCCGCGGTGTTGCCCAGGAATTTCCTGCGCGTGATTCCGTCGATTAGCATTTGAGACCTCCCAGTCATTGATGATTGCCGATTGGTGATTGCCGATTGCTCAATCGAAAATCCGCTGGACCATCGGGCCATCTGGCCATCGGCCCATTGATCCGATCACCCGATGACCCGATAGCCAGGCGTCGCTCCCTTTATCCCGCGTAGGCGGGATCGGGGTTGGATGGCTGCCCCAGCCGCCGGGCTATGTGCGTTCTTGCAACTGAATCTGCATGCAGAGGTTCATGGCCGGAGTTACTTCGCGGAATACGGCCAAGATGGATTCGACTAAGTCGACTCCTGTCGCGCTGCGTACTTCACTCTCCGACATTGGATAATAGACTTGGAAACCGGCCCAGTGACCCTTCGGCGCCGCTTCGAGGACTCGATGGAGCTTCACCATGCTGGGAAAGCTCGCCTTCGCGAACTGCGCGGGTTCCGCTTCCCAACTTCCCGCCTGAAGCATGAATCCTTCTCGCAACACCAGCCGCTTCAACTCGCGTTCCATGGGGCTTTGGGGCTTCAGCGCCTTGAGAAGCCGGTGCCAGTCCCAGTCGGGGCGCAGTTCGCAATCGCGATACTCTCGCGGCGCCTTCACGTAACCACGCTCGACTTGGAGGCCGGACTTGAAAACCCGCTCCTCGGTGTCCACGGTGAGGAAGAACTTCGTGCAGCCGAAGCTGACGTGAGCGGAAATCGGCTTGGCGGCGCGGTTCGCGCGCAGCAAGTAGCCAATCCATTGCCAGTAGACGCCGCGCCCCCAGCGCTCGGTAACAAAGGGTTGTTGGTAGCGGGCCTCCAGCGCCAGCTTCAAAATGCGCGTGATCCGTTCATTCTCCTCCAGATTCCCGACATGGATCCCACGTCGAAAGTCGAGAAACTCCGGCCGAAACCCGATGGCTGCCGTCGGTAGGGGCAGGTTGGCGTGGGATTTGGAAGCCATAGCAGAGCTGCCGTGCGCCGCCTGCTTCGCCAAATGGCGCAGACCCTTAGCGCCCGCAATTCTCGCCTTGCCTGCTTACGCTCGCGGGGCTAAGAAGGCCTGCGTCTCCCGCAGGAGACGCAGGCGCGATTGTAGCACTGTTTTTCCGCTGGCGAAGTTAGTCAAGCCTACTCCTCAGATTCAGATTCATTCAATCCTCGAGACGTGTCCGGCACCGCCCCAATTGACGCTTACCCGGCGGGTTGCTAAGATGGCCACGATAAGCTTAGCTGAGGAGAAAAGACTGTGGATCGGCTGACGCGCCACCAACTGAAACAAGACGAGTTCCGTCAAACCTTCGACCGCTTCGAGGAATACCTCAAGCAAAATTACCAAAGCATCATGACCGTCGCCATCCTGATGATCGCGGTGGTGGGGCTGGCCGGCGGACTGAAGTATTACATTAACCACCAGGAAGCCGAGGCTAATACCGACCTCGGCGCCGCCCTCAAGACGTTCCGCGCCTATGTGGGGACGGCTGCTCCGGGCACCCTAGAGCCCGATGCTGAGACCTTCCCGACCGCCCAGGCCAAGTATAAGAAGGCTCTTGACCAGTTCACTGCTATCATCCAGAAGTATCGGATGTTTCCGCAGCCCAAAGCGGTCGCGATTGCCCGATACCAAGTGGGCATTTGCCAGGCGCTGCTGGGGGACCACGCCGCGGCCTTGAAGACTTTGCAGGAAGCCGGCCGTGTGCGCGACCGGGAGATTGCGTCGCTTGCTCAACTGGCGCTGGCGGGCGAGTTGGTCAAGAGCGGAAAATTGCCGGAGGCCGCGAAGATCTGCCAGGAGCTCGCCGACCGTCCTACCTTGTCGGTGCCGAAAGCCACCGCGTTATTAGCGCTGGGCGATGCCTACCGGGTGTCGCAGCCCGCCCGGGCCCGCCAAATCTACGAGCAGGTCCAGAAGCAATTCGGCTCCAACGCCACGGTCGCGGAAGTCGTGAAGCAGCAGATAGCAAGCCTGCCGCGCTAGAAGCCAGAACGTAGGGCCGACGCTCGCGTCGGCCAAGGCCGGGGCAAGCCCCGGCCCTACAAACGGGGCACAACCCATTTTCATGCACAGTGAGCGGGAGACCCTCGAAACGGACGTGCTGATTGTCGGGGCGGGTCCGGCGGGGCTCAGTTGCGCGCTGCGCCTGGCCCAGCTCTTCCAGGCCCACCACGCGCAAGGTCAACAGGGGCCTGCGCCCGGCGGCGCAGGGCAGGGCCAGTCCGAGTCCCAGCTCAGCACCGAAAACATCTACGTGCTGGAAAAGGCGAGTGAGATTGGCGCGCATTGTCTTTCGGGCGCTGTGCTGGACCCTCGCGCCCTGCGCGAGTTGTTGCCGGACTTCGCGGCACAGGGCGCGCCGCTGGAGTCGCCCGTCACGGGCGATTCCGTCTACTATTTCACCGAGCACAGGCAGTGGAAGCTGCCCCTCACTCCTTCTTTCCTCCACAACCGCGGGAACTACATCATCTCGCTCAACAAATTTGCTAAATGGATGGGTGAGCGGGTGGAGCGGGCAGGCGTGAGCTTGTTCGCGGGCTTTGCGGGGATGGAAGTGCTCTTCGAAGGCGGGCGGGTCGCGGGGGTGCGCACCGACGACAAGGGAATCGACCGCAACGGCAAACGCAAGGCCAACTTCCAAGCCGGATACGACCTGCGAGCCAAGGTCACGGTTTTTGCCGAGGGCCCATGCGGCTCCTTAACCAAACAGTTGATTGCCAAGCTGGGACTTGACCGCGGGCGTAATCCCCAGATGTACGCCGTAGGCGTCAAAGAGCTGTGGGAGATCCCCGCGGGACGCATCGCGCGCGGCGAGGTGATTCATACCGCCGGCTGGCCGCTCACCTCGCGGCAGTTCGGTGGCGGGTTCATCTACGCTCTTTCGGATACGTGCCTTTCGGCAGGATTGGTGATCGGGCTGGAATATGAGGATCCCCGGTTTGACCCCCACAACGCCTTCCAACAATTCAAGACGCATCCTTGGGTAAGGAAACTCTTGGCGGGCGGGCAGATGGTCCGCTATGGCGCCAAGACGATCCCCGAAGGCGGCTACTACTCCATCCCCGCCACGGTGACGGAGGGTGCGCTGATCGTCGGCGACGCTGCGGGGTTCCTCAATTCGCAGCGCTTGAAGGGCGTTCATCTGGCCATGAAGACAGGCATGCTCGCGGCAGAGACGATATTCGAGGCGCTACGGAAGAACGATTTCTCGCCGGCAATGCTGGGGAAATTTGAAGAGCGCTGGCAGCAAAGCTGGGTCAAAGAGGAACTCTGGAAAGTGCGCAATTTTCACCAGGGCTTTGAGCACGGCTTCTGGCGCGGTGTCCTGCATGGTGGGCTCCAACTCGTCACGGGCGGCCGGGGCGTCCGCGTCCGCTACCCCGCGCGCGCCGGTCACGAGAGCATGAAGTTCCTCTCCGCGTTCGCGCATCCGCCCGGCGAGAGGCTCAAACCCGACGGACGGCTGACCTTCGACAAGCTTTCCGACGTGTACCACTCGGGGACTCAACACGAAGAAGATCAGCCTTGCCACCTGAAGATCGCCGACTTCGATATCTGCAACAACCGCTGCACGCGCGAGTACGGGAACCCCTGCCAATATTTCTGTCCGGCTGCGGTCTATGAGATGGAAGATAACCCCAACGGGCCGGGGAAGCACCTGAAGATCAATGCTTCCAACTGCGTGCATTGTAAGACTTGCGACATCGCCGATCCCTATCAGATCATCACCTGGGTTTGCCCGGAAGGGGGCGGCGGACCTCGCTACGACGGCCTGTGACACGATGAGTAAGTCTGGGTCGCGTTCACGGGCCAAGCGGGCTTCGAGAAGGAGACAAGGGAATGGAAAAGGTCAACCTCGCTCAGAAATTCAGCCAGTTCAACGAATGCTGGAGCCCCAAAATCGTCGGCGAGCTCAACGGCCAGTACGTGAAGGTAGTCAAAGTGAAAGGTGAATTCGTCTGGCACCATCACGAGGAGGAGGACGAACTGTTCCTGGTGGTGAAAGGCAGGCTCCGGATCGAGTTCCGGGGCCGCGATCTAGTGCTGGAGGAAGGCGAGTTCGTGATCGTCCCGGGCGGCGTCGAGCATAAACCCGTGGCGGAGGAAGAAGCGCAAGTGGTGCTGTTCGAACCGAAGTCAACCCTCAACACTGGAAACGTGCGCAACGGCCGAACCCTCGCCAACCTTGAGAGGGTTTGATGCGCAAGCCCACGGTTGAAAAACCCCAACCGTGACTGCTCAAACACACGTGAAAAACGCCGATCCCCTTCGAGACATCATCCAGCACTACGAAACGGTTGCGGAGGCGGGACGCCTGTCGCAGGGCACTGGCCAGCTTGAGTTCGCCCGCACCCAGGAACTACTGAGGCGCTACCTGCCTCCGCCGCCTGCGGTGATCTTCGACGTCAGCGGCGGTCCGGGCGCGTACGCGTGCTGGCTGGCGCAGCAGGGCTACGAGATTCATCTCGTCGATCCCGTGCCCTTGCACGTCGAGCAGGCCTGGCGCGCTTCGCGGGAACCGCCCGCTCATCCCCTGGCGAGCGCCCTCGTGGGTGACGCGCGCAGGCTGCAACGCGCCGACTCGTCCGTGGACGCCGTGCTCTTGCTCGGGCCCCTGTACCATCTGACGGAGCGCCAGGACCGCGTGCAGGCGCTCGGCGAAGCGCGCCGCATCCTGCGCGAGGGCGGGCTGGTACTGGCGGTGGGGATTTGCCGCTTTGCCTCGCTCCTGGATGGGCTGGCGCGAGGATATTTGGATGATCCGCAATTTGCCCGCATGGTTGAACGTGACCTGAGGGATGGCCAGCACCGCAACCTGACGAACAACCCGGCCTATTTCACCACGGCCTTCTTTCATCATCCGGAGGAACTCGCGGCGGAAATCCGCGAAGCGGGGCTGCGACACGAAAAGACGTTGGCGGTCGAAGGGCCGGGATGGCTGTTGCAGAATTTTGCGGAGCATTGGGAGGATGCCGGCCGGCGTGAGCGTCTCCTGCAGGCGGTCCGGTCACTTGAGGAGGAACCCTCGGTCCTGGGTGTGAGCGCCCACCTTCTGGCAGTGGCCCGCAAAACCTCACCATGAATGCAGGATAGCGAAAGACGACGCAGGTGGACAGGTGCGGAACTCAATACAAATGTGCATCAATGTCCTCCGGAATCATGTGCTACGATGAGTATACAAAAGCGAACGGGTTGTATCGCGAGGATTGCGCATGCGGACGACGCTCAACATCGATGAGGAAACTCTGAATTTCGTGATCAAAGAGACGGGGGCCCGCACCAAGTCGCAGGCCGTACGTCAGGCGCTCCACGACTATGTCTACCGGAAAAAGATCGAAAAGCTCATTGCGCTAGCGGGAAAGGTCAAGTTCGATGTGGATTGGAAGACGCTCCGCAAGGGCTGGGATCGCAAATTCAGGCCCTGGGGTCGTGATCGCCGTGGTTCTCGTTGACGCTTCAGTTTGGATTGAATGCCCCCAGCGTGCCGATCCCGACGTAGAACACCGCCTGGAAACGCTTCTGCACGCAAAAGACTACCAACCACGGTTTGCGTAACACTGATGCCTTCCCATGTCTGACGCGCTCAACAAGAGATTGCCCGACGAACCGGCCGTTCAGGCTTCCAACGGTGGCGTGCAACTTCGGGAAAATCCCCGTGAGTTCACACTCTGGGAGCGCGTGCAAATCTTCTTCGCGAGCTGGATCGGTTACCTGGCCATCCTGCTCATCGGCCGCAGCCTGCGCTGGGAAGTGTTTGGCTGGGAAAACTGGGAAGCGGCTCGCAAGGTGGGCAAGGGGCTCATTTTAACCTTCTGGCACCGCGAGATCTTTTCCGCCTGCTGGTTTTGGCGAAGGCGCGGCATCGTGGTGATGACCAGCCGGAACTTCGACGGAGAGTACATCGCGCGGATTATCCGGAAGCACGGCTGCGGCGCGGCGCGCGGGTCGAGCACGCGCGGCGCCCCGCAGGCGCTGGGCGAAATGATTGAGTGCCTGAGGAAGGGTGTGGATACCGCCTTCACTATCGACGGTCCGCGCGGCCCGCGCTTTGTCGCCAAAAGCGGTTCGGTGCTGCTGGCGAAAGCCACCGGCGCTGCTATCGTCTGTTTCCACGTTGCCCTGCGCCATGCGTACGTCTTCCTGAAAAGTTGGGACCTGAACCAAATCCCCTATCCGTTCTCGCGCGCCGCCATTTTTATTGCCCCGCCGATCGTGGTTGCGCCCGACGCCGATGAAGCCGAACAGGCGCGCAAGCTTCAGGAAGTGCAAGCTACTCTGGAAGAACTCACGCGGCACGGTGAGGAGTGGGCACGGGAGAGGCATTAAGGACCGCCGGCGCAAGACTTGAGCCGGCTGCTTCGAGGACACTCCTGATGGCTGACTCACGTCGCGAGCTCACCTCAACGAGTCGAACCAGGCTAGTCCCGTGCCCGCCTAAAAAGGTGCTTTTGGCGGAGCGTGCTCATTGCGAAGGCTTGGGGTGCACACAAGCCCCGATCCGTCGATAAAGGGAGCGACATCAGGCCTGACGACTGCGCACCGCTTTGGGGAGCCGGGCTGGGCGTGCACCCATCCCGCGTACGCGGGATCGGCCGCCTCTGGGCTCAGGGGACTTACTCTCTTGCCGACGGATCGGGGCAAGCCCGGCCGGAAACTTATCAGGCGGTCACGGGACTAGTTTTCCCTTTCAGCGAGGTTCTCGCCCGGACGGTAGTGGAGGACGCCAAGTTTCAGGGGAAATGAGTCGCTAACTGACGCCTGTATGAGGTGATTGGAAAGGAGCACCATCCTCTTGAATGCGCTGCCTGTGATAACCACGTCGGCTGCTGAGTTTCCCTTTGACAAACTGCTGGCACGAGTTTGGACCCTAGGTTTCTTGTGTGTCTTCCTGGCTGCTTGCAATGGGATTGCGCTAGCGGCATCTGAGGGCGCGGATGGCATCAGCAGACTGACAAGGCCGCTCGTCCTGGACGGCAAAATGGGAGACCCGGGGTGGAAGTCGGCTACCATGTACGCAGATTTCAAGACCCGCCACCCCGAGGCCGGCCAACCGCCTTCGGAGCGGACCGAGGTGTATCTGGCGTACGATGCGGCAACTCTCTATGTGGCCATTCGAAGTTTCGATCATGAGCCCAAGAAGATACGGGCGTTAGCCGCCACCGAGGACGATGTGTGGAAAGATGATTGGGCCGTCCTCTGCCTCAATACCTACGACGACGCCCTCAATAGCTTGTTCTTCCTCGTGACCCCCGGGAATATTCGGTCGAGCGGGACCCTCGACAACAACAACAAGCCCCAGCTCACGCTGAACATGAAATGGGAAAGCCGGGCCAGCGTCGTCGACGACGGTTGGATCGCGGAAATGGCGATTCCTTTGCGAAGCCTGGCCTTCCAGGGTAGCGATCGCGTCACCATGAGCTTCAAGGTGGCCCGCTTTATAAGCAGGAAGGCAGAGGAAGAGAACCTCCCGGAGATGAACCCGGAACGGCGCGAGTACGAACACTATCGCGAGATCGTCCTCCGCGACGTTGTCCCGTCGTCGCTGCCCGCCTCCGAAGTTTACCGGCAGGGGCTGGAGAACTTAAGGCGCAACCGGCTACAACTGCATCGCTTGGGGTACGAGGAACAGCTCCACAAGTGGCGCGACGCCTCGGTCCTTGACTACCTGATATTTCGTTCGCGGGAACTCAAGGCCAGCCGGCATCCGTTCCACTTCCAGCGAGCTCCGGAAGACGAGAGGGTCGCGGCTTTGCTCGCGACCATGGAATATGCCCCCGGAAAGCGAGTCGGCAACTTGGAAAGGTTCCTGACCAGAAGTGCCACGACTTCGTTCCTGGTGATTAAGGACGACGCGGTGATCTATGAACACTATTTCAACGGTTACCAAAGGGACTCGATTGTCACATCGTTTTCGGTGGCCAAGTCGTTCGATTCAACCCTGGTGGGCATGGCGATGGATGAAGGGAAGATGGGCAACGTCCACGATCCGATCACCAAGTATCTGCCCGAGGTGGCAAGACGAGACCCGAGGTTTGCGCAAATCACGATCCAAGACTTGCTGCTGATGTCATCCGGCATCCGCTACAACGAACACCCGCCGTATCGAGACAACGACGTGACCTATCAAGCCGCCGACCTGCGCCAGGCGGCTATGGAAAAGACCGCCATCGTGGATGCTCCCGGGAAGCATTGGCTCTATAACAACTACCATCCACTTTTGTTGGGCATGATCCTGGAACGGGTGACCGGCATGTCTGTGACCGCGTACTTGCAGGAAAAGCTGTGGGAGCCCCTGGGGATGGAACACCCCGGCTCGTGGAGCATTAACGGCGGGCAAGAGGGTCTCGAGAAAATGGAAAGTGGCATCAATGCTCGGGCGATTGACTTCGCCAAATTCGGGCGCCTGATGCTGAACCATGGACAGTGGGAGGGGAAGCAAATCGTGTCGCAGGCCTGGGTGGAGCAAGCCACTCAACCCGAAGAGAAACCCTCCAGCTACTATGGAGACGATCCTTTCTTCGTCTCCCAAGGCCATTACTACAAGTACTTCTGGTGGGGAGACAAACGTCCCGGGGGCAGGAGTGACTTCCACGCCGTAGGTAACAAGGGACAATACATTTACATCTCGCCCCAAAAGAAGGTGATCATTGTCCGCAACGGCTTCGATTTCGGAATCCCGTCTTCACGATGGCTGCGCCTGTTCTACCAACTGGCGGACAGCTTGTAAGGAACCGAGACCAGCCCACATGGATTGCGGAACTGGTGCAGCGGCACTGCTGTTGAGATCTCCGCAACATGCTGTTCCGTGATGGGTGCGGAATGGCTTTGTGAACACACAGGCCGACACGGCCGTGCGCTGCCGCGCTTACTTCTTCGTCTTGTCGAGCGCTTCGTCCGGGCGGTAGCGGTGGAGACCGCGAATGACCTTTCCCTTAGGGATTTCCCGGAGCAGATAGATGTAGCGGCGCGGCGGGGGTCCGAGTTTTTCCTCGAACACCTCATAGAGCTTTTCTTCAAACTCAATCGTCATCAGACGATCCCAACTTCTTTTCGGCCGGCAGGAAGCAATGCCCAGATCGTACCTAATCCCTTGGAAGCGATGCACCTCATCCACGATCCGAGGACCCAAGGCGCGTTCCGCGTGCCATCGTCGCGTGCGCTCAATGGTCCAGGCGAGCAGGTACAGAGGGAGCGTTCCAGGCGTCTCTTCCGTGACCGTAGCGGCAAAAACCCTCAGCGTCCCTTCCAAGGTGAAATAAACCAGCAGGAGGGACAACGGGCTAAGGATGTATTCCACCAGGCTGACAAATCCTATGCCGTATTGCGCGGCCGAGACGGCCAGCGCATCCTCGCCGCCCGCGCGCCTCACCGCCGCGTCCGCTATGCTCCCGACCCGGTACTGAATGAAGTAAAAGTAGCGAAGGATGTAAAGCCCCACGCACCCAAGGGCCTCGACAAGCCCGGAAAGAATCGTGGCGCGGCGGAAGTCCGCGGCCGAGGCCCCGGCCCACCAACCCCGATATGGGTTGGGCAGGAGTGAGAGGACCATGCCCAGAACGAGCCTCACCATCCCATGGCTCCCACGTGGGTTTTTAGCTTCTTGTCTCGGCCCGGAAAGTTCGAGCGCCACCTGCATACTACATCATGCGGGAGTGCTTGTCTTCCAGCTCGCCGAGTTTGCGTCGAGGGAGGAGCTCCGGATGGGAGAGAGGAAACCACGAATTGGAGACTAGAAGCTAATACGGACGCAGCAAGAAAGGTTACAAATCGGGTGCAGCGTCCCCGAAACTACGTTCATAACCCTCGCCCCCTTGGGGGAGAGGGTGTCCGTCAGCTGACGGACAGGTGAGGGGGTCACGACCACCGGTACGCAGGCGTAACATCTCTGAATGCGTTCGTATTAGAAACTGGAAAATGGAAACTCGAAACTGGCGCTGAAGTGTCCTTTGAGGTTTCCAGTTTCCAATTTCCAGTTTCCAGTTTCTAATTTCCAGTTTCCGCTAATGCCCTTCTGCGATCCTCTTCAGTTCCGGGTACAGGGCTGCGACCTGCCGGCGGGACTCCTCCTTGCTGCCGGAACAATCGAGCACATAGTCAGCCCGGCGGCGTTTTTCCTCCGTGGACATTTGCGCCGCCAGGCGGCGCTCGGCCTCTTCGCGTGACACTCCAGGCTTGGCCATAAGCCGCTCCATTTGCTGCTCGGGCCGGCACCAAGTCGTGACAAGTTTTGCAAAACGGTGGGCGATACCTGCTTCGTAAAGCAGCGCCGCGTCTACCAGGACGATGGCCTTGGGGTTCTGGGCGCGGTATTGGCCCGCCAACTCCTCGGCGCGCTCGATGATGCGTGGGTGCAAGATAGCATTGAGCGCGTGGAGCTTTTCGGGGTCGGCAAAGACTATCGCGCCCAGCCGCTGGCGGTCGATTTCTTGGGCAGCGTCGAGAATCTCCGCCCCAAAGCGCGCCACGATTTCGCGGTAACTTGGGGAAGCTGGGCGAAGCAGCTCGTGGCCAAGGCGATCAGCGTCAATCACTTTGGCGCCCAACTCCGCAAAGAAGCGGGCTGCCGTGCTCTTGCCGGTAGCAATTCCACCGGTCAATCCGAAAGTATGGCGTAATGCACCCATGGGGGGCCCGTGACGAGTGACGAGCAGGAGCCATCAGCACTCAGCAAAGACCTGGTCCCGCCTGGGCGGGTCACCGTTTGCTGACTGCTGACGGCTGAGAGCTGAAAGCTCACCCCTCACTTGTTGGTCATGCCGGAATACGCATGCCGCGCCGGAGGCGCGCTGCCTGGACGGTGTTGGCCATCAACATGGCGATGGTCAAGGGGCCTACGCCACCCGGCACGGGCGTGTAGGCCCCCGACTTCTCCCGCATGTCTTCGGGCTGAACATCGCCGACCAGCACGGAACCTTTGGTCGCGAGCTGTTGCAACGGCAGGGTGGGGTCGTGGAAGACGCGGCGAACTTCCTCCGGTGTCTTCAGGACGTTCTGGCCCACATCGATGACCGTAGCCCCCGGCCTGATGAAGTCGCCCGTGACCAACGCAGCCTTCCCCATCGCGGCCACCAGGATATCTCCCTCGCGGCCCACTGCCGGCAGGTCGCGCGTGCGCGAGTGGCAGATGGTGACGGTGGCGTGTTCGTGCATCAACAGGATCGCCACGGGTTTGCCAACAATGTCGCTGCGGCCCATCACCACGGCGCGCGCCCCCTTGATGGGAATCTGGCTGCGTCGCAGGATTTGCATGATCCCGGCCGGCGTGCAGGGAACCAGTCCCGGCCGGCCGCTGACCAGCAACCCCACATTAATGGGATGGAAGCCATCGACGTCCTTGGCGGGGTCCACGGCCGTCAAGATGACCTTGGAATCGATCTGCGGCGGCAGCGGAAGCTGCACCAGGATGCCATCAATCTCATCCCGGTGGTTGAGCGTGTCAATCAGTTCCAGAAGCTGCGGCTGGGTGGTGTCCGCGGGCAACTCGATCTTTTCGCTGTAAAGGCCCAGCGACTCGCACGTCTTAACCTTGCTGCGGACGTAGAGTTGGGAGGCTGGGTTCTCTCCTACCAGCACCGCCGCCAGCCCGGGCGTGATGCCGGACTGCTTCAGGTCGCGGATCTGGTCCGCCAACTCAGCTTTGATTTCGTCGCGAATTTTACTGCCATCAAGAATACGAGCAGTCACGGTGGTTCTCCAATTCCTAGAGGTAGCACGGGCGTCTCGCCCGTGATTGACCACGGCCAAGATGGCCGTGCTACGCAATGAGAGAGGCGAGTTTAGCACACCTGGAATTATCAGCAAGCCAGTTGCGTGCCCCGATCCGTCGGTAAGCGCGTAGGGGATTGACAGAGTGTCGGCAAGGGGAAGGCGGAAGTCAGGAGCCGGGAGTCATCGTGAATCCCGCCCGCGCGGCCCCCCCCAGCGCAAGCTGGGTTTGGAAGCGCGGAGGCTTTCGATTATAATTACGTGCCGGTCCTTGGAGGTCGCTCCACTGCCCGCCGCGGGCCTTGAGAGCGAGGGTTTCGAGCCCTTTGCAAGAGCCAAGACTGAGGGGGGGTGGTGTTCCGTGGCTGATCCGACTGTGGCATCCGAAGCGGAGAAACGTATAGTTTACGGCATTACCGAGATCATGAAATTCCTGCCACACCGCTATCCGTTCTTGCTGGTGGATCGCATTGTGGAGCTTGAACCTGAGAAGCGCATCGTCGGCCTGAAGAACGTCACCATCAACGAACAGTTCTTCCAGGGGCATTTCCCCGGAGCGCCGGTGATGCCGGGTGTGCTGATCATTGAGGCCATGGCGCAGGTGGCGGGCGTCATGATCTACCGCGACTTGCCGAACCGGGAAAAGAAGCTCATCTATTTCACCAGCATCGAGAACGCGAGGTTTCGCCGGCCGGTCGTGCCGGGCGACCAACTGCGCATTGAGATGGAGCTACTGGCCCGACGAAACAATTTCGGCAAGATGAGCGGCCGGGCTACTGTGGACGGCAAGCTTGTGGCGGAAGCCGTGGTGATGTTTGCAATCGCCGGCCACCCAGGTCATCCAGATCCATGAAGGTTCATCCGACTGCCATCATTCACCCGCGAGCCCAAATCGGCTGTAGTGTGACGGTTGGCGCCTACTCCGTGATTGGAGAAAACGTGGAGCTGGGCGAAGACTGCGAAGTTATGTCGCACGTCGTGCTGGCGGGACCCACGAAAATAGGGAAGCAGAACCGCATTTTCCCTTACGCCTCCATCGGTCTGGACCCTCAGGACATGAAATACCGTGGGGAACTGACGCGGCTGGAGGTTGGCGACAGCAATATCTTCCGGGAATTCGTCACGGTGCATCGCGGGACGGCGGAAGGCGGCGGCGTGACGAAGATCGGCAACCACGATCTGCTGATGGCGTACGTCCACGTCGCGCATGACTGCTCTCTGGGCGACCACGTCATCATGGCGAACGGCGCTTCGCTGGCGGGCCACGTGGAGATTGGGGACCACGCCAGCGTGGGCGCCTTCTGCGGCATCCACCAATTTTGCCGCATTGGCGCTTACAGCTTCTTGGGCAGTTACAGCGTCGTGAACCTGGACATCCTGCCTTACTCGAAGACTACTGCGTCTCGCCCGCTGGGCGTTTATGGGACCAACCGGCTGGGATTAGAGCGGCGAGGCTTGAGCAAAGAGGATTTGAAGGAACTCGAGACAGCGTTCCGGTTGCTGACCCGATCGAAACTAAATACCACCCAGGCGCTCGAGGCCATTGAGTGCCGGGGGCTTAAGTCGGAGCATGTGCGAGCGCTGCTGGAATTCATCCGGACTTCCCAGCGCGGCGTGGCGAAGTAGATTGAGTGATTGGGTGATTGAGTGATGGCGCGATTGCGCGGCTTGAAGGGAAATACTTCCATTCACTCAATCGCCAAATCGCTCAATCACTCAATGACCCGATGAAACGATCGCCCGAATCTGCGGACCGTTACGCCATCATTGCTGGCAACGGGCATTTCCCTTTCCTCGTGCTGGACGCGGCGCGTGACCAGGGCATTGAACCGTTGGTCATCGCCATCCAGGAAGAGGCGTCGCCGGAGTTGGCGAGCGCGGCGGAGAGGGTTCACTGGGTAAGCCTGGGTGAGCTGGCGAAGCTCTTGGAGTTGCTCCGCACCGAGCGGGTGAAGAAGGTGGTGCTGGCCGGGCAAGTGAAACATGCGCAACTGTTCAGCGCTATCAGGCCGGATGGTCTGGTGCATCGCATGCTCAAGAGTCTGCAACGGAAGAATACCGACGCGCTGATTGGGGCCTTCGTCCGCATGCTCGAGAAGCGGGGGGTTCAGGTAGTGGATTCGACGTTGTTCTTGAAGCCCCTGCTGCCGGAGGTGGGGCCGCTGACTCGCCGCGCCCCTGACCCCGAAGAGGCTGCTGACATCGCTTATGGGCGCGGGATTGCCAAGAAAATCGCTGCCCTCGACATCGGGCAGACCATCGTGGTGGCTGACCGCGCCTGCCTGGCGGTGGAAGCCATGGAAGGCACTGACGCTACCATCGAACGCGCCGCCACTTTGAGTAACGGCCGGCGCCTGGCAGTCGTCAAAGTAAGCAAGCCTCGTCAGGATATGCGTTTTGATGTCCCGGTGGTGGGAAGGAGAACCATCCAGGTGATGCGCGGGTCGAATGCGAGTGTGTTGGCCGTGGACGCGGGCAAGACGCTGTTGTTTGATCGCCCGGGCCTGATCGAGGAGGCAAATCAGGCGGCCATCGCGATTGTGGGGATGAAGGACTGATCCCCTAACTCCGCGCCTCGCCGCTTCGCCTCCGCGGGCGGGAAGCTGAGGGCAAGCTTGAACGCGAAGATACCGGTCGCCGTTCTCGGACTCGGCGAGCATGGCCGGAAGCATGCCCGGGAGCTCAAGCAACTCGCCGGAGCGGAGCTGGTCGGAGTCTATGACCTCCGCCCCGAGCGATGCCAGGAGGTGGCCCAGGAACTGGGCGTGCGGGCCTTTGAAAGCCTGGACGAGGCGCTGGGCGCGGCTCGGGCCGTGAGCGTCGTGATCCCGACCACCGACCACGCGGCGGTGGCGCGGCGGGCGTTTGCGCGGCGCGTGGACGTTCTGCTGGAAAAGCCCATCACGCGTACCGTGGAGGAAGCCGAGGAACTTATCGTCCTGGCGGCTGCACACGGGTGCATCCTTCAGGTAGGTCACTTGGAGCGCTTCAACCCAGGGGTTGTGGCGGCCAAGGCCCTGACGCGCCAGCCCCTCTTTTTCGAAGCCCATCGCCTGGGAGTCTTTAGCCCGCGCAGCTTGGATGTGGACGTGGTGTTCGACCTCATGATTCACGACCTCGACTTGGTCTTGTGGATGGTAAACTCCTCGGTGCGGGAGGTGCGTGCCGTGGGGTTGCCGGTGCTCTCCGACAAAGTGGACATCGCCAACGCTCGGGTGGAATTCGAGAACGGAGCCGTGGCCAATCTTACGGCCAGCCGGGCGAGCACCGAGAAGGTGAGGAAGTTTCGATACTTTCAGCCCTACGAGTACTTCTCCATCGATTTCTCGCGGCGAGACGCCATCAGGCTGAAAGTTGATCACCATGGGCCGACACCCCAGATCGCCTTTCGTAAACTGGAGACGCAACCTGCCGACCCCTTGCGGGCCGAGTTGGAGGCCTTTATCGAGTGCGTCAGGGAGCGCCGCCCGCCGCTGGTAGGCGGGGCCGAAGGAATGCAAGCGCTCGCCTTAGCCGAGCGGGTGATGAAGTGCATCGAACAACATGCGGCCCGGGTGAATGTTCCCCTGGGACGCCCCGCCGGCCGGAGCGGAGAACTCTAGGGGATTTTGGATTTGCGATTTTGGATTTGGGATTTGAGGTTCGTCTTGCCAAGTCTCGAGTTACGGATTTCTAGTTTCGGATTTTCCGAATGAGCACGGCGCCCGCAATCCATCTCCTGGTGGAACTGGAACCGGAAGTCGCACGCTGGCGACGGCGGACGATGTTTCTGGTTTCGATCGTCCTCCACGCCGGGCTCGCCCTGCTCCTCCTGTTCGCTCCAGAATTGCTGCGCCGGGGAAGGCGGATGGTCGGGATTCCCGCCGAGGCGGCGCCGAAACGCGAGTACAGCTACCTGTGGCTGCCTCCGGAGGTTCTCAGACGCCTGCGAGAGCCTCCGCCGGAAGCCGCTGCGCCTTCCGACAAGAATCGCCGCGCGCAGGGCCGCTCGCCGGTGATCGATCCGAATGGTTTACACATGCCGTATTCGCGCGGCAATACCCCGCTGCCGGAGATTGCGGGTGGCGCGCCAGCCGCTGCCCCAACGCCACCCCCGGGAGGAGCCGCACCCCCAGGGTCCCCTGGCCCACAACCCTCGGCACCCGCTCCTCCAGCGCCCAAGACCGGGCAAGGCTTGTTGCTGGAAGACGTCAAACCGGAGACGGGAGGTGGGGGTTCAGGACTCCGGTTACCCTCGACCAATCCTGGCGAAGCCATCCAACAGTCCCTCCAGGCTGCCGCAAGGGGCCGCGGCCGAGGCGGGGCATCCGGGAGCGGGGATTCGAATCTCCAGTTCGAGAACCTTCGTCCCAATTTTTCGACCGAAGCCCCCATCATTCTCTCCGACACGCTGGGGGTGGACTTTGGCCCCTATCTCGCGCGTGTCGTTTATATCGTCCGGCGGAACTGGTACGCCGTGATTCCCGAGTCCGCGCGCCTGGGCGAGAAGGGGCGATCGTCCATCGTCTTCGAAATCCTCAAGGATGGTTCTGTCCCGCAGATGCGCCTGGTGGCGAGTTCGGGCGCGGACCCGCTCGACCGCGCTGCCCTTGCCGGCATTCGCGCCTCAATCCCCTTTCCACCCTTGCCGGATGAATTCACCGGGAATCACCTCGTCCTCCAGTTTATTTTTCTCTACAACCTGGAGTATGGGCCTTGAAGCTATCCTCGTGCTCGTTTAGAATTTTGTTGTGAGGAGCAAACTCCCGGGGAAATTCATTTTGAGCGTTTCCCACGCTGATTCTTTGGGTCTCCACTCCAGTTCGCTCTCTTCGACTCCGGATCCTGCCGATGCCACGCCTCTCGCGAACACAACTGCTGGGTTGCTTTCTGCTGCTCGCTGCGGTTCTCAGCCTACTGTTGGCGCGGTACCTGCGCTTGGTGCAATGGACGCGTTAGCGGCGGTGCTGCGGAAAGCGGGGGAGGACTATCCGCTGGCGGCCATTGTCGGCCCCACCGGCGCGGGGAAATCGGCGCTGGCCCTCGCGCTCGCGGAGGGCCTGGGCGGCGAGGTCGTGAACTACGATTCGGTGCAGGTTTACCGGGGGTTCGACATCGGAGCCGGAAAAGTACCGCCCCAGGAGCGACGCGTCATTCCCCATCATCTGTTGGATTTCCTTGACCCGGACCAACTCTTCACCGCCGGCGATTACCGCCGCGAGGCTCTGCGCGTTCTGGCGGAGGTGCGAGAGCGGGCGAAGTTGCCCATCCTGGTGGGCGGTACGGGACTTTACCTGCGGGCCCTGTTAGGGGGGCTGTTTGAAGGGCCTGCGCGTTCGGAACAGTTGCGGCAACGCCTCGCCAGCTTGGCGGAACGGCGTGGCCGGGAATTCCTCCACCGCTTGCTGCGGCGCCTGGACCCGGTTGCGGCGCTGCGGATACAGCCCCGTGACACCCAGAAGATCATCCGCGCGTTGGAAGTGTGCCTGTTGGCCCGACAGCCCCTTTCGATGTTGCACGCCCGTGGCCGTGCGGGCCTGGGAGGATACCGGGTATTCAAGATTGGCTTGAGCCCCGATCGCGCCGAGCTTTATCAACGCATCAACCGCCGCGTCGAAGGCATGTTTGCAGGAGGCTTGTTGGACGAGGCGCGCGCCATGCTGGCGCGGCCGGACGCAAGCCGGATCAAACCGCTCGGGGCGCTCGGCTACCGCCAAGCTTGCGCTTTCCTGCGCGGAGAGTGCACTCTCCCGGAAGCCATTTGCGAGACGCAGGTGGCGACCCGCAGGTACGCTAAGCGCCAGATGACCTGGTTTCGCCGCGAGACCGATGTCGCTTGGTTTAGCGGGTTTGGTGACGAGCCGGGAATCCAGCGCCAAATCCTGGATGGACTGTGCCGGGCTTGGCCCGCGGGGGCAGAAACAGCGCTGAGTTTCCAGCGCCCTTTCCCTCCTGTCTAGCTCTTGGGTGGAAGGAGACGTGACCACTGGTGCAACTAGAAAAGCGAGAGAATATGGAAAAGCAAACGCAGAACATCCAGGACGGTTTCTTGAACTCCGCCCGCAAGGAAAAAACCTTGGTGACCGTGTACCTGCTGAGCGGCGTCAAGCTCACGGGGCGCATCCGCAGTTTTGACAAGTATTCCGTGATCCTGGAAAGTAATGGCCAGGAACAGATGATTTTCAAGCACGCGATCGCCACGGTCGTGCTGCCACGCCCGAGCGGAGCGGCGGCGCCCGCGGCGCCCGCGGAGGGATAAGAACATTCCTCGGGCAAAGGTTTCAGAGAAGGCTTACTTGGTAGGCTGGGAAGCCACGCGGCGCACCCGGCTGGCCCCCAGTCTGCCGGACGCTGACGAGTCGCTCCGCGAACTCAGCGAGCTAACCACGAGCGCCGGGGGCGCGGTCGTTGGGATGCTCCTGCAACGCTCGCCGGAACCCGATCCGGCCATGCTGGTGGGGCGTGGTAAAGTACATGAGATCCGCGCGCGTGCGCACGCCGCCGGCGCCGACTTGGCCATTTTCGACCATGACCTGACTCCCACCCAGCTTCGCAATCTCGAGCAGGCGCTGGACCTGAAAGTTCTCGATCGCACGCAGCTCATCCTCGACATCTTCGCGCGTCGGGCGCGCAGCCGGGAAGGCCAGCTCCAGGTGGAACTGGCCCAGTTGAACTATTTGCTCCCGCGGCTGGCAGGACGCGGGACACTGCTTTCCCGGCTCGGAGGTGGCATCGGCACCCGAGGGCCCGGCGAGCAACAGTTAGAGTATGACCGCCGCCGCATCCGCGCCCGGATTCGCACCCTACGCGCCGCCATCGAGCGGGTACGTTCCCAACGCGCGCTGCACCGTGCCCGCCGCCGCGACCAGCACTTCCTCACCGGGGCGCTGGTCGGGTACACGAATTCCGGCAAGTCCACCCTCTTCAATGCCCTCACCTCCGCGTCCGTCCCGACTTCATCCCGGCTTTTCGCTACCCTCGACCCCACCGTCCGTGCATTGGCCCTGGAATCCGGGCAGCCCGCCTTGCTTTCGGACACGGTGGGCTTCATTCGCAAGTTGCCCGCCCACTTGGTGGCCGCCTTCCGGGCCACTCTGGAGGAACTGGCGGACGCCAGCCTGCTACTCCACGTCACCGACGCCTCCGACCCGCGACACGAGTCCCAAGATGCGGCCGTCGAAGGCATGCTGGAGACTCTTGAGATCGCTTCCAAACCAAGGGTCCACGTCTGGAACAAGATTGATCTCCTGGATGCGCTGGGGCGTCGGCGACTCGCGGCTGGGCCTCGGGAGGTGGCGGTTTCCGCACGGACCGGCGAGGGGCTTGATCTGCTCTTGCAACGGATCGATGAGGCGCTGGTCGAAGACCCCATTGTCGAGGCGGACTTCGAACTCTCACCGGCCGACGGCGAGGGTCTGGCGTTGCTCGGCCGTTCCGGCACTGTCCTCTCCACCCGCTTCGAGGAAGGCCGTATTCGGGTGCGGGCACGCGTGCGCGCGTCGCTGCGGGAGCGGCTGAAAGTCTGGCCCGAAAAACCCCTTACTGACCGGTAAGTCCAGGTTTCTCAGGCCCAACTCACCTGTGGAAAACTCTGTGGGAAAAAGTGCGACGTTCCCCCAGAGCGGCGCAGCCACGAGACCCGCTAAATATGCGGGTGCCACGGGGATGGCGTGGGTTAGTGGCTTATTTTCAATGGGTTAGCGCCCTGAGGGCACGGTTTTTGTCCGCCAGGATTCTTCCCTCCCCGGCTACGCGGGCCTCGACCCGCCGCCCGAGTTTTGCACAATGATGGGGCAATTCCCGTCGGTCCCCGCGTAGCCCCCAAGCCTGCGACTTTCCGCATGAATGCAGGGTGATTTCAGCCTAGCCTCTATCTGTAGTTGGTTCCAAGCGCGGGGCGAACGGGCTGAAGAACACCGCGCGGTGCCGCGGCTCCCGACTGCCGAGATGCTCCGCACGTGTGTCCAATGCTCCGGAGGGCCGCGTGGGCGAGGGCACGCCGGTGAGCAACGCACGGCGCGAGAAACGCTACGGGCCGGAATCTTCTGTCGCCGCCAGTGCGCGCCCCGATCCGTCGATAAAGGGAGCGACCTCGGGCCTGCCTGCGGCAGGCAGGCGTGCAGCCGGGCATCCCCGCCCCGACGGATTGGGGCGCGTTGACACCGCGTGGGGCGTTCGTTATAGTGGGCAAGCGTGGCAGAGCACTTCCTGGCGTGGATTGAAGCTACTTGGCGTAGGCGGGCCCTCCCGATCACTTCCCGCTGAGGGCAGAGTTCAAAGGCGCATGAACCTCCCTATTTCGCTGACCTTACTCCGAATCTTTTTTGTGCCCTTGCTGGTCGTTCTCCTTCTTACCAAAGGGCAGAACATGGACCTGTGGGCCGTCGGAGTTTTCCTCCTGGCCGCGGTGACGGATCTCCTGGACGGTTACGTGGCGCGCAAACGTGCGCAGGTCACGACGCTGGGGATGCTCCTTGATCCCATCGCCGACAAGCTGCTCATCTCCGCCGCGTTTATCTCCCTGGTGGAACTCCAGTTGGTTCCGGCCTGGATGGTGGTGATTATTGTGGGCCGGGAATTTGCGGTCTCCGGGTTACGCATGATCGCTTCTGCCGAAGGTTTTGCGTTGGAGGCGTCCGAACTCGCCAAGACGAAGATGGTGTTCCAGGTAGTGGCGATCACAGTCATCGTGCTGGAGCGGCGCTACCCCCGCGTGCACCCTTTGGGCGAAGTGCTGCTATGGATGGTTGTGGTGTTTGCCTTGGCTTCTGCCGCGCAGTATTTTGGGCATTTCTGGAAGGGATTGGACGTGCGCGTCAAGCGGCGCGCGCGGCGTCGCCTGATGGTGATCCGATCGGACGAAAAGGTGCCGGAGGAGAAGGATGTCGCCGCTCAATGAGGCTGATCAACAGGTCCTGCTGCGTTTGGCGCGCCAAGCGCTCAAGGAGAGTGTCCAGGAGTGCCGCCTTTCGGAGATCGACGAGCCGCCAAGCGCCTTACGGGAGCCTTGCGGCGCTTTCGTCACTTTGCATGAGGGCGGGCACCTGCGGGGCTGCATCGGCTACGTCGAGCCTCTGAAACCGCTCTTTGCCACCGTACGGGAGTGCGCCGTGGCCGCCGCCCTCCGCGACCCTCGCTTCGAGCCCGTCACCCCAAAGGAATTGCCCGCCCTGCATGTGGAGATTTCCGTCCTCTCCCCGCTGGTGGATATCCGCCCAGACCAGATCGAGGTGGGCCGGCATGGATTACTGGTTTCCCGCGGGGCGCAGCGCGGTCTGCTGCTTCCCCAGGTGGCCGTGGAGTGGAAGTGGGATCGCAAGCATTTCCTTGAAGAGACGTGCTTGAAAGCCGGCCTGCCTCCCGACGCTTGGCGGAAGGGCGCCCGCATCCAAGCTTTCACCGCCCAGGTGTTCCAGGAGCCGCCCCAGCGTGCGTGCTCGGCACCTTCCGCCGCGTGAGCCCGCCCTCGATCCAGCAAAAAGGCGGGAGATTCGCTCCCGCCTTTTCGCCAGATGCCTTCCTGAACCCTCTGGGATGCTCGCCCCGATCCCGCGCACGCGGGATAAAGGGGGTGACCCCGCCTTGGCGGGGCTGGAGGACTGCCCTGTGCCTCGGGAACCCAGCCTGGACGGGCGGCCTGGTGTCCTCGGCCGAAACCGGACCCACGCGACTTGCTCTCTTCCCGACGGATCGGGGCTCGCGCCGGGGTCTACTCCAACTCGACGCCGTCGCCGAGGGAAATCTCACGCACGGAACTGACTACGATGCCGACCGATGACTTCTCATGGGTGGAGATAATGACCATTTCCCCCAGCGATTCGCGAGGCGTGTATGGGAAGAAGAGCGCCCCTATCTCGCGGTCACGCACGATGCGGAAAATCCGGAAGCGTTGGCCAACCCGAACCCCGTGGGTCTCGCCCAGGTTTACGTAGGCGAGGTTTCCTGTTCCGAGGATTCCGGCATCATTCGTGGCAGCCGTGATCACCCCCCACCTCTTGCCACTAGGTGGGGCGAAACGGTCGAATTCCTTGCGGGGCGTGTACTCGGGAATAGCGCGGGCCTGATAAGGCATGGCGATGTCCCCGCGATTCACGGGTCCACAGGCAAACGCCACTTCAGCGACGGCACCCACGGGGGTCACACGAGTCACTTTGACTCTTCCCACATCTTCGTAAACGTGGCCCAACGCGTGCATTGACCAATGCTGTCCCCCGTACCACGCCGTGCGGAAAAGCTCATTGGCCGGTCTGACCAGCGCGTACTCTGCGCCCACATTGATACCTTTCGAGCTCCGCAGGAAGACAAATCCGCCCTCTCTAAACTGACGCATCGACAAGTGGTAGTCGTTGTCCGCCCCGTCAAGGACGTAGATGTCCCGCGGCACTTTGGTGCCCGCAATAAAGCCCGAGCAATCCGCTTGTGACCGAGAGGCTGCGGGTGCGGTAGGCGCTTCCTGGGCTAGCGCGGCCAACGAGACCACAAGGATAAACACCCCAGCGACACCAACCATTCTTCGGCTCACAGGTTTCCTCCTGTCTTGTCCCAGACTGGCGCGGGCGCGTCCTACCCCCGGACGCCGCCGGCGGGCAAATCCCCTTCTACATCGGCCAGTGTAAGGAAAGGACTTGCCGAAAGTCAAGCTAATGTAGCGGTCGGTAATGACGCATTTTGGTTTTGTAGCGCCGGGCTTTAGCCCGGCACGTGCCGCTCTGAAGGCCGGCGCTAGACCAAAATGAGCCCGGCATGCCCGCCCCGGCTCGTGCCGGGAACGGGCCGGGGTGCCGCCCTCCCGACGATGTCGGGACAGGTTCCGGGCGGCGCTACATCAGAATGAGTCACTACCTAACGGTCGGCGAGGCGCCGAGTAGCGTGGAGTTCCTCTCTAATTCCGGCATTCGAGACTGGCGGAGCAGCGCTTTCTGCGCGTCCTCACGCGGGATGGGAAGGCGACGCCTCAGGGAGCAAAGAGCCTGTGGCCAGAAAACGACTTGGCGCCATAGGCTACCGACCCGTGAGCGCCTGCTCGATCCGCCGCAGCATCAGGACGTCTTCCTTGTTGTAGACTAGTAGCTCATTCAGATGGCGCGCGTCCTTCGAGGCTTCGTATTTCTTCCATGTCATGTCGGCCCACGCGCCGTCCTTGTCGGGCAGCGTTCTCTTCAGCCCTAGCGAGGCTTCAACGGCTTTTTGGCCTCCCCACAGGTTGGCTTTCCAGCAAAGCGGGCAAAGGTCGGTGTGTGGGAAGAGCTTGTCCAGGATAATGCCGAGTTGCGCGGCAATGACCGGGAAATCGAATCCCACATACCCTTTCACCTTGTCGGGAACCGACCGCCCGTTGTAGGTAACAAGGCGTTCCACCCCCTCGAGCACCTTCATCAAGTTTTCCTTGTTAACGTCCTTGCCCACGAGTTGGAGAAACGTGTCTTTCTCGCCCTCGAGAATCCGCATCCCGATAACCGTGATCTTGTGGTTTCTGTAATCCCGACACAGCTCCGGGAACGACAATCGCCCCACGTAGGTCGTCTCGATGTCCAGATAGGCTGTTTTCATGTACCCTCTCTTTCAAACAGGTCTTGAGGCGCATATTGGATGGCATTGCCCCAGCCGGCAATCGCTCGGGAAAACAGACTTGACAGTGGTGTAGTGACAAGCAGGTCGGCCAACTGCAGTCCGGAAATGTTGTTTGCCTTCTGCTTGACGTTAGGTCGCTTGCTGGTCAGAGCGTTTTGGAATTGCCCTGGTCCGACATGGTCTGTTCCTTGCTCCCAGAGTCTGAGGAACTCCCCCTTCAACCGCATGTCCTCGTTTTTGCCCCGGGATTCCGCCATTGCATCCCCACGGCTGTTCCTGCGACTGAGAAAAAACACGAAACGCTCCACCAAGTCAGCCAGGCAGTCATGATGCGGAAGCGCTGCCGCCCTCGCCGAGCCGCGCTCTCCTTAGCCGCGCGGGCAGAATACGTCACTGGGTACGACGGCGCCAGGGGATGGCCATCAGAACCACAATCAGCAACCCCGCCAGCGCGTACCAGGCATAAGGCCGGAACGGATTCCCGACCGTCAATTCCGCTTCGCCCGGCGGTCCCCAGTAAGAATTAAAAGGCAGGACGTTGTAAAAGAAAGGCTCGAAATTGTGGATGTCGCCGCTTGCCGTCATGTAGTGGTGGAAGTTCTGCGCGTAAGGGAAGTAGCTGAGGTAAAGGCCCAGGCAGGCCAGGAAAAGCAGTATCGGCATGTAGTTTTCCGCCACCGTGAGGACTTGATACAGGCGCCCTTTCTCTTCCGGCCGCACCCAGCGTTTAACGTTGACGTAAACCATACAAACCGCAGTAATACCCGCAGAGATGATCACCAGCCACGCGAACGCCGCCAGCAACAAGGCGGTCCAGTAATAGTTGGCGCTCTTTTCGAGCGGGCCTCCGGCGCGCCCCATATCCACGTTCTCCCTGATCTGTTTAAGCATGTACTCCACGGCCGCGGCTTCGTCATTTCGGCCTGACTTGCGTAGCAGGGGGACAATGCGAGGGTAAGCATCGAGTTGCACGGCGGCCCCAATCAGCTCCTCGATCAGGGATTTGCCCTGCAATTGCATTCGCTCGCCCAGGTGGGCGGCCGTCCAGTAGTAACTCAACGCTTCCTGCGCTTTGCCCGCGTCTTCGGCTTCTTTTCCGAACTTCCTGATCAGCAACGTTCCGTAAGTCCGAATGCTCAGCAGGTTCGGGATGGGATATTCGGCCAGAATCAAGAGCATCGCGGCGGGCTTGTCCAAATGATGTTCCTTCAGCCAGGACCGGTCCAACTCGAACCGGCGGAGGGCGTACGAATCGTAACGCGGCGCGGCATAGCCTTTCTGCATCGCCTGCCGCCACTCGGCCTCTTTTGCCACCGCGTCCAGGTTCATCGGCATCGGAAAATTGCCGGAGCGCTCGGCCATGATCTCGGTGCCCTCCAGGAAGTAAGGAAACGCGTTGTCCGGGTCCCAAGCCTCCAGTTGGGCGACCAGTTGCCTCCGCTCCTTGTCGTGGCGCCGATCGCTGAGATCAAGATTGAAGAACACCTTGGAGAAGATCCACATGTACTGCGGGTCGATGGCCACGGCCTCGTTCGCCAGCCGCAGGCTTTCTCCACCGCTCGAGGGGTGCTGGGCAACAAAGGCCAGGGTGCGGGCCTCGCGCTGCTGTTCGCCCCGGCGCACGGCCTCGTCCAGCACCTTGCGGGGCAGCCTCCCCTGCCGCATCAGCCACTCCCAATCCTCGTTGTTGCTCCATCCCAGACTGGGCACCCTCAAGCCCTGCCGGAACTCGGGGACAAAGAAAAACGCAATCGACCAGACGAGAAACAGCAGGCTCATGAAACGGGTTCGGCGCATAACTGCCTCCGGCTCGGTGTCTAGAGAAATCCTTGGCGCGCAGTCTATCCGGAATTTCCGATTTGAGCTTTGCCTTCGGCTAAAAACATACGCCAGCCGCCTTGTCAAGGCAAGTTCACATCGCCGTGACCTCTTTGGGGTGGTATCGCGCCTCGCTTTGCCCGTTCCGGTGACTTATCTGGTCCGTTTCCCGCCTCCCACCTGCCTCGCCGCTGACACCTGTCCCCAAGGTTAGCGCTGGAATTTGAAAACAGAAATCCGGGCTCAACAATTGATCCCACGCTAATCGTCTCCTTCTTTCGGTGTGGTTTTCAATAGTATCTGCGAAGGTAGAGATGCTGCTGGTAGAGGGGAAACGTTAAAGAACGAACGTGGCGCTACTTCTTCTTGTCGGGCTCGAGTGCGCGCGCCAGCTTGACCGCGCCGAAGCCGAAGCGGTCGCGTAGCCTGTCGGCGGCTTGGGCGACGCGTTCGAGTTTCTCCTTCTGACCTGCGGCAAGGAGGTTGGGCTGGAAGGTCCCACGCTCCAGGTTCGACGTGCGGACGCCGAGCAGCCGGATTTTTTGCTTCTGATTCCAGGCACTCTCCAACAGCCGCAGCACATTCTCGAAGATGACGGAATCGAGGTGGGTGGGTTCGTCAAGCGTCACGTCGCGGGTCAGCGTGCGGAAGCTGGCATAACGGAGTTTCAGTCCCACGGTGCGCGCGAACAGGCCGTGCTCGCGCAACCGCCGGGCAACAAGCTGGGCGAGATAGGAAAGCGTGCGTTCCAGCTCGTCCAGGTCATCCGTATCGGCATCAAAAGTGGTTTCGTGGCTGAGGGATTTGGGTTCTTCGTCGTAAGCGTAGGCATCGATGTCTTCGCCACGCGATTTCGTGTAGAGCCACTCACCGAATTTCCCAAAGCGTGCCTTCAGCTTCTCGAGACCCAGCTCGTGAATATCGCCGATGGTCGTGATACCGAGCGAGTGCAGTTCCGGTTCCGTCACCTTCCCAATGCCGGGCATGCGCCGGATGGGGAGCGGCGCCAGGAATTTCGCCTCGTAGCCGGGGAAGATGTACAGCAGGCCATGCGGCTTGGCCTGGTCGGAAGCAATTTTGGAGACCAGGTGGGAAGTCGAGACGCCCACGGAGCAATTCAAACCCGTCCGCTCCTTGATGGTCCGGACCAGCCGGTCGGCCCCGCAAAGCGAGGGACCGTGCAATCGCTCGCAACCTGTCAGGTCGAGGTAAGCCTCGTCAATGGACACCATTTCGACCACAGGCGTGAATTCGTTGAAGATTCCGTAGATCTTCTCTGAATAGGCGCGATATTTCTCGTGGTGGCCGCGCAGGAAAATGGCCTGCGGGCAGAGTTTTTTGGCCGTGCGAATCGGCAGGGCGGAGTGGACGCCAAACTTGCGGGCTTCGTAGCTGGCGGCGGCTACCACGCCGCGCCCCTCGGGGTCCGCGCCCACAATCACGGCTTTGCCTTTGAGTGAAGGGTCTTCCAGTTCCTCCACGGAGACAAAGAAAGCGTCCATGTCAACGTGGAGAATCTGCGGAATCGGGTGATCGGGTGATCGGGTCATCGAGTCATTGATGATTGCCGATTGCTCAATCGAAAATCGGCAATCGGAAGTCATCTGGGTCATCGGGCCATCGAGCCATCGATTCATTGAGCTGATGAACCGATGGCCCCTGACTACTGACTACTGACAACGGACTACTGACGCTTTTTCGCACTGACCACGCGCGGGATTCCCGCCAGGTCGGGGAGTACTTCGATCTCCGTCCATGCTTCGTCGAGGAGTCTAAGCACCGCGTCGCGCATGTTGTAGCCGATCTCCACCACGACGTACCCGCCGGGCTTGAGGACTTCCAGCGCCTGCGGGAAGAGGCGGGCGTAAATTTCATCGCCACGCCCAAGACCGCCCCAGGCGACGCGCGGCTCGAACTCGCGGACTTCGCGCTGCACCATCGCCACGTCATCCTTGCCGACATAAGGAGGATTGCACACCACGAAATCGAAGGTGCCGAGGAAATCCCTGTCGAGGAAGCGCGCCAGAAGATCGCTCTCCAGGAATTTGACCCGCTCCGGCATCCCCAGGCGTACGGCGTTCCCTGAAGCTACCACAAGCGCGGCCCGCGAAATATCGCCGCCGAAGAGAATGGCGCGGGGAAGTTCCCAAGCGAGGGCCAGGGCGATGCATCCGGAGCCGGTGCCGACATCGACGATGCGCCAGCGCGCCTCTTTGCCCAAGCCCTGGCGACGAACCAGTTCCAGCACGCGTTCCACCACGTGCTCGGTCTCGGGGCGCGGAATGAGCACGTCCGGGGTGACTTCAAAATCCAGCCCCCAGAATTCCTGGTGGCCCGTGATGTACTGCGTAGGTTTTCCGGTCGTGCGCTCGGCGATGAGGTGGAAATAGCGGTCGGCGGTTTCAGGGGGTAACTCCGCTTCCGGATGCGTATGCAGGTAACCGCGGTCGTGCCCCAGGACGTGCATCAGGAGCAGCTCGGCAGCAAGCTGCGCCGAGGGCACCTGGTGTTCAAGCAGCGTCTTGAGGCCCTTTTGGAGCGCGGTACGGAGCTGCATGGGTGCTATCACGACGCTCGACCCTAACCACGGGTTATCCGATCCTGAATCGGCGGTGCAACCGCCACGCCGCCCCCTTCTGGATAGGGTACCGAACCTGCGTTGCCGGTCGTTATGATCCAAGCAAGTTTAGCGTACCAGGCTTCAAAGAAGCGCCCGGCGCTTGCAGGAAATCACCTAAGAATATCCAGTCTCCTGATTCCAGATATATGTGTAATCCGGTTACCAATCGCCCTGGCGGCCTTGGGACCGGGAAAACTCTCACGGGACCATACTCAAATCGCGCATTGGATATGGGGAATACAAAAGCAGCGGCCTCGCTCTCGACATGGACCCGCGCGGAAGACACTCGGGCCACGCGCGCCTGCATGACCAAGGACAGGCGACCCCCGCTCTTGGCAAAAACCACCGCGACCTGATTCTTGCCCGCCCTCCACTTCCGGAGCAGCCCTATCGCTTCTTCTCTTGAGAACGCTTGCTTGGTATTCACCCCGATCCCGAAGTTAGATGGCTTTGATCCTGGATATCATACCGCTTACCAGTAGGTTAGATTCCGCAAATCGAAATTTGACGAAGGTCGCATTGTTCGCGTGCCTGTACCTGGAAGAGGTCGTCCGTCAACTGACGGACTGGAAAGCGCGCCTGTTGCGAGGACACTGGTGAGCTAGACGTCGGGATCGGGGTTCACGCCTGCCGACTGCCTTCTGCCTACTGCTTTCCTGACTTTACGCCGCCACGGCCACTTGCTTCAGCTTCTCGGCCTGGTAATAGGCGATGAGCGCCTCGATGATCTCGTCGAGCTTCCCGTTGGTGACCCGATCGAGCTGGTGGAGCGTGAGACCGATGCGATGGTCCGTGACGCGGTTCTGCGGGAAGTTGTAAGTCCGAATCTTCTCGCTACGGTCTCCGGTGCGGATCTGCGCGCGGCGTTCCTCGGTAATCTGCTTCTGTTGCTCCTGGAGCTTCATCTCGTAGAGGCGCGAGCGGAGGACTCGCAGGGCCTTAGCGCGGTTCTTGATCTGCGACTTCTCATCCTGGCAGGAAACCGCCATGCCCGTCGAAAGATGCGTGATGCGCACCGCCGAGTAGGTGGTATTGACGGACTGGCCGCCGGGCCCTGAGGAGCAAAACGTGTCCACGCGGATGTCCTTGGGATCAATCTCCACCTCGACTTCGTCCGCCTCCGGAAGCACGGCCACCGTCACCGCGGACGTGTGGATGCGGCCCTGCTGTTCCGTCGCCGGAACGCGCTGCACGCGATGGACGCCGCTTTCGTACTTGAGCTTGCTGTAAACCTTCTGCCCCTCGATCAGGGCGATGACTTCCTTCAGCCCTCCGATGCTTGAGAGGCTGGTCGAGAGAACCTCGACCCGCCAGCCCTGCGCTTCCGCGTAGCGGCTGTACATGCGAAAGACATCCTGGGCGAACAGCGTTGCCTCGTCCCCGCCGGTCCCGGCGCGGATTTCCAGCACTACGTTCTTCGCGTCGTTCGGATCCTGGGGAACCAGCAGGATTCTCAGTTCTTCTTCCACTTGCTCCCGGCGCTTTTCCAGCGCGTTCAGTTCTTCGTGGGCCAGCGCTTTGATTTCCGGATCGGAGGAAGACTCTTCCCAAAGCGCCTTGGTTTCCTTCAGGGACTTCTGAAGGGCTTTCCAGTCGCGATACTTCTCGACGATCTCGGTGAGCTCGGAGTGGGCCTTGGCCGTTTTTTGGTAGAGCCCCCGGTCGGCCAACACTTCGGCCTTACCGAGCTGAGCCGTCTGCTCGTCGTACTTGCTTTCGATTTCCGCGAGTTTCTCCAGAAAGTGCATACTCTTAGGTTACAGGGAACAGAGGCCAAGGTCTCAGCAGTCAGCGATGATCGCTCTGCGTTCACCCTTGCTTTTCCCGCGTCCCGTCTACCGTCTACCCCATACCGTTGTCAGGCTACAACCAGCTCACCGCCTCGGCTCTTCTCAAGCTCCATGGCGGTTTCGAGGGCCTTGAGGGCGATTTCTAACTGGCTGTCGTCGGGCTCCCGAGTGGTCACACGTTGAAGCCAAAGACCCGGCTGGGAGGCCCAGCGCCAGAGTTTTCCCTGCGCCTTCGCCGCAAACCGGATGAATTCGTACGAGACCCCGACAATCACCGGCAACAAAATGATTCGCCCTACCAACCGCATCGCAAACGACTGGAAGGGCAAGACCATGTACAGCACCATCGCGATCCCCATGACGACCAGCAGAAAACTGGTCCCGCAGCGGGGATGGAAGCGGGTGCAATCGCGGGCCGAGGCCACATCCAGGGGAAGGCGCTTTTCAAACGTCCAGACCACCTTGTGCTCGGCGCCGTGATACTCAAAAACCCGCTGGACCTCCTTCCACTGCGCCAGCACGACCAGGAAGCCCAGGAATAGGACGATACGGATCGTTCCGTCCACCAGATTGAAGGCCACAGGGTTGTTCATGACCGGGTAACGTCGGTTGGCGAGCGTGGCCAGATACAAAGGCAAGAACTTGTAAAAGAAGATGAAAAAACCCAGGGAGAAGGCTACGTTCACCACCAGCACCCAAGTGCTGATCTCTGGCTTCTTCTTCTCCGTAGCCGCTGTGGCCTCTTCCAGCGCCTGCTCGGCAGAGTACCGCAACGCCCGAATCCCCAGCACCACGGCTTGCCCCAGTGTCCCCAGCCCGCGCAGCACAGGGTACTTCAGCCAACGGTGTTTTTCCGAGGGCCGCTCCAGGAAGTCGTGCGTGACGGCAATGGAGCCTCTGGGCTGGCGCACCGCCACCGCGTAACTGTGCGTGGAGCGCATCATCACACCCTCGATGACCGCCTGCCCGCCCATCAGAACTTCCTCCGGGGCCTGGAGGAGCGGAAGTACCACCAGCCGCAACGCATAGCCAAGACGCGTCTTCATGTATGCCACCCAGGAATGCTTCACTCGCTCCAGCCCCATCCCCTTACCCGACCTCCACAACGCCCGATAGCGCCGGGGGAAAATCAACCCTTCCGGGATCAAGCTCCTCGCGAGAGGTTATCCAGAATATAATGCGCGAGTAAGACCCATTAGCCAGAATAGCTTCAATTCCCAGGGGTGTCAATTCACGCCGGGTCATGGCGCACTGCTCGACGCGCCCCGCGCCCGGCGTGGTTGCTTTTCGGTCTTGGCGCGTTATAATGCCTGCGGCGGCCGACCCGCCTCCCGTACAACGAGGCGCCGCCAAGGAATCACGCATGACTGAGCCAACCCCGCGCCTGGGCGATGTGATTGACGATTATTGTCCTCGCTGTCGCTTGCTGCTGAACCATGCCGTTGCAAGTTTGGTGAACGGCCAGGTCGTGAAGGTGATCTGCCAGACGTGCCACAGCGAGCATCCGTACCGCCACGCGGAAGTGCCGCAGAAAAAGAAGCCGAGCCCGCGCGCGAAGCTCTTTATGGAGAGCCTCTCGAAAGCCGCGCCCGCCAGCGCGCCGGGTGCGCCTGCCCTGAAGCCCCCCGCTTCTGAGCCTCAGGCGGTCAAGAAGAAGAGGGCAGCAGCACCGGCCCGCTACATTTCCCGGCACAAGACCAAGCCGCCCCGCAGCGGTCTTTGAGGTGCGATCCGCGCCTCAGGCAACATCCCACGGCAGCACCCACACCTCGCCCTGCGAACTTAATGCATAGTGCGTGCCGCGCCAGGCGATGCGCCGCGTGACTCCCGCCCCCAGGAAATTAACTAACCTCACCCAGGGGACCAGCGGCGGCAGTGCCCTGTCCCACGTAATGCTCGACCGCGAAGATGTGGAGCCGATTCTCTCACCCCGGCCCCTCTGTCCGTCAATCCGTCAGCTGACGGAGACCGGGTGAGGGGGTTCCCGTCGAGCTTCTCATTGTCAACAATAATGCGGGACAGTACACCAGGAGCCACGAGTCCGTCAGTTGACGGACTTGAGGGCTTCAGCTTCTTCTGACGTGGCAACGTTCCATTCGAGCGATTCCAGCGCAACCGACTTGACGGTTGTCCTGCACGACGCGCTTGAGTTTTCCGCACGCGGTTCATATAGTTCTCTGAGGACTTCGCATGTTGCTCTGGGTGCTCGCCGGCGTGATTCTCTTCTGGTGTGGCCTCGGAGCGTTCAGCTTCTGGAGCGTGCGAGGGGCGGCCGTGCTGCGACCGGATCAGCCCACCGCACCTCTTTCGCCGGCGCCGAAAGCCTCCATCATTGTGGCCGCGCGGAACGAAGAGGAAGCGCTGCCGGCCACCCTCGCGTCGCTGCTCAAGCTTGACTATGGTGACTACGAAGTCATCCTCGTCGATGATGACTCGCGGGATCGCACCGGCCTGATCGCCGACGAGTGGGCGCACAAGGCCGAGTCCGCCGGCCGGCTGAAAGTCCTCCACAACCGGAAGCTGCCCCCCGGCTGGAGTGGCAAAGTCCACGCGCTGAATCTGGCGGCACACGCTGCGGCTGGCGAATGGATTCTGGCCACAGACGCGGACCTGGTTTTTCATCCGGCCATTTTGAGGCTGGGAATCGCCTGGGCGCTCGAAAACAGAGTGCAGCTTCTATCCTTGGCGCCGGAGTTCGAGTTTGGTCCTTCTGGGAACGGGCGGTGCTGCCGGTCTTTTTCTGGCTCATCACGACGCTCTTTCCTCCGCGCCTGGTCAACAACCCGAAATTCCGGCGCGCTCTGGCCGTAGGCGCCTTTATCCTGATGCGCCGCGCAGACCTCGAAGCCTTGGGCGGTTATGAACGCCTCAAGAGCACCGTGATTGAGGATCTCCGCATCGCCGAGCTATTCAAGGGTAATAGTCGCCGGATTTATCTGGGAATAACGCGCGGCCTTTTTCGCACGCGCATGTACAAAAGCTTGCGAGAACTCTGGGAAGGCCTCACCCGCACTTCATTCGAGGGCAGCGGGTTTTCGGCACTGAAAGTCCTGGCGGCTGTGGCCGTCGGAACCGTGGCGGCGGTGTGGCCGTCGGTGGCGGCCATCGTTCGCCTTCTTCACGATCGGGCTGGGGGAATGTCCCCTCTTCGGGACACCGTGCTACTCGTGGCGCTGGCAGCTTGCGCCGCAAGTATGCTGGTCTATTGGCCGGTTCTCCGCTATTTCCGCCTTCCTTCGCGTTATGTTTTGGCCCTGCCGCTTGCCGCCCTGTTTTATTCGTTGGTCACGATCGATTCGCTGTTGCTCAGTGTCATCGGTCGAGGCGTTCCCTGGAAAGGAAGGCGCTATCGGCCTCCCGCCTAGGGGAGCGAGTCCACCCCCTGCGGGAAGTGGAGGGTTCTCGGGACAGGCCAGAATCTTCCTAGCGGCTCGACGGCGCCCGGCAGGCTGGGTGGGGCTGCACCTTTGCCTGAGGTAGAGAGTCCTTCAGGCTATTGTAACTTCGGGGGATGCGCCTGCGAAGTCAGTCAATTCCAGGCGCAGGTTGCCTGCGTTGGTGGCGTAGGCCAGCCCGGTCTCCAGGTCCAGGAGGCCGTTGCGGACCAGCTTCTCGATTTCCCCGTCAAAATGCTGCATGCCTTCGAGCGCTCCGTCACGCATCGCGTCGATCAGGGTTCTTCCTTCTCCTTCGCCCTTTTCCAGGTACTCGCGGGTGCGCATGGTGGATTTCAAGATCTCGAAGGCGGCGACGCGCCCGCTGCCGTCGCGGCGCGGCAGCAGCCGCTGCGAAACCACGAAGCGGAAAGATTTCGCGAAGCGGTTGCGAATGGTCTGCTGGTCGCTCAAGGGGAAAACTCCCACGATGCGTTCCACCGTCTTGGAGGCGTCGATGGTGTGCAGGGTGGAGAAAACCAGGTGGCCAGTCTCCGCGGCCTCCATGGCGGTCTCAATGGTCTCTTTATCACGCATCTCCCCCACCAGAATAACCTTGGGCGACTGCCGTAGCGCCCCCCGCAGCGCCAGCGCAAAGGTGGGCGTGTCGCTATGCAGCTCCCGCTGGTGGATGGTGGCCTTCTTATGCGGATGGAGGAACTCGATAGGGTCTTCGATCGTGATGATGTGGTAGGCCTTCTCTTCGTTGATCTTGTCGAGGATGGCAGCCAGGGTCGAAGATTTCCCCGAGCCCGTGGGGCCCGTCACCAGCACGATGCCGTTCTTCAAACTCACTATCTCCAGTAGTTGTGGAGGCAGGTTAAGGCTCTGGAAGCTGGGAATCGTGTTAGGGATCACCCGCATCACAATGGCGCAGGTGCCCCGCTGGGTGAAAATATTCACCCGGAAGCGCGCCTGTCGCGGCAGGCTGTAGGAAATGTCGCAGGAGCCTTCCGACCGCAACTTCTCCATTGCCACTTTGTTGGTTCCCATCAGGTGGGTGGCGATGCGCGCCGTATCTTCGGGGGTCAGGGGCGGCACTCCCTGGATTCTTACCGCCACCAGTTGTCCGCTCTGTTCCACCTGGGGCAGGCGTCCAGGCGAAAAGATCAAGTCGCTCACATTCTTTGCCGAGCGCAGCATGGCCGCCAGAATGACCGGCGGGGGAAGCATCTGCGCGGCAGCGGCTTCGGGAGTCTGTGCGGAGGCGGAAGTGGTGGTTGGCGGTGTGGCCATAGGTTTGCTCCTGAGAATCCTGTCCGAAATTCCTCCACGCAATGTTGCCTGCGAAGATTCGGCCAGTGCCGTTCCAACTATTTCTGCCCACTCACCCTGGCCGACGCGCTCACAACGAGGCCGTGGCAGAACAGGCTGACTTATAGCCTGAGTAAGTTGGAACGGCACCAGCAGCTCGTGTTACTCTATTCCAAATCACTCTCCGTTTCAAACGCCTCTTTGGCCCTTCGACGCCCGCAGACTCCTGTCGCCGTGAACCTTCCCAGATCGTCGGCGGTCATTACCTTGACTACGCGATCCAGGCGGGAAGCCGGCGCGTTTTGATATGATGAGCTGGTCGCCCCACGCTGGCCCCGATCCGTCGATAAACGGAGCCGCAGGGGCGGTCCGCGAACCGGCCCTAGGTCCCGACGGATCGGGGCTGGCTTGGCGAGGTGCTGTCCCATGTTTGCGCGTCATAACCGGATGATGGGCGGCCTATACCTCTGCGCTGATCTTCTGCTCGCCCTGGGGAGCTTCTGGCTGGCGCATGAGATTCGGTCGCGCCTCATCACCCCGCGACCGCTCTATCCGCTTTCCCACTACCCTTGGATTGTCCCTCTGGCCGTCGGGATCTGGATTGCGGTGGGCCTGGTGGCGGGCATTTATCGCGAGATTCGCGAGGAGGAGCTGCGCCGCGCCTTCGCGGACCCTCTCAAGGTCGGACTCATCTCCACGACCTTGCTGTTTGCCCTCACTTTCGCTTTCAAGCTCGAAATGATCAGCCGTTTGCTCCTGGGGCTGTACGCCGGCGTGGACTTGGCAGCGATGATAGGGTTTCGGCTCGTCGCCCGCCGGTTCGCCGGGCCCTTACGCCGGAGCGTGGCCGGTATGCGCAGTTTCCTCCTGGTCGGAGATGCTCCGGAGGTGGCTGAGATTGCGCGCGCGATCGAAGCCCACGAAAGCCACGGTATGCGCCTCTTTGGCTTTGTGCGGGTGAATCCCGCCGTCCAGCCCGCCCTCCGACGCCCGGAGGGCTTAGGAGGGCCCGCCGCGCCGCCGCCCTGCGGCCCTGAGCCTACAGGCGGCGGGCCGACCGGCGCCCAGGTTCGCGGCGCGTATCCGGTATTTGCCATTTCCCAACTTCCCGAACTCCTCCGCCGGCAGGTGATTGATGAGGTGATTTTTGCGGTCTCCAAGGAGGAATTGGAAAAGCTGCAAGACGCCTTCCTCCGGTGCGAGGAGGAAGGCGTCAAAACGCGCGTGCTGCTCAGCTTCTTCCCGCACGTCATCTCGAAGGTTTATCTGGAACGCCTGGGGGAAAAGCCCCTGCTCACCTTTTCGACTACGCCCGAAAGCGAATCCCTGCTGCTCGTGAAGCGCCTTCTGGATTTCGTCCTGGCGCTCGCGCTGCTGATCATCCTCTCGCCGCTCTTCCTGGTCCTGGCGTTGTTGATCAAGCTGACCTCCCGCGGGCCGGTTCTTTACCGGCAAACGCGCTGTGGCCTGGGCGGAAGACAGTTCACCTTATACAAGCTCCGCTCCATGCAGCCGGACGCCGACCTGCGCCGCGAGGAGCTGGAAGCGCTCAACGAAATGGACGGGCCGGCCTTCAAGATCCGGACCGACCCACGCTGCACCCGCGTCGGGCGCTTGATGCGCCGGTTCAGTCTGGATGAGCTTCCGCAACTGGTTAATATTCTCAGAGGTGATATGTCCTTTGTGGGGCCGAGGCCGCCTCTGCCCGAAGAAGTGGAGAAGTACGAGCGCTGGCAGCGGCGCCGGCTGCGCATGCCGCCTGGCTTGACTTGCCTGTGGGCCCTCGAAGGACGCAGCCGGCTCAGCTTCCGGCGCTGGATGGAACTCGACCTGGAATACATCGACAACTGGTCGATGGCGCTGGACTGGAAAATCCTCTTGAAAACCATTCCCGTCGTCCTGCTCGGCCGCGGCGCGTCGTAGCGCAACGTCCGTATTGTGACGTTGCGGCCTTACGACCCGACAGCCTCTGTAGCGCCGGCCTTCAGGCCGGCACGGCGCGGCACTTCACGGCCTGTGTAGCGCCGGTGTCCCCACCGCCGTCTGTAGGGCCGCCCCTTGGGGCGGCCTTGGTCGTGGCCCTGCAGTGCCCCGTACCCGTCATCTGACGGGTGCGGGGCACTGCCTGGTACAGGCCGGGGCAAGCCCCGGCCCTACTTCGAGGCAGTCTCGTACGCAGCGAGCAGTGCCTTCTTCTCAACTTCCCAGTTCAACTCCTCTTCGATGCGTTGGCGGCCGCGCTCGCCCAGTTGTCGGCGTAGCGATTCAGAATCAAGTAGCTGCAAAATCTGTTGGGCAAAATCGACGGGCTCGTTGGGGCGGGCGTAGAGGGCAGCGTCGCCAGCCGAGCGGCGGCCTTCGGTAAGGTCGTAGAGGACGACGGGGCGCCCGTAGGCCATATATTCCAGGATCTTGTTCATCGTCGATTTGTCGTTCATGGGATTCTTGGGGTCGGGCGCTACGCAGACGTCGGCAGTGGAGAGGTAAGCGGCGAGCTCCTCGTCCGGGATTCGCCCGGTGAATTTCACTACCGCCTCCAGACCCTTTTCCACGGCCCGCGCCTGGACGCGCGGGAGCTCAGTTCCCCCGCCAATAAAGACAAACAGCACATCGTGACGCGCTTGCTGTTTGACCACGAATTCCACGGATTCGAGCAGCAGGTCCAGGCCTTCCTGTGGCCCCATCACGCCCAGGTAAACTACCAGGAACGGCTTACCCTGCTTCAATTCAAGCTGTGCCGGTCCGCGCTGAATGTTCTTAAGGTCCGGGCAGCTCCGCACAATGAACACGCGCTCCGGCCGCATGCCGCCACGGGTGAGCGCCACTTCGCAGTAAGACTCGTTCGTCGCGATGGAGACGTTGGCCGTCCGAAACGTCAGCCGCTCCGCCAGGCAAACCAGCCGATAGAGCAGGCCGCGCCTTTTGCCGAACTTCGCCGCATAGAGTTCCGGATTGAGGTCGTGGTGGTCGAAGAGGAAGCGTACGCCGAAGATTTTGAAGAAAAGGCCGATGAGGAAAATGGTGTCCGGCGGGTTGCAGGCATGGAGGATGCGAAACCGGGTGCGCGCATAGACTCTTAAGGCCAGGCAAAACTCTGCCGCCAGCGCCCAAGCGTATTCCAGCGGATACCCCAGCGGCCCGGAAGCCTCCCAAATGCGGTGACGATAAATAGCGATATCGTCGCGCGTCTCGCGACTTTGCTCAAACCCCTTGCCTTTAGGGCAGATGATGGAGACGTGGTATCCCGCCTCGCGCAGGGCACGCGCCTCCTGCCAGACGCGCCGGTCGAACGGCACGGGAAGATTTTCGACGATGATTAGCACTGAGGGTCGCTGCGTCACTTGTCTCTCGGACGCCATAAGAGCGGATGTAGGAAGTAGGAAATAGGAAGTAGGGGGCAGGAAGCGTGAATCTTTGTGGCCTCACTCATTCGCGCCCTGCCTGAAGGGATCGTATCAAGGCACGCAACATTTTCTCTAGCACATCGCACCGCTCCAGAATTCCACTCTCGCCTCTCGCGTCAATCAAATCGATGCGTCGCGCCAGGAGTATGTGCGTCTCGAGCTCCTTGAGGGAGCCTTGGGCGACGCGAAGGAACTGAACATACTCACCACGGCTATTACGACCGTGCCCCTCGGCAATGTTCGCGGGGACCGAGACGGCGGCGCGCCGGATCTGGGATGTCATCCCGTACTTTTCCTCCGTAGGAAATCGACGCGTCAGGTGATAACAGGCTTCAGCAAGATCCATCGCCAGCTGCCACACCTTAAGGTCTCGGTAGGAGTGAATTTCGCCCCCGTTCATGTTTGCCCCAATCCGGCGGTTGCTTTTCCCCTACTTCCTACCTCCTACTTCCTACTTCCCGCTTTCCTTTTGCTACTCCCTACACCCTACTCCGACGCCACAATTCGAAATTAACGAGCGCCCACAACTGCTTCTGCCGGTCGCGGACGCCGTCGAAGTGTTCGCGGACGAACCGCTCCATGCTGCTGGCACGGAAATAGCCTCGCGCGCGGGCTTCAGGCGACAGCACCAGGTCCGCCACCAGCGATTTCAGCGGTTTCCTGAACCACTCGCCCACGGGCACGGCAAATCCTACCTTGCGCCGACGCAAAGTCTCTGGCGGCAAGTATGGGCGCAGCGCGTGTTTGAGCAGAGCTTTCGTTCGGAATCCGCGAGTCAGCAGACGCGTGGGGACGCGGGCCGCCAGCTCCACCAGCTTGTGGTCGAGGAAAGGGACGCGTTCTTCGATTGAAGCCGCCATCGTCATTTGGTCTCCACGCAGCAGGAGATTGTCCGGCAGCCAGACTTTGAGGTCAGCGTACAACATGCGCTTGAGGGGCGAGCGGTCGCGGACTTTTTCAAGGTAACTCTCGAAGACCCGCGCTGGGTGGGCCGGGTCAACTTGGGCGAGAAAATCCGGCGCAAACAGCTCTTCCCGCTCCTGGCGGGAGAAGGAAGCAAACCAGGTGGCTGAACGCTCCGCCTCGTTGCGGATGGAGAGGGTTTCGAGCGCCAGCCTGACCCGCCGCTGCCGATACGGTAGCCAGTCCGTCAGCCGACGGATCATCTCCTGGGGAAGTGCGGAGACCAGCCCTGCCAACCGGTCAGCAGCGTACTTGGGGTAGCCGGCAAACAACTCGTCTCCGCCTTCACCGGCCAGCACGACCTTGACGCTCTGGGAGGCCAGCCGCGAAATCAGGTAAAGCGCCACGTCGGTGGGCTCGGCGATGGGTTCGTCACGGAAGGCCACCAGGCGGGGCAACTCGGCGCTCAGGTGTTCGGGGCAAACCAGGAGTTCCTGATGCTCGGTGGCATAGCGACGGGCCACGGACCGCGCATAGGGCAATTCGCTGTAAGCGGGCTCCTGGAAGCCCACGGAAAAGGTCCGGAGCGGGCGCGCTCCCAGCTCCGCCATCAGCGCCACCACCGCGCTCGAGTCTGTCCCCCCGCTCAGGAAAACGCCCAAAGGGACGTCGGCAATCAGCCGCAACCGGACTGATTGGCGAAGATGCTCCACCACCTCGGCGGCGACCTCTTCCTGAGGACGCGAGCTTTCTTCCTCGGCGGGAATATCCCAGTAAGCCTGGGTCCGGACGCCTGCGGCATCCGCCACGAGGTAATAGCCCGGGAGAAGCTTTTCCACGCCGCGATAAAAGGTGTGAGGCGCAGGGATGTAGCGGAACCCGAAGAAGTCGTACACGGACTGCGGCTCGACCTCGAGCGGCTCCGCCACCAATTCGCGGAGCGCGCGCAATTCCGAGGCAAATACCAGGCGGCCCGACTCGCGCCGATAAAAAAGCGGCTTAATACCCAGCCGGTCGCGTGCCAGCAGCAGCCGCCGCTTCCGGCTGTCCCACAAGGCAAACGCAAACATCCCGCGCAGGTGGTCGAGGCAGGCGAGATCATAGTCCTCGTAAAGATGGAGGATGGTTTCCGTGTCGCTGGAAGTCCGCAAGTGGTGACCGCGCGCCACCAGCCCCCCGCGCAGGTCGCGGTAGTTGTAAATCTCGCCGTTAAAGGTGATCCAAACGGTCTGGTCTTCGTTCGCTATCGGTTGATGGCCGCCGGGAAGGTCAATAATGCTCAGGCGGCGGTTGCCGAGGCCCAACGCGCCGTCCACGTAGAAGCCTTCGTCGTCCGGGCCGCGATGGACCATCAGGTCGGTGGCGCGCTTCAAGGCTGCCGGATCGGCTGGCGCGCGGGTTCCGAAATTGAAGATGCCGCAAATGCCGCACATGCTGGAAAGATGGAAACTGGGAAATGGAAACTGGATATTAGGGTCGCAGTCGTTCCCAGTTTCCAATTTCCAGTTTCAAGTTTCTTCTGTCCTGACGACTTTCAACTTTCGACTGATTTCCGAAATCCATTCCCGCAGACTGGACGCAGCAAGTGAAAGAACGCTGTCGCCTCTCGGGCCTTTCATGCTAACGATCCAGGGCGCCTGCGAGGAAGGCCGTGCCCTCCCCGCGGTTGCCTAAGTGGTGAGTTTAATCGAAATAGCAGGAGGTTGTGGCAGGAATTGGCGGGTAGCAAGCGTAGCGCGGACCTGTCTTGTAGGTCCGCGGCTTTTAGTTTCAAATCCTCGCGTTCTCATGGGCTGGCAAACGCACGCGATCAATGGCCGGCCCGTCATCGGCGATTCGGTTTGGGATTTTCCTGAGGGGCCGCGAACCTCGCCAGCGGAGGTCCGCGCTACGCTTGGTGGCACTCTTCGGACCGCGCACATCACGAGGCGATGTTTGCGCCACCCGTCCCCATATGGTGCTGGAATTCAATTCGGCACAGCAATCCTACCACCATCTTATCCGGCTTCGCTCCGCCGTTCCAAATCGTTAAGTTTTGACTTGACTTTGGATTCCGAAAGTATTAGTACTTCCATATGTCACTTAGTTGGAGGAATACATGACACAGTGGGAAGAGTTGATGGTGGGATTGCTGGGCCGAGTCGCATTCCCTCCAAAGGAAATTCAGGCGGCCATTACGCGTGGGAAGAAGCAGCCAGACGCGTATGTCCACGGATACAACTCCTGCGATGGGAAGCACAGCGTCGGAGAGACCGCCAAGGTCGTCGGAGTTACCGCTGGCACGTTGGTGCCTATCTTGCAGCAATGGGAAGCGATGGGCATCATCTTCGAGGTCCCCTCGGAAACTAAGGGCAAGTTCTACAAGCACCTCTACAGCCTGGAGGATTAACCCATGTTGGAGAAGCCTATTCTCGAAAGGCTGGAGGGTCTTCTGCTACTCTCCATCCCGCCCGTACCTAGATCAGCGAAAGAGACCAACGAGGTAAAGGTCCTTCGGCTTTGTGATTTTCAGCACACGCGCGAAGACATCTCCAAGGAGGTCAAGATCTCGCTGAATCAAGTTGACGTCATTCTTAATGGCTTGAGAAAGACCGGCAGAATAGTGTCACTTTCAAAAGACGGAACCAAGGTTTATCTGCGTCTAAGGAGCGAACCATGAAGCAGCATGAACAACAGACTCTTGAGGCGATATCAAGAAAACTTGACCTCATATTGGGGCTCCTCTTGAAGCAACGAGCCCAGACTGCCCCGGAAAAGGAAACTGCGGTGTCTTTGAGGGAGGCCGGGCTGAATGTCGAGGAGATTGCACGTGCGCTCGGAAAGACCCCGAATGCCATCCGCTTGTACATATCTAGGAGTAAAAGGAGATGAGGCGCGGCAACTCACGACGCAACTGAACACGTCGGTAGGAGGGGGCTGCAATTTCCTGAGGTATTGAGGACGAGAAACCGAATAAAGGAAGCAAGGTGGGATATGAGTGAGGATCTGGAAAAGGAAATACTCTCCACGCTGAAGGAGATTCTGAAATGGACGCGTATCCAGGGGTCACCTGCGGTGAAGGTATCTCTTGAGGGGGCTCTCTCAACGCCTGAATATCGGAAACTATATCAAGCGTTGGATGGAAAGCAGACTCAACTTGGTTTGGCGAAGCGCAGCGGCCTCTCACAGCCTAGAGTCAGTAAGCTCATCACCGCGTGGCAGAAGAGTGGATTAGTGGAAGAAGTTAGTCCGCGTAAGTATGTCCGTTTGTTTGACCTGGAAGAAATGGGCATTGCGGCGGAATGAGAATAGAGGTAGAGGATATGCCACTAGAGAAGGACATTCGGGAGATCCGAAATGACGTAGACCGAATTAAACAGGATATTTCTAGCATAAATCGAGTGCAGGTTCTCGCAAGCAGTACTGCAATAATACAAAACATAAAGAACGCGGTCGGAAAGAGCAAACTCATGATCGCTGCTTTGTTCATTGCAAGAGATTGGATTTCTGCAGGAGAGCTCTCCGCAAAACTTAAAATCAACCTTGCCAACCTCAACAAAGTCGTCAAAAGGCTTGTCGACAATGGGCTCCTATACAACGAAAAGCGAGGCAGAAACATATTTTACAAGCGGACCTCCATGGTTGACTTGATAGGCTTCGAGAACATAGATGAGTTTCTGACACTTTATAAGGCCTGGGAACAGGGCGAAAAGGACGAGAACTGATTACGCGATAGGGGGAAGGGAGATTGAGCTTTCTTGTTTCCGCATACCTGGCTCTCTCTTTCGCTGCATTCCTGGCCCTTCCACGGTCCTCTCTTCGCCAACGGTGACTGCGGATTCCTTTGGCTGTGAATGCCGTGGTCAGCAGTGGTATCCTCGCGTCACTTCGCATCTTCCCCAAGGCAGCGTCTTATCTAGCCGTGCTCGGTCCTGAACGGAAAGAATTCTCCATGCTGATTGTGATAATTACGACGTATGCCCTGAGCGCTGAGATCCCCGGTTTCTTATTGAATTCCGTTTACGACGGTGGGGTCTTAAATTGCCTGTCGACCCTCGAGGAAGCTGTCCTGTTGGCCAGCGTACAACCGGACACTGGAACCGCGAAGGTCAGAGAGATCCTGGCGTCAAACTCACAGTATCTGAGAGATGTTCATCTGAACACCTTGCTTGAACACTGCCTCCGGCGGTTCGAGCAAATCCAGAACGTTGATGCAAGTCTAATTCACACCCTACTGACGCGAATAGAATCGGTCCGTGAAACCGTTGGAGGGAGGTCAAAACACCCATTCCCTCGCCTCGTCGAAATCATGGGTCTTGGCAGCTGTGCCTTCCTTCTTGGCGAAATCCTCACAATCCTTCGCTCAGTGAAGTAGCGGGGAGCAGGCGTAGCGCGGGCCTGTCTTGTAGGTCCTCGGCTTTCAGTTTCAAATGCTCGCGTTCTCATCGGCTGGCAAACGCACGCGATCAATGGCCGGTCCCTCACCGGCGATTCGGTGTGGAATTTTCCTGAGGGGCCGCGGACCTCGCCAGCGGAGGTCCGCGGTACCGACTTGCTTGTATCTACCCGCTTACCTGCCCGGAACATTCACCACCACGTAGCTTCCGGGCGTTGCGGCGTCGACCGCCGCGACGATCGATTGAACGTGCAAACGCGCCACCGGCCATTGCGGATTCCCGAGAACCACGATGGCAATCTTACGGTCCTTCAGACTCTGTTGAAAGACGAGGTTCTTGTCTGTCGTCAGCAGCACGTCAAATCCGGCAGCCTCGGCAGCGCGCAGCAAGTCGCCATTGGAGAGCGTGCTCCACCGTTGCTGCGCCGCCGTCTTGACGGTGTGTCCTTTGAGGAATGAGCGAAGGGGAACCGGGGTACCTTGGTCGAGAAGAACAAGCATCAGCGGGTGTGCGCCGGAGTCTCGAGACTGCGGGCGGCGAAGTCGATCACTGCCTTGACCTGTTCGCGGTCAAGGCCGTCGAACCAGGACAGAATATCGTCGAGGCTGGCGCCCGCCTTGAGGTTTTCAAATATCGTGGCCACCGGCATGCGTGTCCCACGGAGCACCCACGCGCCGCTCACCTTGCCGGGAACGCTTTCCACCGCCGGGCATTGTGACCAATCCAGCGTTGCCATAAGACTCTACTAGTGTCCCACGTTCCGCAGGCAAACTCAATGGCGGGACATTCTCCTCGCCACTGCGCTTTTGCATTATGACTCCTGATTCCCGGCTCCTGAATTCCACTTGTCACTCTCCACTGGCCACTGCCCTTGTAGGCCTGGCCAAGTTTCAGGTACTACTACCGGCGGGATACTTCGGGGCTCGCCATGGATCGTCTGCCGTAAGGTTGAGAAGGCTGTGGCGATTTCCAAGGGTGTCGCTTCGCGAACTCGCAGACATCACAAAGCGAATGTCTGCGCCACCCGCGGATCTGACACGGCGGAGGTCCGCCGTACCGGCTTGCTCGTACTGGTTGACATTTAACGTAAAGCGTTATAGCCTGGGCCAGTGATCAAGTCCTTCCGGTGCGATGAGACTGAGCGGCTCTTTCATCGCCAGCCCAGCCGGAAGTTCCGCGCCATCGAGCGCCCGGCACTTCGGAAGCTCGATATGATCGATGCGGCCAACCATCTGCGAATTCTCGCGGCGCTCCCTGGCAACCGACTGGAACGGCTTGGCGGAGATCGCGAGGGGCAATACAGCATTCGAATCAACGATCAGTGGCGGATTTGTTTTGTCTGGCGCGAGGGCGACGCCTACGACGTTGAAATCGCGGACTACCACTAGTGCCGTTCCAACTTGATTCGCCTATGTATTACACCTACGTTCTGCTCAGTGCGAAGGACGGAAAGTGGTACACCGGTGCGGCTTCGGATCTGAGAGCGCGCCTCAGGGAACACGAACAAGGCGAGGTAACCTCGACGCGCTTCCGCCGTCCGTTGCGGCTTGTTTACTACGAGGCTTGCCTGGATGCAGCTGCGGCTTGTTTACTACGAGGCTTGCCTGGATGCAGCAGATGCTTATCGCCGCGAGAGGTACCTGAAGACGGGCAAGGGTAAGCGATTCCTCCGCCAGAGGCTCAAAACCTGGCGGGCGCAGATTTAGCCGAGAAAAGTTGGAACGGCACTAGGAGGCTAGGATGGCCAGGAAACTAAAGCCCGTACATCCGGGCGAAATTCTCCGCGAGGAGTTCATGAAGCCGCTCGGTCTCAGCATGAACAAGCTGGCGTTGGACCTGCGCGTGCCCGTGACGCGGATTGCCGAGATTGTGCACGAGCGCCGCGCTATCTCGACGGACACCGCTCTGCGCCTGGGACGTTATTTCAAGACTACGCCGGTTTTCTGGATGAACCTCCAAGTTCGCTATGACCTTGAAGTGGCGGAAGACGAGCAGGCGGGAAAAATTGCTCGGGACGTGCAGCCTTTGGAAGCTCCCGTCTAACGTGCCGCCGTTCTCTGTGACCCCATCCCTGTCTCTTGTCTCGCTACTTCTCACCGCTGGTGCCGTTCCAACTTAATAAGGCTGCGCGCTACGCTTCTATTTTGCACCGCATCGGGTCGTCCATGGGGTTTACGCGGATTAGTCCCAAAAAGCTGGAACGGCACTGGCCAGCCGGCACAGGCCTGAAATGTCAGGCGCCCGCCGCCGGGCGTAGCCGGTCCGTCACCGGCGATTCGGTGTGGAATCTTCCCGAAGAGCCGCGGACCTACAAGCCAGGTCCGCGCTACGCTCCCTGTGGAGCGAGCGGTAGCCACGGTCATTCGCATTTGGAATTGACCGCGGGTTCGTGAATCCAGGGAAAAAGCCGACGGTCAGAAAATCACTGACTGTGGCTACCAGCTTTAGCCTGGCATGTGCCGCCCTAAAGGGCGGCGCTACAACTACCAGCTTTAGCCTGGCATGTGCCGCGCTAATGGTTTGTCGAATCCTATTTTGAAGTGTCCGTCGCCTGACGGACTCCCGCTGTCAAAAGCGGCGGCAAGCCGCCGCACTCCAAATGTCGGGCCCGAACCGGCCGTGAACGAAGCCGCTGCAAGTCATTTCTTCAAAAACCACAAGGGCAGCGGCACAGGTACCGACATTTCTGGTGTGCCGCCCTCCCGACGATGTCGGGACAGGTTCCGGGCGGCGCTACAAGTACCGATATTAACGCCCCGCGGGGGCTGAAACTTTGCCGTGCGCGGCGCGGAGTTGCTCAGCTTCTTCGCGGATCTCGTACAGATCGCGCTTCATTTCCGCCCAGCCGTACCAGTGTTGGTAATCGGGGTTCATATGAAAGGCGCCCTGGAAGCTCCGCATGCGGTGTTCGAGGAACATGACGTAGAGTTTTTCCTCGATGGGGTACTTCACTTCATAGAAGCGCAGCAAGTCGGGGACAGGCGGACGGTCCTTGGGCCGTTCGATTACCCCATCTTTGTAGAGCCCCTCGACAATATCGATAGCTTCAGCCATCAGCTTGTCGGAATCCTTGATGATCGAGTCGGCGGCTTCCAGGTTCTGCTGCGCAAAGCTCCGCGCATGACAGTTGGCGCAGACGCTGATCATGCGGTCGCGCTCAGCCTGCCATTCCTCCGCAGAGAGTCGCGCGACCTTCCCTACCTTCACCACATCGAGCCGTGGCGTCGGCTGGCCATCCGGCGTCAATACGCCTAAGGCAATGAGAATCTTCTGCCGGTAGCCCATCCATTCAGGGTCCTTTTCGGGCAGGCGCAAAGCCAGGAAGCCCCAGGCCGTCCGGACCGCATGGTCTCCCTTGGGCATGTGACAGGTGGAACAGACCGGCGCCCGAGGTCGCTGAAGCGAAGCCTTGTCAGGGTTTTTGAACCAGTCGGCGAGCATGACGTTCCAGTCCCAGCGCGCTCCCTGGGTCAGATAGATGGAGCCGTGCTTGGAGGTGGAATACATCTCCCACTGGGGATGGTCAAATCCCATGTGGCAAGTCATGCAAGCTTCGGGGCGGCGGGCTTCGCTGGCGGCAAACAGATGGCGCGTGTGGCAGGAATCGCACTTCCCCTCATCCCGCCCGATGCGATGGCACCCACCACAGCCTTTTTCACCCTCGATAATGGCGCGAGGCTGCTCGGCGGTGGTGGGCATGGCGGTCATCGCCACCCAGGCCACGGCGTGCTTGCCATTAGAAAACTGCTTGAACTTCTCGGCGTGGCAGGCGGCGCAGTTACGTGGCGAAACCGCTCGCCGCACGCGCTTGTCCGCACAAGCCGTGGCAGCGCCGGTGATGGCTGCGGGCGCGTCCTTGGCGGGGAGGTGGCAGTCCGCGCACGCGACGCCCATCGCGAAGTGCTTGCTCAATTGCCAGTCGCGAATGGCGCTGCCCGTGATGCTCTTTTCGACGTGGCACTTCAGGCAAGTCTTGCTGTCCTCTGGGACCTTGCCCCAGGGGAACTGGCCAACTTGCCCCGGGTGTCCACCGGCTCCGTCCTGCACCATACGGTGCAGGGCTCCGCCAAGGGTTGCGCTGCGCCCAGGGTAAGTAGGTAGGAACAATGCGCAGACCGCCAACAGAACCAGGAACCGGGTAACCAACCGCATCCATGAGGCTCGCATGCAGCATCCTCCGAGGTTTGGTATCCGAAAGCTCAGCAAGAGACTTCGAGAATTGCGCGCGGCACAGATTCTAGCGCCACGGCATGGATTTGGGTAGCCGTCAAGACCAGTGACGAGTGACCCGCCGAGGCGGGTCGAGTGACGAGCAGGAGGGCAGGTTTGAGGTCCAGGTTTCAGAGCGGCGCTGGCGGGCGCTACCCACTGTCCAATCGTCAATCCGTCGGCTGACGGACAATCGTCAATTATCTTTGAACCCGTCTCCGAGGCCGCAACCATATAACAAGTGGAAAAGCGTCATCGCCTGGGGGCGGGGGTAGGAACGCTGGTCGCGGAGAAAGCCGTAATCGCCGGTGGAGTAGCCAAAGCTGCCGTCGGGTTTCTGATGCGCGAGCACCCGCGCATAGCAGCGTTCGCTCAGCGCCGTATTTTCAACCAGTCCCATCCTGGCGGCTTCGTACAAAGCCGCGCCGAGCGCCGCCGTGTAGTAGTCCACTTCAGGTCCGCCACCCGCGACACTGGCACAATTGTTGGCGCAGGCCCCGGTGGGTTTGACACCGGTCTGGAGGAAGCGAGCCAGCCGGGCCAAAACCGACTGCGCTCCCACATCCGGTTTGAGCGCTCGGGACCAGGCCAAGTGCAGAAACTGATACGCGTTGTACTGAAAGCAAAGATAGTGCTGGCGGGCCCTCTCATGCGGACTTTCGACGATGTAGGGAATCTCCCCGGTGGGTAGCTGCACCGCCTCGACGAAGTCCCACAATGCCTTGACGTGCTCCAGGAAGCGGGCATCGCCGGTCGTTTTCCAAAGACGCAAGAAGAACCACGCCGCGATCACGGAATTGTTTGGCACCTTGCCGCGCGGCCGGTCAAAATAGTTGATGGCCTGGCCGCGCGGATGATCCTGGAATCCGATGCGGTTCACGATGAAGTCGTAAGCGCGCACCGCGCCTTCCTGGAACTCGCGGCGTGGCTCGCGGCCAAAGGTTGCCAGGAGCGCGCTCGCTCCCCAGATGCCTTCCAGCGTGGCAATCAGGTGTTTGCGCTCCGGCAGAGGGTAGGGCCAGTAACCCTCGGGGGTCTCGAGGGCAAGCGTAGCCTCGGTGCTTTGGAGTGCGATGTCGCGAAAACGGCGATCCCCGGTCGCTGCGAAGAGCATCCAGTTGGCAAGAACCCAGTACCCCTGGGTTTGGGTGAACACGTAATCGTCTCCCCAGGGGAAAAAAGCGAGGGCGCTCTTGAGAAAGCGCCAAGCGCGCAGGTTGAATCGGACTCCGGCGTCAGGGCCGTGAAGCAGCCCCCGATCAAAGTGGCGCCGGAGAAGATAGGCGTGCAGCCGTTCAGCGGAATCGAAAACTTGTTCGGCGGTGGGCATTCAATACCAACGTAGGGCCGAACGGCGTTCGGCCCAGGGCGGACGCCGTCCGCCCTTACATTTTTAATTTTTGCTTTTTGCCTTTTGCTTTGTTCTTCGTAAGCCGGAGGGAAGAGCGAAAGCAAGAAGCAAAAATGAGAAAGCAAAAATGGGGACTCCAAAATAAGGATCGAGCGACGATGAGCCTGGCCGCCGACCAACTCGAATTCATTCGCCGAACGGCGTTCGGCCCAGGGCGGACGCCGTCCGCCCCTACATCAGGACCTTCGCCGGCGGCCCTGGGCGAGCGACCTCGGCGTAAACTTCCAATATTTTTCTTGCGGTGGCCTCCATGGAAAAGGGAGCCAGCCGGTCGCGCGCGCAGCTCCGGATTCCCCTGCGGCATACGTCGACAATTCCTTCGGCAATTTCTCCTACGTCGCGGCGCACCAGGTAGTTCCCTTCGTTGTTTCCAATCAGGTCCGCAACGTCTCCCAGATTAACGCTGATCACGGGCAAGTGGGTGGCTATTGCTTCTTTGGTGACGAGCGGCCCCGCCTCGGCCATCGAAGCGATGACCACCACATCGGCCGCGCTCAAGTAAAGCGGGAGTTCCGCGTGTGGCTTGCCCCGTACGTGGAGTATTTCCAGCTCCGGCACGGCTTCACGCCCGCGCTCCACGGCGGCCTTGACCAAGTCGTAACGTTTGCGCGCCTCGGCGGGATTGTACGCGAAGAGCACGTATTTTTTGGCGGGATCTAATCCCAGGATTTTCCGCGCCTCCTCGCGCTCCGTGGGTCGAAACAGACGGAGGTCGATGCCGCACGGTATGACCTTGGCGGAATTCAACCTCAGCACACTTCTCATTTCGCGGCTCTGAACGATGACTGCCGAGGCGAAGCGTGCCAGGATGAAGCTTGTGAGCTGAAAGAAGCGGCCGAGAGGCGTGATGCGTCCCTGGAAGTTGAACTTTCCCAGCACATCATCTCCGTGAAAGGTCACTACCAACGGCACTTTGAACTGAAAACGCGCCACCCATCCCGACAGCCCAAAATGAGCGTGGATCAGGTCGTACGAGTGGGCGCGCAACCGGCGGCGCAATTCGGGAACCCCACGCGCGTAGTTCCACCGGGACAAACGGCCATTAACAAACAGCACGTCGTACTCAACGCCCAGCGGCCGGAGCGATTCCATTTGTTCCCGCACGAAGCCCCCGTAACTCGGGTCGGCCTCGTGGGGCCACATGTTCGTCACCACCAGGACGCGATACGAACGCATAGAGTTTCAGCCCGGAGCCGTGGTCGGCAGCCAACTAGCTGACCGGCCTGCGGAGGTGTTCCTCCCCGCCTTCGCCGCATTCACTTTGCGCCGCGCGGACGGGTCCGATCCAAGACCAGGATTGTACCATTCACAGTGAAACCTGCCGAAAGACTGGCAACAGTTGCGCTAGTTCCTTAGCCACGTCGCTCTTTGGCCCAGGGTATAATGCCTTGACTGAGGAGCCAGATGAACGAAGAGACGGCACATCGTTCCTCGACCAAGGCGACCCGCGAATGAAGCCTCGCCTCGCAGACTTTCTGAGCTGTCCAGCATGCCAGGTTGCCTTGCAGCTTGAACCCACCTCCTGCCAGGGCGACGAGATTGTGGTCGGCAAGCTGCGCTGCGCGAAGTGCGGCGCTGAGTTCCCGATCCGAGACGGTATTCCCCGTTTTGTCCCCGGCGACGCCTACGTTACAAGTTTCAGTTTCGAATGGAAGCGATGGCGTCTGACCCAATTCGACACCGCCGAGCACCGGGCCTCCGAAACCACGTTCATAGCTTCTACCGGGAAGCATCCCGAGGAACTGGCAGGTAAGCTGGTACTCGACGCCGGTTGTGGCGCTGGCCGGTACATGGACGTTGTCGCGCGGGGGGGAGGGGAGGTGGTAGGTGTGGACCTCAGCTTCTCCGTGGATGCCGCACGCGACAATCTCCGAATGCTGCCGAACTGCCACCTTGTTCAAGCGGATGTCCTCCACTTACCCTTCCGTCCCGCCGCCTTCGACTTCGTTTATAGCCTCGGCGTGCTCGAGCACACACCGGACACCCGTGCGAGCTTCTTGAGCCTGCTGCGGACTCCCAAGCCGGGCGGAGAAGTAGCCATCTTTGTTTTTCCTCGCCATCGGCTGGCGGAGACGTTCAGATACTTTCCGGCGCGAGTGAACGATGTCCTCACCCATGATGTGAACTTCCGGATTCCGCGCCGGCTGGAAGGCCTGGTCCGGCGACTGGCTCCGTTGCTGGACTGGACTATGGAAACGTCCAGTAACCTCGGGCGCGCCTTCACGACTCGTCTTCCCCGGCGCTGGCTTTACTGGCTGTGCCACGCCGCTATACCCCTTTATTACCTTTATCGAATTCCGCTCTTCTATCCTCTTCGACTCGTCACCCGGATCGCGATGGATCCCAACCCTGAACGCCGCGTGCTCGACACGTTTGACTGGTATTCTCCCCGATACAAATGGACACACAGTTTCACCGAGGTGCGGACATGGTTTGAAGAAGCGGGCCTGGAGCAGGTCACGCTCCTTCCGCGCGCCGTAGCCGTTCGGGGAAGGAAACCTTCCTCGCGGGAGGAAACTCGTTCGCCTGGCTCGTCATGAACCCTGTGCGGGCCCTTGCCACACTTCCGCCAAGCGAGAGATCGGGAAAGCGCGCAAGGCAGCGAGGGTGGCGAGAAACACGAGGCTGCCGGCGCCACAAAGGATCGTGAGCCAGACGAAGTTCCCGAGCCCGCTCCGTGGTGACCCCACGCAGGAGCGCAATCCCCACACCACGACAGCGGTCAGCGCACAGGCTGCGCCTGTTTTGGCCGCAAAGATCGCGAGCATCCTATCGAAGCAGGCTTGAAGCCCCGAGAGGTCGCGCGTGTAAGCCAGCAGAGAGGTCAGAATAGAACTCGCCAGCAGCCCCAGAGGAATCCCCTTGGCCCCCATCCGCAACACCACGACGAAAAGCAGGTCAAACCCGATCGTCGACCCGAAGTACAGTGTCACCAGGCGAAGGTAAATCGAGCCCGCGCCGCGGGCGAAGAGATAAAAAGTGAGAAGGCGGATGAACGAAAAGGGTAACAGGCTGAGGGTGTAATAGAAGAACACCTTCGCCATCAGCGCGGTGGCCTCAGGCGTGAAGTTGCCCCGCTCGAAGACCAGCCGGATGATGGGCCCGTGCAGCAGGAGGCAGAAGACCATTATCGGAGAGACGAACACAAGGCTGATTTCGAGCGTATCTCGGAAGGTCTTGCGTTCTTCCTCGCGGTCCTGCCGGGCCACTGCACGAGACAAGGTGGGCAGCGCCGCCGTGCCCACGCTCCCCCCCAGCAATTCCGCCAGAGTCCCCTGGATCTTGAAGCCGTAGCTGAGGGCCGTAAGAGTTCCCGGGGGAAGGAAGGAAGCGATGATCCTCTCCACCACGACCACCGCCTGGAAGGCCACGGCTCCCGCCAGTTGCGCGCCTCCCGCTCCCCGCAGATTTTGGAACGCTTCCCCGCTGCCCACCAGCGTCAGAGAGTAACGAGGCTGAAAGCGCGTCACGATCTGGGCGCCGAGGACGAGAAGCTGGAGAAAGTATCCGGCCATGTATCCCAGGACGATGCTGTAGCTCCCGTAACGCACGAAGCCGAGCAGGATCACCACAATCACGGTCACATTGCGGAAGAAACCTGTGGCGGAAGGGAGCGCGAAGCGATGCTGGCTCAGCAGAAAAGAGCGAAAGACCTCCACCACGCCCGCGGGAATGATGATCAGAAAAAGCCACGGGCAGAGCTGGGTGGCGAGTTCAGTCTGAGGGCGCGTGAAGCCCGGGGCGATGCCGCGGATCATCCACGGCGAGGCGAGCGCGCCCAGCGCGGCAAACGCCCCGAGGCCTAGGAAGAGCACATTGACCGCGTAGCTGAATCCCCTCCAGAGCTCCTCGGCAGAGTGCCGGGCTTCCAGCGCAGCGAAGAAAGGTACGAGCGAGAATTGCCCCGTCGCGGAAAGGAGAGTCGTAATGATGTAAGGAAGAGTGTAGGCCGCGTAGAACGTGTCAGAGCTCTTGGACAGCCCCAGTTTTGCGGCAATGCTCGTTTCCACCAGGATGCCGGTGAGCCCGCCCAGCAGGCTGAAGAACCCCACCACCATCGAGCTCCGGAGCATTTGACGCTTTGAGGACATGAGAACCAGTTGAAGAGTTGAAGAGTCGAAGAGTTGAAGAAGTTTGAGATGTCTCAGGCTTTAACTTTTCGACTCTTCAACTTTTCAACTATTGACTCTTGACTGTCGACCGTAAACTGTCAACTTGATTTTCCACCCGCTCTGCCACAAAAGGCGCGGATACAAGGAATAGAAAGACCATCAGCACCGGCGAAGTGCCGAAATTGAACTCGAAGCAGCCCTCCACAAGCAACGCCAGCCAGCCTGCGAACGCTGCGTCAGCCACCCATCGGGCTTCCAGGAGTTTGCGCCGAATCCTCCACGTGTGCCAACCGAGCGCGGCCATCAGCCACATCCAGGCGGCTAAACACGGCAAGCCGCGCTCGGCCCCGAATTGCAGAAAGTTGTTGTGCAAGTGGCTGTGATAGCCGACCTCTGGAGATTTTCCAGGTGGCAGATAGAGCGCATAAACCTGGTCGATATTATTCGGGCCCACGCCGAGCCAGGGATGCGCCTGCATCATGCGCAGGGCCGCGTGCCACATCTCCAGGCGAATGGAGAGCGCCGGGTCTTGGGAAGGATGGAGCGCGAGCGTTACCCGTTGGCGAACCAGCGACGGGCTGGCTAAGTAAGCTAATCCCAGCAGGAGCGGCAGCGCCCAGAGCCCTCGTGGCCTCCACCGCGCCACCAGGTAGACCGTCGCGACAAGGCAGCCCAGCCAGACGCCGCGGGTGAAGTTCAGGACAATCGATAGGGTGACGATCGCCATCGCCAACCACCAGAGTCGGGATTGGGGATTGGGGATTCGGGATTGGGGATCGGCGCCCGAACGCCGAACCCCGAACCCCGAATCCCGAAACCCGGTCATTGCTTCCCCGCGCCTCGGAAGCAACAGCAGAAAGGCCAGCAGAACAGAGAAGACCAGCATCTGTTGGCCACCGAAGTTCATCCAGTGTCCCATGAAGCCGTGGATGCGCTCGAACCCCGTCAGGTAAAAATAGACGCGGTCAGGATGGAGTGCCTTGACCGCGCGATACCGGACTACAAACTGGACTGTCGCCACCAAGCCGGCCACGGCGGAGGTGAGGAAAAGGGCGTGGAAGAGCATGCGCAGATGACGCCTGCTGACCACTAGATTCACGGCTAGCAACCACACGATGAATAGCACCAGCTTGCGGACCACGAACCATCCTGCCGCGGGATTGGCCGCCCAAAAGACCGAGAGTATGGTGGTGATCGAGAAGAGTGCCAGGGGTAGCTTCACCGGCGGGAAAGTCACCGGGGGCTGGTCCTGGAGCAGATAAAGCGCATAAAGAGCTCCGGCCGCGAACAGGAAGGCTTGCGAGGCGGCCAGTGAGATGAGCAGCGTCGAGACGGAGAGAGTGAAAAGAATGGAAGCCCACCGGGCAAGAGATGGTGCCGGCAGTCCTGCGCGCGCCGTGCCAATCAAGTCCCGTAGGGCCGACGCTTGCGTCGGCCAATCGTAGGACCTCGGCAAGTCTGCGCGCGTCGTACCAATGAAGTCACGAAGGTTCTTCACTAACGTCTGGAGAATTTATTGGATTCATCGCTGAAATTCAAGTTTGAAGTGGCGGGAGGCACGAAGAGCGTTTTTCGCACCCTGGGTTCTTAGGCTAGCGGCCGCGAACGAGCCTGCGCCAAACGTCCTCCGCAAGCAACATCAGCAGCAACGGAGCCGTCACCACCACGTTCCGGTTGAAGGCGAAGGCTGCGGCGAATTGGCCGTGGAAGAAAGCGGCCAAGGCGCGCGTGCCGCCGCAGGCAGGACACGCCGCAAGATGAAAGAGATGTCTCCACAGGCAGAGATCTGGACCGCGCGCCAGCGTTTCAGGGGAGACCAGACAGAACCCCGCCAGCGCCAATGCCAGGGCGAAGAGTCGCGGTATGCGCGTTGCAAACTGCGCCACCGCTTACCTCTGCCGCAGGGGATTACCCTGCGCGTCCGGCAGCTTGTTCATGGCGATAAGAATAAGATCCACCAGCCACCAGACGCCGCATCCGCCAAGCGTGAAGAGCTTAAGGAGGCCGAGCCCCACATAACCCAGGTAGAAGCGGTCTACTCCCAGGCTACCTACCAGGATGGAGAGGATGAGGGCCACCAGCCAGTCCTTTTCGCCACGCGTCAGGCGCACACCGCACTTGACGCACACGACGGCGTTCGGAAGGGTTTCCTGTCCACAGGACTGGCAAAAGCGCGTCCCGAGCCAGGGACGCTAGCCACACGCGACGCAGAACTCGGCGTTGTTAGCAAGTTGGCGTGCGCAATTTCGACAGTACATAAGGAAGGCCTCGCGAAATGGGAATTAGGACCTCGGGCCGATGCTATTTATAGTGGCGACGCAAGGAAAAGTAAATGACATTTCGCGCGGCCAGGCGGTCTCATGGTGAATAGAGCGCCGCCAGGGGTAGCGCAGAGCTGTTTTGCAACTTTGCGGCATTTTGTTGCGAACCCCGGGGAGAAGCCGCGGACTTAGAGAACAAGTCCGCGCTGCCCGCTTGGTCATTGCCAACGTTTGAAAGAGCTTGCAGTCTTCCCTCATGTCCCGCCTGCGTCGTCTGGCGCTTTCGGACCGGTATTTCTTCGTGACCTGCAATCCTCTGCGCACGCGGAGGTGGTTGGACGAGGACGAGTTCGAAACCCTGGCGCGAGTAATCGAAGCATGTCATGGCTCTTGGCTCCGATGAGCCTGTTATTCCCGACGCACTTTTTATCCGTTGAGCGATGGGCCTTCCCGGATTCTGATGCGCCCCGGTTCGGCAGTAATGATGGCCGCGCGGCCAAGATCGTCGGCATAATGCGCCAGGATCTCCGCGCAGGCTCGGCCTTGCTGATGCGAGCGGAAATTCACTAGGCGAACGATGCCGCGATGTGGCGCGTTGTGCAGCACTCCGAGCTCGCCAAAGTCTTTATCGAGCGTCACCAGCACGCGACCTTCTTGGTTCGCTCGCGCCAGAATCGCCGCGTCGCCGGGGTCTTCGCTCCAGTCCCCGGCCCAGAGGGCATCGTGCCCGGCGGCTTCGAGTTCGGATTTCGCTTGAGGGCTGAGGCACGCGTCGAGGAGGACTTTCAAGAACCGACCTCGATCGAAAGGGGCTCGATGCGTTCATTGGCGGCGATGCGGCGAGCATAAATCAGGCAGGCCTGAACGTCCTCGCGCTCGAGCCACGGGTAGGCTCCAAGGATGTCCTCCACCGTGTCCCCGGCACCCAGCATCCCGAGCACGTGCTCGACGGCCAGACGCCGACCCCGAATGATCGGCTTGCCCCCGAAAATCTGAGGGTTCACGGTGATGCGTTTCAGCAACTCTTGTTCGTCCATAAATGACCCGTCGCCAATCCGCTCCCACTATTTCTGAGCCGATTCTACCATACGCCCTCGCGTTTCACCCAGCGCCGTTAAATCGTCAATCTTCAGTCGGCAATTGGCAATTCTCACCGTGCCCTCTTCCCTGTCTCCAAGGTTGGCTCGTCACTCGCCACTGCCCTTCAGCCTCGCCGGCGGCGGGGGTTAAGGCCACGTCGCGGGTGGGCATCGAGTGAGTGAAGAGCACGAGTAGGAAGTGGGGGAAATGCTGAACGCTGAATTATGAAGGAGAAAGGGGAAAAGGCACGTGTGGGGTGCTGGAAACTAGAAACCAGAAACTGGACACTGGAAGCCAGGGCTCAGGGGCCAGGATGTGCAACGCTGCATGAGTCTCATCATCCAACTGCCAGATTTTCGAGGCGGCGCAGTGTGTCTGGGTATCTGCGGACAAGGAGGAGCAGGGCCGCGGCTTGTGAATTGGGCCTGGCGCGCCCCTGTTCCCACTTCTCCAGAGTTCTCTCGTTGATGTAAAGCTTCCGCGCAAACACCGCCCTGGAGCAGTGGAGCTTCTCCCGGGTTTCCTTGATCAGCTTCGAATCGACCTTCGGAAGCGGCTTCGCCTCGACCCTGTAGGTGCGAAGCGTGATCTTTCCCTCGCGATGGCTCTTCATCGCAGCCACGCCCTCCATCAACTCGTCAAAGATGTTCCTCTTTGCCATTACCGTGTCCTCCTCGAAAAACAGGAGTCAGGAGTCGGGAGTCAGGAGTCAGGAGTCAGAGATGCCTTGCGGAACCCGCCGCTGCCTGGCATCACAGGGGCCAACTCTGGACTCGCAACGAGCTGCGCCTGAAGCGCGCGGTAGGCGTCATCATCGAGGTACTCGTGAATGTGACGAGTGAACGCCGGCGCTTCAACGAACTCCATACAGGCTTCCTACTCTAACGGCGTACAACCGTAACATACGCCAAAAGCGTACAACAGTCAATACGTCGCGCGGGCGTGGAACGCCGGAAGCAAACTGACCCGTCAGCGAATCAGGGAACGGCAGGGGGGCGCCGGGAGCCGGGAAACGTGTCACGTTGCGTTGCCGAGACGGCGGCGCTCCGGCATATCAAGGGCGACCCTCTGGCTAATTAGGTGGGCCGACGGCGGCGGGTGTTAAGGTCACGTCGCGCGTGGGCTTGGGCGGCTCGACGGGCACTGCCTCTTTTGCCAGCGCCAGGTCGATGACTTCCTGGATGGTCTTCACGTAGTCAAGCTTCAAGCTCTCCAGCATCTCCTGGCTCAAGTCCTCGTGAACATTCGGCTCGTTGTCCGCAGGCAAGATAATCTCGTGCACGCCGGAGCGCTTGGCAGCCAAGACTTTTTCCTTGATGCCGCCCACCGGCAGGACCTGACCGCTCAGGGTAATTTCTCCGGTCATCGCCACGTGCGGCCGGGAGGGGCGCCGCGTCAAGGCCGAAACCAGCGCGGCCACCATGGTGACGCCCGCCGATGGTCCATCCTTGGGGATGGCTCCCGAGGGCACGTGAATGTGGATGTCTTTGGACTGGAAGAATTCGGGGTCAATCTCGTAGTCTGCGGCATGCGACCGCACCCAGGCCAGAGCCGCCTGCATGGACTCCTGCATGACCTGGCCCACGTGGCCGGTCATGGTAAAGCCTTTACCGCCTTTCATGGCGTTGGCTTCGACAAAGAGCACGTCGCCGCCGGTGGGCGTCCAGGCCAGGCCCACCACCACGCCGGGCTGGCGGGTGCGCTCGACGACCTCGGACTCCAGGCGGTACCGCGGGATTCCCAGGAAGTCTCGGAGGTTGTCGGGCGTGACCACTAACTTCTCCGTCGCACCTTCCGCGATCTTGCGCGCCCGCTTGCGGCAGACGGTAGCGATCTCGCGCTCCAGATTCCGCACCCCGGCTTCTCGGGTGTAGTAGCGGATCATGTGCGCCAGCGCTTCGCGCGTGAATTCAATCTGCTCGCCCGCCTTCAGGCCGTGCTCCTCGATCTGTTTGGGGATCAGGTGCCGGATGGCAATCGCGATTTTTTCTTCCTCGCTGTACCCCTGAAGGTCCAGGACTTCCATGCGGTCGAGGAGTGGGGGAGGAATCGTATCCAGAACGTTCGACGTGGTGATGAACAAAACCTTGGAGAGGTCGAACTGCACGTCGAGGTAGTTGTCCCGAAAATGGGAGTTCTGTTCGGGATCGAGGACCTCGAGGAGCGCTGAAGAGGGATCGCCACGGAAGTCGCGGCCGATCTTATCCACCTCGTCGAGCATGAACACGGGGTCACGAGTCTCGGCGCGGCGGATGCCCTGGATAATCTGGCCGGGCAGCGCCCCGATGTAGGTGCGCCGGTGGCCGCGGATTTCCGCTTCGTCGTGGATGCCACCCAGCGACATGCGGACGAACTTGCGGTCGAGCGCGCGCGCAATGGATTTTCCCAGCGAAGTCTTGCCCACACCCGGCGGTCCCACAAAGCACAGGATCGGCCCCTTGAGCTGGGGCTTGAGTTGCAGGACGGCCAGGTAATCCACAATGCGTTCCTTGACCTTCTCCAGGTCCCAATGGTCTTCGTCCAGGACCTGCTTGGCATTCACAATGTTGACCCGGGTATCACTGATCTTGGTCCAGGGCAGCGCGACGAGCCATTCCAGGTAGGTGCGCGTGACGTGGTAATCGGCGGCGGCGGGCGACATCTTCGCGAGCCGGCCCAACTCCCGCGCTGCCTCCTTCTTGGCTTCTTCCGTCATGCCGGCGGCTTCAATCTTCTTGCGCAGCTCTTCGATCTCCTGCTGCTCGTCGGCTTCGCCCAGCTCTTTCTGAATGGCCTTTATCTGCTCCCGCAGATAGAACTCGCGCTGGCTTTGGGTCACTTGGTCCTGGACGTCAGATTGGATTTTGGAGCGGAGTTGAAGGACCTCCACCTCCCGCGCAAGCTGGCGGTTCAGCCGGTCGAATCGCATCTTCAGGTCCAGGCTTTCCAGTAGCTCCTGCCGCTCGGTGCTGGTGAGCGACGGAAGGTTGGCGGAGATAAAATCTGCCAAGCGCGCGGGGTCGTCGATATTCATCACTACCGTCTGGAGATCGTCGGAAAGCGTCGGGGAGAGCTGAACCACTTGCTGGAACAGCGTGGTCACGCTCCGCACCAGGGCATCGAAATCTGGCGACTTCGCGGCCGGGACGATGTCTTGCAGCGGCTTCACCCGCGCACGGAGATAAGGTTCCACCTGGACAACCTCTTCGACGGCAATCCGCTGCAAGCCCTCGACAAAGATGAACAGGCTCTGGCTGGGGAGCTTAATCACCTTGTGAACAAAGGCCACCGTCCCAATCTGGAACAGGTCGACGGGTTGGGGATTATCGACGCGCGGGTCGCGCTGCGCGATTACGCCGATAAACCTTTCGTCCTCTTTGAGCTCGTTGACCAGCTTCAGCGAGCTGTCCCGGCCCACGGTCAGCGGCAGAATCGCATTCGGGAAAAGGACCGTATCCCGGATAGGCAGAATCGGTAACTCGGCATAATCAATGCTTGGCTTTTGCTTGGTAGGCATTGCGCAGAGACCTCGTGTTTGATAGTTCAATCCAGCGCGCGTCTAAAGGGTTTGCAGCCACAACTATCTTATCTTACCACGCAGAAGGGGTTGGTTGGCTTTTTTGACGTACCGTGACCTCCTTCGCATGCTTCTCGCCTTGGGCCGCCGGGGTATTCGCAATGGACTTAGATGCCGAATTGCCTCCGTGGGGTAACCCGGTTAGGCGGCCAAGGGCTGCATGAACCCCGGCCCTAGGGTCCGTCAACTGACGGACCCTGGGGCGAGTACGCGAGAACGGAGAGTGTCAACTCAACTATCCAGCCCCCTGTCGCCGCGGCGACCAGAGCCGCTCAATTTTTGGGTGGCTTTCACATACTTACCGAACATTCTCGGCGGCCCCGTGCGCGAGGAAAAACCTCGCAGCTTCGTTGACCATCGCGCGGAGGAAGAAGAAGGAACTGTAGTGCGCGCAGGGAAACCATTTGATGGGCGGGCGGCCCAGAGCTTCCCAAAGCTCCAAGGTAAACTTGGGCAGCACAATCTGATCGAACTTGCCGGCCATCATCAGGAGGTTTCTCACCTTGTTGTGGCGTGCCAGCAGGGCGGGATTGGTTATGGCCCAGATTCTCTCCAGTTCTCGGCGGTCGATGCCCGCCCGCTCGATATCCGCTCGGACGTAGCGCGTCATGCGGCCTTCCCAGGTCACGCCGGCGCTGTTGCCACTGGCCAGCAGAGTGACGCCCGCCGGAAAAGACTCGACGGTCATCGCCAAGTGACCAATGATGCCCCCCAGACTCATGCCGAAAAAACCGACGTAGGGTGAAAACTGCCGCACCCAGGGAAGGATCGCGCGCAGCTCCACGACGGTCTGTTGAAAGCTCTCGGCGGTGCGGACCACATCGCCGGATATCATGTATTCACCGCTCCAACTGCCGGCAGGAGCGCGTCGCAGATGGTACGGCATGACCAGGAAAAGGCTCTCCAGACCGTGGCGCGCAAAACCCAGTCCCACGCGCCAGAGTTCCACAGCCAGGGACTTGCGGCCCCAGCCATGAAGGATAAGGAGGGCAGGATGCGTCCGGCCGTCGGTCAGGCGCAGGTGGTAGCCGTAGCAGGTATTGTTCTCCGGCCAGCGGGTGCGGATGGGGCTGGGGAAGGCGATCTCCGTCAGACGTCGGCCCCGCAGACTCCGCTCACTCAACACGCGGACGTCCGCAGCCGGGGCCGGGCGAAAATAGAATAGCTCGGGGTCTTCGAGGAACTTCGCGGACATGATATGAGCCATGTCGCGCGTGTAGGGCGCATGCGGCACGCTGGGCCTTTTCCCACTCAGGAAAATTTTGAAGCGGTCGACCGAGCGCGTCAGCGACCGGAGAATCCCGTCCATAGCCAGGCTCCCGAATTGTTGATTGTAGCAAGAGTTTTCGCTTGGGAAGGCCGAAGGTTATTTCCGCCTTTGGGTTGTGGACGGACTGCGCCGGTGTTTGGGGGCTTGGCCCGCCGGCGTGCCGGGGCCAAAAGCGCCAGAGCCGCAATGGATACCCCACTCACGAATAATCCGGGCCAAAGGAGCCAACGCCCAGGGCTTGCGAAGCAGATTGCGCGCCGCAGGCCCCTCAACCCCGATCCCGAAGCTGCAATCGAGCCCCGTACCAAGCGGCCCAAAGCCTTGCCTGCGGCAGGCAGGTTGGCGGGCGCGGCGCCCTGATGGCATTGGTACGGGGCGAGCATGGATACTCAAACTGCTGCCAATGAAGGGGCGGGGCCAAAGCGTAAAGCACGCCTTCTTGCTTCGGGATCGGGGTCAAGGTATCTTGACGTCTTGGCCCGTTCCAACTTGGCAAGGAGCGGAAAGGGGAAGGGGTTGGAATGAATTGGAACGGGCCGAGCCTGCTGGCAAAAGGAGACGTGAACTATGCTTCAGGACTTGGCCCGAGCCCTCCACCTCAACCCTAAGCTGTTTTACACCCTGGTTCTTGCCACGCTAGTCATCGTGGCGCTTGTCCTCGGGTTCATCCTGAACCACGTATTCCACCGCGGGGCAGAGAAGCTTCGGGATAGCTGGGGAGGATTGCTTTTCTCGCTCTTGGAATCACTGCCGCTGCCTCTCTTGCTGTTGGCGGCGCTCTACAGTTCCCTGGAGCTGTTGACGCTGCCGCACCAGGTGGAAAAGGCCGGCTCCAAGCTGATCTTCGCACTCGTGGTCATTGTGGTTTTCTATTTCCCTGCGAAAGTGCTGATCCTGTTCCTGCGCAGGTTGGGCCGGAAAGAGCCGGGCCTCGAGTCCGTGACCCAGCCGGCAGTGTTTATTGTTCGTGCCCTATTTGCTGTGCTGGGCATCGTCATTGTCCTGGAAAACCTCGGCGTCTCGCTCACCGCCGTCTGGACCACCTTGGGCGTCGGCAGCGTAGCCGTCGCGCTGGCGTTACAGGAGACGCTCAGCAATTTTTTTGCGGGACTGTATTTGTTGGCGGATCGCCCCGTCGCTCCGGGAAACTACATCAAGCTGGATTCGGGCCAGGAGGGGTTCGTGGTGCGCATCGGGTGGCGCTCCACGTCGTTACGCACCTTGGCGAACAATACCGTGGTCGTGCCCAATTCCACCCTGGGCAAGGCCGTCATTACCAACTTCACCTTGCCGGAGCCCCGCATGGGCGTCTCGATTCAGGTCAGTGTGGCCTATGGCACCGACCCCCGGCAAGTGGAGAGAGTCTTGTTGGAGATTGCGCACGACGCGATGCACGACGGCCTGGAAGGATTGTTGGCCGTTCCCGCACCCGGTGTGGGATTACTTCCCGGCTTAGGCGCTTCGTCGCTGGACTTCACGCTCAGCGTCAACGTCGCGCAATTCACGGATCAATTTTTCGTGCAGAGTGAACTGAGAAAACGCATCGTCGAGCGTTTCCGCAAAGAAGGGATTGAGATACCTCTCCCCACGCGGACGCTGCTGCTCGACAAGTCAGCTTGGAAGGAAGTTCGCGGGCCCGGGCCAAAATCGGAACGGCAGGACTCCTGAGCCTCGGCCGGCGGTCCTGCCGGGTTGTCCGGCGCCGATGGCCCGTGACGGGGCTTTCAGTTCGTCCCATCAGGATGTGATACAATATACTTGTTAGCGGAACGTCCGCGAGAGGTTAGCCCGGTAAGGGCATTCCTTCTTGCTGTGCCTACGCTACAGGGCTGAAGGGTCCGACAAAACCTGATACACGCAAGAGGAGCGGAGGGTTACTTATCCGCTCGCCGGATTCGCATCGATCCGCACTCTAATACATCTTAATAAAGAGGGGGATTTAAACCCAATTTCAATTTCCGGGAGATCATGATGGGAAGTTCAACTGCTGCTCCAAAAGGAGGTTCTATGCCGTTTACACTTCCACCGTTGCCGTATCCGTTTGATGCTTTGGAAACCTACATCGACAAGATGACGATGGAGATCCACCACGGCAAGCACCACGCCGCGTACGTGACCAACCTGAACAAGGCCTTGGAATCAGCGCCGGAGCTGGTCAGCAAGAGCATCGAGGAATTGCTGGCCAATAACTGCGCGGTGGTTCCGGAGAAAATCCGGACTGCCGTCCGCAACCACGGCGGTGGCCACATCAACCACTCCATGTTCTGGCTGATCATGGGACCGAATGCGGGTGGCCAGGCCAGCGGGAAGCTGGCGGACGCCATCAAGAGCACGTTCGGCAGCCTCGATTCATTCAAGGAGAAGTTCTCTGCCGCCGCCATGGGCCGCTTCGGCTCCGGCTGGGCGTGGCTGGTGAGCCAGTCGGGCAAGCTGGACATCTATTCCACCGCCAATCAGGACAGCCCCGTGATGGAGGGGAAATACCCTGTCATGGGTATCGACGTCTGGGAGCACGCTTACTACCTCAAGTACCAGAACCGGCGAAATGAGTACATCGCCGCTTGGTGGAACGTTGTGAACTGGCGGGAGATCGAAAAGCGGTTCAACGCTGCGAAGTGAGTGCCGCGGAAGGGCAGTCAGAATTGTGGCCCTGAAGTCGAATTCGTCAGCGCGGAAGGCTGGCGAAAGCGCCGGGCAGGGGTTTTTGTAGGGGAGCACCGGCGCCTGTCCCGGCCTTGCCAGGATGGTGCTCCCGTGGGGGACGGCAAAGCAACGAGGGGAGCAAGGGCCCTCCGCGAGAGGCGGAGCGTCGTTAGAAGTTCTCGATCATCCAGACGTTGCTGGAGGTGGTCCATCCTGCGAAGGCGAGGAACCTGCCATCGGGAGAAGGGACAGGCTCTTGAGGCAACCGCACTGGTCCTCCCGATTCCCAGAGAAGGCGCGCGTTCCCTTTGAAATCGACCCTTAAGAGGGACGACACGGGCCGTGGCCGGGTGAACACAAAGAAGCTCTTCCCATCTGCCGACCAGACGACATTCATGAGATTATTCCAGTTTCGCACATCGATATTCCGCGCGGGGCCGCGACCCAACGGCACGATTTGGAAACGGCCTCCATTGGGTTCGTCGCCGACGATCACGACCTGCGAGCCATCAGGCGAGAGGTCCCAAAAGTAATACTTGCTCGCCCCGAAATCGACTCTTCTGAGCTCAGGCCCCTTGCCCCGCATGGGATCCAGGGCAAAGAAAATAATTTGTTCTCCTGATCTCTCATCTAGAACGCAGGAAGTCCCCGGTCGAGTCGGGCAGCGGAACCAGGTTGTTTTGGCTGCATTGAGCACGAACTCGGCAGGTCCTCCGGAGGCAGGAGCGCGCATCAAGCGCCAGAAACCGGAACTCGCTTCCTTGTCCGAGTAAGCCCAATACAATACCCAACGGCCGTCCGGGCTGGCGCGCGGGTAGACTTCTTCGTCAGGGCCGGCAACGATCACCTGCGGTGTCCCACCGCGGAGGTCTTGCACGAAGATGTCGGCACGGCCGCGCCGGTTGGAGTGAAAAAGAACCGCCCGGCTGTCCGGTGTCCAACCCTGGGGCCAATCGTCTCGATCATCCAGGGTTAGTCTTCTAAGGGCCGCCATCTGAGTTCCATTCTGCTTCAGCTCCCCGACATAGACATCCGGCTGGGCTTGAGACCTCAGGAATGCAAGACGTTTGCCATCCGCCGTCAAGGTCAGGTCCGAGAGTAGAGATCGCGGCCAAGAGGTGAGCCGCCGCGGGCTCCCTGCTGTTACTCCCGTCTCTGGATTCACCTGGATTTCCCAAAGATCGGTGTCTCTGTCGCGCACTTGCGATTCCGGATAGGTGTAGATTATTCGCCCGCCCGGCGCCCAGGCGAGATCAAATCGCCATGATAATTTTGCGCCCGCCAAGATCTCGGTCCGTTGGCCCCCATCCAGGTCGCACGACTCAATCTTTCCAATCGGATCGCCAATACGATCTTTGACGTACGCAATCCGATGCCCGGTCGGCGCCCAGGCCACAGATTGGATTTCCTCATCCTCGCTGACGGACACAATCTTCCGTGGCGTTTCGCCGTTTGCACCCATCAACCAGATTTCCCGCGAAGTTCGACCGAAAATATAAGCGATCAGGGAGCCGTCGGGCGACAAGGCTCCCGGACCGCCCTCTCGAAGCTTGCGGGGCGTCCCGCCGAAGATGGAAACCGTCCAAAGATAGACCGTTTCGTCCGGACTAAGATGCCCGCTCAAGAGGAGCTGGGTGCCGTCCGGAAACCATCTCAAAGGGAACAAAGAAGGGGCGAACCCCTTGGGAAACGGAACAGGATGCGGTTCGCCGGTCCGGATGATCCGCAAGAAGATGCCGGTCTGGTCGAGAGTGGCCAGGTATTTCCCGTCGGGAGAAACGGCTGCCCCGAGCACAGGGACTTCGACCGGGTTGGACGTGAGTTGCTGCTGCCTGAGCTCGGGCGGCGAGGGAGGACTTTGGCGAAAAAAATACTTAACGGATAATCCCCCCAGAACAAGTGCACCCGCGGCTACAAGCCCGGCCAGGGCCAGGAGCTTGGCTGCGTAAAATTTCGGACGAGAAGAATACGGTGGAAGAGCAAGTCGAGGGAAGCCGGCGTCCGAGCCTCCTGCTGCGAGGCTGGACTGGCCCCCCTCGTCCCCGCTCTGTTTCTCTTCGACAATGACGCGTGAAACCGTTCGCTTTTCCAGAATCAGCTCATCGTCCGCCTGATCGCCCTCCTCGCGCACTTCTGCCACGAATTGGTAGCCACGTCCGGGAACCGTGACGATGTAGCGGTGGTCGCTCGGACTCTCGCCCAAAGCCTTTCTCAGCATCGAGATGTTCTGAGCGAGATTGGCCTCCTCGACAAAAGAGTCGGGCCAGAGCTTCTTCATCAGCTCGTCTTTCTCCAGCACGCGGCCGCTGTTTTCGACCAGCAGCGTGAGGGTCTCGAAGGCCTTGGGCGTGAGCGCTACGGGCTGGCGGCCCCGCAGCAAGAGATGCTTGCGCGCGTCGAGGCGGAAAGGGCCGAAGTCGTAGAAGTGCCCGCTTTCCATATCGATAGGCGCCTCTTAGAAGTTTTGAGAAGATTTTAGACGGTTTCTAAAGACATTTCAAGGCGGTTCTCGGGAAAATGCCGCGCATTCGAGGGCAAAGGCTCGGGGGGATCAACGCTGGTCTAGACACCGGAGGCAATGTGAAATCCAAGCGGACCGCCAGCATTCGAATCGAGACCTATGAGGTTACAACCGTGCGGCGACGTCCCTTGACGTTGCGCGCCTGGTGCGTGGCCTGCGCCGCCGAAGTTGAGATGCTCTCGCCGAAACGCGCAGCCGAGTGGGCCGCCGTTCCCTTGCTTACGATTTCCGGCTGGCTCGAGACGGGGAAGCTTCACTTGGCGGAAATAGCGCCCGGATGCCTCTACGTCTGCCGGAACGCCTTGGAGCAACAAATGAAGGAATGTGCGGCCGCCAAGGACCTGAAAATCCAGCCCCAGGCGAGCCCAAGATCAACTACAAGAAGGAATAGGTCAAACTCTAAAGGAGAATTACCATGAAAAAATTCAGGTACTTGGTTCTCGCCGCTGCGGCCTATGCCGCCTTGGCGCTCGTCATTAGCCTGGTGGATATGCACCCGTCGAAGACGCACGCCGCCAGTACTAATGTGAGTAACGTCGCTGTCGTTAACATGCCCAGTGTCAACGTTGCCAGCATGCCGACCGTGAACGGGATCGTAAACGTCGCCAACACGCCCAACGTGAACGTGGCCAACATGCCGACGGTGGGAATCGATTCGCTGAACAACACGGTAAAATTACTCCGCGACCCGGAGAACCCGGCGCGGCAGCCTTTTGCACAACAATGGGATGTTAGCTTCCCGGATGGCGCTTCCGGCGCGAGCACTCCCTACCTCGCTGTGCCCTCGATCAAAAGTCTCGTTATAGAATACGCGTCTGTCAATTGTTCCCTACCCGCGGGTCAAGCAGCGATACTAAACCTTGACGCAATAACCGGGGGCGTTAGTCGTTCTTTCTACCTGCCCGTAACCCCAGCGGCGCTTGCTGGTGGTGTCTCCGCAGGTCAACAGGTTACGATTTACGCTGATCCGAATACGAATGTGGCCGCCACCGTGAAGCGAACCGGTGGTTCTACAGGCGATGTTGCCCACTGCATCATAGATATCAGTGGACACTTTGTAGATCCGTAACGGCGCGTGGCGCGCGCATCGCGTTTTTTGCGATGTGTGCGGCCAGGAATAACCACGCGCGGCCCGACCAGAGTTTCGGGACCGTTTCCGGCTACCTCGCGGATGTGCCGTAGCGGCGGATTTATCTCGCCACGTCGGATGGCGGCGTAAAGCCGCCTCTACCTCGTCGCGGCATTTACCGCGCCAGCGAGATGGCGGCGGAGCGGCGGGTTTATCCCGCCACACCAAAACGGCGGAGTAAGCGAACACGGTCGGGCCAGGGGAATTCCATTAGGCGTGGGTGGCAGCGTGCCCTGATCTGTCGGCAAGAGGTCGCTACTGGGTGTCTACGGGAGTTTCTGTGGGGAAGAGAGCCAGTGCCTAGTCGGCGGTTCTACACATGGAATCCGCTTGACTGACGACAGAGACGCCCACCCGGCGCGTACACGTGCCCACCGCGGCGAACGACCACGACGCAGGGTCAAGAATTGCCGCGGTTTCTAGCCCTTGTCACGAATGGTATAGCGCACTGACCCCAAGGTAGACAGACTCTAGCCTGCAAGCTGATAGAAAGGCAGTCAACTCACGATAACTCAGCCAAGGAGGATCAAATGAAGACTCTAGTGCTTTTCTTCGCTCTGACTCTGACCGCCGCGGCGGCCGATGTCCCGTGGCAAGTGAGGGTCCAACACATTGAATCCTGCTCCTGCGATTTGCTTTGCCCCTGCTTTTTCAATGACCACGCCTCCCACCAAGGCACGGGCGAGCACAAGTGCAATTTCAACAACGTGGACCGTGTGCTGAAAGGTAAGTATGGGGACGTGGAACTCGCGGGTTTGAAATTCTGGCTTTCCGGTGACCTCGGCGCCGACTGGGGCACCAAAGGACAGGCCGACTGGCTCGTAGTGACCTTCGAGCCCACCGCCACCCAGGCACAGAAAGACGCCGTGATGGCCATCCTGAGCAAGCTTTACCCGCTGAAGTGGGGTTCGGTTCAATTCGATACTTCGGCGATCACCTGGACGCTCTCAGCCGACGGCAAAACGGCACACGCCAAATTGGCCAACGGCAAGGGGGAGGTGACGCTGACGCGCGCCACCGGGGCCCGACCCCTACAAGCTCCTCAGGTCGCGAATACCCGCTATTTTGGGGCGACGTGGAACAGCCCGTTCAGCTTGTACTATTCCGATAACAAGTACAACGGCTTCGGGAAATCGTATGAATCGCATCACGCCAGCGGGTTCGTCTTCACCTGGGAGGAGACCTCGGACGGCAAGCGCATGGAAACAACCAGTGCCAGCAAGGGAGGCAAATAGGCTTGCCGGCTGGCGCAGACCCCTGATTTTTGTGGGGTGTGCGATTTCCCCAAGGGACTCATGTTGGCCCTCGTTCTCGACTGTGGGGACTGCTGTGCGCCGCACGAAGTCGCTTCGCGAGATCGCAGACCGTCAACAGCAACGGTCTGCGCCAGCCAGCGCACCCCAATGGTCCAAATGGGATTTGTGGCACCAATGGGAATTTTCAAAAATCCTCTAAGCCCTTGATTATCTGATGCTTGACTGAGGGACTCCTGCACGCGTCTTCCAGCGTGGGGAAGGAGGAGTCATGGCGTTGGAGGCGGCAGGACCACCCAGCGACTGCGGCGCAGAAAGTCCTGCACCAGGGAGATGTCCGGCTCGTCGCAGAAGGTCAGGTGGCAGAAGAATTCACTCTTGATGATCTGGCGTTCGGTCTTGTAAGTCAGCGCCAGAAGGGCTTGCGCGTCCTTCTTGCGCTGGAGTTTCCAGAGGCCGGCCATTTGCAGCGCCGCCATGGGCATTGAGTCTGGGTCGGAAGCCACTGCCTGCGCGCATTCCGCCAGGGCGGATTCCGTGTCGCGTTGATGCCAGAGAACCAACGCCATCAGCCGGTGACCTTCGGCAGAGCGGGGCCTCTTGCGAAGGATGGTGTTGGCCTCGGTCGCGGCTGAGTCTAAGTCTCCTCGCCGGAGATAACTCAATCCAACCTGCTCGCGGGCGGTGTCGTTATCCGGCTGAGCTTTCAAAATCCCCTCAAAGAGTTCGTCAGCGCGGAATGCTGGCGAAAGCGCCGGGCAGAGGTTTTTGTAGGGGAGCACCGGCGACTGTCCCGGCCGGGCGCCGGCGTGCGGCCGCGTGACATCTGAGCATCATCGCCCGTTACCCTCGACCACAATCACCGCGAGAGTCTGGCCTGGTCACGCGACCGTCCTGCCGCAGTGCGTGCAGCGCCAGACGGCAACGAACATCGTCTGGCCATAGCGGTCGCGGGCGTGCGCCAGCCGCGGCTCCATCGCCACGCCGCAGCAGGTGGGCACGGTCTCAGGTTGGGCTGAGGTTCGATCCCCAGAAATCCTCTGTTGCATCCAGCCCCGCTCAGTATTCGAGGGCATCTGCCTGCCTGGCCACATACTCACCTCGCACAGCGCACCACCAGGGGCGGGCTTGAAACCCGCCCCGATAACAACCCTGTTGAAACGCCGCAGCGTTGAACTGCGAACGCTGTACTACCTCAAAACAAATCCCGCGTTGTAGCGCTGGCCGTCGGGCGTCTGGATGGTGAGGCTGTAGGTTCCAGAACTCAGGCCCGCCGTGCTCAGGTCGTAGATCCAGTAGCCGCGGGGACACCTCACAATACGGCCAACATTCTCATAGCCATAGACACCAACGCGTCGGCCTGGGCGTTCGTCAACTTCCTTCCGCGCTGTGCCTCCACTGCATCGATGAATGCTTGCATCTTGTTCACCGCGTCCTGACGCTGCCCGGCATTGGCGGCGTTCAATGCTCCGAGGGCGTTCTCCAACTTGGCGTCCAACGAATTGGCGACGCCCCGCTGCAGGTTGTAGCTGGCGACCACGGCCGACAGCGCCCGAATCGCCTGTGCGGCGGTAAGTACCTCAACCGTGAACTGCTTTTCTGTGAAGTTGCCGCAGGCGTCGGTGGCTTTGATCGTGACCGGAGTCAGACCAGGAGAAAAGACACCCGGCGAGTCCGTGGAGATCGCCGGGGCAGGATCGCACACATCACTCGCGGTCGGTTGGGCCTCGGCGCGCACGTCCAGGGATTTGTTCTGAGTGCCAACGGGCAAGATGATTGAGTAGGTGTCGTGGACCAACGCGAGCGTCGGCGGAGTCTTGTCCTCAATGGTGATCGTTACTGAGTCGCTGGCCGTACCGCCCTTGCCATCATCTACGGTGAGCGTGAACAAATGCGACCCGAGCGGTAGTGTCGGGTTGATGACCGCCGTATTGCCCACCACGTTCCCACCGCTGTCTTTCCATTCATATGTGAGTGTGTCGCCATCGGGGTCGGTTGACCCCGAGCCATCAAGCGTCACGAACGTGCCTGTGTGCCCCGCGCACTCGACCGCTTGGTCCGGCCCGGCGCTCGCCACCGGCGGCTGGTTGGTTGGGGCTAAGGAGATTTTCGCGACAAACGCATTCCCAAAACTGGTCTGAAACGCTCCCGGAGTGGTGGGAAAGTCGCTGGGTTGTGTGTAGGCGGTCACCTCTATGTGGCCGGTCACGTAGGCGTTGCCAGCCGCATCCACGGCGATGCCTTGGCCACGATCCTGACTGCTGCTACCCAGGTAGCTCGAATAAACAAGGGCCGAGCCAGCGGCGTTCACCTTCGTGACAAAGGCATCAACATCCCCGCCTCGGCTGTCCCCCAAACCGGTCTGAAACGCATCCGGAGTGGTGGGAAAGTTCCTGGACATTGTGTAGCCTGTCACGTAGGCGTTGCCGGCCGCGTCCACCGCGATGCCGTAGCCAACATCGCTTCCCCATACATATGGAGGGGTAGATTGAAGGTCAGATGACCCGCCCAGGTAGGTCGAATAGACGAGGGCCGAGCCAGCGGCGTTCACCTTCGTGACAAAGGCATCACCGTTGCCTGGAGGAATGGGCTGAAACGCTGCCGGAGTGGTGGGAAAGTCGGGGGAATTTGTGCTACCTGCGACGTAGGCGTTGCCGGAGGCGTCCACCGCGATGCCGTAGGCAAGCCCGGAGCCGTAGCCGCCCAGGCAGGTCGAATAAACGAGGGCCGAGCCAGCGCCGTTCACCTTCGTGACAAAGGCAACACCCCCGCCAGGCTGGGCCCCAATGGTCTGAAACGCTCCCGGAGTGGTGGGAAAGTCGGGGGAATTTGTGCTACCTGCGACATAGGCGCTGCCGGACGCATCCACCGCGATGCCGTAGCCATTATCGGGGTGGCTGCCGCCAAGGTAGGTCGAGTAGACGAGGGCCGAGCCAGCGGCATTCACCTTCGCGACAAAGGCATCACGCCCCCCCCACTCCGGCCCCCCATAACTGGTCTGAAACGCTCCCGGAGTGGCGGGAAAGTCGCTGGAATATGTCTCACCTGTGACGTAGGCGCCGCCGGACGCATCCACCGCGATGCCGAAGGCCATATCTTCGCCGCTGCCACCCAGGTAGGTCGAGTAAACGAGGCCCGAGCCAGCGGCGTTCAGCTTCGTGACAAAGGCATCTAAGGTGCCCCCAAAACTGGTCTGAAACGCTCCCGGAGTGGTGGGAAAGTCGGGGGAATTTGTGCTACCTGCGACATAGGCGTTGCCGGCCGCATCCACCGCGATGCCGTAGCCATAATCGTAATCGTTGCCGGGACCCAGGTAGGTCGAATAAACAAGGGCCGAGCCAGCGACATTAAACTTCGTGACAAAGGCCTGATAGGCGCCCGAAGGACTGGGCTGAAACGCTCCCGGAGTGGTGGGAAAGCCGCCGAACAAATTCCAACCTGTGACGTAGGCGTTGCCCGCCGCATCCACCGCGATGCCGAAGGCCCAGTCAGCCGAGCCATAACCCCCCAGGTAGGTCGAATAACTCAATACGGGGTCGATGATGAGGGGCAGGGTTTTGTCGTAGCTCGCGACCTCGAAGCCGACGCGGTTCAAGGCGAGGAGGAGAAAGCGGCCGTCCACGAATTGTGAATTGTGAATGGTGAATGGTGAATTAGCGGCACCCTTTGTCCGTGGTCCGTTGTCCGCGGTGGGCTGATAGATGACAGGTTTGTGGAGGCGGACATCTCCGCCGTCGCTGCTCAAAACAAGATCACCCTGAGCGTCAATCTGCATTTTCTCTGCCCCATCGATGCTAAGCGCAATGACGTGGGGATCGGCGCCGGGCGCCACGATGAAGTCGTACTCCAATTGTTGTTGGTTGCCGTAGTAGACCAAATCGACGCCGGGATAAACGCCCTGATATTTCACCTTGGCGTAATTCGGGACGTTGGTGCGCCACTTCTTCGGGTCGTTGCCGAGGAAGTAGTTGCTCCTGCCGGGCAGCGGGTCGAGCCCCACGACCTTGGCCCTGAGGTTGGTACCCACAAGTTTCAAGCGCACGGTGGTCGGTGCAGGCTCCTGGGCGCTGGGGGCTGGAGGATTTTGGATTTGTGATTTCGGATTTTGGATTAAGGGCGGAAAGAGCGCGTCCGTTGTCCGTGGCCCGTTGTTCGTCGCTGGCCACCACAGGCTACTCGCAACCGGCAACCAGCGGCTGGCTGATAGCTGACGGCTGGCGGCTGAGGGTTTTTTCAACGAAAGCACTGCTTCGTTGCCCGTCAGGAACATCGTGTAACCGTGTCCCCGCGAGAGAAATTTGACCTGCGAGTCGGTTTGCCCCTTGTTGAGTTCAAAGCTGAGCGGGAGCTTGCCGTAGTTCTGAGCCAGTCGGGCTTGACTGGTGTGAACGAGTTGGCCTTGCTTGGTTGAG